>Ga0326721_10000590_pt1 | contig 11128 bp, 8 predicted proteins | sample SGPome_FD_203951 | JGI IMG/M metagenome (GOLD analysis project Ga0326721, IMG submission 203951) | Soil microbial communities from Southern Great Plains, Lamont, Oklahoma, United States - SGP_1_2016 | ecosystem: Engineered > Artificial ecosystem > Soil microcosm > Unclassified | place: USA...
TCTCCGCCGCAGCGCCCAGCCCCTCGGACACCAGGTCGGCGACCAACTGCATCCGGCTGCGGCTGGTCCGCACCATCGCCGCGAGCGCGACCGCGTTCTCCAGGGCCACCTCCCCGGCCAGCCCGCCGCGCACCTCGGCCGGGACGAACGTGTCGACCGCGAGCACGTCACGGATGGCGATCTCGGACACCGGAACGTCCGGCTGGCCGGCGATGTCCATGACGTCGGCCATCGTGTCGCGGACCTGGGCGAGCATGCCGCCGACATGGGTCCCGGGCTCCCCGCGCGCGTCGTCGAGGGGCTGCGCCCGGCCGACGACCTCCATGATCGCCTCAGCGCCGGCGTCGACGTCCACCCGCAGCGTCTTGCCCGCGCCGTGCAGCACCAGCTCGCCGACCGGGATGCGCCGATCGGTGACGTCCCCTGTCGGCGTGCGCACGACCACCGCCGAGCGGTTGCCGGTCAGCGCCCGGGCCACCGGGGACACCTGCCGGGTCTGGACGGGGTCCAGGCCGAATACGGTGGCCAGGCCGTAGGAGTTGGACAGCGTCCGGATGGTCCGCCCCGGTGCGGCCACCTCGACGGCGGCCAGCATGCCCAGCGGGACCTTCTCCACGGCGGAGACCTCGTCCACCACCGGGATGGGCCGCGCGAGCCGGTTGGTGACCAGGACGGCGTCGTCCCCGGCCAGGATCGCCGCGACGACGTCCACACCAGCGGCGACGGCGGCGTTCAGCGTCGCCGCGACGTCGTCGAAGTCCCACCCGTGCGGCACGACGCACACCACCGGCTCACCGGGCTGCTGCTCTCCCAGCTCGCCGATCGACCGCGTGGTGCCGACGCCGAGACCCTCACCACCCGGAGTGGTGGGGTTGTGCCCGATCATCGTCGACTCGGTGATGATCGTCTCGGTGATCGTCTCCATGGCCAGGCCGCTGATCACCGGCGTCGCCTCGTTCAGCAGCACGGTCTCGACCTGGCCGGCGCTCCGGCCGGCCCTGGCGAGGGCGCCGCGGATCGCCTTGAGGGCGCCCTCGGTGTTGTCCGGGGTGCCCTTCACACCGGTGGTCCGGGTCAGGTCGGTGCCCAGGTAGGTGATCGAGCCGTCGGGCGCGACGACGGCCAGGCACGCCTCGGTCGTCGAGTTGCCGATGTCGACGCCGACGACGAGCAGCCCCTCCGGCGGGCCACCCTCGCGTGCGTCCACCTCAGCCGGTGGTGCCCGGACCGAAGACGGCCTCGACCTCCACCGGACCCCGGCCCGCCTCGATGCAGTCGAACTCCTTCAGGTGCAGCAGTGCCGCCTTGGCCTGCCAGCGGGGGCGGGCCATCTGGTCGTTCCGGGTCGGCACCGGCTGCGGGGACTCCCCCTTGGCGTACTGCGCGGCGTTCGAGCCGATCATCCGGAACACCGGGGCGTCGAGCAGCGGGGACTGCGGGAAGAGCTCCAGGTTGCTCAGCCGCGGCAGGTCCTTCTGGTGGATCATCGTCGTGCCGCGGGAGAGCACGCCCACCGAGATCCCCGACCCGGACAGCCTCGCCGCGGTGTGCGAGATGGCCGCCAGGTCTGCGGTGTCGAGCACCCGCACCAGCCGAGCCGTCACGCCCTGTTCTTCGACGCCGGCCATCAGCTGGCGGAGCACCTCGGCGTGCGGGACGTCGACGATCGTCCTGGTGAAGTGCCCGGCGAAGGCCGGGGACAGCGCGATGACGACCTCGTCGGGGCGGGTGCCGCGCCGCGCGGGGCCCACCTCCCGGAGGCTGACCGTGCGTTCCGGCGCGGTCGTCGTCGGAGTGGTCATCGTTCAGCCCACCTCGGTCTCGGGGTTGGTCGACGACGTGACGTGGCGCAGCTTCTTGAGCTGCTCCCAGCGCTCGCCCTGGAGCCGGTACCCGGTGCCCGGACCGGCGTAGTCGTTGGGGTCGTTGATCGCCGACAGCGGGGTGAAGTCCGCTGTCAGGACGGCGGAGGTCTGCAGCAGGTCACCGGACACCCGCTGGCGCAGGACGGTGAGCAGGTTCTCCGCGACGTCGTGGAAGCCGGCCGACTCCAGGCCCTTGACCAGGTCCAGGCCGGTGATCTCCCGGTCCATCACGGACTGCGCGCCCTTGAGGTCGGCGAGCACGTCCCGGAGCGGGTAGTCGTTCGAGGAGTTGGCGTAGGTGGCCGCCTCGATCTCGTCGTCGGTGATCGGCGGGAGGTCGAGGTGGGCGAAGACCGCCTGCAGCGCGCGGGCCGCCTTGTTGCGGGCGGCGAGGATCTCGTTCTCGCGGACGTGCCGGAGCCCCCCGTCGACCTGGAAGTCCCGCTGGATGGTGTTCCAGTCGTCGAAGTCCTCGGTGTCGAAGTTCGACCCGGCGAACATGTTGTCGGCGTTCGGGACCGACGAGTACCCCGAGCACACGAAGTCGGTGCCCGGGAGCATCTGGGGCATCGCCCGCGCCGTTCGGCGCATGGCCGAGTGCGAGAACGACTGGTCGTTCCCCGACGCGCACTCCAGGTCGACCATGCTGGCCACCAGGTTCTCCGCGGCCACCGCCCGGAGGCCGCCAGGCACCGCCCCGGGCACGCCGATGCAGCTGATCGAGCCGTTCTGCAGCCCCTGCACCCCGGCCCCCTTGGCCATCAGGATGCAGCGGATCTCCAGGTACAGCATCGACTTGCCCTCGGCGTTGCCCATCTGCACCTCGGACCCGGTCCCCGAGGTGAAGCGCATCTTGATCCCGCGCGAGGCGTAGGCCGCGGCCAGGAACGACTTGGACCACGGGGTGTCGTCCCCGTCGACGAACACCGACTCGGTGCCGTAGATCGAGATGGTCTCCGCGTAGGCGGTGATGCCGCGCATCCCGAGCTCGAGCTCGGTGGCCTCCTCCAGCGCGCACTGCGTGAGCACGCCGCCCCGGCCGACCTGGGCGCCCACCTGCAACGCGATGGCCACCAGGGGGGCGTACCGCAGGACCCCCAGCGTCGTCTCCAGCTCGGCGAACCCGCGCAGGGCTCCCTCGGCGGCGTCCGCGGCGACCTGGATCGGGTTGTCCCGGGCGCTGGTGGAGTGCCCCTGGTTCGCCGGTGTGCGACGGGCACGCATCTTCTGCATCCCCTGCATGATCTCCACGACGTTCATCAGCTTGACGACGTCGAGGACCTTGGCCGGCGTGAGACCGCGGGTCACCGCGAGCACCTCGTCGCGGGAGACCCCCGGGTCGATGAGCATCCGCGCGATCTGGGCCGAGGGGATGGCCATGGACGCCTCGGCCGACGCGACGTCGATCGCGTGGTTGGCGATGAAGGTGTCCATGAAGTCGAAGGCGTCACGCGACCTGCCGTCGAGCTCGACGATCCGACCGCCCTCGACCCGCACGCTGGGCGCCGGGTCGAACTCGCTCTCCATGGCGACGAGGCCCTTCTCGGGCCACTCCTCGACGAACCCGTCGAGGTTGACCGGGCGGGCCTCGAGGATCTCGGTCCTCAGCGACTGCTTGCCGGCGGCGCCGGTCGGCCGGGGCGCGGTGGTGGTCATCTGCGGGAGCCCTCTCTCACTGGTCGGGGTCGGCGACGGGGCGGGCGAGCAGGCCGCGGCGCTCGTAGACCTCGGCGGCCTCGCGGACCAGGGCCGCGCAGACCGGCGCCGAGTAGGTGCGCTCCAGCCGGTCGGCCATCTCCTCGAGGGCTGCGCCGGTCGAGGCCCGCGGGCGCAGCGCGTTGTACATCGCGAGCACCTCGGCATCGGGGATGGCCGTCATCTCGGCGGCCCGGCGGAAGTTCGCGGCCAGCTGGGGCCGGCCGCTGGCGTCGGCGAGCTGCGCCTGCAGCTGCAGGGTCTCCGGGGTGATCCGCAGGTCCTCGGGCGACAGCTCGCCGGAGACCACCGCGTCCATGGTCAGTGCCGTGATCGGCTTGCCGCTGGGCGTGCGCAGCAGCTCCGGCCGGTTGATCGACAGGGGGTAGTCCGCAGCGGTCAGCTCGGGAGGCGGCGAAGCGCTCATCGCAGGCTCACTCCTCGGTGGGGCGTCACGACGTCCGCCCACTGTGGCACGCGCCACGTTGCACCGACGTTGCTCTCCTCCGGTTCCGACCGGGACCTGTCCACCCGGAGGGGCCGGGACCTGCCCGACCGGAGAGGTGTCCGGTCCGGCCCGGTGCGGTTTGCTCCCCGGACATGGGTGCCTCGCTGACGTACGACTCCGCCCGCCGCGTCCTGGACGCCGGGATCGCCCGTGCCGACGAGATCGGCCAGCCGATGAACATCGCCGTCGTCGACGACGGCGGTCACCTGCTGGCGTTCGGACGGATGGACGGGGCGATCAAGGCGAGCATCGACATCTCCACCCGCAAGGCGGTCACCTCGATCCTCATGGCCCTCCCGACGGAGGCCCTCACCCCGCTGGTGCAGCCCGGCGCGGAGCTCTACGGGCTCGAGCAGACCGCCGGCGGCCTCGTGGCCTTCGGCGGCGGCGTGCCGCTGTACCGCGACGGCGAGATCGTGGGCGCCGTCGGCGTCAGCGCGGGGTCGGTGGAGCAGGACGTCACCGTCGCGAAGGCGGCCGCCGCCGCGCTGGAGGGCTGAGGTCGGCTCCTCCGGCGCACCTTGCTGGCCGGACGGGCATGGGTGATGATCCCCGGCAGGCCGGCGCCGCCCGCCCGGCGAGGACGCTCGGGGGTGTCATGACCCGCTCTGCCCCGCACCGGCTCCCCTGCACCGGCCCCGACGTCGTCGGTCCCGATGCCGCCGCCCATGCCAGGCAGCTCGCCGAGACCTTCGACGCCGTGCTCGGCAGCGGCCCGGTCCGCCGGGCGCCACGCCCGGTCGTGTCCGCCTCCTGGGAGCGCAGCCTCGCGGCCCGCGTCGACCCCGACCGCCGGACGCCGCCGGTGGTGCACGCCCCCGACGAGCTCCGCGACATCCGGGCGGCCCACCCGCTGGGCGCCGTCATGCCCCTGATCCGGGACAGCCTCGTCGGCATCGCCGAGGACGCGGTGCACCTCGTGCTCGTCACCGACGCCGCGGGCCACGTCCTCTGGCGGGAGGGTGCCGTCGAGCTGCTCGGCCCGGCCGACCGGGTCGGCCTGTTCCCGGGCACCAACTGGAGCGAGGCCGCCATCGGGACCAACGCGATGGGCACCACGCTGGCGGTGGACGCGCCGGTGCAGATCCACTCCGCCGAGCACCTGGTCCGCACCTACCACTCGTGGACCTGCGTGGCCGCGCCCGTGCACGACCCCGACACCGGGGCGGTCCTGGGCGCGGTCGACGTCAGCGGACCGCTGCGGAGCATGCACCCGCCACTGGCCCAGCTGGTGGCGACCACCGCGCAGCTGGCGGAGACCGAGCTGCGGGTGCGACTGGCCGAGGCCGACCAGCGCTTCCTGCTGCGGAACACGCCGCACCTGGCCTCCCTGCGGGGCACGGCCGGCGCGCTCGTCACCCCCACCGGCCGGGTGCTCGCCACGGATCCCTCCGGCGGGTGGCCCGCACGCGTCGACCTCGACGGGGGACCCGATCGGGTGCGGCTGCCGGACGGCCGGGAGGTGCTGGTCGAACCCCTCGCCGAGGGCTACCTGCTCCGGGTGCCGCAGCGCCCCTCCCCAGCGGCGGGCCCGTCGCGCCCGTCGGCGCTGTCGCTGAGGGTCACGGGCAACGGTGCACCGAGCGCGGTGCTCGACGGTCGCGCCGTCCCCCTGCCGCTGCGCGCGGCGGAGATCCTCACCGCGCTCGCCCTGCACCCCGAGGGCCTGACCGGGGAGCAGCTCGCCTACCTGCTCTACGGGGACGACGGCAACCAGACGACCGTGCGCGTCCAGGTGCGGAGGCTGCGCACGCTCATCGGCGCCGACGTGCTGCGCACGCGGCCCTACCGGCTCGTGGGCGCGGTGGACAGCGACTTCGGTTCGGCCCGCCGCGCGCTCCGGGCCGGGCAGGTGGCCACCGCGCTGCGGGCGTGCGCCGGTCCCCTGCTGCCGCGGTCGGACGCCACCGAGATCCGGCAGCTGCGCGAGGAGCTGACCGCCGGGCTGCGTTCCGCGGTGCTGGCCACCCGTGACGTGGGGCTGCTGCACGCCTTCGTGCTGCACCCCCAGGGCGAGGACGACCTCGACGCCCACGACCGCCTCCTCGCCCTCCTGCCGGCCGGGGACCCGCGGGCGGCCGGCGTGGCCCTGCGCGCGGCCCGGCTCCGCGCCGAGTGAGCGGTGTCGACGTCGCGGTCCGGATCAGCCGCCGATGCCCGTGCCCTCCGCTGCCGGTGATCAGCTGGGATCACGGTTGCGGGTCCTGGCTCACGACCAGTGGTGATCCAGGACCCGGGACGACCAGCTCAGCTGATCACGGAGGAGGTCACAGCGCGGAGAGGAAGGCCGCGACCCCGTCGTCCTCGTTGGTGCCGGTGACGTCCGTGGCCGCGGCCAGCAGGTCCGGGTGGGCGTGCGCCATGGCCACCGCCCGGCCGCCGCCCTCGCGCACCCAGTCGAACGCGGCGATGTCGTTGGGCATGTCGCCGAAGACGACGACGTCCTCGGGGCCGACGCCGTGCTGCGCGGCGATCTTGGCGATGCCGGTGGCCTTGGTGACGCCGCGCGCGGAGATCTCGGCCAGGGCGTCGGTGGAGGAGTTGGTGACCGTGGCGCTGTCGCCCACGATCCGCTCCACCAGCGCCACGAACTCGTCGCGGGGCAGCGTCTCGTGGCGGGCCAGCAGCTTGGCCACGGGGGTGGCGACCATCTCCTCCAGCGTCGCCACCGCCACGCCGGGCGCGTCGACGTCCCACCGCGGCTGGTAGACCGGTTCGTGGCGGAACTCCAGGCCGTACTCGACGGCGAACCAGGTGTCGGGCTGGTGCCGGCGCAGCTCGGCGGTGACCTGCTGCAGCACCTCCGGCTCCAGGGCGTCCTCCTCGAGCACCTCGAAACCGGCCAGGTCGAGCAGGACGGCGCCGTTGCAGCACACGGCCGTGCCGTACCGGAGCACCTCGCGGATGCGCACCATCCAGCGCGGCGGCCGGCCGGTCGCCAGCACGACCGGCACGCCGTCGGCACGCCAGCGCTCCAGCTCGGCCACCGTCGCGTCGCTGACGGTGTCGTTCCCGCGCAGCAGGGTGCCGTCCATGTCGGTCGCGATCAGCCGCGGCTTCCAGTCAGACACCCGGGCGCCTCCCGTCGAGCAGGGCCTCCAGGTACCGGGCGACGCCGTCGACGTCGTGCCCGCTGGTGACCAGTGGTGTGGCCGCCCGGACGGCGGGGTGCGCGTTGGCCACCGCGACCGCCCGGCCGCCGGCGTCGCGCACCGCCTCGATCATGGGCAGGTCGTTGGGCATGTCGCCGAACACCAGCACGTCGCCGAAGCCGACGCCGTAGCGCTCGAGCGCGATGGCCAGGCCGGTCGCCTTGGTGATGCCGGGCGGCAGCACCTCGATGAAGCCGAGCCCGGCGTGGGTGACCTCGGCCTCGGCCGGGTCGACCACGTCGCGGGCGCGGGCGAGCAGCTCGTCCTGGCCGAGGGTCGGGGAGCGGAGGAAGACCTTGAGCACCGCGCCGGTCGGCAGCACCTGGTGCCGGGGCAGCAGGTGCGCCGGCTCGGGGTAGGGCCAGTCGAAGCCGTGCTGCACCCGCAGCGGGGAGTGCACCTCGCCCTGCTCGGCGGCGTCCTCCACCGCGAGGACCAGCTCACCGGCGACCGACTCGATCCGCTCGATGACCGCGGTGGCCTGGTCGCGCGGCAGGCCGACCGTGCGCAGCACCTCGTCGCGCTCCAGGTCGACGACGAAGCCGCCCTGGGCGAGGACGGCGATGCCCCGCCCGTCGAGCGCGGCGCGGACGCTGTCGAACAGCCGCGGACCGCGACCGGTCACCCCGACCACCGGGATGCCGGCGTCCCAGCACGCGGCCAGCGCGGCCCGGGTGCGCGGGCTGACCTCCCCGTCGGAGGTGAGCAGCGTGCCGTCGAGGTCGCTGGCCACCAGCTTGGGCCGCCAGGTACCCAGGTCACCCAGCTCCACGACGTCGTCCGCTCGGGCACCGGCCCTGCCGGTGCTGGGGAGCACACCCGGCCGGTCAGCCGTCATGCGACCGGCGCCGGCGTCGGCGCCGTGAGCGTCATGCCGGGGGTGAGCGCCTCGACGCCGCCCAGCCAGGGGCGCAGCGCCTTCGGGACGTACACCGACCCGTCGGCGCGCTGGTGCACCTCGAGCAGGCAGGCGATGGTGCGGGCCACCGCGCACAGCGTGCCGTTGAGCGTGGCCGCGGTCTGGTTCTTCCCGTCGGCGTCCCGGTAGCGGGTATGGAGCCGCCGGGCCTGGAAGGTGGTGCAGTCCGAGGTGCTGGTCAGCTCCCGGTAGGTGTCCTGCGACGGGAACCAGGCCTCGATGTCGTACTTGCGGGCGGCGCTGGTGCCCAGGTCGCCGGCGGCGATGTCGACGACGCGGTAGGGCAGCTCGAGGGCCTGCAGGAACTGCTCCTCCCAGGCCAGCAGCCGCAGGTGCTCCTCGGCGGCCTCCTCGGGACGGCAGAAGCTGAACATCTCGACCTTGTCGAACCAGTGCACGCGGATGATGCCGCGGGTGTCCTTGCCGTAGGAGCCGGCCTCGCGGCGGAAGCAGGACGACCAGCCGGCGTAGCGCAGCGGCCCACCGGAGAGGTCGAGGACCTCGTTGCTGCGCATCCCGGCCAGCGCGACCTCGGAGGTGCCCACGAGGTAGAGGTCGTCGCGCTCGACCCGGTAGACCTCCTCGTCGTGCTCGCCGAGGAAGCCGGTGCCCTCCATGGCCGCGGGCTTCACCAGCGCCGGGGCGACGACGGGGGTGAAGCCCGCCGACACCGCCTGGCCGATCGCCAGCTGGGCCAGCGCGAACTCCAGCATCGCGCCCGGCCCGGTGAGGAAGTAGAAGCGGGCGCCGGAGACCTTGGCCCCGCGCTCCGTGTCGATCGCGCCGAGCGCCTCGCCGATCTCCAGGTGGTCGCGCACCGGGAAGTCGTAGGTGGGCACCTCGCCGACGGTGCGCAGGGTCACCGCGTCGTCCTCACCGCCGGGCGGGACGCCGTCGTGCACGACGTTGGGGATGCGCAGGTGCGCCTCGCGCAGCGCGGCGTCGGCCGCGCGCAGCGCCTCCTCGGCCTCCTTGACCTCCGTGGCGAGGGCGCGGGCCCGCTCGAGGACCGCCGGCCGCTCCTCCGGGGACGCCTGCTTCACCGCCTGCGAGGCCGCCTTCTGCTCGGCGCGCAGGTCGTCGGCGCGCTTGACGGCGTCGCGGCGGGCGGCGTCGGCGGCGAGCAGCTCGTCGACCCGGGACTCGTCGGCCCCGCGGGCTCGCTGGCTGGCCTTGACGAGGTCGGGGTGCTCACGCACCAGGCGCAGGTCGATCACTCTGACCAGTCTCTCATCCTCGGGGTGGCACCGCGGCCAGGTGCCCGTGGAGGACCCCGAACCGCGGTTCCTCACCCGGCCTGTCCCCCCGGGCCGGTGCCGGCGAGCAGCGCGGTGACCGCGGCGCGCACCCGGGACCGTTCCCGGTCCAGGGCGGCCAGCGTGTCGCCCACGGCGAGGGTGCCGGGGTCGACGGTCTCCAGGCTGTGGCACACCTGCGCCAGCGCGGTCGCGCCCAGGGCCGCGCTGCTGCCCTTGAGCCCGTGCGCGAGCCGGGGCACCGAGCCCTCGTCGTCCACCGACCAGGAGGGCAGGTCGGCTGCGGCCACGATCGCGGCGACCACCTCGTCGAGGGTGGCGAGGTAGCGGGAGTAGAGGTGCGCGAAGGCGTCGTCGCCGAGGTCGCGCAGGTCCTCGACCGTGTCGGGGTCCAGTGCGGCCCCCGGCTCCGGTGCCGGCGCGGCCGGCGCGGCGGACGGCGTCAGGGCGACCTCGTCGAGGGCGTCCCGCAGCGTGGCCATCCGGATCGGCTTGGTCAGGAACCCGTCGGCGCCGGCCTCGAGGAAGGCCGTGCGGTCGGCGGCGAGCACGCTGGCGGTCACCGCGTAGACCCGCGGCTGCCTCGCCAGCGGCAGCAGGCGGATGGCGGCGGTCGCCTGGACCCCGCCGAGGACCGGCATCTGGGCGTCCATCAGGACGACGTCGTAGGAGCCGCGCAGGACGGCCTCCACCGCCTGCTCGCCGTCGCCGACGTGCGTGCACTCGTGGCCCAGCTGGCGCAGGTAGAGGCTCATGAGCTGGGCGTTCACCGCGTTGTCCTCGGCGACCAGCACGCGCAGCGACCGGGCCGGGACGGGCAGCGCGGGCCTCCCCCGCTCCCCGCCGGCGGCGCCCTCGGCCCGGCCGCGGAGGGCGACCGAGCGCACCGTCCGGGCCAGCCGCTCGGGCCGGACCGGCTTGTTGAGCCGGGCGTCGAAGTCGGCGTAGCGCTCCGGGGGCAGCGTCGCGGAGCTGCTCACCAGGACCAGCGGCAGGTCCGCCGTCCCGGGCCGGGCCCGCAGCCGCGCGGCGAGCACGTCGCCGTCCATGCCCGGCATGTCGAGGTCGAGGACGGCGACGTCGATCCCGGTCCCCCGGTCGAGCAACTCGAGGGCCGCGGGACCGCTGCCCGCGAGGACGCACTCGGCACCGTGCCGGGTCAGCTGGTGCTCGAGGATCCGCAGGTTGGTGGGGCTGTCGTCGACCACCAGCAGCCGCAGGCCGGTCAGACCGTCGGCGGACGGGCCGTCGGGCACGGCCGGGGCCAGCGGCAGGTCGAGCGCCACCGTGAAGGTCGACCCGACGCCGAGCTCGCTCTGCACCTGGATGTCGCCGCCCATGGCGCGGGCGATGCGCTGGCTGATCGCCAGGCCCAGGCCCGTGCCCCCGTAGGAGCGGGTCACCGAGGCGTCGACCTGGCTGAAGGAGCGGAACAGCCGGTGGCGCTGGTCGGGGCCGATGCCGATCCCGGTGTCGGCGACCGACAGCCAGCACCGCAGCCGCCCGTCGGAGGCCACCCCGGTGAGCCGGAGGACGACGTGGCCCGCGGAGGTGAACTTGACCGCGTTGCCCACGAGGTTGGTGACGACCTGGCGGAACCGGCTGCCGTCGCCGACCACCTGCCACGGCCCGTCGCCGGCGACGTCGACGAGCAGGTCCAGCCCGGCGCCGCTGGCCGTGGGCGCCAGCAGCTGGGCGACGTCGTAGACGACGCCGACCAGGTCGAACGGCGC
>Ga0326721_10000591_pt1 | contig 11127 bp, 9 predicted proteins | sample SGPome_FD_203951 | JGI IMG/M metagenome (GOLD analysis project Ga0326721, IMG submission 203951) | Soil microbial communities from Southern Great Plains, Lamont, Oklahoma, United States - SGP_1_2016 | ecosystem: Engineered > Artificial ecosystem > Soil microcosm > Unclassified | place: USA...
CGCCTATGGGTTCAACATTTCCCATGTGGATTTTCTCTGCCATCCGCGTCCGGCGCAGCATTTCATACGCAACGGTGAACGGATCCGGGAGGACCTTCGGTGAAATCCGGCTTCAACGTCCCGCGCGGTTGGGTGGTGATCAACGTTTTACTGGGCACACTGACCGTGAGCCTGAGCAACAGCTCGCTCAACCCGGCGCTGCCTACGTTCATGGAGGCGTTCCGGATTGGTCCGCTGATGGCCACCTGGATCGTCGCCGCGTTCATGACCAGCATGGGCATGACCATGCCGCTGACCAGCTTCCTCAGCCAGCGGGTAGGGCGCAAGCGTCTGTACCTGTGGGGTGTTGCGCTGTTCATCGGTGGGTCACTGCTGGGCGCACTGGCCAATTCCATTGCGCTGGTCATCGCGGCGCGGGTGGTGCAGGGCGTGGCCAGCGGACTGATGATTCCGTTGTCGCTGGCAATCATCTTCGCCGTGTATGAAAAGCATGAGCGGGGCAGGGTGACCGGGCTTTGGAGCGCCGCCGTGATGCTCGCTCCGGCATTGGGACCGCTGTGTGGCAGTCTGCTGCTGGAGTGGTTCAGCTGGCGCTCGCTGTTCCTGATGAATGTGCCCATTGGCCTGCTGGCGTTGTTGCTGGGCGTCGGCGTACTGCCAGCGTCCGAACCTGCGGAACGAAAGCCTTTCGACCTGATTGGCTACCTGCTGATCGCGTCAGGGATCGGCCTGCTGATGGTGGCCATCAGTCGCATGCACCATGCCGAGGCGCTGTTGGACCCACTCAATCAGGCCATGGTGTTGGTCGCCGTGGCCTGCCTGATCGCGTTTGTCCGCGTGGAACTGCGTCGCAAGGATCCGTTGCTGAACCTGCGTCTGTTCAACCTGCGCGGCTACCGACTGAGTGTGATCGTCGCCGTGGTGCAATCGGTCGGCATGTTCGAGTGCCTGGTGCTGTTGCCGCTGCTGGTGCAGACCGTGATGGGCTACAACCCGATCTGGACCGGTCTGTCGCTGCTCTGCACGGCGGCGTTCGCCAGCCTGTTCGGACAGTGGGGCGGCAAGGCACTGGATCGGCATGGGCCACGCAAGGTGGTCGCCATCGGCCTGTTGCTGACCGGGCTGTCGACGCTGGCGCTGGGGCTGCTCAAGTCCGATGCGGCGATAGGCGTGGTGTTCGTCCTGATGATGGTTCGCGGCGCCGGACTGGGCCTGTCCTACATGCCCATCACCACCGCCGGTCTCAATGCCTTGCCTGAGCCGATGGTCACGCAGGGGGCGGCGATGAACAACATTTCACGGCGTCTGGTGGCGTCGCTAGGGATTGTCATCGCTTCCCTGTGGCTCGAATTCCGCCTGAGTTCCGCAGGGCCGACCGCCACGCCGTCTGCCATCAGCGAAGTGTTTATCGCCACCGGACTGTTGATTCTCCTGGCTTTGCCTTGCGCCTGGCGCTTCCCCGTCAATGAAGCGCCCGTGAAAGAAAAGCCTGTCAACGACGAGCGCGCCGAGGCACAGCCCGACGCCGTCGAAACCCGATAATTTCCATTTGAGGTCTGAACATGGCAACCCCTCTACCGCTGAACCCTTTGCCGCGCGAACCAAAATCCGTGAAAGCCCCGGCAACCGGCGACTGGCTCGCTAATATCGACGCGGGCCGTTATACAAAAGTGCAGCGCCGCGTGATCGGTCAGTTGCTGCAGACGCTGCTGTACGAGGCCGCGCTGCCTTACACCTGTGTATCGCTGGATGAGCATCGGCACCTGTTTGTGGTGCCAGCAACCGATTCGGCTCAGGCACCTGTGGAGTACCGCTGCAGCGGCCTGCTCAGCAGCAGTTTCGAACTGATCCGGCTTGATCATGCCAGTCTTGAACGTGTCGACAAAAACGGAAAACGCAGCGTACCGGACCTGCACCAGGCCCTGACCGAGCTGTTGAGCCCATTCAAGGACAGCCCGCATCTGGCGCGCTTCATCCAGGAAATCGAGCAGACCCAGCTCAAGGATCTGCAGGCCCGCAATCAGGGCTATCAGCCCGCAAAGCCCGCTCATCAACTGGATGTGGATGCTCTGGAACAGCATTTCATGGACGCCCACAGCTACCACCCGTGCTACAAGTCGCGCATCGGCTTTTCGCTGGCCGACAACGTCAAGTACGGACCGGAGTTCGCCACGCCGATTGAAGTGGTCTGGATTGCGGTTGCGAAAAGCAGCGCCTCTGTCGGTCATGTTCGTGCGATGGACCTTCAACAGTTCGTTCGTGACGAACTCGGCACACAGCGCTGGCAAGCGTTTGCCCAGACGCTGGCCGCGCAGGGCAAGTCCATCGACGACTATCAGCTCATTCCGGTGCATCCGTGGCAGTGGGACAACGTAACCGTATCGACTTTCTTCCCGGAACTGGCGAGCGGCGAACTGATCTACCTGGGCACCTCCAGCGACCAGTACAAGGCCCAGCAGTCAATTCGTACACTGGCCAATGCCAGCGATCCGAAGAAGCCGTACGTCAAACTGGCAATGAGCATGACCAACACATCCAGTACGCGCATTCTGGCGCGGCATACGGTGTTGAACGGGCCGATCATTGCCGACTGGCTGCAACACCTGATCAGCACCGACAGCACGGCTGGGGAGCTCGGTTTCGTGATTCTGGGCGAAGTGGCCGGGGTCAGTTTCGATTATCGCCATCTGCCGGAATCGCGCTCGGCGCAGACCTACGGCACGCTGGGTGCGATCTGGCGTGAAAGCCTGCATCAGTACCTCAAGGATGATGAGCAGGCCGTGCCGTTCAACGGGCTGAGCCATGTGGAAAATCGTTACGGTGATGGAGAGCAGTCTCCCTTCATCGACGCATGGGTGCGCCAGTACGGCCTGGAAAACTGGACCCGGCAATTGTTGCAGGTCACTGTGCCGCCGATCATTCACATGCTCTATGCCGAAGGCATCGGCATGGAGTCCCACGGCCAGAACATCGTACTGATCACCAAAGACGGCTGGCCGCAGCGCATCGCGCTCAAGGACTTCCATGATGGCGTGCGCTATTCGCCGGCACATCTGGGCCGCCCCGAACTGTGCCCGGAACTGGTGCCGCTGCCTGCCAGCCACGCGAAGCTCAACCGCAACTCGTTCATCGTCACTGACGATGTCAATGCTGTGCGCGACTTCTCCTGTGATTGCTTCTTCTTTATCTGCCTCGCGGAAATGGCCATTTTCCTGCGCCAGCAGTACCAACTGGACGAAGCGCTGTTCTGGCAGATGACCGCCGATGTGATCCTCGGGTATCAAAAGGCTCATCCGCAGCACCGTGACCGTTTCGGCCTGTTCGATGTATTTGCACCGACCTACGAAGTGGAGGAACTCACCAAACGTCGTCTGCTCGGCGACGGCGAACGCCGCTTCAGGTCTGTGCCCAACCCTCTGCATGCCTACAGGCCGCAATGATGCTGAGGACCAATACGCTCAAGCAGAAGCTCGGCAGAGGCCAGCCGGTGTACGGACTGATCAGCTCGATCCCGGCGCCTGCCGCCATCGAACTGATCGCCGAAGCCGGTTTCGACTTCGTGATCATCGACATGGAACACGTGCTGATCAACCCGGAAACCGTGGAGAACATGATCCGCGTGGCCGAAAGCTACGACCTCACGCCCCTGGTGCGGGTCGCCGATCTGAACCCGAAAACCCTGCTGCGGCTGCTTGATGGCGGCGCGCAGGGCATCGTGCTGCCCATGATCGAAAGCCCCGAACAACTGGCCGAAGCCATTGCGGCCTGCAAGTACCACCCGCTGGGCCGCCGCAGCCTGAATGCCGGGCGTCCTGGCTCGTTCGGCAAGCACAGCCTGGCGCAGTACGTCGAAGCCGCGAACGCGCAAATCATGCTGGTGGCGATGATCGAGAGCGCCGAAGGCGTGCGCCGCGCAGCCGACATCGCTGCGGTGCCGGGGCTGGACATGATTCTCGAAGGCGCGGCGGATCTGTCCCAGTCGCTCGGCATTCCCTGGCAGATCGATACCCCCGTCGTGCAGCAGGCACTGCTCGACACCTGGCAGGCAGCCAAAGCCGCAAACGTTGCCTATTGCACCATTCCCCGCCAGCCGGGCGACGCTGCTCGCTGGCAGGCTCGCGGGGTCAACGCTTTTGTTCTGGGGGATGAGCGCGGCATTGCCTTTCGTGCGCTTCAAGCCCGCTTGACCCAACATTCTGTAGAAGGAAACTGATCCGATGAATTTCACTTCACATGCCGCAGACCTGGTGATGCAGGATCTGGTCGACTGCCTGCTGGCCGAAGACTTTTTCGGCCAGGAAAACCTGGCATTGCAGGACACCGCCCAATGGCAACTGAGCCACCCGCAGGCTCCGGCGCTGTCCGGGAAAAGCGCCGGCCAACAGGTCTGGGACTGGAACTGCGATGCCGCCGAGCAACGCTTCATCAGCATTGCGTTGCGCCCCGGTATCACCCAGCAATGGGAGAAGGTACCCGGCACGCCGGTGCTGGGCCGTCAGGGCGAGCGTTGGACGCAGTTGTCGCCCGAAGACTTCATGAAGTGGGTGTTCGCCGGCATGGCGACGCGCTTTGCCGACAACGAAAAAGGCCTGTCGCTGTTCCTCGACGTGCTGCGCATCAGTGTCTGGCAGACCGCACTGTCGCTGGATCACAACGTGGACGACCAGAACCTGATGGCCCAGGACGGCCACACCTTCTTCCGCACCATGGAGCAATGGGCCTCGTTGCGTGACCGTCCTTACCATCCGCTGGCCAAAGCCAAGCAGGGCCTGGATGAGCACCAATACCGCGCCTATCAGGCCGAGTTTGCCAAACCGGTGGTGCTGAACTGGGTGGCGGTGGACAAGACCCTGCTGCAATGTGGCGAGGGCGTCGCGGACCTGCAGGCGTCTTTCCCGGCCCGTTACCTGCTGCCCACTGACCTGCAGGCCCGGCTCGATCAGGAAATGCAGGCCCGCGGCATTGCCCACAGTCACGTCGCGCTGCCGGTTCATCCCTGGCAGTTCGATCACGTGCTGGAGGCGCAAGTGGGTGACGCGCTGGCCAAGGGCGACTGCCTGCGCCTGGACTTTCAGGAAGCGTCGGTATTTGCCACCTCCTCGTTGCGCTCGATGACGCCGTGCTTCGACAGCGCCGATTACCTGAAGCTGCCGATGGCGATCTACTCGCTCGGGGCATCGCGTTATCTGCCAGCCGTGAAAATGATCAATGGCAATCTGAGCGAAGCCTTGTTGCGTCAGGTGGTCGAGAAGGACGAGACACTGGGTCGCTCGCTGCACCTGTGTGACGAGCGCACGTGGTGGGCCTTCATGCCGACTGGCGCCAGCCTGTTCGACGAAGGCCCACGTCATCTTTCGGCGATGCTGCGCCGTTATCCGGCAGCACTGCTGGACGATCCCGAATGCCGTCTGCTGCCGATGGCCGCGCTGGGCACGCCGTTGCCGGGCAGCAACCGGCACTTCTTCGATGAGTGGATGGCGTATCGCGTGCTGCCACGCAATCAGGCCTCGGTGCTGACGCTGTTCCGGGAGTTGAGCCACAGCTTCTTCGACATTAACCTGCGCATGCTGCGCCTGGGCATGCTCGGCGAAGTGCACGGTCAGAATGCGGTGCTGGTCTGGAAAGCGGGGCAGGCGCAGGGCCTGTTGCTGCGTGATCATGACTCGCTGCGCATCTTCGTGCCGTGGCTTGAGCGCAACGGCATGCAGGATCCGGTGTATCGCATGAAGAAAGGTCATGCCAATACCCTGTACCATGAGCGCCCCGAAGATCTGCTGTTCTGGCTGCAGACCCTGGGTATTCAGGTCAATGTCCGGGCAATCATGGACACCCTGGCGCAGGTCTACGACATTCCGGTCACCGCGCTGTGGACCGTATTGCGCGATGTGCTGGACAACCTGATCACCACCATTGAATTCGACGAGGAGGCCCGCAACATGCTCCGGCACCAACTGTTCGAAGTACCGAACTGGCCACAGAAACTGCTGCTCACGCCGATGATCGCGCGTGCTGGCGGGCCGGGCAGCATGCCGTTCGGCAAGGGGCAGGTGGTCAACCCGTTCCACAGGTTGCGACGTGAGGTCTGAAGAGCCTGATCAGCCATCGCGGCGCAAGGTACTGCGCCTGTCGCTGGGACTGTTGGTGTTACCCGGATTGACGCTGCCCGGCATTGCCCGGGCAGCGCCGTTGCGAGTGGTCACGCTGTTTCAGGGCGCCTCCGACACAGCGGTGGCGCTGGGCGTCACGCCCTGTGGCGTGGTGGATTCCTGGAGTGAAAAGCCCATGTACCGCTACCTGCGCCCGGCGCTGGCGGCGGTGCCCCATGTGGGCCTGGAAACCCAGCCGAGCCTGGAAGACATTGTGCTGCTCAAGCCGGACCTGATCGTGGCCTCGCTTTTTCGTCATCAACGCATTGCGCCGTTGCTCGAACAGATTGCACCTCTGGTGATGCTGGAAGAGGTGTTCGAATTCAAGCGCACCCTGGCGATGATGGGCGCGGCCCTGAATCGCCAGCAACAGGCCATGGCGCTGCTCGGGCAATGGCAGCAACGTGTGGCAACGCTGCGTGAACAGCTGAAGGCAAGGTTTGCCGGACGCTGGCCCATCACTGTATCGGTGCTCGATGTCCGCGAGGACCATATCCGCAGCTACCTGCCTGCCAGTTTTGCCGGCTCCGTGCTCAGCGAGCTGGGCTTCGACTGGACACCCGCCGCCCGCGAAGCGCAGGGCGTTTCCCTCAAACTCAGCAGTAAAGAGAGCCTGCCTGTGGTCGATGCCGACCTGTTCTTTATCTTTCAGCGTGGCGACAGCAAGGCCGCGCAGAATACGTACGAAAAGCTGGTGCAGCATCCGTTCTGGAAACAGTTGCGAGCACCGCAGGACGGTCAGGTCTGGCGCGTCGATGCGGTGGCCTGGAGCCTGTCCGGCGGAATTCTGGGCGCCAACCTGATGCTCGACGAAATATCAAAGGTTGCGCTCGGGACCCGCTCTTCATGAAGCAAAGAACGAGACTGGGTATCGGCGCGCTGGTGCTCATGGTGTGCATGGGGTTGAGCCTTGCGTCAGGGGCCAGCTGGATTTCGCCTGCGGCGATCGTCAACAGCCTCTGGCAGCCTGATGCCTTGAGTGCGACCCAGCATGTACTGCTCGACAGCCGCTTCACCCGTACGCTAATGGCGATTGCCGTGGGTGCGAGTCTGGCCGTGGCCGGCGCCCTGATGCAGGCCCTGACACGCAACCCGCTTGCGTCTCCGGGTCTGTTCGGCATCAATGCCGGGGCGACGTTTTCGATCATTGCCTGTTCGTCGTTGCTGACCCTGACGTCGATGAGTCAGTGGCTGTGGTGCGCTTTCATCGGCGCGGCGGTGGCGGGGTGTCTGGTCTGGGTGATCGGCAATCGGGGGCAGGGCAGCCTCAATCCGCTGCGTATCGTGCTGGCGGGAGCAGCTATCACGGCGCTGTTCACCGCGTTCAGTCAGGCGTTGCTGGTGGTCAATCAGGACGGTCTGGACACGGTGTTGTTCTGGCTCGCGGGTTCGCTATCGGAGCGCGACCTGAGCACCGCGGCGCCCATGCTGGTCTGTGTGGTGCTGGCCCTGATCGCCGCGCTGCTGCTGGCAGGGCAGGTCAATGTGCTCAATACCGGCGAAGCCATTGCCACCGCTCTGGGCCAGCGTACCGGGCTGATCCGCCTGCTGATGAGCGTCGTGATCATTGCCCTGGCGGGCAGTGCAGTGGCGCTGGCAGGCAGTATCGGCTTCATCGGCTTACTCGTCCCGCACATGGTGCGCAAGACACTGTCCATCGACCATCGCTGGCTGCTGCCGGGCTGTGCGCTGCTGGGTGCGACGCTATTGCTGCTCGCCGATACGCTGGCGCGGGTAGTGATCGTGCCGCAGGAAGTGCCGGTCGGTGTAATGACGGCGCTGTTCGGTGCGCCATTTTTCATTGCGCTGGCACGTCGGGGAGCGCGTTATGGATAGGCACCTGACGCTCCGTTATCGAGGATTTTCCAGACGTTTCAGTCTGGCTGGTCTGACACGATTGCTGGCGACGCTGGCCTTCACCTTACTGGTCATGCTGGGCTCCCTGGCGCTGGGCAAGGTCAACCTGTCGCCTGCGACGTTGTTTGACGTGCTGTTCGGGCGGGCAGACCAGAGTCTGGTGTTCATCGTCGAGCAACTGCGCATGCCAAGGCTGGCGCTGGCCGCGCTTGTGGGCGCAGCGCTTGCCGTGTCCGGCCTGATCCTGCAGAGCATCATCCGCAATCCGCTGGCGTCGCCTGACCTGCTGGGCATCACCAGCGGTGCCAGCGCGGCAGCGGTGATCTACCTGTCGTTCTTCTCGGCAGCGCTGGGTGCGCAGTTTCTACCCCTTGCCGCCATCAGCGGTGCCGGTCTGGCGGCGCTGGCCATCTATCTGTTGGCCTGGAATCAGGGTGCGTCTCCGCTGCGACTGGTGCTGATCGGCGTCGGGGTATCGGCTTTACTGGCTGCCGTCACCACCTTCATTCTGGTGTTCAGCCCATTGACCACAACCTTGTCGGCCTACGTCTGGCTGACCGGCAGCGTGTATGGTGCCAGTTGGCCCGAACCGCGTGCGCTCGCAAGCTGGCTGGTGGTGGTTCTGCCATTGCTGGTGCTGCTCGCCCGACAGGTGCGGGTGCAACAGCTGGATGATGATCTGGCTCAGGGTATCGGTGTGCGTGTGCAGTGGTTGCGCGCCGGGCTGTTGCTGGTCAGCGTGGCGCTGGCCGGTCTGGCCGTGGCCTGGGGCGGGGCGATTGCCTTTGTCGGCCTGATCGCGCCGCACATCGCCAAACGTCTGGTGCCGCCGGGGTTTGCCGGGCAGGCGCTGATGTCTGCGCTGATGGGCGCCAATCTGGTGATGCTGGCCGATCTGGCCGGACGTACGCTGTTCCTGCCGCTGGACCTGCCCGCAGGAATTTTCGTCGCGGTGCTGGGCACGCCGTTTTTTCTGTATCTCTTGATCAACCAGCGGCATTAAGGAATTTCGGATGGCGTCCATTGCAACCCATGACCTGATCTTGAGCTATCAGGGCCAGGTCATCATCGACAGCCTCGACCTGCAGCTTCCTCCGGGGCAGGTGACGGTGCTGATCGGCAGCAACGGTTGCGGCAAAAGCACGTTGCTCAAATCCCTGGCCCGGCTGCTGAAACCTCAGGCAGGCAGTGTGGTGCTCAATGGCGCTGACATTCATCACAAGTCCACGGCCACCGTGGCACGTGAACTGGCGATCCTGCCGCAGATGCCCAGCGCGCCTGAAGGCATCAGCGTCCGTCAACTGGTCGCGCTGGGCCGTTATCCGTATCAGAACTGGATGCAGCAATGGTCCGCGCAGGATGAGGCCATGGTCGAAAAGGCCCTGATGCAGACCGGCATGCACGCATTGGCCGAGCGCCCGGTGGATGCCTTGTCGGGCGGCCAGCGTCAGCGCGCGTGGATCGCCATGACCCTGGCACAGGATACCGACCTGGTGCTGCTGGACGAGCCGACCACCTTTCTCGACCTGGCCCATCAGATCGAAGTGCTTGACCTGCTGCGTGACCTCAACCGGCAGGAGGGCAAGACCATCGTCATGGTTCTGCACGATCTGAATCTGGCCTGCCGTTACGCCGATCATATGATTGCCGTGCACCAACGCACGGCATTCGCCCAGGGGCGTCCTGCCGACATCCTCAGCGAAACACTGGTCAAGCAGGTGTTCGACCTGAACTGCCGGATCATTCCCGACCCGTTTTTCGGCACGCCGCTGTGCATTCCCTTCGGCCGGGAACTGCCGCAATGACGGCTGGGCAAGCCTTCAGCGACGCCGAATGGGCATTGCTCTGCGGGCCGCTCCAGCTCAGAACGGCAGATGCTCGCGACTCAAGATCCTTGCCCGCACAGGACCTGCTGGATGAGGCCGTGTGCAGCGATCTGCTGGATGCATTGGGTCCCGTCATCGGCTCTCCGACGCGGGCGATCACGGCATCCCTGCTGGCCAAGCGGTTCTCCTTTCTTGGCACCGGCGCCTGCCTTTACTCGATGTCAGTGTTCGACAAGGGTCTGACGCTGTCGCTGGACAATAGCGTGATCGAGTACGCCCACGATGACGGCCTGTGGACGTCATCCATGCCGCTGCTGAATGTTGCTCCTTTTGGCTACGCAACCGGAGACAGGGACATCTGGCGTGAATCGATCGTCCGGACCCTGTTCGCCGGATTGCTGAAACCGCTTTGGGAAACCTTCAACCGGGTGAGCGGTATTTCCCGACGCATCCTGTGGGAAAACACTGCCGTGCGGGTGTACTCGCTGTACGAGAAGCGCATGGCCAAGGTCGACGATCCCGTGATTCGTGCGCGTTACGAAGCCGATTTCGACTGGCTGTTGAACCATGCCGATCCTTCATTGTTCGGTCTGGAGTACAACCCGCTGAAGCATTTCAGGCGACCACCGACGACATTGCCTTCCGGGCAAAGCATCCGTTTCCGACGCACCTGCTGTTTTTATTACGACGCAAGCAATCCCGTCGAGTACTGCTCGACCTGTCCGTTATTGAGGCCAAAGAAATGCCGATGAATGAGCGAATCGCACCGCGACAGCAGCACATCAGCCAGGACGTGCTTGATCAGTACCGGGACATTTCAGCATCCACCATCGGCCACCTGACCGAAACCGGCTATCTGCCCGGGCTTAGGCCTGTGTTCGAAGGCGCACGCATGGTCGGCAATGTGGTCACTGTCAAAGTAGACCTGCCCGACGGCAGCATCCTGCGTGACGCCTTGATCAACAGCGAGCCCGGCGACGTACTGGTCGTCGAATGCACGGGTGATGCCCATTGCGCCTGCTGGGGAGAGCTGCGGACACTGGCGGGGCTGATCAAAGGACTGGCAGGTGTGGTGGTGTCGGGCTCTGTTACGGATGTTGCGGCATTACGTGCGCATGGACTGCCGGTATTCAGCCGCGGGATCAGCGCCGTTACCACGCGAAGCCTTGGGCAGAGCGGGGCGCTCAATCATCCGGTCAGGATCTGCGAGGTCACGGTACAGCCTGGAGATCTGGCCATTGGCGACGACGACGGCGTGTTCATTCTGAGCGCGCAGCAGGCAGGCGAACTATTGCCTG
>Ga0326721_10000592_pt1 | contig 11122 bp, 8 predicted proteins | sample SGPome_FD_203951 | JGI IMG/M metagenome (GOLD analysis project Ga0326721, IMG submission 203951) | Soil microbial communities from Southern Great Plains, Lamont, Oklahoma, United States - SGP_1_2016 | ecosystem: Engineered > Artificial ecosystem > Soil microcosm > Unclassified | place: USA...
ACACCACTGCTGAGGTAGGGCCGGTCACTGGTGGACGTCATCGAATTCGGGTCGGTGGACTCGGTCAGCGAACGCACTCGGGTGGTTCGGTACAGCAGCTCGCCCAGTTCGTCTGCGGTCATTGGCTGTTCGCTGTAGGACCGGGTGTTCTGGGCGGCCTCGACCGCAACCGTGAACGGCGGGTCGGTGGTGAGCAGCTCGTTCCACTTGGGCCGGGGCAGGGTGATCGCCCCTTCCTTCCGGGCCGGTTTGACTACCGGCTCGACGCCGGCCCGTTCACCCAGTGGGTAGGTGGCACCGAAGTCGTGGTCGTGGCGGCCGAGCGTGGATCGGGTATGGAACATCAGGTCGATCGGGTTCCAGCTGATCAGTGCGGGATCGGTGTCCTCGGCGAAGACCAGCGTGCCGTCGGGATTTGTGCCTTCCGCCTGAACGACCATGCCGGCCGCCATCAAGTAGGTCACCACCGACTGGAGGTGCTCCACCTTCGTCGGATCGACCGGCCGGATCAGCGGCCCGAGCTGCGACATGATGTCCGGGCTGTGCAGGATGACGCGGTGCAACGCCAGTGGTGACTCGATCAGGTACTGATTGCCATTGGTGCTGATCAGCGCGAACCGGGAGAGCCGGACCGGCCGGACCGGCAGGCTGGTCGGCAAGGTGAAGGCAGCCTGCGGGGTGAGCGGCACCACGGAGATCAGCGGCTGCGCCGGATCAAGCCCGAACGAGCGCACCACGAGGTGCTTCAGCCCTTTGAGCAGGACCTCCAGCTCCCGGTTCTCGGCGTCGTTGGTGATCACATTCGCCAGGGCGATCGGCCCCAGGCTCATCCGCATCAGGGCTTCCAGCACCCGGGCGCTCGGCAGCGGCAGGTACGTCTCCTCCCAGCGGGAGTAGACCACTACCGTGTCCCCGGGTGAACTCGTCTCGAGATGGACGTCCTCGCGGAACGACCAGAACTCGAAGCGAAGCCGCGATCCGGCGTCGGCGTCAGGTTCGCCGATCATGCAGGTGCTCCCAACGGGGGTTGGCGGCTCGTCTCACCGACGAGGACCGCGGAAGAGGTGGTGCTAGTGGAACCACCTGCAAAGGTGGAGTTATAAGAACAGCGGAGTCGGGTTGAGATCCTGGTACTCGGTCGGGGCCGCCAGCCGGCCGAGCCGGACCGGGACGTCGAACAGTCGGCCGGGCGCGAACCGAGCCCAGAAATGCCGCAGGCCAGGGACGATGACCTTGAACACTGGCATCCCGATGTCGGGACGCGTCTGATCGAGCACCAGCACTTCCAGGTTTCGGCACCGGGCCAGGTCGACGATGGCCTCGATGTCGTCCTTGAGATCGGTTCGCGGTGAGTAATCATAGTCCTGCGGTCGCAGAGCTTTGCGGCTGTCGTCCGGGCGCAGGTACGGCTGGTTGGCGGTGGTCGCCGTCCGCCACCAGTGCTGGATCGATGCGTCCGCCTGCCCGTAGCCGGAGCCGTCCGGGCGGGCCCCGACCACGGCGGGCAACAGCTGCCCGAGCTCGGTCAAGGCTCGGCGGGCGGCGATCCGCGGGTCGAAGTGCGCACCGAACCCGAGCATCAGATCCTCGGCCGGTTTGTCGGTCCGGCGCGAGATCGCGACCATCGTCGGGATGCCCAGGTCCGCGGTGACGTCGAGAACCCAGAATTCACGATGCACGCTGCGGTACTGCGCGCGCAATTCGTCAATCCAGGGATCGTCCAAGGACGTGAGGTCGACAGCCGCAGCACGGGTCCGGTTGTACCACCACAGGGCCACTGCGTCACGTTCCACCAGTTCGAGAAAACCCTGGACGATGGCGTCTTCGGGACTGGAGCCGGCGGCGTTTCCGTTCGAGTTGGCGCGCATCGCCGGGTGCCCGCCGCTGGTGAAGTACAGCAGGTCGGTGGGCAGCAGGCGGTGCCGGTCGGCGGTCAGTGACCAGGTGGGAGTCCAGTCGATGGGCTCACGACTGTCGAACGGTTCCGGGACGTGCTGGAAGGGCATCGTGCTCGCGTTCCAGTCCTCCCGGCTCTGGAACTGGCGATGGTCGTACAGTTGGCAGGTATCCGGGTCCACGGCGTCGGCGCCCAGGCCACTCAGGCTGTCGCGCACCACCGGCTCGTCGCCGAAACGGGTTCCGCAGTAGCGCTCCACACCCTCGCACAGGGCACCGACCCGAGCCTCCAGATCGGTCCGCCCCTTGCCACCGCTTTGCTGGCGGAGGCTGGCTCGCATCGCGGAGAGGTTGGCGCCGGCCAGGGCCAGGTTGGGGCCGGACAGGTAGCTGTGGATGAACTCGGGGCAGCGGGCGTCGCGCTGGACGGCTCCGGTGACTCCGGTCACCGGGTTCGACAGCTGCTGGTAGCGGTCCCACACTTGCTGAGCGGCCATCGCCCGGTGCCCGTTGCCGCCGGCCACGGTCTTCGGCCGGGAGGTGATGGCCACCGGTTGGTGCAGCCGGGTGGTCATCAGTTCGGTGTCGCCGCAGGACCGGCACTGCGGTCGCCGGTCCACCCGATGGTGCCCGCTCTGGAGCGAGAGGGTGTCGAGCGTCCAGATCTCGTCCTGGTGCTCGACCCGGGATCCGGCCAGCCACTTGGTTACTTCCAGGGCCGCGAGCTGCAGCCCCAGCGAACGAGTGCAGGCCAGCGATGCCTCCGGTGCCGGGCCGGCCTGGCCGGTACCCAGAGCGCTGCGCACCTGTTGCTCGCCGCGGCGGTGCCCGCTCAGCCGAGTGGCCAGGCAGGACCAGCAAGCGCCTTCGCCGGGCCGGAAGAACGGGCCGACCCACAGGTCGACGCCGGTCGGCTTGGCCAGCAGCCATGACCGGCCGTCGGCCAGGAATCGCGCGTTCAGCGACTCCAGAGCCGGGTCCAAGTAGTCGTCGCAGAGCACCAGCCGCAGGTCCGGTGTCGCTGATGACGGCAAAGCGGCTGAGCGAGAATCAAGTTCGACCACCGTGATGGCGATCGGCAGGCCGGCTGCGCGCAACGCCACGGTTGCCGAGGCAGCATCCACCTTTCCCAGGGTGACCAGTTCGACGACGGCCGCGAGCCCGGCGTCCGGGTCCGGCTCGAGATGCGCCAGATCCCAGTAGGCCTCGGCTGCCGGATCGGCAGCCGGTCGACCGCCGTCCCGCGGGGCCGGTCGACGCAGACCGATCAGGTTGGCCTGGGCCAGCTTTGCCAGCATCTGGGAGAGCGCGGCCGGCGGGATCTCCTGGCCGAGCAGCTGATGTACTTCGGCCAGGGTTCGCTCCCCGGTCAGCAGCGGAGCGAGCGTCTGGATGTGCGGCCCAGACAGGGTGATCGTGCCCCGCCCGGAGGTCAGATAGACGGCATCGCCCGGAACTACGGCCGCGCGTAGATGCCGCTTGAACCCGATCAACGGTGACTCGTCGTCCGGCACGATGCTCATCTGAAAGCCTCCGCAGAATCGGGAATGCCTCGATTCTCCGGCGCGCACCAGGGCCGCGGATAGTGTTCAGATCATCAGTCGAGTATGAGAAATTCACACTCCGCTGATGATCGCGGGATGCTGAGCGGTCAGATCCAGCCGGCGTCGGTGGCGATCCGGATTGCGTCCACGCGATTTCGGGCGTTCAATTTCGTGACGATTTTGGTCAGGTAGTTGCGTACGGTTCCGACGGAGACATACATTGCGGCCGCGATCTCCGGTGGTTCGGCACCGCCGGCAGCCAGCCGCAGCACCTCGAGTTCGCGGGTGGACAGCGGGATGTCGCCGACGTCCCAGGCGGTCAGGGCAAGCTGTGGGTCGATCACCCGACGGCCTGCGGCCACTTCCCGGACAGCCTGGGCCAGCCGCTCGGAAGGAGCCTCTTTCAGCAGGAACCCGGAAACCGAGACGGAAAGCGCGCGGCGGAGGGTGCCGGGCCGGCCCAGACCGGTGAGGATCACGGTCCGGCAGCTGGGCAGGGCCGCGTGCAGCGCCTCGGCCGCGGTCAGGCCGTCGATCCCGGGCAGGTCGACATCGATGATCGCGACGTTCGGAGAGGTCTTGAGCGCGGCGGCAAGGATCTTGTCCCCGCGGTCCACCTGGGCCACCACCTCGAGGTCAGGCTCGAGGTTGAGCAGCGCGACCAGGGCACCGCGGACCATGTGCATGTCTTCGGCGATGAGGATTCGTAAGGGTGGGGCCTGCTCGCTCACTGGAAGGCTCCGGACGTCGGCCAGATGATCTCGATCATCACTCTCTCCTGGGCTCTTCGGTCGGCGTCGAACTGAAGCGGAGTTGGCGGGGGATGTCTACCACCACGTGGAACCAGCCGGGGACCGCCTCAGCGATCAACTGCCCACCGATGGCCCGGATACGTTCGGCTAAATCCTGCACGTCGCAGCCGGTACCCGCCACCGCTGACGGGTCCGCCGCGATCCCGTCGTCGGCGATCCGCAGGTGCACCCGATCGTCGTCCACCGACATCTCGACCAGGCAACGCTTGGCCGCCCGGCGAGCCAGGGTGTTCATTGTCGCCCCGCGCAGCACCAGAGCGAGCAGGGCATCAAGATCCGCCGGGATCTCGTCGGTCGGGACGTCGGATTCCACCAGGACACCGCTGGTACGCAGGGCTGAAACCGCCGACTCCAGTTCCATGGCGAACGACTGATGCCGGTACCCGCTGGCCACCGAGCGCACCTTGGCCACGGTGAGCCGGGCGATCTGCAGAACCTCGGCCACCTCGGTGCGGGCCCGATCCAGTGAGCGCGGCAGCAACCGGTTCGCCAGTTCGCTCTTCACCGTCATCAGCGAGAGGTCGCGGCCGATGAACTCGTTGAGCTGGTCGGCCGCCGCCAGTCGGGTCTTGTTGACGGCCAGCCGGGCCAGTTCCTCCCGGAACCGGTCCACCTGGGCGACCAGGTTCGCCAGCGAGCCGACCCCGTAGGTGACGAGCCCGGTGAGCAGGGTGGAGATGACCAGGTAGGCGGTGTAGGCGCCGGTGTCGAAGTGGGTGATCGACAGCGCCAGGACGCCGACTCCGACCCCGCCGTACCCCACCCAGCGTCCGGGCCCGGAGAGCGCCAACAGGAACGAGCCGGCCACGAACCCGCCCATCGAACCCCAGGGTTCGCCGATCCAGAGCAGAGGTAGCAGTGAGATGGCGGTCTGAAACATCAGGCTTGTCGCCCGAGCCCAGATCGGCCAGGTGCGGGATTCGCTCAGCGCGAAGCCGATCAGGAGCAGGACTTCCACGGTGAGGCAGAGCGCCATCCCGAGCAGACCGAGTAACCCTGGCTTCAAGGCGACCACATTGATCAGCACGAGCAGCCCGTAGCCGGAGAGCACGACGATGACGACCAGCCGGGCGATCCGCAGGTGCCAGGGCCGGGACTCCGTCATCATCGTCGGCTCGGCCCGATCCTCGTCCGAGGGGTCGGCGGGCCCGGCACTCGGTACCACCAGTGGTGCCTCGACGGTCAACCGGAACCAATCCTCGTCGGTGACCGCGGTGAGCTGCCCTGATACCCCCTGCAGCCGGGCCGTGAGATTCTGCAGCCCGGCTCCGTCGACCAGTGACTCGGATTTCTCGCTGGCGCCGACCCCGTCATTGCGAATGCAGAGCCGGGCTCGGCCGTCGGTTTCGGTCAGGTCGATCTGTACGGTCTCGGCCTTGGAGTGGCGGAGGATATTGGTCGCCGCCTCGCGCAGCACGATCGCCAGCACGGTGTCGAGTTGCTCGGGCAGGTCGGTCGCCGAGAAATGCACCTGCACCTCGATCTCGGCGGTGGTCAGCATGGCCTGGGTGAACGTGACCTCCGTGGCCAGCGACATCGGGCTGGATCCGTGGGCCACCGCACGGACGTCGGCGAGCGCCCGGTGGGCGATCCCGAGGACGTCGCGGATCTCGCGGCGGGCTTGTTCAGCCGCTCCGGGAAGCAACCGGTACGCCAGCTCGCTCTTCAGCATGATCGCCGAGATGTTGAATCCGAGCAGGTCATGCAGGTCTCGGGCGAGCCGCAACTGCTCCCCGATGACGGCCATCCGGACCAGATTGCCGCGCGCCGAGTGCAGCGTCTCGGCCAGCGAAGCCAGCGAGCTGACGCCGTACACGGTGAGACCGGTCAGCAGCGTGAAGTAGCAGCCGTAGAGGACGTCCGCCGACGGGACGCCGTCCCGGGTCAAGGCGCCAAATATCCCCAGCCCGACGCCGGTGAACAGCAGCCACCGAGTGGGGCCGCTGACCACCAGCAATACCGATCCGGCCAGAAAGCCGGCGGTGGCTCCGGCTTCGGGGCCGACCCAGAACAGTGGGGCGAAGGTGACGATCGTCTGCGCGCCGAGCGTCGCCACCCGCCGGGAGACCGGCCAGGTCTGGATGTCGCTGGTCGAGTGGGGCACTTGGAGGAGAAAGACCGCGGCGAGACACGCGGCCAAGATCAGTAACTCCAGGCCGCGGAGCCCACCACCCCAGACCAGGACCATCGTGTTGACGGCGTATCCCACCAGGACCGCTGTGATGATCGCGCGGGCCATCCTCGGTGCAGCGAGCTCGTAATCGGTACCGGGGCGCGCAGAACCGAACCCCGGGTCGATGCGAGCCGCGGCATCAACCGCTCCCCCCGCCATCTGCTCCCCTCACCATCTGCCCGGGTATTTCCAGGAACTGCCTGGCGAAGTGCGCACAGAACACACAAGTTAGCCGGACGATCGGCTATGAGTGGCCCATTTGATGAACTTGCCCATGATCGCGTGACTAGCTGCGCTTTGCAAGTAAATGGGCGGCATTGAGCACGAGTCGGGAAGCTGGTCCCCAGGTTGGTCTCCGCGGTAGCTCGGATGTCGGCGCCCGGTCAGCTACAGAGTCCGATGGAAGCCCAGTGACCTGCTCACGACGACGTTCGAACCTGTTGGTGACCTGTGAATTTCTCACACCTCAGTGGTGATCTGAGCACCTATGCCGGGCCTCGATGGGCATTACATAATCCATCACACAGCCCATTCATTTCAGGTCCAGGAGGATCTTGTGAGCAGCATCTCGACCGTTGTCTCGACCGCGTCGATTATCGAGAATGACTGGCGGCTAACAGAACTCATGATGCAGACCTGGACGATCACCGAATTTCCGGAATTCGTTCATGAAGACTTCATCGGCAATTTCAGCATCGATGATCTAGATGCCCCGGCCGCGGTCACGGCCGCATTCACTTACTGCGGGTGAGTACCGGGGGGTATTCCCGGACAGGTGCTGTGCACCTGCTGGACACGAAGTATCAGTTGCCCGTTCAGGACGAGAGGGAAGAGACATGAAGGCAAAGCTGGCGATGTTGGGTGGCACGCCCACGGTCCGTCCGGAGAACCGGCGGCTGGAGTGGCCGATCGTGACGAAGGCCGACAAGGATGCCGTACTCGGCGTGCTGGACAGTGGAAAGTTCACGGTCGGCGCGAAGAACGAGCAAGAAATTCATGCCCTGGAGAGCGACTGGGCGCAGTTCTGCAACACCCGGTACGCGGTATCGGTGAACAGCGGAACGGTGGCCCTCGAGCTGGCGCTGACCGCGCTCGGCCTGCAGCCCGGTGACGAGGTGATCGTGCCGGCCCTCAGCTACGTCGCGACCGCGATGGCGCCGCTGTATTCGCTGGCCGTACCGGTGTTCGTGGATATCGACCCGGTCACCTTCAACATCGACGTCACCCAGATCGAAGCCAAGATCACTGACCGCACCCGAGCCATCGTCCCGGTCCACCTCGGCGGTCTGCCTGCGGATATGGACGAGATCCGGGCGCTGGCCCGCAAGTACAACCTGTTCGTGGTCGAGGACGCGGTCCAGGCGCAGGGTGGCAAGTACCGGGGCGAGACGGCCGGTTCGATGGGTGCCGCCGGGGTGTTCAGCCTGAACGTGGAGAAGAGCATTCCGACCTGCGGCGAGGGTGGCTTGATCGTCACCGACGACGAGCAGGTCGCCGAGCGCTGCCGGAGCCTGCGGGTCCTCGGGGAGGACCTCAGCACCGAGGAGCGGCTCTACGTCTCCGCGACCCGCGGATCGAACCTCAAGCTCAGCTCCGTACAGGCGGCGTTCACCCGGTCCCAGCTGGCCCGGTTCTGGGACTACCAGGTGCATCGCGAAGAGAACGTCCCGGTGTTCCTGGACCGGCTCGCCGGCCTACCCGGCATCGTCATCCCGACCGTGCCCGCGGACCGCACCCACATGTGGCACATGCTGCGCTTCCGGTTCGACCCGCAGTCCGCCGGCCTGGACGGCATCAGTGCCGGCCGGTTCCGCCAGGCGCTGCGCCGGGCGCTGCTCGCCGAGGGCGTGCCGCTCACCCACTACCAGATCATTCCGCTGCCCGGGCAACCGGTGTTCCAGGATCAGGACGCCTTCGGCAAGGGCTTGCCATGGTCGCTGCCGGGCACCAACCCGCAGCGCTACGACCTCGCCGACTACCCGGTGACCTGCGCGGTCATCGAGGACTCGCTGTGCCTGCGGCGGATGCACCTGAACCCGGACGCCGGACCGGCGCTGGAGCAGTACGCCGACGCATTCGACCGGGTCTGGCAGAACCTCGACGTGATCGGCCGGTTCGCCCGGTCCCTGGACTACCAGCCGCCATGGGCCGTGGTGGAGGCCTCCCGGACGCGGGTCGGTGCGGCGTGACAGTGCCGACCGCACCGACCCCAGCAATGGAGATCACCCCCGCGGCGGCGATCGCCGCCGCGGAGGCGATCGCCGACCGGGCCACTGACCTGGGCGAGCTGCGGCGGGCAGCGCTGGCGGTCCGCGAGCAGGTGCTGGCGATTGGCGCCGGACCGGTCGGGACGCACGTCGGCGGGGCGCTGTCGGCGACCGACATCCTGGTTGCCCTCTACTTCCACGTGCTCCGGATCCGTCCGGACGAGCCTCGGTGGAGCGGCCGCGACCACTTCGTGCTGAGCAAGGGCCACGCCGGATCCGCGCTCTACGCGACGCTGGCCGAGCGCGGATTCCTGCCCAAGGCCGAACTGGAGACCTACGGGCGGGCCGGCGGCAGGCTGATGGCGCATCCCACGCTCGCGGTGCCCGGCGTCGAGTTCGCCACCGGCTCGCTCGGGCACGGCCTGTCGCTGGCCGTCGGGCTGGCACTGGCGGCGAAGCGGGGTGGCCGGCCCAACCGGGTGTTCACCTTGCTCGGCGACGGCGAGCTACAGGAAGGGTCGGTCTGGGAGGCGGCGATGTCGGCCGGCCACCTCGAGCTGGACAACCTCACCGCGGTGGTGGACCGCAACCGGCTACAGATCAACGGCTGCACCGAGGACCGGATGCGGCTGGAACCGCTGGCCGCCAAGTGGCGGGCCTTCGGCTGGCAGGTGAGCACCGTCAACGGTCACGACTTCACCGAGTTGGTTCCGGCTCTGGAGGCCGCCCCGGAACCGGGACGCCCGACGATGGTGATTGCCGACACCGTCAAGGGACGTGGCGCCCGGCAGCTGGAGAACCGCAAGCAGGGACACTTCGTCCAGCTCACCCCGAGGGCCTACGAGCGGGCGCTCGCCACCGTGCGAGCCACCGGATGAGCGCGCTGCTCGGCACCGACGTCATCCCGGAGATCACCGCCGATCCGGCTCCGGCGGCCAGGTACGTCCCTGGACCGGGAACGTCCGACCGGGACGCCTACCGGGCCACCCTGCTGGAACTGGCCCGGGCCGACGACCGGATCTGGTGCCTGGACTCGGACATGGGTGGCCTGGAGAAGTTGTTCGAGGCCGAACTGCCCGATCAGTATGTGGATCTCGGAATCGCCGAGGCGAATCTGATGTCGGTCGGGGCAGCACTGGCGAGCACCGGCCTGCTGCCGTGGGTCAACACGATGGCGGCGTTCGCCACCGCCCGCGCGCTGGAACAGGTAAAGCTGGACATCGCCTACCCCGCGCTGCCGGTCCGGATCGTCGGCACGCACTCCGGGTTCTCCGCCGCACAGCTGGGCCCGACCCACCACGCCCAGCAGGACCTCGCGGTGATGCGGGCGCTGCCCAACCTGACCGTGATGACCCCGGCCGACGCCGGCGAGACCGCCCGGATGGTCCGGGCCGCCGCCGACCTGCCGGGACCGGTGTACATCCGGCTCGGCCGAAGCGCGACAGCACCCGTCTACCCGGGTGAGGTCGGGTTCACGGTAGGCAAGGCGATCGAGCTGCGCTCCGGGTCCGATGTGACGATCGTTGCCGCAGGAGCATTTCCTGTGCTGTTCGCGCTGGAGGCGGCCGATCTGCTGGCCGCTGCCGGGATCCAGGCCACGGTGCTGAACATGCACACCATCAAACCCCTCGACGTCCCGGCGCTGATCCGGGCGGCCGGCAGTACTGCCGGCATCGTGACGGTCGAGGACCATTCGGCGCTCGGCGGGCTCGGCGGCGCGGTCGCCGAAGCCGTCGCCGAGCATCGGCCGACCCGGGTACTTCGGGTCGGTACGGCGGACGTGTTCTGCGCCCGTCCAGGCACCCATCACGAACAACTCGTGACTGGTGGGGTCTCCGTGGAGCGTGTCGTGATGGCGGCGAAAGCCATTGTCCAAGAACGCTTCACATTGTTCCGAACAACTGATCCAGGATATCCGGAGGAGAGTGTGCAATGACAACCATCCCGCTCACCAGCACCTGCCCTGACTGCACGGAATTCGTCCCGACCTCGGAAGGGCTTCGAGTAACGTCCATCGTCGTCTGCTCGGCCTGTTCGGCCGAGCTCGAGGTAATCAGCCTCGACCCGGCCGAGTTCGCGCTGGCGCCGGAGATCGAGGAAGACTTCGGGGAGTAATCATGAGCACCAGCGTCGAGAAGGAAGGTCGGCTGGCGGTCCTGACCACCCGGGTCCGCCTGGAGGAGCGAATGATCTTCGCCGCTCTGGAGCGGCGAGGGGTGCCGTACGAGCCGGTCAACGACCGCAGTCTGGTCAGCCACCTGCAGTCACCACCACCTGCGGAGCATTACCGTGGCGTGCTCAACCGGATCATGTCGCACACCAGGAGTGGTTACGCCGCAAGGCTGTTCGAGGCGACGGGCCATCAGGTGTTCAACTCCAGCCAGGTCATCGAAACCTGCGGTGACAAGATCTTGACGTCGCTGGCGCTCGTCCGTGCCGGCCTGCCCACCCCGCGGACCGTCGTCGCCGTGACGCCGGACGCGGCCCTGC
>Ga0326721_10000594_pt1 | contig 11080 bp, 4 predicted proteins | sample SGPome_FD_203951 | JGI IMG/M metagenome (GOLD analysis project Ga0326721, IMG submission 203951) | Soil microbial communities from Southern Great Plains, Lamont, Oklahoma, United States - SGP_1_2016 | ecosystem: Engineered > Artificial ecosystem > Soil microcosm > Unclassified | place: USA...
CGTCCATCACATAGGCGCTCGACAACACGATCAGCTTGTACTTGTCGAGCCGGTCGTGTCCGAAGTCGATCACCGCCGCGTCGATATTGTCCTCGAACAGCGGCTGGTAGGCGGCCTTCACCTGCTCGGTGTAGTTGCCCTTGAAGTACTCCTGAATCGTGTTGGGACCTGGAGGCGGATTGGTCAGCCACATCGTGTCGAACGAATAGTTCATCGCGACCTGGGGCTGGCGGTCGCGCGGGAAGCCGAGGGTCTTGAGGGTCTGGAACTCGCTGGCGATCCGCCCGAACTCGTCGACCTTCCAGGACGGGCGGCCGTCATGATCGACCAGGCCGAACAGCGCCTGCTCCTCCCCGCCGATATGGGAGTTGAACGTCCAGGCCAGGAAGGTCTGGCCATAGTAGAGCAGCCCGAAATAGGCCCACATGCGCGATCGTCCAGGATCGCCATAGAAGCCGCCGCCGCCGGCCGTGAATTCGTTGAACCAGACCGGCGTCTCGTGCGCGGCCCTGTTCATCATGACCTCGAAGCCCGCGCCCAGCGCGTCGCCGGGATAGAAGCCCTGGGCGCCATAGGTCGAGACCTGGTCCCATGACCGCAGATAGTCGAAGCCCTTGGTCCCGGCGGTCGGCCAGAAATTCGACGCCACGGGAAGGTTGGGGGCGTACTGCTTGCGCGCGGACTCCAGGTCCTTGAGCGCGCCGATCGCGTCGTCGGACCAGTACCGGCGCAGGTCCAGATAGCGCTCGTTGGGCCCTGGCCCGCGGATATAGGGCAGGTCGACCTGGTCCCAGCTGGTGATCCGGCGCGACCAGCGCTGCGTCGCCCAGGCCTTGTTGAGGGCTTCGATCGTCCCGTATTTCTTCTGCAGCCAGGCCACGAAGCGCTCGCGATCCGCGGCGGAATAGGAGACCTGGCCGTTGCCGATCTCGTTGTCGTATCCGACGGCGATCACCGCGGGATTGTGGGCGTAGCGCTCCATCATCTTCTGCCCGAGCCGCTTGGCCAGGCGGCGGTAATCGGGGTCGCTGATGTTGTCCCAGTAGCGCGTCGCCGCGTTCAGCCTAACGCCGTCCTGGTTGATCAGGTCGACGCCGGGATAGCGCTTGTGCAGCCAGATCGGGGCCGGCTGGCCCGGAATGTCGACGATCACCCTGATCCCGGCCGCGTGCATCTGGGCGATCACCTGGTCGAACCATTCGAAGGTGAAGCGGCCTTCCTCCGGCTCGAAGGAGTCCCACGATAGGTCGCCCATGCGGACCAGGTTGAACCCGGCCGCCTTCATGATCGCGATGTCCTGGCGGATCTGCTCGGGCGACCGGTCGATGGGCTGGTAGCAGGCGCCGACGAACAGTTGGCCCTTGCCCGGCCAGTCGGGATGGCCCGCCGCGCTTTGCGCCCGGGCGGGCGACGGCTGGACGACCGGCGAGAGGCCGGTCGCCAGCATCAGCGCCAGGGTGACGCCGGCCAAGCGGGCGGAGCGATGTCCCATGAATCTCAAGTCCTGGTCGGGTTGTGGAATGGCCGTGACGCGCCGTTCGGCGCCTCAGGCGAAGCTGATCTTGAAGACGCTGGCATGCCGCGTCGGCGCGCGCGCCGGAACGTCGATCGACAGCGCGGCGGGGCCCTGGCGGAACTTGAGCGGCCCGCGGACACCCAGCATCTCCACCCGCCGGACGCGCCGACGCTCATGGGGATTGTTCGCGGCCAGCGCCGTGATCTCGGTGGACCCCGACGGCTCTCCCAGCGTGATCGCGTAGAGCGTATCGCCCTTGGTCGTGAACCTGATGTCCCGCGCGGTGTAGGCCGCACCCTCCTGGAACGCGCCGCTCGCGGCTTCGGTCGGCCCCTCGCCGAACAGCTTCCACGGCCGCGTCCCGTGGATGGCTTCGGCGTTCACCGCCATCCACGGCGCCAGCTCTTCCAGCAGAAGCTGCGACTCCGGCGGCAGGCTGCCGTCCGGATACAGCACGACGTTCAGCAGCAGGTTGCCGTTCTTGCTGACGATGTCGGCCAGCATGGCGATCACTTCCGACGTGGTCTTGTATTTGAAGCCGTCGCTGTAGAACCAGTCGCCGTTGGAGGTGTCGGTCTGCCACGGCAGCGGATTGATGCCGTTCAGGACCCCGCGCTCGACGTCCTGGACCGCCCATTCCTTGTGGAATTCGCCCGAACCCAGGTCCTTGCAATTGTACACGGCCTCGAGCTTGCCGCCGCGGGCGATGCTGCTGTTGTACATGTGCGCGACCAGGCTTCGCCCGACCACGCCGAACGGCAGCCCGCCGTCCGAGTACAGCAAGTCCGGCTCGTAGGTGTCGAGCAGGTCACGGATGCGGTCGAACCAGATCTGATGGAACCTCGGATCCTTGGTGTACCAGGTGTCGCCGCTGCCCCGGTAAGGCTCGTTGTGCGGCGGGTGGTAGAGGTCGGCGTACCGCGGGTCGGCGCCGTCGTAGGCCACGCCGTTCTCGGGCCAGGTCTGGTTGTAGAGATGGCTGGGGTGATACCAGTTATGGCTGGCCCCCAGGTGCTCCGACACCCCGAACCGCAGCTTGCGCTTGCGCGCGGCCGCCTTCCACGCGCCGACGATGTCGCGCTTGGGCCCCATGGCCGCGGCGTTCCAGCGGTGGTGCTTGGAGTTCCAGAGGTCGAAGTTGTCGTGGTGCACGCCCATGCTGACGAAGTACTTGGCGCCGGCGGCGGCGTACTTGTCCATCAGCGCTTCGGGATCGAACTTCTCCGCCGTCCACAGCGGAATGATGTCCTTGTAGCCGACCTTGGAAGGCTGGCCGTAGGTCTTCAGGTGATGGTCGTAGTGCGGATGGCCGGGAACGTACATGTACCGGGCATACCAGTCGCCCTGACGCGGCACGGCCTGTGGCCCCCAGTGCGCCCAGATCCCGAACTTGGCGTCACGGAACCAGTCCGGCGCTTGATAGGTCTTCAGGGAGCCGGGTTCCGGACCGAACGGGCCCTTGGTGATCGGCAGCCGATAGTCCGGCGCCGGCAGCTTGGCGCAGGCGTCCGCGGACGGCGCGTCCTTGGCCTGGGCGGCTCCGGCCAGGCCCAGCGCCGCCAGCGCCGGGACACCCAGGAAGGTTCGCTTGTTCAAGGTCACCATGTTCACTCCCCAACGTTCTCAACTGTTCGCAAGGCGGTTCTATTGGCCGTCCGAATGAAGCACGCGCCCGAAGAACGGGAGCACGTTGCTCTGGAAGCGGCTGGCGACGGCGCTGCCGTGATCGCCGCTGTAGATCTCGAAGGTGTTCCTGACGCCGAACGCCTCCATGCGCTCGTGCAGGGCCGCGGCGTCGACGCGCAGCCCGTCCCGATCGCCCACGTCGATGGCGATCGCCTGGTAGCGCCTGAGGTTGAAGACGTACTGGTCCAGCATGCTCAGGGGCGCGTTGGCGGCCCAGCGGGCCAGCACCGACCGGTCTTCGACGCCGTTCGATGTCGGCAGATCGACATAGAAGGGCGGCTTCTTCGGGTTTGGCGACCAGGCGGCGGCGACCGCGAAGGTGGCGCGCGGGAGGAAGTCGAGCCTGGCCGCCGCCTCCCGGGTCGTGACGCCCTCGACCACCGCGGCGGTCTCCGCGGGCGGCGCCTCTCGGGCCGAAAGGCAGCACGGGCTCATGATGTACAGGGCGCCGAAGGTCTCGGGATATTTCATGCCGATCCGCGCGACGCCGTAGCCGCCCATCGAGTGGCCGGCCAGGCCGCGGCTCCGGCGATCCGGAAGGGTGCGGTAGTGAGCGTCGACATAGGCGACCAGGTCGCGGGTCAGGAACCCTTCCCAGTCGCCCGTCGTCACCGAGCTCGAATACATCGAGCCGTTGTGCAGGGTCTGGGTGTCGGGCAGGACGACGATCATGCCGGGCGCGCCCGCGGCGAAGGCGCTCTCGGCGGTCCGCGGGGTCTGGAGCAATCCCGCGAACCCGTCGGCGGTCAGGCCGTAGCCATGCAGCGCATAGACGACCGGATAGCGGCGCGCCTTGTCGGCGGCGTAGCCGGGCGGGAGATAGACCACGACGTCCCGCTCGGTCGCCTCGCCTTCGAGATTGCCCTCCAGGGCCACGCCGTGGACCTTGATGCGCTCGACGGTCACGGCCTTGGCGCTCGCCGCTACCGGCGCCGCGGCCGCCAACAGAATGGCCATCGCCATGGAAGCCCAAACCGCCTTCATCTGTCTCCCCGCCTCCTTCATGGGTGGAAGCCAAAATCGCTCCACCGCTCCTGCCTTCTCACGCCCCTGTTCCGGGGCTTGGCCGACGGTCAGTTCGGATTGCCGACCGGAATGATCGCCGCGCCCTGTGCGGCCCCGAACTTGATCCGCAGGACCTGCTGGCGATCGACGAGGTTGAGGCCGTTGTCGGTCTGGTCGCCGTTCCAGACCCGCCGGAAGATCCATTTTCCGTTCTCGAACCGACCCTCCTCGACGCGGAGCATCTGGCCGCTCTCGGGCTTGGACGGCTCGAACTTCACGCGGGTGTTGAAACCGGTCAGCAGGTAGTCGCCCGGTCCCAGCTCGGCGATCGCGGCGCCGCCCACGGGCTGGGGATTGCCGGTCGGCTTGTCCCCGCCGAACTGCCATTGGCCGAAGGTGGCGACGGCGCGGTAGGGACCGAGTTCCATCACCTGGGTGTGGTTGGCCTTGGGGTCGGTGGGCTCGGAGACGCCCCAGGTCTTGCCCGCGAACGCCAGGGCCGCCCATTCGCGCGCCATCGGCTCGAACAGGGTGTAGTTGCGGGCGAACAGCTTGGCCTTGGACTCGTCGAAGTCCTTGGCCCCGAGCGGGTAGTTGTAATAGCCGGTGTCGTCCATGCCGAACGGCGAGAACCCGATCGCGCCCTTGCCGATGGTCGCGAAGAAATAGCGCGCGAACTCGGTGTCGTTGCCGGTTTCAGGCACGAAGAGCGCGTTGTCGGGCCTGGCGTAGAAGTCCAGATAGGCCAGGTACGCCGCATGGTCGCGGACATAGATGTCGGGCGCGACCAGGTCGATCGACGGCGCGGCGGCCTTGTAGACATCGATCACGTGATGCACGGGGCCGCCGCTGGCGTAGGTCGTGGCCGGCTGCCGGCCGAACGCCGAGGCCAGGGCGGCGTTCATGTACATCGGCAGCGGCTTGACCGCCTTGCCGGCCTTGGCGATCTCCTCGACATAGGCGGCGATCGACCAGGCGTTGAAATATTCGTCGGCGTCGGTCCCGAACACGGCCTTCCAGCTTCCCGGCGACTTGCCCAGGCGCTTGAGCAGGGCGGCCGGAACGGGGCCGTCGAACAGCTTCTGGGCCGCGGGCGAGAAGTCCCGGACGCTGCCGTAGGAACCGACCTCGTTTTCCGGCTGGATCATGATGATCGTGTTCTGCGGGTCGATCTGGCGGATGTGCTCCATCAGCTTGACGAAGGCGCGCTTGTCGGCCTCCAGGGTGGTGCGGCTATGCGGCGACAGCACATAGTGGGGCTGGCCGCTGGCGGTGATCATCCGCGGAAAGCGCTTGCCGTCCAGCTTGACCCATTCCGGGGTGTAGCTGGGGCCGGTGTTCTTCCAGGTGCCGAACCATAGCAGCACCAGCCGCACCTTGTTGGCGCGGGCCTGCTCCACCAGCGTGTCGACGAACGAGAAGTCGAACTGACCCTCGACGGGCTCGATCTGCTCCCAGGCGACCGGGACCTCGACGGTGTTGGCGTGGATGCGCTTGATCGTCGGCCAGACCTCCGGAAGCATGTCCGGATAGTTGCTGCTGTTGTTGACCTGGGCGCCCAGCATCAGGAACGGCGCGCCGTCGACGAACAGGGCGTGACGGCCGTCACGCGTCACGATGCGCGGAACGGGATTGGCCTGCGGCGTTTCGGCGGCCGTCGCCGCCCCGCCGGCGAGGGCCAGGACCAGCGCCGCCAAGCCGGCTGTGACACGCGGCGTCCGGCGCCGGCAGGACGAATTCCAAAGGGTCATAACAACTCCATGCCGCTGGGGCGGCGAGATCGACGCTAGGGGGCAGGGCGGTGTCGTCGGGCGGTGTTCAGTCACGTTCATCGACGACCGCTGCGGCAAAGCATTTTCCATCCCTCCCATCGCCCGCCAGGGGTTCGCCGCTCTCTGGGCGGCGCTTAGCGCACAGACCGGCCATGGAATGGCAACGCTGTCATCGCATTTATCGACGTACCTCATCGCCGCAAATTAGCAAGTTAATTCCTCAGACAAATGTGCTCAGGATTCCGGGGTGGGACCCAATGTCGCTGACACCGGTGGCGCCCCGCGGGCGCTGCAGTTCTGACCGGAGCAGGTTTGGAAAGACGCGCTCGCCAAATAGATATTTGAAACTGTTCTATTTAGTCGACAGCGCCGAAAAGTTGTCTAGGTGGTCAGCGGTCAGGTCAGTCCGAGTTCGAAAGAAAAGGATAAATCAGACAATTAACGCGGCAAGCGCGCTCACGCCGCAGCCCTTGACGTTCCGCGCCGGCGTTCGATGGACTGTCCCAGCTTTCAGGCGACGCTCTTTGCGGCCTGCCGTCGACGGACGCCACAAAGTCGACTGGGCTCGAGATTATTCAGGAATTTTACTGATGCAACTATTTTTATATCTGGCGCCTCCGCTCGGCGACGTCCCCCGCCGCCACGCTGCACAGGCGCCTGTTCGCGCCGATCGGCAGGCGTGACGGCGCCCAACCTTATCTCCGCGGCAGGCGACGCCCTGATCGTTCTCGTCGAGGCCCCGGCGAAACCCTCGGTCGCGACCTCCTGCTCCCGAGACGCGGCGGCGCTGCTGCGGTAGGGCGTCTGCGGCGCCGTCGGGCCTCCGGATTGAGCGCCGCCAGATCAACCACGTTTCTTCTGACCTGAGAAACACCCCCGGCGCAGGCTGGGGGTGTCCTGACCGCGTCGGGACACGGCCGGCTCCTACATCGTCCCCCAATGTCGGGGAGCCGGCCACCTTCCGCCCACGAAGAGCATGGCAAGGCGGCCGCGCGCGATGCGGGCGCCTTGTTCCCCAGCTAGCCGGGGGAACATCCCGGAACATCGGATCGTCGCCAACGCGGAGGCGCGGTAAGCCGCGTCAGAACCGGAGGCTCACGCCGCCGCGCAGCGACTGGTCGGTGGACTTGTCGGCGAACTGGCCGTCGTAGGACAGGCTCAGGCGCACGCGCGCGGAAACTTCCGCCGAGAGGCCGACCTCGACCACCAGGGCGTCCTTCTCGATGGGGAGGCCGGTGACCTTGAAGGCCGGGCCGCCCGCGGTGAAGGCCGCCGTCGCGGTCGGGTCTACGTCGCCCGAGGCATGGCGCCAGGCCAGGGTTCCCCGCCCGGTCAGGGCCCGGCCCGGCCCGAGGTCGAAGTCGGACGCCAGATGCGCGCCGAGCGTGGCGAAGGTGACGTTGGTCTTGTCGTCCAGGCTGGTCAAAGCCGCCCCTCCGCCCGTCTCCGCCGCGCCGTCGGCGTCGAGGGACACATAGGCCAGGGCGGCGAACGGCTCGAGGGTGGCGGCGCCCTTGCCGAAGGTCCCGGCGGGAATGCGGTAGCCGATCTCGCCGAACGCCTGGGCCGTGCGGGCGTCGCCCTCGCTGACCAGGGTGTCGGAAAAGCCGCTGAAGGCCACGGCTCGCCTGGCGCTCAGGTCGTGCCAGGTCAGGGCCGCGCCGGCCCGGAAGGCCAGCGGCCCGGTCGCGCGGCCGCCATAGACGCCCAGGTGGTAGTCGTCGCTCTCGGTCGCATAGGAGCGATCGCGGGCCTTGGCGTCGGATCGCCCGTAGCCGGCCAGGACGCCCAGGCGCCAGCCGCCGATCGGGGCGTCGATCCCGAACAGCACGCCGCCCAGGTCGCGCTTCAGCGTCGTCGCCGCGTCGCCGCCGTCGAACGCGCCCCGAGCCCCGAACACGTCGCCCCAGACGGCCGCCCCCTCGCCGCCGTCGCGCAGGCGAGCGAGCGCCGCCTGGCGCGGGAAGCGGCTGTCGGCGACCAGCACGGCCTTGGCCGAGGCGCGACCGGTCCCGGCCAGTTGGTCCAGTGCGACCTGGGCCGAGGTCTCGTCCGGCAGCATCAGCGCGGCCGCGGCCAGCGCGCTGCTCGCGGGCAGGCCATCCAGCGCCGCACCCACGGCGCTCTGGTTCGCCGTCGCGCCCACCGAGGCGAAGCTGCGCGACTGCACCACGTCCAGATAGACATTGTTGGTGTCGTAAGCGGCCCGCAAGCCGAGGAAGTAGCTGGGATCGGCCACGTCGCCGGTCAGGGTGTAGGTCCCGGTCACGCCGCCGGCGGCCGACAGCACCGTGTAGCGCGTGCCCGGGCGGTATGGGCCGGGATCGGTCCTGGTCACCTGGAGGATCGAGCCGGGCGCGATGGTCGCCGCGCCGCCGACGAGGATGCGGTCGCTGGCCCCGGCCGAGGTCAGTTCCACCTCGTAGATCGAGCCGGACAATTGGGCGTAGGCGCCGCTGACGGTCAGCGTGCCGATCGAGGCGCCGGGCGCCACCACGCCGGCGACGGAGAGCGTGCCGACGGAGCCGGAGCCTCGCAGGCGCCCGTCGCCGAGCACCGACAGCGCGCCGCCCAGCGCGCCGTCGACCTGCAGCGTCCCGCCGTTGAGCAAGGTCACGCCGCCGAACAACCGGCTGTCGCCCGTGAAGATCGTTTCACCGGCCTGGTGGCGGATCGTGGCCACGCCGCTCATGGCGGCGGAGAATACGTAGTTCGCGCCGGAGTGATTGAAGTCGAGTCGGTTGTCGACCGACCCGGCCGTTGCGCCGAAGATCAGGCGCGCAGCCTTCAACGCTCCGGGCGCCCTTGCTTCGCTACCCGACAGCCATCCGACGGTGACGCCGCCAGATCCTCCGCCGTCACCCACATAAACGTCGCCCTGACCCGCCCCGACGGTCACCTCGCCGCCCTCGCCAACGATCAAATCGCCTCGACCCGATTGGCCGATGGTGAGCGCGCCGGCGACGTCGAAGGATGCTCCAGGACCGATGACGGCTATCCGGCCCACCCCGCCGACATCCCTGCCGAGAATCGCGCTCTCAGCGACGGTGGAGGTATGGGCTTCGAGGCTCATGCTGCCGTGTCCCGCTGCGCCGAGGACGAGGTCGCCCATGGTCAGGCGGGCGCCGACACCCGAAACGCTGATGTTCGGCTGCCCGTCGCCGGTCGAGGTGCCGGGCTGAAGACCGTTCGCGCCGCTGTTCAGGCCAACGATGGTGTCGCCGGTTTCGACCATGCCGCCGCCGTTGATCCTCAGATAGCCCCTGCCGTCCTGGCCCAGAACCAAGGCTCCGCGGTTGATCCAACTGGAGTCAGGGCCCGAAACCGTCAGCGTACCCAGAGCGCGAGCCTGCAGGCCCGCGACCGTATCGCCTTGGGTCACCACGTGGCCGCCGTCCAGGACCTCCAGTCCGCCTTCGCCTCCGAGACCGACGCCCACACCCTCGACGCCGACCTGGAGACCTCCGGTGTTCTCCCACGTGGATCCGGTCCCAATCACCCTCACCACGCCTCGGCCGCGTTGCATCACGCCGAGGAGGGTTCGACCGCTGGTGAGGGAAGCCCCCTGATCGATCACCACCTCGCCCGAGGCTTCGCGGCCGACGATGAGATCGCCGGTATTGGCCCAGTGCGAGCCGGCGCCCGACACCGCCATCACCGCCGAACCCTGGCCGAAGGCGCCCACGCCGACCGTGCTCTGGGCGGTGAGCAAGCCGCCGCCGTTGCGCACCACGCCGACGCCGTCGCCAATGAGGCCCACCGTCAGCTGGTTCGTGGTGAGCGACGACCCGGCTCCGTCGACCAGCAACCTGGCTCCGTCCTGCAGCCGATAGCCCACCAGGACCGAGTCGCTCGCGACCGCCCCGCCCTGGCTGACGGTCAGCGCGCCGGGTGTAATCATGCCGACGGTCAGACCGTTCGAAACGTCCCAGCGTGAGCCGGCTCCGTCGACGACCACCGTGGCCGTGGCCTCGCCGCCTCCGCCCTGACCGATCACCCCGGCGCCGCTCGTGACGACGCCGCCCTCCGTGACGGTCATCGACCCGGAGCCGGTATCGCCGACGGTGAGCGTGCCCGGCACGGTCCAGGTCGGCGACGTCGCCGGCGAAGGCGTGACGCTGCCCGCGATCTCCACGCCGGCTCGGGCGTCGAGCGCGGCCAGCAGCAACGGCCCGGTCAGGGCCGTGGTCAGAAGAAACCGGCGCCGGCGCGGGGCGGGCGGAACGGCGGGATCGGTACGTGAAATCGCGTTGGGCATCGACGCACTCTCGATCTGGCCGAGAGCGACCGCTCCGGCCGTGATTGGACGAACAGCGCCACGTCACGCCGTCGAGCATGATCCATACTTAAGATGGTATCTGCACAAACGTTACCTTGACGCGAGTTTGTAGGGTCGTCCAGTCCTCCGGCCGACGTGGCGCCGGGGGAAGCCTCCGCCTCGACCCAGTCGCGCCCGAACCTATGGCGCGCAGATCGGCGACCTACCCGGTCAGGATAGTGATCGCGAACCCAGGGATCTCTCGGCGCGCCTGTTCAGTAGAACATGAACAGCGAAGCCGACAGGTCGGCGACGTGCAGACCCGCCAGGACCACGGTGTTGCCGCCGCCCAGGTCGACGACGACGCCGTCGGCGGTACTGGTCGCGTGCGCGACCAGCGTGGCGTAGTCCACGATGCCCGAGCCGTTGACGTTCGTCTGGACGGCGAACAGATCATGGCCGGCCCCGCCGATCTCGAAGTCGAAGATCACGTCGGCGCCCGAACGGGAGTCGAAAGCGAAAACGTCGGCTCCCGAGCCTCCGTACAGGCGATCGGCGCCGCCTCCGCCGACGATGCGGTCGGCGCCGCCCAGGGCGTAGATCACGTTGTCGCCATCGTCGCCGTACAGGATGTCGCCAGCGTCGCCGGCCACCAGACCTTCGATGGACACCAGTCGATCGCCCTCGGCGGTCAGGCCGTTCTTGAGATCGACGATCACGGCGCCGTCGTCCCCGCCATCGAAGCGGGCGAAGTCGAAGCCCTGGCCGCCATCGATCAGGTCCGCGCCGGCGCCGCCGTAGAGATGATCGTTGCCAAGGCCGCCGTCCAGGAGATCGGCGCCG
>Ga0326721_10000595_pt1 | contig 11078 bp, 10 predicted proteins | sample SGPome_FD_203951 | JGI IMG/M metagenome (GOLD analysis project Ga0326721, IMG submission 203951) | Soil microbial communities from Southern Great Plains, Lamont, Oklahoma, United States - SGP_1_2016 | ecosystem: Engineered > Artificial ecosystem > Soil microcosm > Unclassified | place: USA...
GCCGCTCGAAATCGTGGCGCTGAACGCCGGGGCCGCGCTGTACGTGGCCGGCGTGGCGGATTCGATCGCCGACGGCGTGCAGCGCGCACGCGATGCGGTTGCATCGGGTGCCGCGCGGGCCCGGCTGCAGCAGTTCGTGGCCGCCACCAGGGCGCTGGCCGCATCCGCGTAGCGGCCCGGCGCGACGGCGCATGCACAGGCACGCCGACGGCCGTGTCCACGGCCGCCACGCGCTCCTCGCGGCGGGTGCGCAGGCGCATGGTATTTTGCACGCCCGCCCCCGGCGGGAGCCGGGATCCGGCGTCGACTGCACAGGGGTTCGGGCCGCATGTGTCCCAGCAAGGTCTCCGAAGGCGCCACCCGCGGCTTCATCATCCCGATCGGTGGCGCCGAAGACCGCGAGAGCCGGCGGCGCATCCTGAAGCGCTTCGTGAAGCTGTGCGGTGGGCGCGATGCCGACATCGTGATCATCCCGACCGCCAGCCGCCTGGCCGACACGGGCCAGAAATACGAGGAGCTGTTCGACCGCCTTGAGGCCGGGCGCGCGACCTCCATCGACTTCGCCACCCGCGACGACGGACGCAACGAGGACTACCTGCGCCGGCTCGAAGCCGCCACCGGCGTGTTCTTCACCGGTGGCAACCAGCTGCGCATCTCCACCATCATGGGCGGCACCGAAGCCGCCAAGATGATCCGCTCGCGCAACGCGCAAGGCATGCACGTGGCCGGCACCAGTGCCGGCGCCAGCATCCTCAGCGAGCACATGATCGCGTTCGGCAAGGAGGGCTCGTCGCCACGCGCCGGCAGCGTGCGCCTGGCGCCCGGCCTGGGCCTGACCAACCGCTTCATCATCGACCAGCACTTCCGCCAGCGCGACCGCCTGGGCCGGCTGGTGGCGGCACTGGCCTACAACCCGTTCGCGATCGGCATCGGCCTCGACGAGGACACCGCGGCCTTCATCGGTCCCGACGACGTGATCGAGATCGAAGGCAGTGGCGGGGTGACGGTGGTCGATGCCGGTGGCCTGCAGTTCTCGTCGATGGCCGAGGCGCGGGAGCGCGACGCGGTCTGCCTGCTCGGGCTCACCGTCCACATCCTGGTCGCGGGCGCCACCTTCGACCTGCACACGCGCTGCGCGTCACCGGGTACATTGGTCTCGGAAAAAAACTGACCGCCCCGGAGAGTCGATGCGCATCCTCAATCGTTCCGTCTACGTCGGGCCGTCGCTGCATGCGCACTTCCCGGTCATCCGCATCGAACTCGACCTCGGCAAGCTGGAGGCGTGGCCCACCGGCCGCCTGGGCGACGGCTTCGTGGACGGGCTGGTCGCGGCATTGCCCGGCCTGGCCGAGCACGGCTGCTCGTACAAGGAACCTGGCGGCTTCGTGCGCCGCATGCGCGAGGACGACGGCACCTGGCTGGGCCATGTCATGGAGCATGTGGCGATCGAGCTGCAGAACGTCGCCGGCGAGGACGTCACCTTCGGGCGCACGCGCAGCATTTCCGAGGACCGCCCCGGCGTGTATTCGGTGGTCTACGAGTACGCGCAGAAGGAGGAGGGCATCGCCGCCGGCGAGCTGGCCATCCGCCTGTTGAATTCGTTGCTGCCGCCCGATCTCGCCGAGCCGATGAGCGCCTACGGCGCGGTGCCGGACGACTGGAACTGGGAAGCCGCGCGCGACGACTTCATCCGCTACGCGCAGAAGCGCGCGCTGGGGCCCTCGACCGCGTCGCTGGTGCGCGCCGCCGAGGAGCGCAACATCCCCTGGCTGCGGCTCAACCAGCAGTCGCTGATCCAGTTCGGGCACGGCACCTACCAGCAGCGCATCCAGGCGACGGTGACCGGACGCACGCCGCACATCGCGGTGGAGCTCGCCAGCGACAAGGAAGAGACCAACAAGATCCTGGCGTCGCTGGGCCTGCCGGTGCCGCGCCAGCAGCTGGTGATCGAGCAGGAGGCCGCCGTGGCCGCGGCCCACAAGCTCGGCGGCCCGGTGGTGCTGAAGCCCTACAACGGCAACCACGGCCGCGGCATCACCATCGACATCACCGGCGAGGACGAGATCCGCGAGGCGTTCCTCGCCGCGCAGCTGCATTCCGCCTCGGTGATCGTGGAGACCTTCCAGCCCGGCGACGACCACCGCCTGCTGGTGATCAATGGCGAGCTGATCGCGGCGACGAAGCGCACGCCCGGCCACGTGGTCGGCGATGGCACGCGCACCATCGCCGAACTGGTCGAGGCGGTGAACCTGGACCCGCGCCGTGGCGTCGGCCACGAGAAGGTGCTGACGCGCCTGGAGCTGGACGCGCAGGCGGCGCTGATGATGGACCGGGTCGGCCACCATGCGGACTCGGTGCCCGCCGACGGCGAGCGCGTATACCTGCGCTCCACCGCCAACCTGTCCACCGGCGGCACCGCCACCGACGTGACCGACATCATCCATCCCGACAACCGCGACATGGCCGTGCGCGCCGTGCGCGCCATCGGGCTCGACGTGGGCGGCGTGGACTTCATCACGCCGAACATCGCGGAGAGCTACAAGTCGATCGGCGGGGCCATCTGCGAGGTCAACGCCGCGCCGGGCTTCCGCATGCACGTCGCGCCCAGCGAGGGCACCGCGCGCGACGCCGCCGGCCCGGTGATCGACATGCTGTTCCCGCCGGGCACGCCGGCGCGCGTTCCGATCGCCGCCATCACCGGCACCAACGGCAAGACCACCACCACGCGCATGCTGGCGCACATCGCCAAGATGGCCGGCTACGCGCCTGGATTCACCACCACCGACGGCGTGTACATCGATGGCCAGCGGACGGTGGAGGGCGACATGACCGGGCCGATGTCGGCGCGGATGGTGCTGTCCGACCCGCAGATCGACATGGCCATCCTGGAAACCGCGCGCGGTGGCCTGCTGCGCTCGGGCATGGGCGTGCGCAACGTCGACGTGGGCGCGGTGCTCAACGTCGCCTCCGACCACCTCGGCCTGAAGGGCGTCGACACGCTGGAGCAGCTGGCGGCGATCAAGCGCATCGTGGTCGAGGTCGCGACCGAATGCGCGGTGCTCAACGCCGACGATCCGAACGTGGCGCGGATGTCCGCGTACACCGACGCCAAGACCATCTGCTACGTGACCATGAACCCGTCGCATGCGCTGGTGCGCGAGCACATCCGCGCCGGCGGACGCGCCTGCGCGCTGGAGGCCGGCATCAACGGCCACATGATCACGCTGTACGACCGTGGCGGGCACATCCCGCTGATGTGGACGCACCTGATCCCGGCGACCCTGGAAGGGCGCGCGCTGCACAACGTGCAGAACGCCATGTTCGCCGCGGCGATGGCGTTCTCGCTGGGCATGAAGCTGGATGCCATCCGCCAGGGGCTGCGCACCTTCGACACCACGTTCTTCCAGGCGCCGGGGCGGATGAACGTCTATGGCGAGCATCCGTTCAAGGTGCTGATGGACTACGGCCACAACGCGCACGCCATCGGCATGATGGCCGAGCTGGGGCAACGGCTCGACGTGGCCGGGCGGCGCATCGTGGTGTTCACCGGCCCCGGCGACCGCCGCGACGAGGACCTGCGTGCGATCGCCGACGCCGTGGCGGGACGCTTCGACCATTACATCGTGCGTCGCGACGATTCGCTGCGTGGGCGCGGCCCGGACGAGGTCCCGGGGATCATCGGCGACGCGCTGCGCGCCGCCGGCGTCGATGCCGGCGCGATCCAGCTGATCCCGGACGAGCAGCAGGCCGTCGACACCGCACTGCGCATGGGCCAGCCCGGCGACCTGCTGATGATGTTCGCCGATGCACTGACGCGGACGTGGAAGCAGATCACCAAGTTCCAGGTCGATGGCGACGCACCGCGTGCAGCGCCCGGGCGCGAGCTGCCGCCGCTGTCGGAAAGCGTCGACGAGTCGATGTTCGCGGCCATGGACGGCATGCGCATCGAGGAACGCGGCCTGGTGTTCGAGCGCGAAGAAAGCGACTGACGTGGATCCGTTCGAGGAATCGCGCCGGCTGACCGGCTGCAACGCCTGTTTCGCCGAGCCCGGCGTCGCGCTGGAGACCGCGCGTGGCCTGGCCTTCGACGATGCGGCGCTGGAGCGGTGGCGGCTGCAGGTGTCGGCCATGCGCGGCGCGCTCGGGTGGGCGCAGGGTGCGATCCATGTGCGTCGCCACGCGAGTGGCGCCACGCTGGCGTTCGCCGCGCCGCTGGACCGCTTGTACGCGGCCACCGAAGCCAACGAGTGGGCATGGCGTGCCGCCCTGCACGGTGGCGCGCACGGCGCCACCGCCAGCCCGCCGAATGGCATCGCCCACGCCCCGGGGCATGCGTCCTGGTGGGACGCCGCGACGGCCATGCAGACGTTGCGCGCGCTGGCCGCAGCGGAGGCGAACCCGGCGCTGCTGTCGCTGCGCGACGCCGCGGCGCGCCACGGGGTGCCGTTCCTGGTCGACGACGACCTGCTTTCGATCGGCGCCGGCGACGGCAGCCGGACCTGGGCCGTGCAGTCGCTGCCGGCCGCCGGCGACGTCGACTGGGCGTCGCTGCACGACATCCCCACCGCGCTGGTCACCGGGTCCAACGGCAAGACCACCACCGTGCGCCTGCTGGCGGCGATGGCGCGCGCGCAGGGTTGGCACGCGGCGCACAGTTGCACCGATGGCGTGTTCTTCGATGGCGAGGCGCTGGAATCGGGGGACTTTTCCGGGCCGATGGGCGCGCGCACCGTGCTGCGCCACCGCCAGGTGCAGGCGGCCATCCTGGAGACTGCGCGCGGCGGGCTGCTGCGACGCGGGATGGCCACCTGTCGGGCCGACGCGGCGGTCGTCACCAACATCAGCGAGGACCACTTCGGCGAATACGGCGTGCACGATCTCGACGACCTGGCCCGGGTCAAGCTGACCGTCGCGCGGGCGATCGGGGCCGACGGGCTGCTGGTGCTCAATGCCGACGATCCGGTGCTGACCGGTCTCGCTCCGTCGCTGGCGTGCCCGCTGGGCTGGTTTTCGCTGGACGATGCGTCGCCGCTGCTGGTGGCGCATCGTGACGGCGGCGGGGCGACCTGCGCAGTGGCGGACGGGCGGATGCGCCTGCACTGGCGCGGCGGGCAGCACGACCTCGGCGCGGTCGCCGACATGCCGCTCACCCTGGGCGGCCAGGCCGCCTACAACGTGGCCAACGCCGCCGCCGCTGCGCTGGCGGCCTGTGCGCTGGGCATTTCGGTCGAAGCGGTGGTGGCGACGCTGCGTCGCTTCGGGGCCGCCGGCAACGACAACCCGGGCCGCCTCCAGCACTGGACCTTCGGCGGCGTGCAGGTGTTCGTGGACTACGCGCACAACCCGGACGGGCTGCGCGGCTTCCTGCAGGCGGTCGGCGCGGACCGCCGCACGGGGCGCCTGGCGATCCTGCTCGGCCACGCCGGCAACCGCGAGGACGCCGACCTGCGCGCGGTGGCGCGCACCGCGGCCGCCTTCGATCCGGACCTGGTGGTGTTGAAGGACATCGGCGGCTACGAGCGCGGGCGTGGCGTGGGCGAGGTGGCCGCGATCATGCGCGACGTGCTGGCCGCCGCCGGGCTCGCCGGCGACCGCGTGGAGACCTGCCTCGACGAGGTCGAGGCGGCGCGTCGGCCCCTGCAATGGGCGCGCGACGGCGACCTGCTGGTCCTGCCGGTGCACGAGCTGGATGCCCGGATCGCGGTCGTGGCGCTGCTCGATGCGCTGCAGGCCGGCGGCTGGCGGGCCGGGGATGCATTGCCGCCACGCGGACCGACGCAATGACGACCGCCAACGCCATCCCGGCTCCCACCGCCGGCGCCACGCCCGATGTGTTGCGGCGGATCCTGCAGCGCAAGGCCGAGGAGGTGGCCGCGCGTGCCGCCAGGTGGCCGCTGCGCGAGCTGGCCGCGCGTGCCGCCGACGGCGGACCCGTGCGTGGCTTCGCCGCCGCCATCGAGGCCGCGGTGGCCGCCGGCCGCTCCGCGGTGATCGCCGAGATCAAGAAGGCCAGCCCGTCGAAAGGCGTCATCCGCGCCGACTTCGACCCGGTGGCGATCGCGCGCAGTTACCAGGCGGGCGGCGCGGCCTGCCTGTCGGTCCTGACCGACATCGATTTCTTCCAGGGCCACGACGACAACCTGCGTCTGGCCCGCGGCGCCTGCGCACTCCCGGTGCTGCGCAAGGATTTCCTGGTGAATGCCTACCAGGTGCTGGAGTCGCGGGTGCTCGGGGCCGACTGCGTGCTGCTCATCGTCGCGGCACTCGACGACGCGCGACTGTCGGCGTTCGCAGGCCAGGCACTGGAACTGGGCATGGACGTGCTGGTCGAGGTGCACGACGGCGCGGAGCTGGCCCGTGCGCTGGCCTGCCTGCCCGCCGACCCGCGTGTGCTGCTGGGCATCAACAACCGCAGCCTGCGCACGTTCGAGGTCTCGCTGGACACCACGCTGTCGCTCATGGATGCGGTGCCCCGCGGGCGCCGCGTGGTCTCCGAAAGCGGGATCACGCGGGTCGCCGACGTGCGCGCCCTGCGCGCCGCGCACGTGCACGCCTTCCTGGTGGGCGAGGCGCTGATGCGCGCCGGCGACCCGGGCCAGGCGCTGCAGGCGCTGTTCCGGTGAGTGCGATGGGCAAGGCCATCCACGCGGCCCGGCACGCCTACGCCACGCCCGGCGCGGACGCGCCGCTGGTGGTGTTCGACTTCGACCACACCCTGTACGACGGCGATTCCGGCAGCCACCTGTTCGCCTGGCTGATCCGCCGCAGCCCTTGGCGTACGGCGCTGGCCCTGTTGCTGGCGCCGGTGTTCGGAACCATGACCGCGTTCCTGCCCACGCGGCGCGTCGGGATTTCGGCGTTCGTCTGGGCGGGCACCGTCGGGCTGCACCGCCGTCGCGATCTCGACGAGCTGATCGAGCGCTACGTGGCCGGCCATGTGGCGACGCTCGAGGCACGCCTGCTGCCGACCGCGATCGCGGTGCTGCACCGGCATCGCGAGGCCGGCGACCGGGTGGTGGTGGCGACCGGCGCGCCGCCGGCGCTGGCACGCGCCATCCTCGGGTTCGTGGCCCACGAGGACGTGCCGGTGATCGGCACGGCGGTGGGACCGCGGCTGGGGGCGGTGGTCGCCACGCGCCACTGCCACCACCAGGAAAAGGTACGGATGCTGCTGGAGCACGGGTTCAGCGGCATCGCCATCGCATATTCCGACAGCACGGCCGACCTGCCGCTGTTGCAGGCCGCGGGCGCGCCGGTGGTGGTCAACCCGAAGCCGGATCGCGTCGACCTGTTCCGGCGCGAACTGCCGGCCGGCACGCCGATCCTCAACTGGGGCTGCCTGGACCGGGGCGGCGAACCGGTGCCGGCGCACGGCGACCGCTAGACGCGGTCGGGGTCGACCGCCAGCGGTTCGGGACCTGCACCCACCGCGCGACCTCAGGCGTCGCCGAGCCGCTTGATGAAACGGACGGTCCCGGTGCCGTAGCCGCAGGCCTGGTAGAAGGCATGCGCGTCCGCGCGCTGCGAGCCACTGGTCAGCTCGATGCGCGCCGCGCCCGCTGCGCGCGCGCGGCGTTCCGCCTCGCGCAGCAGCTGCCGTCCGAGGCCACGCCCCTGCGCATCCTGGGTGACCACCAGCGCGGTGATGCGGCAGGTGGTGGTGTCCAGGGGCAGGTAGTACATGAAGTCGAGCGCGATCAGTCCGCAGACCGCGCCAGTGCAGCGGGCCACCACCAGCGCCTGGCGATCGGTGTCGATGATGGTCGCGATGCGCTGTGCGGCATCGTCGGTCGTGCAGGGATAACCGAGCTCCGACAGCAGGGACGCCACGTCGTCGGCATCGATCCGCGACGCGCTGCGCAGGTCGGCATCGGGCAGGGCGCCGCGCGGTTCGAAGTGCGCAGCCACTCAGCGGGTGCCGAACAGCACGATCGTCTTGCCGCGCGCATGCAGCTTGTTGTCGGCCTGCAGCTTCTTGAGCACGCGTCCGGCCATCTCGCGTGAGCAGCCCACCAGCCGCGCCAGTTCCTGGCGCGACACCCGCAGCTGCGTGCCGTCGGGGTGGCTCATCGCCTCCGGCTCGCGGGTGAGGTCGTGCAGGGTGCGGATGATGCGGTCGGTGACGTCGAGGAAGGCCAGGCGGCCGGCCTTGCGGCTGGTGTCGAGCAGGCGCCGCGAGAGCTGCGCGCCGATGGCGTAGACGATGTGCGTGGCATCGCCGGCCAGCGAGCCGTCGAACAGCTGGTACAGGCGCTCGTAGCTGATCTCGGCCAGCTCGCAGGGCGTGCGCGTGCGCAGGATCACCTCGCGCACGTCGGTCTCGATGAACAGGCCCATCTCGCCGACGAACTCGCCGGTGCCGAAGTAACCGAGCACCAGTTCACGCCCGTCGTCTTCCTCGGTGATGATGCTGACCGAGCCGTTGATCACATAATAGAGCGTGTTGGCCTGGTCGCCGGGCCGGAAGACTTCGGTACGCGGCGGATAGCGTCGACGGTGGCAGTGCGCGAGGAAGCGCTCGATCGTGGCGGGAGTGGGAAGCAGGGGGTTTACAGGGCGCCGGGTGTTGAGCAGGGCCACGGGTGTGATGGTCATTGGCAGGGTCAACGGGGGATGAACGGAGAGTAGGCGTTCGGCGTGGCGACGGCAAACACCGGTATTCCCCTATTGACAGCAGCCATGAAGGCTTCATCTGCGGGGCTGTGCGCAATGTCGCATAATCGCGCCCTTCGCCGAACCGCACCCCGGAGACGACCGACGTGGTCAAGCCGCTGCCCCGCCTCAAGCTCCAGGGTTTCAACAACCTGACCAAGGCGCTGAGCTTCAACATCTACGACGTCTGCTACGCCGTCTCCGAAGACGAGCGGCAGCGCTACATCGACTACATCGACGAGGAATACAACGCCGACCGGCTGACGCAGATCCTCACCGACGTCGCCGAGATCATCGGCGCCAACATCCTCAACATCGCGCGCCAGGACTACGACCCGCAGGGCGCGTCGGTGACGATCCTGATCAGCGAGCAGCCGGTGATCGAGAAGTCCGCCGCCAAGGGCGTGATCACCGAGGCGGTGGTGGCGCACCTGGACAAGTCGCACATCACCGTGCACACCTACCCGGAGACGCATCCGCAGCACGGCATCGCCACCTTCCGCGCCGACATCGACGTGGCCACCTGCGGCGTGATCTCGCCGCTGAAGGCGCTCAACTACCTGATCGAGAGCTTCGAGTCCGACATCGTGGTGGCCGACTACCGCGTGCGCGGCTTCACCCGCGACATCAAGGGCCGCAAGCACTACATCGACCACAAGATCAACTCGATCCAGGACTTCCTGGCCAAGAACGTCAAGGCGCGCTACGAGATGCTCGACGTCAACGTCTACCAGGAAAACATCTTCCACACCAAGATGCACCTGAAGGACTTCGACCTCGACCAGTACCTGTTCGAGGAAAAGGCCAAGAACCTCTCGTTCAAGGACCGCATGCGCATCGAGCAGCTGCTGAAGCGCGAGATCGAGGAACTGTTCCATGGGCGCAACCTGGTCGAGTGACCGCGGGCTGAGCCACGCGGGACGACCCGCGCGCGACGGCCCGGCCGCCGCGACCGCACGACCGACGACGGTCCGGGCCTCTGCCCGGGCCGTTTTTTTTCCTATCCGTTGTCGAGACCTGGAGATCGTGATGGCCTGGACCTACCTGTTGCTGGCGGGACTGTTCGAGATCGGGTTCGCGATGGGCCTGAAGTACACCGAAGGATTCACCCGCCTGTGGCCCAGCGTGGGCACCATCGCCGCGGCGGCGGTCAGCCTGTGGTTGCTGACCCAGGCCCTGCGCACCATCCCGGTGGGCACGGCCTACGCCATCTGGACCGGCATCGGCGCGGTCGGCGTGGCGACGCTCGGCATCGCCCTGTTCGGCGACAGCACCTCGCCGGCGCGCCTGGCCTGCATCGGGCTCATCGTGGCCGGCGCGGTCGGGCTCAAGCTCGCGACCTGACCGGTCCGCGCGCTAGACCCGGTAGGCGACGGCCTTCATCAGCTTCGAGGCTGCCGCCATGATCAGCGGCACGGGTTGCGGAAGGATGCGGGCACCGGCCTGTTCCGCGTCGTCGGCATGGCGCGCTTCGTCGGCCTTCATGGTTTCCAGGATCGCCCGGCTGCGCAGGTCGCCGGGGGGCAGGGTCTGCAGGTGTTCGGCCAGGTGCGCCTCCACCTGGCGCTCGGTCTCGACCACGAAGCCCAGGTTCCACCCATCGCCACGCAGGCCGGCCAGCACGCCGATGGCGTAGCTGCCGGCGTACCAGACGGGGTTGAACAGGCTCGGCCGGCTGTCCAGCTCGCGCAGGCGGTCGCCACACCACGCCAGGTGATCGGTCTCTTCCTGGGCGGCCTCCAGCAGGTGCTCGCGGGTGGCGGGGTCGCGCGCCACGGCGGCCTGCCCGACATACAGCGCCTGCGCGCAGACCTCACCGACATGATTGATGCGCATCAGCCCGGCCGCATGCCGGCGTTCCGCGTCGTCCAGCACCACGTCGGGCACCGCATCGCCCGGGTTGGTGCGGTTGGCGGGCGGAGCGCCCAGTACGGTTTCCAGGGCGCGCTGGCCCTCGGCGAGCAGGCGGTCGATCGGGCTGAGCGTGCGCATGGTGTCCATGGCGGGATTGTGCGCCTGCGCGGGTGGGCAGGACATGTGCGACCACGGCCTCGAGCACGAGAACGGGAAGGGACGCGAGGTGGAGGCAATGCAGGGGCCCATGTCGCGGCGTGCGCCCCGCCCGAAGCCCGGACGTCCCACCCGATGGACCGCGTGGTCCGGTCGCCCTGGCCACTCGGATTCCCCCATGGCCGATCAAACGGCTCGGACAAGACACCTGCGGCACCGACGAATGCGCTGCGAGGCGGTCGACGAATCAGCAGGTTGCCGCCGGGCGGTCCGGCCGGTATCATCCCCGCTCTTTCGTCCCGCCCTCACAACGCGAGGCCCGCATTCCAGCAGCACGATGCCCCCGGGCAGCTGCGGAATCGCGCCCGACGAGTCACCACCGAGTACCAGAATCCCGTCATGAAGACTTTCAGCGC
>Ga0326721_10000596_pt1 | contig 11076 bp, 8 predicted proteins | sample SGPome_FD_203951 | JGI IMG/M metagenome (GOLD analysis project Ga0326721, IMG submission 203951) | Soil microbial communities from Southern Great Plains, Lamont, Oklahoma, United States - SGP_1_2016 | ecosystem: Engineered > Artificial ecosystem > Soil microcosm > Unclassified | place: USA...
CATGGTGCCCGGGTGGGTAGTCCCCTCTCCGAAGACATCTACAGCGTGTCACTTGAACGGCTCTGGGCATCTATGCGGGGGCTTCGGATCAGGCGAAGAGGGAGCCCCCTCCCTCATCCGTTCGGACGAGGGAGAGGGCTCTCAAGTTCAAGCGAAGGATAAGCCGGGATTAGCGGGTCTTTACATCGTCGACAAGCCCGAGTCGGACCGCGGCCATCACAGCTTGGGCGCGATTTCCGGCGCCGAGTTTTTCGTAGATGTTCGCGACATGAGTTTTGGCGGTGGATTCGCTGATATAGAGCCGCCGGGCGATCTGGGCGATCGCCAGGCCGTCCACGAGCAGGTCGAGGACTTCGCGTTCGCGGGGCGAGAGCTTGGGCCCGGCCGGGGCGCTCATCCGCCGCTGCATGGCCCCGGCGAGGTCGCGGGCGGTGAAGGCGCGTGGGTTGGCCGCGGCATGCCTGGCTGCGGCGACGACCTCCTCGGCGGGAGCGTCCTTGCCGACGAAACCGGAGGCCCCGGCGTCCAAGGCGGCGAAGACCTGATCGTCGCCCGCGTACATGGTCAGGACCACGATGCCCATGGTCGGATTCCCGGCTCGGACCTGCGTGGTGAGCGTGATGCCATCGCCGTCGGGTAGCCGCACATCGGTGACGAGGACATCGGGTTTGAGTCGCTCCAGGGCGCTGAGCGCCTCGGCGATCGAAGCGGCCTCGCCCACCACCTCGATGTCCCCGGCTCGGTCGAAGGCCCTTCGAAGCCCCTCCCGAATGAGTTGATGGTCGTCGACAAGCACGACGCGGAGGGTCGTTGCACTGGTCACGTGGTCACCTCCTGCTCGGCGACGGGGGCAACCCCGTGCCGCGTTGTCTGCGAATCTTGCTGCGGGACATAAGCCGGAATACCGTGCGGATCGGTTAATGCACCCCGGGTAACGGTCGCCCGGGGGAGTGGGCGGGGTGCGATGGTGGTGGGTTCGGTGCCGAGGCCGACCTCGACCAGGGTTCCGATTCGGTCGGGCCCCGGTCCGACATGCAGATGGGCGCCGATCCGGCGGGCGCGCTCACGCATCCCGGTGATTCCGAAACTGTCTGGCCGGCCGGGTTTCAGCCCTCGTCCGTCGTCGGTGATGGAGATCAAGGCCCGCGGCGGCTCGACGGTGACGCTCAACCACAGGTTCCCGGCCTTGGCATGCCGACGCACGTTGGTGATCGCTTCCTGAGCGATCCGCAGCAGCTCCACCTCAACGGTGACCGGCAGTCGCTTGGGCGACTCGTCCATCGAGACGTGCACGATCAGGTCGGACTGCCCGGCGATCCGCTGAGCATGCTCGCTCAGTGCGGTACCTAGACCGATCGTGTCGTTGACCCCGGCACGCAGGTCGAAGATGCTCATTCGGAGGTCGGCCACCATCACCCGGAGCTGGTCGCGGACCGACTTCACTCGCTGGCCGACGTCCGGGTCGGAGTCGCGGTGGATGTCATCCAGCGCGTACCCCACTGAGGCGAGGTCCTGGGCGATCCCGTCGTGGATCTCTCGGGCCAGCCGCATTCGCTCGTCGGTGGTCGCCAGTCGGCGGACGTCGTCGAACAGCATGGCCGAAGCCAAGCGCGGTCCGGATTGCTCGATCACCGCGCGGCAGCGGCGGACCGAGGCATCGTCCAGAGCGACGGACGTGGTCACCACCACCAGCGCCACCACTCGCTCGCCCATCAGCACCGGAATCGCGGTGAAGTGAACGCCGTCGGCCTCCCGCTTCACCGGATGTGCGCCGACCCAGGCATCTTCGATCGCGGTCTCCGCCTCGTCCGGCGTCTCGTCACCGGCCAGCGCCACGAATCGGCCGCCGGGAGATCGGGCCAGGACGACGGCCTGAGCCTGCGGGACGACGGCACTAATGTCCTCGGCGAGCGCGGCGGCCAGGGTGCGCGGATCGAGACCGAGGCTGAGTTGACGAGCGACGACGTGCAGTTCGGAGAGCAACCGGTGGGCATCCGCGTAGGCGGGTTCGCTGTCCGGGGCGACCTCGTTGCGGATCCGGCGAATCCAGGCGCCGACGGTCGGCACGGCGAGGAAGATGAACACCCAGGCAATCAGCGTGTCGTTGCTGTTCAGCGCCGGGTGGCCGGGCGTATCCGTGGCCGCGATCGTCGCGATCAAGGTGACGCTCGCCAGGGCCGCGCAGGCCATCCCGGCCGGCAGGCCCGCGGTCAGGCCGGCGATGAAGAGCGGAATGGTCAGGTAGGGCAGGAAGAGCAGGCCGCTGGTCACCCCGGCGAGGATCACCGCGGCGGTCAAGGTCTCGGCGAGCGCCGGGATCACCGGCGGAACGGAACTCGGCAGCGGTAGCGAGGCCAGTGCGGCGACGCAGAGCAGGAGCAGCGCTGCGAGCAGAATGTTGGTCTGGGTGACCCGATCGAATTGGGTCGTCCCGCCGGCCGCCGACGAGTTGTTCCCGGCGGTGGTTTTCAGAATCACGCTGACGCAGGCGAAGTTCAAAATGATCCCCGCGCGCACGACAAGCGGAACGAAGACGCTCTTCACTCTCAGTCCCAGTACAGCCACGGTGACAATCTGCCACACCTGCGATACTCCTGGCTCGGGATCGTCCGATACGTTCCGTAGATCCTCGGGGGTTTGGTCGATTCAGTCTTAAGGCTTGATCAAATAGTCCAGGGGTGCACTATTTGATCGGAGCTGGAAGGTCTCGGACGGTGATGCGCAGGAGAAACGTCGGGTGGGTTATGGCGTGGATTCGCGCAGCGGGTCGAGTTTTCGAGCCAGTCGCCGAGCATCGACGGCCTGGGCCAGCAGCGCGGCGGCCTCACGCACCGGTGCGATCACTGCGGACAGGTCGCGGTCGGTGAACGGTCCACCTTCCTTGCCGCGGGCCAACACGACGATGCCGCGAACCGCGGGCACCGGCACCGCGAGCAGGTGCCGCCACGCGGCCAGCGGAGCGCCGGACAGTTGTTCCCGGATGATGTCGGTGTCCTCGATCAGCACCGCCCGCCCGCCGGAACCGATCTCGCTGATCAGCCAGTGCGATTCGGACAGCTCCAAACGGCGCTCCAGCGGCCGCAGGCCGACCCCGCCGCTCACTCGCCAGATCGGGCCGTCCGGGACCAGGATCGCGGCCGCATCGGCATCCGCCCGTTCGATCACGTCGTCGGCCAGGATCTGCGCGGTGTCGCTGACGCTGTAGAGGTCGGTCACCCGCTCGTGCAGCAGCCGGACCAGGTCAGCGGTGCGGAGCCCGAAACCAGCCTCGCCACCACGGGTGGCCAGCCCTGCGGCCTCGGCATCCAGTCGGCGGTCGAGGTCGCTGGCCGGGAAGCCATAAGGATCGGTGCGCGGCCCCAGCGGGTCTGTCACCAAGCCTCGCCCGGCGGCCGGCCGGGGCTCGGCGATCTCCGGTTGGCCGGTACGTCTCTGCAGCTTGCGCGGTCGATTGCCCAAACGCGGCATCCGCCTGGCCAACGAGTTGCCGTTGGTGGGGCCTGACGGCGGCCGATCACCAGGTTGCTCTTCCGCAGGGTCGCCGATGACGGCTCCGGCGCCTTGGCCGTGGCGAGCCCATCGCATCGAACCGGTCGGGGTTTGCGGGCTGGGCGTCTGGAACTGCCCGGTTCGCGGTTCCTCGTCGAACGGTCGGGTGATCGATGTCGAGTACGACACTCCGGTGACCTGTTCGGAGCGGGTCACCGCCGGAACCTCGCCGGTCATCGGGGGGATTCCCCAATCGGGGGGGTTCAAGGGCGAGCTGGCAGCCCGAGCCGCTGCTTCGGCGGCGGCGACTTTGGCCGCCACCGTCTTGCCCCGATTCGCTTGTTCCTCAGCCGGTTTCACCGGTTTGGCCGGAGCCGGTTTGGCCGTGGCAGACTTGGCGGCTGCCAATTTGGCTGCCTCCCGCTTGACCGCCTCGTCCTTGGCTGCCTCGTCCTTGGCCTTGGCCGCCGCAGTCTTGGCCGCCGCGGCTTTGTTCGCCTCGGCCCTGGCTGCCACGGCTTTCGTCGCCGCGATGTTGGCCGCCGCGCCCGGCACGGTGGGGGCGATGCGCTGGGCCGGGTGGGTCGCGTCGGAGCTCGGGACGTCGGCGTCCGCGACGTCGCTCGGCGATTCCTCGCCGGCCAGCACGGCGACGCCGTGCAGCAGCGCTACCCGGGTGATCGGCAATGGCACCACGTGAACGCCGTCCACCTGCTGGGCTTCGACTTGTTCCCATTCCGGTTGATAGCCGGAAACCAGTAGAACTGGGATGATCTGGTCGGCCTCGCGCAGCGCATTGACCGTATTGACCGCAAGCACGGGATCACCAAGATCGAGAACGAGGACGTCGACATCCAGGTACGGAATCAGATTGTCCAGATCGTTAGCGGGATGCTCGATCACTTCATGCTGATCGGCGAGCCGCATCGCTAGCGCCATCGAGCGCGAGACGATCAACAGCCGTGCCATCTCAACCTCACAACCCTCGGAACTGCTGGAAGATCTTGATCCCTGCCGGGCCCATGACCACGATGAACAGTGCGGGTAAAATACAGAAGATCAGCGGGAACAGGATCTTCACAGGAACCTGCTGTGCCTTCTCCTCCGCTCGCTGACTCCTCTTGATCCGCATCTCCTTCGACTGGATACGAAGCACATTGGCGATCGGGATACCAAAGGTATCGGCTTGAACCATAGCGCCCACGAAGATCCGAAGTTCCTCAACATCCGTTCGATCGGCCAGGGCACGTAACGCATCGACCCGTCCAGTACCGATCTGCATCTCCTGCAACACCCGAAACAGTTCTTTGGCCAGCGGTCCATCGCTGTTGCGCGCCACCTGTGCCAAAGCGGCGTCGAATGACAGCCCGGCTTCTACCGAAATGGTCAACAGATCGAGAGCATCGGGCAGTTCACGGCGAATTTGCTCGGTTCGGTCGTACCCGACCTGATAGATCCACATCGTCGGGCCGAACCAGCCGAGCAGGGCCAGGGCCAACGTGGTCAGGGCGATCCCGCGAGCGCTCGCCCCGAGCAGCGGCGGCACGGCGATTCCCACCAGGACGCCGGTCAGCAAGCCCAGCGCCTTCAACCCGAGGATCCGGTCGACGTCCCAACCGGGCGGGTTACCCGCCAGGTCGAGCCGGGAACGGATCTTCTCCATGCGCTCGTCCGGAGTCAGCCTGCGGCCGGCTCCGACGAAGCGCTGGATCAGCGGACCGACGATACGTTCGGCGAACGGAGTCTCGAGTTCCTGCTGGCGTAGCGGTATCGGGTTGGCCCGGAAGTTCTCCAGCAGAGTCTGGCGCCGAGCCATCTCCTGACGATCCCGGTAGGCCAGCAGCAGGGTGCCCAAGATCCCGATCAGCCCGAGGAACACCACGGCGAGCCCGATCGCCAGCATCACGTCGGCCGCCATCTCAGACCACAACCTTGATCACTTTTGCCATCCAGAACCCGCCGACGACCAGCAGGATGCCGCCGACGATCAGCAGGAACAGGCCCATCGGCGTGTTGAACAACGGCGCGATGTACTCCGGCCGGACCAAGATCAGATAGAGCGCGAACACCACGGGCAGAGCGCCGAGGATGACTCCGGACAGCCGTCCTTCGGCGGACAGCGAGCTGACCTGCCGACGCAGTCGCTCTCGTTCCCGAAGCGTGTCCGCGACGGTGGCCAGCAGTTCGGCCAGGTTGCCACCGATATCCCGCTGGATCCGGATCGCCATCACGATCCAGGAGAAGTCCCGGCTGCCGGTCCGGCCGGCGATCCCGTCCAGAGCGTCCTCCGGCAGAAGTCCCAACCGGGTCTCGATCAGGGCCCGGTTGAACTCCACGCTGATCGGTGGCCGCGTCTCCCGGACCACCGAGTCCATCGCCTGCGGCAGCGAGTACCCCGTCGCCAGGCTGCCGGCCAGTAGCTGCAAGGTGTCCGGAAGCTGAGCGAGGAACTTGTTCTCTCGCCGCGCCTTCGCCAGTGCCAGGAACAACCAGGGCAGGCTCAGGCCGAGCAGCAAGCCCAGGATCGCCGCGACCAGCGCGCCCTTGGCTGCGACCAGCAAGATCAGTGAGGCACCGACGGCCGCGCCGACGTGCAGCAGCATCCACTCCGCAGTGCGCAGCGGCAGGCCCGCTGCCTCCAGCCGACCGTCCAGGGCGCGCTCGATCTGACCGGTCCGGGCCAGCCGGGTCATCAGCCCGACCGCGGACCGGGCGAGCGCGCTGTCACCGAGCCGGGTGCCCTGCTCGGTGACGGAGATCTGCTGGGGCGCGGCCCCGGCCACCGTGTAGACCGAGAGTCGACGGACGACCTCGGACTCTTTCTTGTCAATCCCGGTCAACGCGCCCGTGGCCATGAAGATCAACACACTGAGCGAGATGAACAACGCGATCAGCGCTATCACCAGAACCGGCTTGTCGACGGCGGTCAGCCGCTGGTCGGGCACCGTCGCCGCCAGCAGTCCCGCCGGGCTCACCGGAGAAACCGTTCGAAGGCGAAGGTCCGCGGATCGAGGTGGATGCCAGACTCCATCAGCTTGTCCAGGAACTTGGGCCGGATCCCGGTGGATTTCAGGACGCCAGTAGGTCGGCCCTGGTCATCCAGGCCGCCGGTAGCGTCGTAGACGAAGATGTCCTGCAAGGTGATGATGTCGACCTCCATCCCGACGACCTCGGTGATGTGGGTGATCCGCCGGGAGCCGTCCTTGAACCTGGTCTGCTGGACGATCAGGTCGAGGGCGCTGGCGAGCTGCTCGCGGATCGCCCGCATCGGCAGGTCCATGCCCGCCATCAAGACCATGGTCTCGACCCGGGACAGGACATCGCGCGGTGCGTTGGCGTGCACGGTGCAGATGCTGCCGTCGTGGCCGGTGTTCATGGCCTGCAGCATGTCCAGGGCGGCGGCGTCCCGGATCTCGCCGACGACGATCCGGTCGGGACGCATCCGCAGGGCGTTGCGGACCAGATCGCGGATCCGGATCTCGCCCTTGCCTTCGATGTTCGGTGGGCGGGACTCCAGCCGGAGCACGTGCTCCTGATGCAACTGGAGTTCGGCGGCGTCCTCGATCGTGATCACGCGTTCGTCGCCCGGGATGAAGCCGGACAGGACGTTCAACGTGGTGGTCTTCCCAGCCCCGGTGCCGCCGCCGACCAGGATGTTCAGCCGTCCCTGCACGCAGGCGGCGAGGACGTCGGCGACCGAGCGGGTCAGCGTACCGAAGCTGATCAGGTCGTCGACCTCGAACGGATCCGCGGCGAACTTCCGGATCGTCAGCAGCGAGCCGTCGACGGCCAGCGGCGGGATGATCGCGTTGATCCGGGAACCGTCGGGCAGCCGCGCGTCCACCATCGGGGAGGCTTCGTCGACCCGGCGTCCGACCCGGCCGACGATCTTGTCGATGGTGCGCCGCAGATGCGCTTCGTCGGCGAAGCGGCCGTCGACCGGGTGGATCCGCCCGGCTCGCTCGACGTAGATCTGATCCGGGCCGTTGACCATGATCTCGCTGATGTCGGGATCGCGAAGGTAGGGCTCGACCGGCCCGTAGCCGAGGATGTCGTCGGCGATCTCCTGCGCGATCCGGGCCCGATCCGCGCTGGTCAACGGCATGTCGCCGGTGGAAAGAACTTCTTGCAGCGTGTGTCGGACGCGTTGCTCGAGCTCGCTCTGGGTCAGCCGGGAGTCGTAGAGCTTGGGCCCGAGGTTCTCCAGCAGCGCCTGGTGGACGGTTCGCTTCAGGTCACCGAAGGGGTCGACGGGACTGATGCGACGGCGGTGCGCAAAGGGGGCCGGGGCGCCGGTGGACTGCGCCAACCGGTTGCCTTGTTCCTCGACCGCGCGCCCTTGCCTGGCCTGCGCAAGGCGATCAGCAAGACTCATGATCGCTGCCTCCGCATCCTGATCCGACCACGTCCCTCGCCATTCTCGACCCTCGGGACACCGGAACCGATCACTTCTACCTCAGCGAATTTGCGGATCCCGAGGCTGACCGGGTGCTTGGGATCGTCCTGGACGATCAGGACGCCGCGGTTGATGGTGGCGGGAACCTCGCGTGAGCTGGGGATGAAACCACCGATCGGCATCTGAGCGGTCTTCTCCACTTCGAGGTGACTGATCCCGACCTTGGCATCGGAGCGGTTGAGGATCAGCCGGAACTTGCTCCGGGAGTAAGACAGTTCGATCAGTGTCTCCAAGGTGATCTTCAGCGTCTTCAGCGCCGGGACGTCTGGAGTGACGATCAGCGCGACGAGGTCGGAGACGTCGAGAGCGGCGAGAACCTCGTCGTCGAACCTGGCTGGAGTGTCAACGACGATGTAGTCGAAGTCGTTCCGCAGGACATCGAGCAGGTGCGCGATGAGCGAAGGGCGGATGGTCTCGGACGCGCTCGGTTCGGTGGGGGCGACGATCGCGGACAAGCCGGCCGAGTGATGGGTGAGCATCGCGGCGACAGCACTGGAGTCGATCGCCCCGTTCAACGGGACGGCGTCGGCGATCGTCCGGGCCGGAAAGAGCTGCATGGCGATGGCGACGTCGCCGAAGGCCAGGTCGAGGTCCACGATGCAGACCTGGCGGCGGCCGCGGTCGGCCAGAACCGCGGCGAGGTTGGTGGCGAGCGTGGTCTTGCCGCTGCCGCCCTTGGCGGAGAAAACGGTGATCACGCGGCCCCGCCGGAGCGGCTGCTCGATCGAGGGCGGGGTAGGTAGCTGCTGCTCGGGACCTTGATCACGGCGGGCGGCGGCGAGGTGCGCACTGCGCTTGATCGCCGACTTCAGCCCCAGACCGTCTCGGCTGTCGAGAACGTCGAGCAGTCCGGCGCGCAGTGCCTCCTGCAACAACGGGGTGGTGACCTGGTCGCGGACCAGGATGACGCCGAGGCTGGGCCGATGCAGCCGCAGAAACTCGGCGACGGCGAAGGCATCCTCTTCGCTGACATTGGTACCCAGGACGATGGTGTCCTCGTCGAAGGCGACCTTCAGATGATCCCTGAGCGCCCCGAGATCGGTGAAGACCATCCCGCCGCCGCCGGACTGGTCGCGCAGCGCCTCGCCGGTGCGGCGATCGGGATCGCAGAAGATGGGTAGGTCGCCCATCAAGACACCTTATGAACGGCGAAATACAGATCGCCGAAAGCCTGAGCCGCGACCACCTTGTCGGCGCCGTCCTCGGTTAGATCGAGCGTGATGATCGTCCGGGGGACGTCGTCGGGCCGGGCCTCGTTCGTCCCACCGGTGCCGGTCGACCTGGTGTTGCCGACTCGCATCACCAGGGCATCGGGAAGGATCACCGGCAGCTTCACCGCCGGGTCAAGGATCAGCTGTCCGGTCTTGGTCCTGGTGATGTGCTGCGCGCTCGAGAGATCCGGCTTCGTGTCCGTGGGGATCAAGTAGATCGTGACGTGCGAGCCAGGAGCGAGCAGGCCGATGACCCGGCCCGGATCGGTCAACTGGACGGTGAGGGCCCGAGCATTCTTGATCTCGGTGGTGGCGGCAGCGTCGGCGGTGCCGAACATTGACGCCAGAACCACCTGATCCGGATGGATTGCTTCCTTTACTACTTGGCCCTTCAAAGCTTTCCGGATGTTCGCGAAGGCGCTGGGATTCGGATACCCGTCCGTAGTCATCCAGGCTGGAACCGAGGCCAGTCGCATCGACGACAGAGCGGTCTCCAGGTCGGCGCCCGCCGGGATGGTGGCGTCGGCAACGAGCACGGAAACCCGACCTTCGGTTTCCTGCGCTCGATTGTCTGCCCCCCGGACGTAGAGACCGATCAATGCCGTGCCCACCGCCGCAATCAGGATCGAAGCGATCAGTAGGAGCGTTCGTCGTCCCATCCCTGTCCTATCTCATTGCCGTGCGTCGGTTGCACGCCGTGACAGGCCTCGCCGCATCAGAATGCATTGTGGCGTATATGCCGCTCTGGCGGAGCGCCTTCTCGTCGGTTGGTCCGACCGATCGGATCACGATGCCGGGCCCCCTAGATCGGGTACTAATAGGACTTGCTTGGGCATATCGCCGCCCAGATAAGGGCCGACGAGTTTGGCGCCCGCGACCACGGCCGGTAGATAGCCCGGGTCCACGACGTACCCTCGGAACCCATCGAGCAGACCGCGGGTCCAGTGCAACCCCCGGTCCGAGGTGGTCCCGGCGTCATCGATCCAGACGTACGTGAACGACGTGATCTTCTTTCCGCCGATCTCGCCGATTGTGGAGTCGGGGTCGATCACCGGCAGCACCGCCAGTCGCGGGCAGCGCAGGACTTTCGACGTCACCCAGCCCCGGTTTTCCGGCCCAGCGGTGGGCAGGCCGCTGACGCCGGTCAGTCGATCCTGCAGCGCGGACGCGGAGCCGCCCTTGCTCGGGTCGATGAACCCGGGATCGCCGAAGAGGTCGCTGTCATCGATCCCGTGAGCGTTGTCGCTGCTCGTCGTCCCGTTTCCACAACTGCCGATCAGGCGTCCCGGTGTGCTGCCGGACGCCCCGAGCAGCCCTTGGGTGAGTTCCTCGTTGAATTCCTCCTCGGAGGTCAGCGACAGGCAGGTGGTGGCCGGGGCAAAGGTGGTCGAGACGCAGTCCAGGGCGTTCCCGATCGATTCGAGCAGGCCACCGTCGGGGAGGAGGTTCACCGCAGGACCGGAACGGATGTTCTGCTCGAGATCTTCCAGCACGGTCCCGCCGGACGGCCTGGCCACTTGGGCGAATCCGCGCACAGCGCTCGGCTGGTCACACAGATCGGCCGGCGGCGGGTCTCCGGTGTAGAAGATGGTGTTGCCGGGGCCGGTGGCGAAGGGTGTCGTGTTCCCGAAGCCCTGCTCGGTGCCGGTTGCCCAGACCTGAGCGGTCGAGCCGGCTTCACCTCGGGGGAGCGGAACCCGGTAGAGGTCGTCGCCCAGCGGCTCGCCGTCCTGCACCTTCTGATCGTTGGTGAAGTGGAATTTCACCGCGTCCAGATCTCCGCGAGCGGTCAGTTGGATCCGGATGAACAGATCGTCGGTTTCTGCCGGGATCAGGTCGGGGAACTGTGGCCTGTCGCCCGGGTCCAGCGGGAACGACAGCCGTACCGGCCGACGCCTCGGAGCGGCCGGGGGTGGGGCG
>Ga0326721_10000597_pt1 | contig 11069 bp, 10 predicted proteins | sample SGPome_FD_203951 | JGI IMG/M metagenome (GOLD analysis project Ga0326721, IMG submission 203951) | Soil microbial communities from Southern Great Plains, Lamont, Oklahoma, United States - SGP_1_2016 | ecosystem: Engineered > Artificial ecosystem > Soil microcosm > Unclassified | place: USA...
CGAGGAAGAGATCGTTCCGGTGCGTGGGTCGCCGATCCGGTCGTTGCTGATGTTGTCGCCGTTGCGGTTGTTCAGGGTCAGCTGAAACTCGGCGTCATGCCAGCCGAGGATTTTCTGCAGGTCCAGATGAGCGCCGACGGCGATCTGGTCGCTGTAGCGGGTCGCCTTGTCGTGGTTGTAACCGCCGTGCAGATTGGCGCCGGTCTCGCTGGTGTAATCGAGTTTGAAATCGATCCCACGCGTCGAGAGATCAGTGCGCTTGCCGCCCCAGTCACCCAGCATCCAGGGCGAGTCGGGAGACAGGGCGGGCGCGGCATGGACTGTGCCTGCCAGGCCGAGCAGTGTCAGGCCGCACAGACTGACAGCACGTTGAACCGTGGCGAAGCGGTAATGCTTTGATGAATTGGGCATGAAAAGGGGCATTCTTTTTTGGTTTTTTTCAGGAACGACAAGGCTCTCCGTGACCGTCTGGGCGACCATCGGTGAAACTCCGGATGCAGAGAATCGGTTCAGCTATGAAGGCGACAATGATAGGACGCTAACGAGTTTACGAAAAGGGCTTTCCTTGACATGGATCATTGCAGGTTTGGTAACAGTGCTTTAAAGGACTATCTTTAACGGGGGATTCAGCCCTGACGCACACTTGAGCCTTTCCGATGTCCGATGGCTCGGCTAAGGTGCGCACCTTCCTGTATTGCGCCCAATCATGGGCTTCAAGGTTTGACATGACGACACCCAATACCGACCCGCTGCACGGCGTCACGCTGGAGCAGATTCTCACCGCCCTGGTCGAGCACTACGAGTGGTCGGGCCTGGCCGAACGCATCGACATTCGCTGCTTCAAGAGCGACCCGAGCATCAAGTCCAGTCTGACGTTTCTGCGCAAGACGCCGTGGGCGCGGGAGAAGGTGGAAGGGCTGTACAAGAAGCTGCACCGCAGCAAAGGCTGGTAATCAACGCATGGCAGGGAGGCTGATATCCAAGGAAGCACACCGATGCACAGTCACCACCTGCCTCGTTCCCAACGGCAGCGTTACATTCTCCTGCTGGCCGCCTGTCTGGGCTGGTCGGGGCTTGCAATTCAGCTGTATCTGATTCTGATCGGCCGCTGGATGGATCACGCCAGTCTGCTGGGAGGGCTGGTCCGGTTCTTCAGTTTCTTTACCGTGCTCACCAATACGCTGGTGGCGGTCGCGCTGAGCTGTGCGCTCAGCCAGCGGCAGTCGGCGGGGCACAGGTTCTTTCGCGATCCGGTGGTGTGCAGCGGCATCGCGGTGAGCATCGCCGTGGTCGGCATTGCCTACAACATCCTGTTGCGGCATTTATGGCACCCGCAAGGCTGGCAATTCATCGCCGACGAATTGCTGCATGACGTGATGCCGCTGACCTTTCTGGCGTACTGGTGGCTGTGCGTGCCCAAGGGGCTGTTGCGCCTGAAGCATGTGTTGTTATGGGCGCTGTACCCGATTGTGTACTTCGCCTACATCCTGCTGCGCGGCGATGTGATCGGCGATTACATGTACCCGTTCATCGATATCGGCACGATCGGTTTCACCAAAGCCTTCATCAACGCGCTGGGTGTGTTGCTGGGGTTCGTGGTGATCGCGTTGATACTGGTGGGTATGGATCGCTGGGCGTCGCGTCGTCAGAAATGAAGAGGACCGCTGCTTAGTCTGGCGCAGCCAAGCGCGCCAGACCATTTCGATTTACGTGTCTTCGCCGTCCAGCTTCCAGTAACCGGCGGCCTTGACGAACGCTTCGTCGAGCCCGAACTCCTCCAGCAATACCCGACGCAGCTTGCGCGACAGGCCGGATTCCGTGGCCACCCAGGCGTAGAGCCTGCCTTCGGGCATTTCCAGACGACGCGTCACATCGATCAGGTTCTGTTCGCCGCGCACAATCCAGATCACATCGACCTGTGCCGCGCTCTGGAACACTTGCTGCTCCTGTTCGTTCGCCACCTCGACCACCACCAGCGCAGCGCGGTTGGCAGGCAGCGATTCCAGACGACGGGCGATGGCCGGGATGGCGGTTTCATCGCCAATCAACAGGTAACTGTCGAACATGTCCGGCACCACCATCGAACCCTTGGGGCCGGCAATGTGCAGGAACTGTCCCGGTTCAGCCTGCGCTGCCCAGGTCGCGGCCGGGCCTTCGCCATGCAGCACGAAATCGATATCGAGTTCGCCCGTGGCTTCGTCATAGCGACGCGGCGTGTAGTCACGCATCGGCGGACGTGGCGCGTCCTTGTCGCTGCCAGGCGTCAGGGTTTCCAGCGCCTCCTGCTCCTGGGGCGTGCGCGGAAAAAACAGTTTGACGTGGTCGTCGGTGCCCAAGCTGATGAAGCCGCTCAGCTCCGGGCCTTGCAGGGTAATGCGGCGCATCAGCGGCGTCAGTTGAGTCACGCGCAGCACTTTTAGCTTGCGACGTTTGATTTCATGCATGACGCGGTGGATCGATTGTTCCTGGGTCGTGTGGTCTGAAGTCATTGCGACGGCTCCGAGGCTGATTGCGGCCCATCGACGATGGCCTTGGCGGTGTTGTTGAGCAGGTCGCGGACCCGAATGATTTCTTCCGGGCTCCAGCGGCCATCGTGCATGTGCATGGCGTGGCGCAGGTTGTGCACCGCTTCGTGGATTTCCGGCGGTCGGTCGTGGCCCCGCAGCGAGCGCTTGCTGACCTCGATGCGGGTGCGTACGCCGTCCAGTGCAACGGTCTGTTCCAGCAGGGACGCACGACCGGCCTCGGTCACGGTGTACAGCTTCTTGCCCGCCTGAGCGTCGCCGGTGACCAGTTCGCTTTCTTCCAGAAAGGTCAGAGTCGGGTAGATCACGCCGGGGCTTGGGCAGTAGGCCCCGTCGAACAGGCCTTCAATCTTGCGGATCAGGTCATAGCCGTGGGCAGGCTGCTCGGCGATCAGCGCCAGCAGCAGTAATTTCAGATCGCCCGGAGCAAATACACGCGGGCCGCGTCCACCGCGTTCACGGCCGGGACGTTTTTCAAAACCGTCTCGGTCTTCACGAGCGTGTGGGGGGCGAGGGTGGGGGTGATGAGCGTCATCACGCATGGTCTTCATCTCTCTCTGTACAAGTTAGATATACCTTAAGATATATCTAAATGGTTCTGCAAAAGAGGATGACGAACGGTAACGGACTCACGTCCTTGTGATTTCTCCGGTAGACGGCGAGGTGCACATCGCCTTCCCGTGATCTTCCAGATAGGGCGTCAATATCGGCGCCATGCCCTTGAGGACTTGCACTGGCAGTGCCGAGGTGAAGCGAAAGCCTTCGGCAGCACGGCCTGGAACGAAAGCCGTCAGCGTGCCGAAATGGTTGTCGCCGATGTAGAACACGAACGTCGCCGTGCGGTTGACGGCCCGCGAGCTGAGGATGCGTCCGCCTGCGCCGATGCTCTCTATCCGGTTATCCCCGGTGCCGGTCTTGCCGCCCATCGCCAGCACGCTGCCGTCCTGCATTTTGAACGTGCCCTGCACGCGTTTCGCCGTGCCGCCGTCCACCACCTGGGACAGCGCTTCGCGCATGGCTGCGGCGACTTCGGATGGCAACACCCGTTCGCCCAGTTCCGGGTTGATGGTCAGTTCGGTTTCATAAGGCGTGTCGGCAGCAAAATGCAGGCTGTCGATGCGTACCGCGGGCAGGCGGATGCCATCGTTCTGGATGATGCCGATCAACTCCGCGAGTGCGGCCGGACGATCGCCGGAGCTGCCGATGGCGGTTGCCAGCGAAGGCACCAGATGGTCGAACGGATAACCCACGCGCTGCCAGCGTTGCTCTATATCCAGAAACGCCTCGACCTCCATCATCGTACGGATGCGGCTGTCGCGCGCACCCTTGTGCCGACTCTTGAACAACCAGCCATAGACTTCCTGGCGCTCGAAACGGCTGGCGGCCACGGCATCCTTGAACTGCGCGTCGGGGTGCTTGAGCAGATAGCCCACCAGCCACAGGTCCAGCGGATGCACCCGCGCGACGTAGCCCTGATCGGGCAGGTCATAGGCGCCTGGGCCGTAACTGTCATACAGATCCGCCAGACGCTTTTCGGTCAGTTTCGACGTCGCTCTCGGGTCTTCAAGGTGTGCACGGACGAAGGCACTGAAGGTCGTACGGTCGGCACCCGGCAGCAGGTAACGATGCACGGCAGCCAGGCGAATGGCGGTGGGATGAATGCCATCCAGAAAGGTGTCGAGGCGTTCCTGCGTGGTCTTGTCCTTGTAGCGTTTCCAGAAACGCAGCAGGAACACAGTGCCTTCACGGTCGGCGAACTGGCTCAGGTATTCCTGACGACGCGGGTTGTCGTCGTCCTTGAGCAACGCCGCGCTATTGCTGGGTGCCTGATAGGTGCTGTAGCGCACCACGTCGCGCATCAGGCGAATGAACGGCAGGTTGATCGACTCGCGCAGCGACTCGCGCAAGGTCGGGATGCGTCCGTCGTCTTCATGTCTGAAGTTGTTGAAGCGATGCATACCGCCGCCGGTAAAAAAGGCTTCTCCGGGGCTGGCCGAGTACGTACGGTCCAGCGCCGCCGCGAGCATCTTCGACAGGTCGCGGTCCTTGTTCTGCAGCAGATAATCTACCGACCAGCGGGTGAGGCGATCCGGTTCTTCAATCGGGACTTTTCGCAGTTGCGCAACGCTCATGTCGGCGTAGCGCCCATGCAACTCGGCAATGATTTCCAGATAGGTCGTCAGCACGCGCATCTTGGCGGTCGAACCCAGCTCCAGCTTGCTGCCCTCGTTGATGTCGAAGGGCTGGTCGGTGCTGTCGGTCTGCACCCTGACCCGCGAGCCGTCCGCGCCGCGCTCGAAAAGGGTAAAGCTGTAACGCACCTGCGCGGTGCTGGCCGGCGACAACAGCCGCTCGCCCATCAGCCCCATGCTGCGGGCAAACTCCGGGTCAGCCAGATCACGCAGGTACTGGCTGACCTGAGTCTGCAACTGGCCGTGCAGGGTGCTGGTGGCCGACAGGTCGAGACGGTCGAGATCGTAAAGGGGCCGATTCAGCAGGTTCGACAGACGGGTACGCGCAACGCTGATGCCCTTGTTGGTTTCGATCGGTTGAATCGTCGGCTGCTGCACCCAGTCGCGGTAGGTGACCGTCGCCGCCAGCGCTGCGTCGGCGAGGGATTGATCGATGACGTTGGCCTGCGCCAGCAAACGGATGTGGCTGTCGGTAAGCTCTCCCAGCTCAAGTCGACCCTTGGCCAGATAGTGAGAAGGGCGGCGCTGGGCAATCACCAGTGACAGCACTTCGCGCAGCGCCAGCGCCTTCTCGGCCAGGCCTTTGCTGTCGGCAGGACTGGACGCAAGAATTTCGTTGGTTCTGGCAAAGTCCGCACCGAACCAGACCCGCAGCCCCTCGGCCAGCCCATGTACCTCGCCATGCCCGGGCACGGCCGACAGCGGCACGCTGTTGAGGTAATCCCGGACCACATGCTGGCGCGCCTCCAGCGTCTGCGCGCCCGGCTGATAGGCCCGGACACTGGCAGAAATCATCTGGCGTATCTTCTCCGAGCCCGACTGCGTCAGTCCGTCCGGCGAGTGACGGTACTTTTCCAACTGCGTGGCCAGCGTACTGCCGCCTGCCGACTGACCGGGCAGTGACAGCATTCTCGCGACCTGCGACCACGCCGCCTTGGCAAAGCGCGGCCAGTCCACTGCCGGGTTGGCCAGCGGCTGCTGCGGGTCGAGCAGGTCGCGGTTTTCGATGAACAGCAGGCTGTGCACCACCACTGGCGGAATGTCGGCGAAGGCTGGGTAAAACTGCTGTGGATAGCGGAACTCATACAGTGGCGCGCCCCGACAGTCGGTGATCGACAGCCCCGCCTGAATCTTTTCCTGATAGGGCACAAAGAAACCGCGCTGGCTGTAACGCATCAACTCGGGGGAAAAGCGCGCCTGTCGGGTGATCACGTAATCGCGCTTCAGCAGACGTGGCAGAAAGTCGTCCAGCGAGGAATATCCCAGACGTTTGTCGAAAGGCCCGTCACCCGGGTACACGACATCCGTGCTCGGTCCAGGCTGCACCGAATAACTGAGGTTGGCGGCAAAGCGGCTGAACTCCCGGGCCTGAAGCCTGGAACTGCGGCTCTCGACCGCCACCGCTGCACCCAGCGCTACACCCCCCAATGCCACGACCACCCAGAACACCCGCCATCCGTAACGTTTACGAGGGGGATGCTTCGGCGCGCGTGGGTCATCCTGACGGTCAGCGGAAATCACATCTTGCCTGCTATCGGAATGCCTGAATACGCCCATAGTCGATGGCCCGTCACCCTGTTAACGCACCTGAGACAAGCTTAGACGCTGGGCGGGATTGCAGGAGAAATTGTCTCCAAGAATTTAGAGGACGTTGCAGGCGTTAAGGGGTAGTCAGCCAGATTCGAGCCAGTGGAAACCAGAAATGGTTGATGTGCGGTATATATATATATAATTTGCGAGTTATTAATGTGTAGGATGTTTCCGTAAAGTTGTTTTTGGTATTGATCTTCAGCGACTCAACTGATTACGTCCAGGCAGTCAGTGGCAATGATGCCTGACATAAATTAACGGATTGAAGTTGAGGATTTAAGATGAATAACAATAAAAGCGCTACACGCCGCCTGCTCTTGTCTGGACTGTTTCTGGCGATGTCCTGCCATGCATTTGCACAGGGCGAAAGCGGTGTTGCAGGTGCTGTGCCGGATGCTCCACAGGAAACATCGACGTTGCGTGCGGAAATTCCAGGCGCGGTCGTACTCTCCGACAAGATTCACGAGATTACCCAGACACTGGAGAGTACTTCGGCCGTCCATCAGTACAGCTTTACTGCGATTCGTGGTCAGAATGTTTTGTTGGCAACGCCCGGCAGTCAATACGACAAATTCTGGAAAGTTGAATATCAAGTTGATGGCGGCGAATGGAAGCGTAAGCCCTATGCAGGCGCTTATAAGATATCTGACCTCAGGTCAACGTCCGCGTCTCCGCCGTTGATGGGGCCAATTTTGAGAGCACTAAGTACAGAATCGTGTTCGGGTCGTTTCCTCACATGAATTACGACCTGCTCAACGAGAAAGGCATTTTGCCGATTTCGGCTTTTCAGCAAGACGTGGAAGCATTTCTTGCGACTCAGGCGTTCAAAGAGGTAACGCTTGAGGCGACGTTTACGGACAGTAAGGCGTATCCGTTGGAGGGCGGTCTGCTAGACCTTTCACTCGCTACGGGTATTGGGGAGGGCGCTGGTAAAACGTTTTCATCCGATAAGAACGGAAAAATATCACAGTTGATAGAGTTGGGGCGCTGTGAAGGAGGCTGGCTGGCAAAAGATATCTATGAGCAAACCGGTAAAACCCGGCTTACGTGGAGTACGCGCTACCAGAAGAGAAACTATAGTGCTAGAAATATTTTGGCGGGGCGACTGGAAGACAAACCTCATACATTTACGCTAGGACATTTGTGTAAGCGCTGGCTAACCAATTTGCACACAAGGCCGTAAAATTTAGAATGGGCGTCTCCTCCTCGCTGTGGAGCGCCCTTTTTTGGGACAACTAAGCGTAGGTGTCTATCAGGGAATCACGGTTCTTCTTATCATGCTCCTTCACTTGGTTCATCCATCCTTCCGTTATGTCGATTGGGCATGAGAATACCTTCCCGAGGTCGACAATATCCTGAAAGTTTAAAAGGGTAAGGTTGGTTTTCCCCGAAAAATTTTTCGGGTCGTGGTCAACGAGGCTCATGATAAGCTTCGCACCTTGTCTGACCGAGCTTTTGAAGTCGACGTCGGAGTTGATGGCTCTGGTCAACCACTTCAAGTCGTCATCGCTCAGACTTTTTCCGGAGTCCAGTATTTTGATCTCCGCGTCGTCGCCAAGAGTGAAGCTGAAGCTTTTCTCTGCCAAATCGGGCCGTGTATCTGAAACCTGCGCTTTAAAGAGATTAAAAAATGCGTATTGGTTGCCTAGTTCATTACAAGACTCCAGCTCTGTAAAAATTAAATATCGATCTTTCGTCATCTCGCGCATTTCATTTTTTACGGTGTCATCGCTATATCTGAAGAACTTCCCCTTCCATGGCTCTTCCTCCCTCGTGTAAAACTCTTTTGCAAAAGCTTCTTTCTTTTGCTGATCCGTCAGTACGTCGGATGGTGCCGGTTCGTTCGCCTGAGGCACACGGTCAGGCGCTGGCAGGTAAGGTTTCAATGGCATTACAATAGCGCTGTTGATATTCATGTCTCGCTCCTTGTTGAATAGATGACGCTTCCTCTAATAACGGCAGTCAGGGTAAAACCTCGGCCTGATAACGCTGTAGGGCATTTCCGAAACGATGTTTCGTAGTGAAGCCTTTCTCAATTCAAACGTGAACATCCACCTGCGCGCCCTCCACGACCTCGCGTTTAGGGGCATTACGTTCGATCTGGTAGATGATGGTGTCCATGAAATTGCCGATGGTATTGCGGCTGAATACCTGGCCGTAATCGATAACCTTGCTGAAGCCTTCAAGATTGAGTGTGTGCTCAGTGCCGAATTTTTCCGGGTAATGGTCCAGCAGCGTCATGATGCTTTTGGCATTGTTGACCAGCGCATCCTTGAGCGGCTGACGCTTGTTAAGCTCCTCGGTAAGGTAAGTATGCTCGGCGGGCGTCAATACACCGTCCGGGTCGGTTACCTTGATGTGTTCATCGAAGCCGAGCGTGAAACCGTAGTGTTTTTTGGTAAGCTCCGGGTTGAGGTAGGAAAGCTGCTGCTTGAAGTCGTGAAAGTCGTCGAACATTCTGCAGACGGATTCTTGAAACCTCCCGATTTCCTCCTTCAGAAATTCTTGTCGGCTAACTTCGAAAAATTCACTGGAAATATGCGTGAGGTAGTTGTCCATATCGCCTTGGGCGTGTTCGGTCAGCCAAGGCGCTTTTTCGTAACGGTAAAACTCCTCATTCGGGTCGCGGACAGCGTTATCCGGCGCTGACAGCGGTTTTGGCTGTTCAATGGGGGCGGGGTTGAAAACACCCGTTTTGATGACGGTAGAACCGAGTGGAAGGTTCGGTGTCGCGGCGTTGATTTGCATGTCAGATGTTCCTGTTGATCATTTGACTTGCTAACGGCCTCGGATTGAAAAACTTTGCCTGATAATGTTGTGGGATTTTTCCTAAAGCATCTGAAGCTTAAAGTTATTGTAGGAGTTTTCTTTTTTAATTGAACTGGGTTGACTGATGTTTTGGCTTTCTAATACGTCGATTCCATCAGTGGCATCCAGCCCTGTTAAATTGATCGAGAGAATGCTCATGAAAGAAGCAAGAAAGAAATATACCTGTCTTTGGCTGTTGTTTGCGATGTTTTTTGCAACTTTGGGGACGGGTGTAAACGCAAATTCCTCGGTCGTATCTGTGATCAGACTGTTTTAAAAACAGTTGCGCCCAATAATTGATCAATTATGAGGTTGGCAGAGCAAATGCCCCGTCAGACCTTTTATGCAGACACAGAAATGTACGAATGACTAATTTTTTCAGCATGACTCTGGACTTGCCGCTCCCATTCATTTTTCATCTGGTTAATGCCGACGGCCAGGATCTTGTCGTAATCTATAATGCTATGAAAGTTTTCGATATTCAGGTCGTATCGACTCCCAAAGGTTTCGTGATCGTGGTCCACCAATTTCATGAGCATTTTTGCATACGCCTGGACCATGCTTTTGAGTTCTTGAAAATTATTGATAGATTCTGTCAGTACCGCTCTGTCGGCCTCGGTGAGGCTGTTATCGTGATCAATGATCTTCAGGGAAGCGTCTTCGTCCAGCGTGAAACCAAATTTTTTAGTTGCTAACTCTGGATATGTATCCGCCAGCTCTTTTCTATAGGCATCATAAGTGATCCGCATGAGGTCAAGATTCATGGCGTTGAATAATTTCTCTTCCGCCACGTATTGCTCGCGATTGGTAACCAGCGGATTCACCGGCTCTGAAAGCCAGGGTTCTTTCTGATACTCATAAAACGGCTTTTCTTTCGTTACGGAGGTATCAACCGTATCAGCCGTTGTTCGCACAGCCCTGCCAACCATGCCCAGCTCCAGCTCCCTTGGCATCGCAGCAGTCTGCGAAGTGTTCATATGAAGTGTGACTGCATCTATATTCAAGGCATTGCCCTCCCGTTGAGTTCATACCGGATAACGGCCATGTCCAGAAAAACTTGGCCTGATAAAGCAGTAGGAAACTTCCGAGAGGGCTGTCTAGTGTGATGCTGTTCTCAGGTGGGTAACAGGCGGGGCGCTTTGTCGAAGCGTTTGTTGAGTTCGAGTCCGTTGGCCATGAGCATCATCAGTCCCAACCCGATCACCGCAGTGGTCACTTGCATCGGCCAGGTGTCACCCGCCAGGGCATTGGCCATGTCGGCCAGCGGCGCCAACAGTACGCCCAGGCAGAAGACTTCCAGTGAGTAGCGGCCCATGCGGCAGGTCTGGCGGGCGGGCCAGTTATCGAGCCAGGTACTGGCGGCGGGCAGCAGGCGGGCAACCACGTAGACCAGCGCCAGGAAGTGCAGCAGGCGAACCGGTGCGAGGTCGGTCTTGCTGATGGGGTAGAAGGCTTCCAGTTGCAGCGTCGACACCAGTGCTGTGTGCAGGCCCGGCCATTTTTCGCTGAAAGTCAGTGCGCCTGCGATCAGCACATAAACGGCAGATACGATGAATAACGGTTGCCGATGCAACGGGCGGCGTTCGTTGGCGACGTGCGTTTCAGCCCGCAGCGCGCAGGCGCCCCCGAGCACGAACAGCAACTGCCAGGCGACCGGATTGAAGTACCAGACACCGCCGCCTTCGTAAGCGCGCAGGTTCCAGCCAAACAGCGGCACCATCATGTACAGCGCAATCGACAGCCCCACCGCCAGTTCCAGCTTGCGCAGTATCAACGGCAGAGTAAGGGGCAGGGTCAGCAGCAGGACGATGTAAAGCGGCAACGGGTCGGTCAGGTTGGGTTTGAAGCGCAGCAGGAGTTCATCGGCCAATGCCTGTTGCGGATTGCCGACGAAATATTCGAGGCCCATCTGCTGCACCATGTCGCGGGTTTCGACGTGGTTGTTGGCAACGAA
>Ga0326721_10000598_pt1 | contig 11059 bp, 9 predicted proteins | sample SGPome_FD_203951 | JGI IMG/M metagenome (GOLD analysis project Ga0326721, IMG submission 203951) | Soil microbial communities from Southern Great Plains, Lamont, Oklahoma, United States - SGP_1_2016 | ecosystem: Engineered > Artificial ecosystem > Soil microcosm > Unclassified | place: USA...
CCATACCAAAGTTCGGGGACTAATACGGGCACAGTATATGAAACCGCGGGAGGTCAGTGCTCCGTGCGGATCGGTGGGGCGTCGTCCCGATCCCCCGGGGACCTCGGAGGACGACCTCCCCGCACTTCCTAACAGCGGGGCGCCGGGCACCCCGAAGTCCGGTCGGCCGTCACCCGGCGGGCTCCCCGGGTTCCTCGGGCAGTCCGGCCAACACGTCGGAGCAGGCACGGTGGACCCGCTGCGGGGCGGATCGGAAGGGCCGCGCTGCTGGAAGGGGAGAGGCCTCCCGGGAGGAGCCCGGAGGAGACCCCCGTCCGGGGCCCCGCCGGTGATCACAGGGCGGTGCGCATGGTGTGCTCGAAACTGGTGACGTGCTCGAGGGCCAGCTCGGCGGCCAGTTCGCCCCGGCCGGCGATGATCGCCTCCAGCAGCTCCACGTGCTCGTGCGCATGGCCGGGCGCCAGGGGCACCCGGTCCAGCACCAGGCACCAGATGCGGGTGGCGAGATTGTCCAGCCGCACCAGCGTCTCCTCCAGGTGGGCATTGCCTGCGGCCTTGTAGATCAGGCGGTGGACGGCGAGGTCCGTGCGCAGGAAGGCCTGTTTCGTCGGGGCCTCCTCCGTCAGGCCCTCGAGGGTGTCGACCAGCGCTCGCAGTTGTTGCCGGACGTCCACAGGGGCTGCCAGCGCGGCCTTGTGCGCCGCCAGCGGCTCGAGGTGGCGCCGCAGTTCGGACACGTCGGACAGCTCGGTGATGTCGACCTTGGTCGCGAACGTGCCGCGGCGAGGGTACGACACCACGAGATGGTCGGTCTCCAGCCGCTTGAGCGCCTCCCGGACGGGCGTGCGGCCGACCCCGAGCTCGGCGGCCAGCTGGACGTCGTTGAGCGGGGCGCCGGGGTGGATCTCGAGCATGGTCAGGCGATCGCGCAGCTCGCTGTAGGCCTGGTCGGCCAGCGAGGCGGGAGCGGTGCCGGTATAGCCGCTGACGGCGATCGCACTCATGACGTCACTCCTCGTTCCTGGGGCCTTCCGGGGACCCATTGACACCACTTTCCGGCTTAGCATACCGTAGAACCACATCTGATATATCAACTACGTATGAGAAATCCACCACTACTCCTAGGAGCGCTGGGATGCCGGACCTGACCACCCACCTTGCCGCGGCCGACGCCGAGATCGCGGCGGCCATCGACGCCGAGCTGCACCGTCAGCAGTCCACGCTGGAGATGATCGCCTCGGAGAACTTCGCCCCCCTCGCCGTGATGGAGGCCCAGGGCTCGGTGCTGACCAACAAGTACGCCGAGGGCTACCCGGGCCGGCGCTACTACGGCGGCTGCGAGCACGTCGACGTGGTGGAGCAACTGGCGATCGACCGGCTCAAGGCCCTGTTCGGCGCCGAGCACGCCAACGTCCAGCCGCACTCCGGGGCCCAGGCCAACGCCGCGGCCATGGCCGCGCTGCTGAACCCCGGGGACACGATCCTGGGCCTGGACCTGGCCCACGGCGGGCACCTGACCCACGGGATGAAGCTGAACTTCTCGGGCAAGCTCTACCGGGTGGCCGCCTACGGTGTCTCGGCGGAGGACCACCGGATCGACATGGCCGAGGTGGAGCGCCTGGCCCGTGAGCACCGCCCGAAGCTGATCGTGGCCGGCTGGTCGGCCTACACGAGGCAGCTGGACTTCGCGGCGTTCCGCCGCATCGCCGACGAGGTCGGGGCCTACCTGATGGTCGACATGGCCCACTTCGCCGGGCTGGTCGCCGCGGGCCTGCACCCCAACCCGGTGCCCTACGCCGACGTGGTCACCTCCACCACCCACAAGACCCTGGGCGGTCCGCGCGGCGGGGTGATCCTCAGCAAGGCCGAGTACGCCAAGAAGATCAACTCCGCGGTGTTCCCCGGCCAGCAGGGCGGCCCGCTGGAGCACGTGATCGCGGCGAAGGCGGTGGCCTTCAAGTACGCGGCCGGCGAGGAGTTCGCCGACCGCCAGGCCCGGACCCTGGAGGGCGCGAAGATCCTGGCCACCCGGCTGCTCTCCCCGGACGTGATGGCCACCGGGATCAGCCTCGTCAGCGGGGGCACGGACGTGCACCTGGTGCTGGTGGACCTGCGCCACTGCGAGCTCGACGGCCAGCAGGGCGAGGACCGGCTGCACAGCATCGGGATCACGGTCAACCGCAACGCGGTCCCCTTCGACCCCCGTCCGCCCATGGTCTCCTCCGGGCTGCGGATCGGGACCCCGGCCCTGGCCACCCGCGGCTTCGGGGCGGAGCAGTTCACCGAGGTCGCCGACATCATCGCCGAGGCCCTCATCGCCGCCCCCGGGGCGGACCTGAGCGACCTGCGGGACCGGGTCGCCGCCCTGGCCGGCGCCTTCCCGCTCTACCCGACCCTGTCCGCCCCGGTCCTGAACGGAGTCTCCTGATGGCTGATCTGCTCCCCGAGCACCCCGACTTCCTCTGGCACAACCCGGACCCCAAGCCCTCCTACGACGCGGTGATCGTCGGCGGCGGGGGCCACGGCCTGGCCACCGCCTACTACCTGGCCTCCCGCCACGGCATGACGAACATCGCGGTGCTGGAGCGCGGCTGGCTGGCGGGCGGGAACATGGCGCGCAACACCACGATCATCCGCTCCAACTACCTCTGGGACGAGTCGGCCGCGATCTACGAGCACTCCCTCAAGCAGTGGGAGGTCCTGCCCGAGGAGCTCGACTACGACTTCCTCTTCTCCCAGCGCGGGGTGATGAACCTCGCGCACACCCTGGGCGACGTGCGCGAGTCGGTGCGCCGGGTCAACGCGAACAAGCTCAACGGGATCGACGCGGAGTGGATCACCCCGGAGCAGGTCAAGGAGCTGTGCCCGATCATCAACCTCGACGACGGGCTGCGCTACCCGGTCATGGGCGCCACCTACCAGCCGCGGGCCGGGATCGCCAAGCACGACCACGTGGCGTGGGCGTTCGCGCGCAAGTGCGACGAGCTGGGCGTGGACATCATCCAGAACTGCGAGGTCACCGGGTTCCTCAAGGACGGCGACCGGGTGGTGGGTGTGGAGACGTCCCGCGGGATCATCCACGCCGGCAAGGTGGGCCTGTGCGGGGCCGGGCACTCCTCGGTGCTGGCGGAGCTGGCCGGGTTCCGGCTGCCGATCCAGTCGCACCCCCTGCAGGCGCTGGTCTCGGAGCTGCACGAACCGGTGCACCCCACCGTGGTGATGTCCAACCACGTCCACGTCTACGTCTCCCAGGCCCACAAGGGCGAGCTGGTCATGGGGGCGGGGGTGGACGCCTACAACGGCTACGGCCAGCGCGGGGCCTTCCACGTGATCGAGGAGCAGATGGCCGCGGCCGTGGAGCTGTTCCCGATCTTCGCCCGCGCCCACGTGCTGCGCACCTGGGGCGGGATCGTCGACGTCACCCTGGACGCCTCGCCCATCGTGTCCAAGACCCCGGTGGACCAGATGTACGTCAACTGCGGCTGGGGCACCGGCGGCTTCAAGGGCACCCCGGGGGCCGGGTACACCTTCGCCCACACCATCGCCACCGACGAGCCGCACCCGCTCAACGAGCCGTTCTCCCTGGAGCGGTTCGAGACCGGGATCCTGATCGACGAGCACGGCGCCGCCGCCGTGGCCCACTAGGAGAGAGACCCACGATGCTGCTGATCGAGTGCCCCAACTGCGGGCCGCGCGACGAGACCGAGTTCCAGTACGGCGGAGAGGCCCACGTGCCCTACCCCGAGGACCCGTCCCAGCTCTCCGACAAGGAGTGGGCCGAGTACCTCTTCTACCGCAACAACCCCAAGGGCCTGCTCGCGGAGCGCTGGGCGCACTCCGTCGGGTGCCGGCGCTGGTTCAACGTGGTGCGCGACACCGTCACGTACGAGATCAAGGCCGTCTACCGCATCGGCGAGCCCCGGCCTGCCGTGCAGACCGGTCAGCCCCAGTCCCAGCCCCAGATCGGAGGTGCCCGATGACCGCCCAGCCCAACCGCCTCTCCCCGGGTCGCGTCGACGGCAACAGCATCGACCGCGACGCCCTCGTCCGCTTCACCCTGGACGGGAGGGAGCTCACCGGATTCGCCGGGGACACCGTGGCCTCGGCGCTGCTGGCCCACGGGGTCGTCAGCTGCGGGAACTCGATGTACCTCGACCGCCCCCGCGGGATCCTGGCCGCCGGGGTGGAGGAGCCCAACGCGCTGGTGAAGGTCACCGCCCGCTCTGCGGCGGACGTGGACGAGTCCATGCTGCCGGCCACCACGGTGGAGCTCACCGACGGCCTGTCCGCCACGTACCTGCGCGGGCTGGGGCAGCTCGATCCCCGGAAGGACGAGGCCTACTACGACCACAAGCACGTCCACACCGACGTCCTCGTCGTCGGGGCCGGCCCGGCGGGGCTGACCGCCGCCCGCGAAGCGGCCCGGACCGGCGCGCGGGTCCTGCTCATGGACGAGCAGCCCCAGGCCGGCGGGTCGCTGCTGTCCGGGCGCGCCGAGGAGATCGACGGGCAGCCCGCCCTCGCGTGGGTGGGCGAGACCCTCGCGGCCCTCGACGCCGAGCCCGAGGTGACGGTGCTGAACCGCACCACGGCGTTCGGCAGCTACGACAGCAACTACGTCGTCGCCGTCCAGCGGCGCACCGACCACCTGAGCCCCGACCAGCGGGCGGCCGTCGGAGCCGGGGTCTCCCGGGAGCGGATCTGGCACGTGCGCGCGGGTCAGGTCGTGCTCGCCACCGGCGCCCACGAGCGCCCCGTCGTGTTCGCCAACAACGACCGGCCCGGGATCATGCTCGCCTCCGCGGTGCGCACCTCCCTCACCCGCTACGCCGTCGCCGCCGGCAGCCGGGTGGTGGTGGCCACCACGAACGACTCCGCCTACGCCCTGGTGGAGGACCTGGCCGCCGCCGGCGTGGAGGTGGCCGCCGTGGTCGACTCCCGTCCCGAGCAGAGCGCCCGCGCCGCCCGCGCCGCCAGCACCACCGGGGTGCGGGTGCTCGCTGGCTGCGCCGTGGTCGACACCGCCGGGGACGGGGAGGGCGGGCGGCTCAGCGCCGTGACCGTCAGCGCCCTCGACGAGTCCGGGGAGCTGACCGGTCCCACCACGACCGTGGACGCCGACCTGCTCGCCGTCTCCGGCGGGTGGACCCCCGTGGTCCACCTGCACAGCCAGCGGCAGGGCCGGCTGCGCTGGGACGAGACCCTCGCCGCGTTCGTGCCCGCCCTGCCGGTGCGCGACCAGCAGACGGCCGGGGCGCTCAACGGCACCCTGGACCTGGCGGGCTGCCTCGGCGAGGGGGCGCGGGCCGGTGCCGAGGCCTCCTGCCGTGCCGGCTTCGACACCTCGGCCCAGGAGCCGAGCGCCGCCCCGCAGACGTTCGCCGCGCCCCGGCCGCTGTGGCTGGTGCCCGGTCCCGACGGTGGGTCCTCCGACTGGACCCGTCACTTCGTGGACCTCCAGCGGGACCAGACCGTGGCCGACGTGCTGCGCTCGACCGGGGCCGGGATGCGCAGCGTCGAGCACGTGAAGCGCTACACCTCGATCTCCACGGCCAACGACCAGGGCAAGACCTCCGGGGTCAACGCCATCGGCGTCATCGCCGCCGCGCTAAAGGACCCCGACGTGGGCGGGATCGGCACCACCACCTACCGGGCCCCGTACACCCCGGTGGCCTTCGCCGCCCTGGCCGGACGCCGGCGCGGGGACCTGTTCGACCCCGCGCGCCTGACGTCCATCCACCCCTGGCACCTGAGCCACGGGGCGCTGTTCGAGGACGTGGGGCAGTGGAAGCGCCCCTGGTACTACCCGCAGGAGGGCGAGGACATGGACGCCGCCGTGCTGCGCGAGTGCGCCGCCGTGCGCACGGGCGTGGGGTTCATGGACGCCACCACCCTGGGCAAGATCGAGATCCGGGGGAAGGACGCCGGGGAGTTCCTCAACAGGATCTACACCAACGCCTTCAAGAAGCTCAAGCCGGGCATGGGCCGCTACGGGGTGATGTGCACCCCCGACGGGATGGTCTTCGACGACGGCGTGACCCTGCGCCTGGACGAGGACCGCTACCTCATGACCACCACCACCGGCGGCGCCGCGAAGGTGCTGGAGTGGCTGGAGGAGTGGTCCCAGACCGAGTGGCCGGAGCTCGACGTGGTCTGCACCTCGGTCACCGAGCAGTGGTCCACCGTCGCGGTGGTCGGACCGAAGTCCCGCGCCGTGATCGCCGAGCTGGCCCCGGAGCTGGACGTGTCCAACGAGGCCTTCCCCTTCATGGCCTTCCGCGAGACGACCCTGGCCTCCGGGATCCCTGCCCGGATCGCCCGGATCTCCTTCTCCGGGGAGCTGGCCTTCGAGATCAACGTGGCCTCCTGGTACGGGCTCACGGTGTGGGAGGACGTGGCGGCGGCGGGCGCGAAGTTCGGGATCACCCCGTACGGGACCGAGACCATGCACGTGCTCCGTGCCGAGAAGGCCTTCCCCATCGTGGGCCAGGACACCGACGGCACCGTCACCCCGCAGGACCTGGGCATGGACTGGGTGGTGTCCAAGACCAAGGACTTCATCGGCAACCGCTCCTACGCCCGTCCCTCCGCCACCAGCGACGACCGCAAGCAGCTGGTGGCCGTGCTGCCCACCGACCCCGCCTTCCGCCTGCCCGAGGGCGCGCAACTGGTCAAGGCCGGCACGCCCATCACCCCGCAGGCCGCCCCGGTGCCCATGGAGGGATACGTGACCTCCAGCTACCGCAGCGCGGCCCTGGGCCGCACCTTCGCCCTGGCCCTGGTCAAGGGCGGGCGTGCTCGCATCGGCGAGACCCTCCAGGCGCCCCTCGACGGGACCCTGGTCGACGTCGTCATCGCCGAACCCGTGCTCTACGACCCCGAAGGGAACCGCCGAGATGGCTGAGCAGCTCCTCACCGACATCACCACCCTGCGCCGCAGCCCCCTGAGCCACCTCCACCAGCAGCTGGCGGACGCGGCCGTCGCGGGGGAGCGGGGCGTGTCCCTGCGCGAGATCCCCTTCCTGACCATGGTCGGGATCCGCGTCGACCCCGCCACGGCCGCCGCCGGCGCGCTGGCCGCCAAGGCCGGGGTTCCCCTGCCCGCAGGCCACGGGGCCGTCACCGGCACCCCGGGCGGCACCGCCATCCTCTGGCAAGGACCCGACGAGTTCCTGCTCGTGGGCCCCGAGGAGCCGGCGGGTGCGGCGGCCGGGCACTCCGGTCTCCCGGGCGATCCGCGTGCCCAGGAGCTGGTCCGCGCCCTGGGCCAGGAGCCCGGCCAGGTCGTCGACCTCTCCGCGAACCGCACCACGCTGGAGCTGTCCGGGCCCTCCGCCCGAGCCGTGCTGGAGAAGGGCTGCCCGATGGACCTGCACCCCCGGGTCTTCGCCGTGGGCACCGCCGTGGCCACCACCCTCGGCCCGGTCCAGGTGGTGCTGTGGCGCACCGCGGAGCAGACCTGGCGCATCATGCCGCGGCCCTCCTTCGCCGAGTACGTCGCCCGGTGGCTGCTGGACGCCATGACCGAGTTCGCGTCCCCCGAGGTGCCCTGATGGCCCTGTCCGCCCTGGACCTGTTCTCCGTGGGGATCGGGCCCTCCTCCTCCCACACCGTGGGACCGATGCGCGCAGCCCGTCTGTTCGCCGAGGGGCTGCGCGCGGACGCACTGCTGGACTGCGTGGTCAGGGTCCGTTCCGAGCTCTACGGCTCACTCGGGGCGACCGGGTGGGGCCACGGCTCCGACAAGGCGGTCATCCTGGGCCTGCAGGGCCAGGACCCGGAGACCGTGGACACCGACACCGCCGACGACCAGGTGCAGGCGAGCACGGACCGCGGGCAGCTGTGCCTGGCCGGGACCCACCCGATCGCCTTCGACCGCTCCGGGGACGTGGTGCTGCACCGGCGCAAGTCCCTGCCCGCCCATCCCAACGGCATGACCTTCTTCGCCTACGCGGCCGACGGCGGCCTGGTGCGCGAACGCACGTACTACTCCGTGGGCGGCGGCTTCGTCGTCGACGGGGACGCAAGCGGTGCGGACCGGGTCGTGGCCGACACCACCGAGGTGGCGCACTCCTTCACCACCGGCGGTCAGCTGCTGGAGATCTGCCGCCGCGAAGGGATGAGCATTGCCGAGGTGATGGCCGCCAACGAACGCTCCTGGCGCTCCGATGCGGACACCCGGGCGGCGCTGCTGGGCATCTGGGCGGTGATGCAGCAGTGCGTGGAGAACGGGTGCACCCGCACCGAGGCCACGCTGCCCGGGGGCCTGAAGGTCAGACGCCGGGCCCCGGCCCTGCGGGCGCGGCTGCGGGCGAGCGAGGAGGTCGCGGCCGCCACGGGGAGCCCGGTCGCGGACCCGCTGCAGGCCATGGAGTGGATCAACCTCTACGCCCTGGCCGTCAACGAGGAGAACGCCTCCGGCGGCCGGATCGTCACCGCTCCGACCAACGGGGCCGCCGGCATCATCCCGGCCGTGCTGCACTACTACGCCCGCTTCGTCCCCGGCGCCGGTGAGGACGGGGTGGTGACCTTCCTGCTGACGGCGGCCGCCATCGGCATCCTCATCAAGGAGAACGCCTCCATCTCCGGGGCGGAGATGGGGTGCCAGGGCGAGGTCGGCTCGGCCTGCTCCATGGCCGCCGCCGGCCTGTGCGCGGTGCTCGGCGGGACCCCGGAGCAGGTGGAGAACGCCGCGGAGGTCGGCATGGAGCACAACCTCGGCCTGACCTGCGACCCCGTGGGCGGGCTGGTGCAGATCCCCTGCATCGAGCGCAACGCCATCGGGGCCACCAAGGCGGTCAACGCCGCCCGCCTGGCCATGCACGGGGACGGCGAGCACAAGGTCTCGCTGGACCAGGTCATCAAGACCATGCGCGAGACCGGCAACGACATGAAGATCAAATACAAGGAGACCTCCCGTGGTGGCTTGGCCGTCAACGTCATTGAGTGCTGAACAGCAGCGTCCGCAGGTCGATCAGAAGACCGCCCCCGGGGCGGCGAACGAACTCGTGCTGACCCTGGACTGCCCCGAGACCCTGGGCATCGTCCACGCGGTGAGCGGAGTGCTCGTCGACCACGGGTGCAACATCGTCGAGCTCACCCAGTTCGACGACCGCCGGCTCGGCCACTTCTTCATGCGCGTCCACGTGGCCTCGGCCACGGGGGAGGCGCTGGACCGGGAGGCTCTGCTGGCGGACCTGGCTCCGGTGGCGGAACGGTTCGGGATGCGGTGGGAGCTCAACGAGCACGGAGCCAAGCGGCGTGTGCTGGTGATGGTGTCCAAGTTCGGCCACTGCCTCAACGACCTGCTCTTCCGCGCCCGGACGGGCGAGCTGCCCGTGGAGATCGTGGCGGTGGTCTCCAACCACCGCGACCACCAGCGACTGGTGGAGTGGCACGGCATCCCGTTCTACCACCTGCCCGTCACCCCGGAGACCAAGCCGGAGGCGGAAGCCCGGCTGCTGGAGCTGGTGGATCGCCTGGAGGTGGACCTCGTGGTCCTGGCCCGGTACATGCAGGTGCTCAGTGACTCCCTGGCGACCCGCATGGAGGGGCGGGTGATCAACATCCACCACTCGTTCCTGCCCAGCTTCAAGGGCGCCAAGCCCTACCACCAGGCCTACGACCGCGGTGTGAAGACCGTGGGCGCCACCGCCCACTACGTCAACGCCGAACTCGACGAAGGGCCCATCATCGCTCAGCAGGTGGTGCAGGTCGACCACACCTACGGACCGGAGGAGCTCGTCGCCGCCGGCCGGGACACCGAGTGCAAGGCGCTGTCCAACGCCGTGAAGTGGCACTGCGAGGGACGGGTCGTCCTCCACGGGAACAAGACCGTCGTCCTGCGCTGAGAGCGCGGTCCCACCTCATCCCGTTCCGGGCGCCCCGAGGACTCCCCGAGCTCCTCGGGGCGCCCGCCCCGTCATGGTCCTCCACCGCGTGCCCCTTCCGGGGCATCCGCTTCCACGCCACCTCCCGACCGGCCGCTCCAGTTCCCAGGGGTCAGGACCGGTGATCTGCGACGACCGCTCTGCCCCGGGCCGACCCGATCCGGCTCCGTGAGGCTGCAAACACCGCGGCCGGTGCGCTGCGGAGGGTCCCGGCCGCTCGACCTCGTCGGTGCGCGCCCTCCTCCGCCGACGCGCCCGGGAAGGGCGGCAGGCAGTTCTCCCCGGAGCCCTTCCTGCGCCGCGTGGGCGACGAGGTGCTCACCTCTCCCGCACAGGGCACCGCACCGAAGGGTTCCGGTCCCGCCGCCCTGTACTCGCCGGCCGAGACCAGGGCCGTGGACCACATGATCGTGGATCTCCTGCGGAACCACCTCCCTGCGCCGGCGTGCCGCAATCCGTGGTCGCCCACCCGTCCCACGGGCGGAGCCCCGCACTGGAGTCCGGGACCGGGTGGCCGACGTCCACGGCCCCTTGCGACGCGGCCTGGACGACGGCGGTCCGATGCGGGCGACCTTCCCACCGGGCGCCTGCACCGCAGCGCCCGGGATCCGCGCGACGGAGATCATCCATTGCCTCCAACCACCAGCACGAGACGTGTGCACCCGGGCCACGGGCTGCATCAGCCCGGTGGCCGGGACGGCGCCCGATGCCGCGATCCGCACCTTCGAGCTCCCAGGCTCCCGGGTGCGGCAGGGCCTCGGAGGAGACCTCGGTCAAGGCCGCGCCCCTGCCGAAAGCCGTGGGCGCCCGGCTCGATGCCGCAACGGGTCCGGAGCGGGCGGAGGCCCGCTCGGGAGCCGTGGAGCTTGCCCGGGGAACTGCGCCGACAGCGCAGGACGGTCGGTGGGGGCACGGCTGGCAGGCCATCGACGGTCACATCGCGCCTCGAGGGTGCGCGAACGGTCCCGACCTCTGGCCCCGCAAGAATATAAGTGATATATCTGTTGGCGACAGCATGAGATCCGAGTCGACCGGGAGGAGCCTGTGATGCACAAGGTTCAGGGTGTGGTGTCCAGGGGCAAGAACCAGCCGGTGAGCGTGGAGACGATTCTGGTGCCTGATCCGGGGCCGGGGGAGGCGTTGGTGGAGGTGCTCACCTGCGGGGTGTG
>Ga0326721_10000599_pt1 | contig 11057 bp, 13 predicted proteins | sample SGPome_FD_203951 | JGI IMG/M metagenome (GOLD analysis project Ga0326721, IMG submission 203951) | Soil microbial communities from Southern Great Plains, Lamont, Oklahoma, United States - SGP_1_2016 | ecosystem: Engineered > Artificial ecosystem > Soil microcosm > Unclassified | place: USA...
ACGCTGCGTGAAAGTGATATGCAGATAAACTCTCATGAATATCAACGTTTTGAAGGGTGGAATGGCTGGAATAAGTATGATGATACCATACAAAAACTTTCAGATAACCATGTTGAGTTCCATAAGAATATTTATGTAAGATCACGTATGGATATTGACATTCAAAAAGCAAAAATAAAAACACCGTACGTTCCCTATGTATCTCCGTTTATCAATAAATGGTAGGGTCTGCGAACCAGTCCCGCTAAATATCGTAAAGATTTGGCTAAGCCGGATGAGTATGTTGAGAAGAATATGGAAGATATGAATTACGAAAGAAGAAGTAAGAATTTTCTGGATTGGCACGTTGAAAGACTTCTAAAAGTTTATAGGTTCTTTCAATTAGAGACAGACAAAAATGCTTTATCTGATAATGAAGTTTATCTAAAAACCGTACGCGGATCTTTTGTTTTGCTCCCCTTGCTCTTAATGTTTCCAATTGCCTTCTTGATTGCTTTTACTTTTATAAGTCCTTTGGCTTGGTTATCGCTACCTATAATATTTTTAGCCTTCTTTTATGTTTTCCTTTATTTCAAGATCGATAGACGTGTCTATGCATTAGAAAAAGGTAAAACTCCAAAAGACTTTAAAAATAAGGATATAATTTCCTGTGCTCTTATTGCGTTTATTATTAGCACAGTATTTATTTTGTTTATAAGTGCTGGTATGATAGCTATTCATCAACGTTAGAGGTTAGGCGGATATCCCCCTAATGAAACAAAAACCCCTGCACCGAGTGATATGTCAGTGCTGTATTGGAGTCCTTGTAATTTGCATCCTCTGGGTTCCACGCCCGCAGTAGCCATGATCCATCCTCATTCTTCATGTAAGCAATATCAGTGGTATCGTCAAATTCAGGTAAGTCACCGGCGATACCGCTGATGCCATCCGTCGTAGACGGTATTTCATTCTTCGCAATGTAGGAACTCAGTTTCTCTGCAACATAAGTAAGGTTCTTCTTGGTTGGGCCGTCTTTAGCCTCAGCGGTTTCAGGTTCTACCGAGACGGGTTCTTCTGTAACGGGGCCGGTTTCTACAGGAACCGTTGCCTCAATGTCCGAGACTTCATTGGGTTCACCTGAGATATCCGGCACCGTCTCAGTTACTTCTTCAGTACTTTCTGCTTCGGTACTTGCCGCTTTGGTTCTTTCCGCTACAGGATTAGCACTTTCCGTAGCAGTAGTTGGGCTGGTGGCGGATTCAGGATTCTGATTTTCATTACTCCCGGCAGAACACGAGGTAAGGAGACTTGCAAGGATAATGGCTGTCAGGGTAACCTGGAGTCGTGATTTCATAATGTCCTTTTCTCATTTTCAGGGGAATTGCTCTTAGCATTTTATCAGGTATCAGTCAGCATATATCTTTTTCTGTCTGAATCCATTGCATTCTGTGACCAACCAAACGGCAAATGCTATCATGAGAAGGTAAAATCAAAACCGGCTAAACTTCGGAGAAAGAAAACTGGATGAGTACTAGGGACACAATGACGGAGGCTTATTTTGACTATCAGAATGCTGACGCTGAACGTGATAAAGTTCTAACCCGAATCTGCATAAAAACATCTTTACTGGCATCACCCCTAATTGTTCTTTTCTGTTTTGCTGTTGCAATGCGGGTGAATTTAAGCGTATGGTTGACAGCTCCGGTAGCATTGGTGCTTTTCATCGCTTCAGCCTTGGTCATTATGCGGGGAATCAAGCAATACAAGAGTATCCCGCCTACTCCTCGGAGTATTTGGACGGATGAGGCTGAATCATACTTGTCGACGCACGGGGTAAAGAACCTGACTCCCCCGATTGTATCCTATGACCAACCCCTTGAGCCATCCGGTTTTGGTATTCCCTATGTCGCTGACCCATACCTTCTGTACTCAGGAACGGCAGACGTTGAAGATCGGGGTGAATGCAACATTGACATCCGTGCAGTCGGTTGGAAGCTGATGGCTTTCATTGATGGGGTTGAACTTGATGAGGAAGCCATCCAGCCGCTATTGGCACGTTTTGCCGGCAAGATTAAGCGGGATGCGTCTGAATCCGCTATCGAAGTTTCTGTGCATTAAGTTCCGGCTGACTTCTCACATACAAAAATCCGCCCGCACATATCAACAAAGATGTGCGGGCGAATTTCTTTATAGGCCGAATAGTTCCCGTTTAAGAACCCCAACTGAAATCATAAACAAGGCAGCCAAGACGTTGAGAATACTTAGGATGATCCCCGCCTTGTATCTACCACCTTCGATGTAGGCTTTATAAGTGAAAAGGATAGTGAAGATCGGCATGAATGGCAGGAAGGATGCAAAGATTCCGATGATGCCTGCCGAAAGAGCCAGATAGTAATAACAGTCAGCCGGGACTTCCATTTCTTCGCCGTTGAACAGTTCAGCCAAAGGGTTTTGGATTTGTGTAGTCATGGTCGTTTTCAGATATCCTCTAAGTTGGTTTCATTTCTCCATTATCTTACCGGATGCTGTTATCCACTTTAGGTATTCGCACCACTGATAACCAGCATCATTATCCAAAGGGAAACGATGAAACTATCAATGACTCCGAAAATAAATCCTGCTTTATGCGGGGAACCATATTTCTTTGCTTTATAGCTGAAGAAAAAGTAAAGATAGGCACTAGTATTTGAGCAAGCGCAATTCCAAGGATTCCGAAAATATATAGTCCCGCGAAACTGAAAATAATGAAGCCAAATGAGCCTAGCGAGGCGGCTAAGAGAAAATAGTTGTCTGCTTTGGCTTCATTCAAGGTTTCGGCACCCATTCATTCAGGGTTTTCATCTGAAGCGTCCGGTTGGTGTAATCAGCGATTCCATTGAGGTCAAGACCTGCGAGGTAGCTATACACCTCTCCCCCAAGCTGGGTTGGATTTGGTCCCAGTTCAATAGTCTCATATTCCGCTCCGGATGCATCAAAGAAGATGATGCTGTCCGGCACCGGATGCAGATAGAACGTGTCCAGATGCATATTGAAGGACTTGATGGCTGGATGCAACGGAGTGAGGTAGTTTGCGAGGAGAGCAAGCCCTGCTGCCGTCACTAGAGCATGATTTACCGGGGTCTTGTCCTTTTCGCTTCGGATGAATGCCTTCAGCATTTGCTCCCGCTCCTCATTTTCCTTTCCAGCGTTATCCCGCTCGGCAAGAATCCTGCGGATGCGGTCTTCGTCCTGACGCTGTTGTTCAAGCATCTGCATGTGCTGGTTGTCCGCTTCTGTGTACTGGTACATGTGCTGTGCTTTCTGAAGTGGTTGACAATTGATGGTATATGTTCCTCAGTATACCGCAGAACGAAGGCTCTGAAAGGCTTTCTAAGGGCTTACTGGGAAGCAATGGGGTTATCGGTGCTAACACTACGGAAAGACCCGACAATCATGAATTATACGCTCATCACAGAGGCTGGGGGATACCTGACATGTGGACGATGATTCCCGCCATAACCTTTCCGACTATGCCCAATATGCAAGGCACCACACTCACAACGGTATGGTCGCAGAAACGGGTCATCCGGATGGGTTTCCTTAATGAATTGCTGGGCAAGTTCTTGGGTTACATAGGTCTTCTTCTCCGGGTTAGGACAGAGCCTGGAAATGGAAACCGTATTGGGGTGTTCGATGAGAGAAACTTCCCGCAATGCAAGAATTCTCTTTTGGGCATCCTGAAATTTCCGCATCCGTTGAGCCCGGCGTTCCCTCCTTGATGATTTGTGCGTGTTTGTCCGCCGTAGAGCATAGGCTTCGCTGGGCATGGAGATGGTAAGAGGTTTGAGAGTCACAACACCATCATCGGTTGCAGTTTGTTTCTTCTTTGCTTTCTTGAGTTTTGCGGCAGGTGCGGTTGGCTTCAGCCTGGGAGATGCAGATGTTTCCTGGTCAACCGGTGTTTCCTTTTTGGCAACCGTTCTTTTCTTCTGCGCTAGACGGGTTACTTCCCTTCGTTCTTCAACCGTAAGAATACGTACATCTAAACCAAGTTGAATGAAGTTCGCATCCTTTTGAATTGAAGATACGGATGTCTTCTTAGGAAGCGTACGGCTTGGTGTGCCTTTGAGGGAGTCGAGGATAATGCGGGCGTTGATTCTCTTCCTAAGGCTTGGGTCTTTCAGCCCTGTATGCACTGAACGCAGTTTCTTGATATCAACCGTCTCAAGCACTTCCGAGGCAAGTCCGAGAGTGGCATTGAGAACTTCCCGTTCACCATCTTTTTCTTTGCCATTTGTGTTCTTCTTGTCTGCTTTAGTGACGGCATTCTTCATGGCATTTATCTTGTCAAAGATAACTTTGCGTTCAGGTTCTGTCATCTCATCAGGGTTTCGAGTGTCTCCGAACGCCTGCATTGCCAACATGTAAGTTTCCAGGTGATTGTGTTGCTTCAGCGTCAACGGCCCCGCAGCTACAGTTCCAAATGCAAGTACCTTAACCGGTTTGTCATTTTCGCCTTTTTCAGTTGAGGGTTCGGCATTCACATTCGTTCTCCTTCTCGGGATTGGGCAAATTATCTGGCTATGAACGTTACCTGAATAATTGCAGAAAGTCAACTTGAAGAGGTTGTTCAAACACTTCCAACAGGTAATAAGCCATATTGTAGAATATGAACAGGGAAGATGACTCCCCGTGCAGACCAAATACCCTGCATACCATAAACAGAAAGAGAAGGATGAGCGAGAAAGCAAAGCTTGAGGAAACTACCCGGGCATTGGCGCAGTATTTGAATGCAGCACACGAGCGTCAGTTCAAGCGGTTGAAGAATATTGTTATTGCTGAAATTGTTCTGGTCGGTGGGATAATCTACTTCGGAACCATCACATCCGGCATGGGATATGTAGCTATTGTTCTGGGCGTGTTTGCTCTGGCATTGGTCGGTCTTATTTTCAAAGAAGGCCCTGCGGCATATGAATCCAAGGAATACCAGAACTGGCGTTCCGCTGCGGAGGAGTACTTCAAAGCAGCCGGTGTTGACATGGCTACTCTGTCACCGGGCATTGAAAACAACAACATCCTGTACCATCCTTTTGAAAACGGGACATTCTATGGTGGCGAGATTTATGATGGTCATGGCAAGGTGAATGATGATTACACTGAAATTGAACTACGCCTGACGAACACCGGCGAGTACTTCCTGATGTCAGCAGGTAAGGAAATCAAACCTTAGCCCTCAAATTTTCAGAAATAGAGCTGAAGCCGGCACTGTTTTGAAACCCGATATGATAACTGCGGGTGCGAACGGTGCCGGCTTCTTCTTTTGGAAAGTAGGTTCGGATGGTTACAGTGATTCTGTCGATTGTTTGGGTGCTGATACTTTCAGGCATCGTTATTGCAGGGACAGGGATTTACACTACCCTTTCAGCCGGAAAATTGATGACTGCGTTGGAGGAAGCGGAACGTATCGGTGGCGATGATTTCACCACTGATTATCCTACCTTTGTGAACCGGTTGAAGTTGATACGGAAGGGCGCTAAGCATCCGAAGATCTACTGTGTAGAGCGGGCGACAATACGGTTCCAACGGGAATACAAAATAATGCAGAGTTTTGAAGCGAAGAAATCCGCTAAGAATTTCGATTTCTAATTAACAATTTACGAATACTGAGCCCGCTAGTATATATCCATGAATGAGAAAGAGAATAAAGTAATGACTAAAGTTCCCAGCGCGAACTCTGAACGCCAGCATCGCCAAATCGGTGTTCTTTTGACGGTTCTTTCCGCCGCGTTCATCGTCTGGGCGGCGTGGCAGATGTCCTTTGAACCCGCACGCATCAGGAGTATCGTTGATACTGTTTCACCGCTATCATCATTTCCTGATGTGTTCATGATAACTTCAAGCCCTACCGCCCTTTATTCGGTTCTCGCCTGTGGTGCTTTTATAGTCCTATGCATGGGAATTTACCGGATCGCAAAAAGTCGGCCGATGGGGTATGGTCTCAAGTTTCTGGCATTCATCGTAGGATTCGCCATCATCATTGGCCATGCCATGTACATTAACTCAGTCCGGGAACCGGTGTTCGATGAACTTGTCTCCATTCAACACGAATGGGCTGATGAACGCTATGGAATCATCTATGATGAGGTTACAATCCTTGAAACGAAGGGGCGAAAGAACAAAACCATCAAGAACCAGGACAAAGTAGTATGGCAGGGTGAAATTATTGCTGAAGTTTGCCAAGACAGTAACATGACTGTTCTTTTCTGCGAACCCGGTACAGATCAGGAGTTGTTTGTTATGTCTGACTACTAAAGCTTGCATTCGGAGAAGTTTCATGGGATACTTGGTTCAACACTTTGCCTAACATAACCAAGGAGAACCGACCATGACGTATTCCAATCCCCTAGCTATGCCGGTTGCGCGGCTTCAGAGTTACCACATCGGTAATATCGTTACGATTATTGAAAAGGATGAAGACGGTTCATGGGTTGAAACTACCTCCATCCTTTCCTCTGTTCAGCGGGTTTACGATGCAGAAACAGCACTGATCCGGATGAAAATCCGGCTTGGCGGGAATGATGCAGATACCCGAAATGGGATGCTGTTCGTGGTCGATGCTGATGAAGCGGATGACTACAGCACCTTGTTCACGGTGACAGTAACCCGTTAATCCTTAAGCTAACAGGGCGACTACTTAGAGAAGTAGTCGCCCTGTTAGCTTAGCTTGAAGAATCTTTTTCCAAAGCCTCTTCTTCAAGTGCAAGCATCAGTTCATTACGGGCAATCGCAAGCGTATCTGCTTTACCCCTCATCCGCAGAGAATCATTGCGGTTGGTTATTTCCAACGATTGCTTGCGATAATCAATAATCCGTTCTTCCCAGTCATCAAAAAGACGCTCTAATGGCTCCGAATAGGATTCCAGCCGGTGCGGGACGATGGATCGGTTTTTAGGCTTCGAGTTCAAGGATTCCTACTTTCATTTTAAGGTTTTCAACTGCGGCATCGGAAACTTCAAAGATGCCGGTAAGAGTATTGAGAGTAGCCTTCACGCTGGACTTTTTCTCCTGTTCGGTTGCTGCATCATTACAAGCGATGGCAATAAGATCACCCGCCTTTTTCAGATTACTCTTCTTTTTGTCATCAAGGTATTCAGCGGCAACGGCTTTAGCCCTGTTTTCGGCAATAACAAACGACTGTTCCAGAGCCTCAGAAGCCGTTTTCAGCGACTCAATTTCTTCCGGGTAGTTCATGGCCCGCTTAGCCCTCTTGATGGCTACAAGAAGGTGCTGAGTCTCAATCACCGAGGCATCAGCCATGGCAGGGTATTTAATGAGCTTAATCAGATCAGTTGTGTATGCCTGATACTCATCAAGGGTTTCGTTGATGATATCCACATACCGCTGTGAAGCTGTAACAGCCTGAGCGGACTTCGCATTGTTGGTGACACCTTCGGTCAGCCCTTTGATTGCTAAAAGCATGGGGTCAGGCGTTATTACCGTGCCGGTTATGCTCTTTTGTTTCGGTGCCGCGACAGGTTTCTTAGCATTGCCTTGTTTGGTATTCTGAGGAAGAGACCGTGCGCCATCAACGTATTCGCCACTTTCGAATTTAACTGGTCCTACGGCATGGGTTTTTCCTTTGAATACACAATTCTCGGCAACTACTACCGGCCCGATGAATGTGGTATCCCCGGAGATGTTTGCTGAATTGATGATTGATTTATCCGCTACGCTGAAATTACCCACGATGGAACCGCCAAAAACAGTTGCATCACCGTCGATTTCAATTCTTGTGTCAGTGCCAGTGAAGAAATGTGCCTTCTGCTCGTTTTGTTTCGCAACTCGTGCATTCTCCGAGACCATGATTACTGAATCATGGTCAGCAGCCATGTAGGCACCTTCAACTTTGGCATTATTGAATACACCAATAAAGCCATCACTTTTCATGACCACGTTAAAGAGTTCGGCTTTATCATGAAGACGCACTTTACCCGAAATACGGGCATCATCCACTACGACCCCACCGTTAACTTCAACATCGCCCATAAGGTTGGAACGCATCACCTTTGCGTTGTCATAAATTTGCACATCGTCACCAATGACGGAGGAACGAACGATGGCATTATCCCGAATTTCGGCGTTGTTTACCGTACTGGCAACAACATAAGCATTTCCAGTAAGGATGGAACTTCCTTGAATCAGGAATTCGCGGTTGGTGGTTGATTTACGAAGTGGTCCCATGAAATCTCCAGTGAGACGTTCTTCAGCAATTGCATTGTCAGCAATCCAGCAGGAGCCGTACTGACTGAGAACGTGCTTGCTGGAAACGTACCCGCCGAGGTCGCCTTTATAAACGTCGAAGAGGGGAATATCGCGGGTTGCTTTGATACGGTGCAGCCATCGTTGCTCCCCCGTGGGGAGCGTGACCTTTTGGGGCCAAAGCAACCGGTATTTCCTTGCCATACAAACATTCCTTTATTGGTGGTAGCAGTAATGTATTCTTCTTAATCCTACCGCACGACTGAAGTTATAGCAACTTATGCTTCCAGTTCAAGCAACCCGGATTTTATTTTGAAGATATCAATCGCTTCTTCCGAAATATGCACAATCCCTTCCAGTGATTTCATGCCGGCTTTGAACCCCATCTTCCGTTCATTATCAGATGCTCCAGCGTTGCAGGCAACAGCAAGCATCTGGGTAGCCTTCTTCAGGGACGATTTGGCTTCATCATCAAGATGAGATGTGGCGATGGTTAGAGCCTTGCTTTCGGCGGCGGTAAACGCTGTTTCAAGGGCATGGGAGATTTCCTTTACTGCTTCAGGGGAAGTCGGTGCTTTGAGTTCACGCCGCGCTTTTCGGGCTGCAACCATCAGTTCGCGGGTTTCCGGAATGGTGCCATCGGCCATTGCAGGGTATTTGAGCAATTTTACGATATCCGTTGTGTACGCGTCATAATCCGCAAGAGTTTCCGTGATTGCATTGAAGTAAGGAACGAAGTAATCCTTCGGAGAAGGCGTATCCTCTGTAAAAACAGCTTGTCCCGTATTCGTGTAGATTTGGTTCCTATCCCAACCGAAACTCGGTATAGGAGGGATGGATGGGATAGCAGGGATTGATGGAATCGACGGGATTTCAAAAACACCGGCATTTTTGTTGTCAATCCCAAATTCTCCAAAATCAGGAAATTTGGGAAACTCCGGGAACGCTGGAAGTTCAGGAAATTCCATCAATTTTGCCCCGGGAACGGCAGGAGAAGGAGCTGCTTTCCTGACAACGGTGTTGCCCTCTAAAGAGTTCGGGCCTTCCAGAACAGCACCCGGTTCAAACCGGACCTTGCCCGTAAGATGATTGTTACCGGAAACAGTACTACCGAGAATATTTACGTCATCAGAGGCGGTAAGGAAACCGGAGATTTTACTCTCGTTGATTGAAACATTGCCGGTGAGGTTAATCATCTCCCCCATGAAAGGAGTAATAATACTGGGGTTTCCTACGCTTCCGATGATTCTTACATTATCGCTAACGTAGATATCAGCGCCGGTATACGGGAGGAGATTTGCTTGCCTAATATAGGCATTGCCTTTGATGACGACATCACCATTTTCACCAATTTTACTGAGTTCAATTTTTGCATCACCGGAGATTTTTACTCCGTTGGACAAGGCTGAGTCGGTAACCACTACGTTCCCGCTGACTTCAACATCACCGGTAAGACGGGAATTCAGAACCGAAGCGTTCCCGGAAAGATTAATCGTTTTGTCTCTGCCTTCACACTGTGAATACTCCATTGAAACATTTCCCGTAACCCAGATCCGGCCATTAATTGATGAACCAAGAATTCGGGCATCATCAATAACGACGCTGGGACTGACTGATTTGAAATCATAACTTAGCGTGCTGTTCTGGATTGATGCGTTTCCACCAATCTCCATCCTTCCTTCATGAAGGATTCTGCTGTTCAGGACGCATGCTGTATCCCTGACAAGGACATCACCAATGATTGAAGGGGTATATTCCTTCTCCTCTTGCGCCACGATTGCGTTCAAAGTGATCCAGCAATTACCTTTATGGCTAAGAGTATGCTTGCTTGAGACCAACCCGCCGAAATCGCCGCGTTTCACGTTATACTCAGGAATGTTCCGCGCTGCCACAATGCGGTGAAGCATCATGTTGCGACCCCGCACATTAACAGGCTGTGCAGGTAGCAACGTGTATTTTCTTAAACCGAACATTTCTTCCTTGGTGTGCTAAGTGGACAAGTAATATTTATAATCCTACCGGTAATCTTGGAGATTTCTATGCTTCAATCTCCAGTAAACCGGCTTTTGCTTTGAATGCAAAGATCGCTTCATCCGAGAGCGGGATAATACCTTCCAACGAACGAATTCCAGCCTTAAAGCTTACTTTCTTCTCATTATCCGAAGCGGAAGCATTGATAGCGATAGCCAACTTCTGCCCGGCATCTTCGAGGGTTTTCTTTGCTTTCTCGTCAAGATGGGAAAGGCTGACAGTCTGCGCTTTGTTTTCTGCCACAATGAATGCTTCCTCCAGTTCCTCGGCTGCTTTCTGCAAAGGGGAGATGAGGGAAGGAGTTTTTAATGCCCGCTTGGCCTTTCGGACAGCAACCATCAATGCTTTGATTTCAGGCAATGAACTATCAACCATTGCAGGGTACTTTAGCAATTTGATAATGTCTGTGCTGTAGGATTCATAATCGGCAATGGTGTCCTCGATAATCTCAATGCAAGCTTGTGCTTCGTTGGGTACAGGATCAATAGCATTTATTGATGGAATTTCCCCTTCAAAAGGAACTCCTACTTTATTCGGCACCAAAGAATTCGAAGTGGCAACCCCGGAAGACATGATGAGGTTTTCGGCATAAAAATTCTCGGGGATGACTGCATCACCCGAAAGATTATTCGTGCCTTTGAGTACAGCGCTAATTACCTTGGTATCACCGGTCAGAACGTTGTTTCCTCCAACTTCGCTATAGGAAACTTTGACGTTATCCCGCAGGAGTGCTTTCCCGTGAATGGTACTGGAAATTATGGAAACTTTGTCACCGATAAAGATGTCTTCGTTAGGATCGGTGGAAATTA
>Ga0326721_10000600_pt1 | contig 11049 bp, 10 predicted proteins | sample SGPome_FD_203951 | JGI IMG/M metagenome (GOLD analysis project Ga0326721, IMG submission 203951) | Soil microbial communities from Southern Great Plains, Lamont, Oklahoma, United States - SGP_1_2016 | ecosystem: Engineered > Artificial ecosystem > Soil microcosm > Unclassified | place: USA...
CGGGACCCCGGCTGCGGCGTCCTCTCGGCGTTGCCGAGAGAGCAGGTCGGCGACCTCTTCCCGGAGCCGGCGGACGACGCGCTGATCGATAGCCATCAGCGCCCCCAGTTCTGCGCGCCGGTGGCGGCACTCAGCGTTCCGCTACCGCGGCCGGGCCGTGGCCAGCCGTTCTCGGACGGCTGGCCGGGCGACGGCGTGGCGGTGGGGTCGGCTGCCTGGTGCATCGCTGATTCCTGGTCCGCTTCCTGCTCCGGCCCGAAGGTCTCGTCGTCGAATCTCTGATCGTCGAAGGTCTGGCTGTCGAGTGCCTGGTTCTCGGGTGACTGGTCTGCGGGCAGCTGGTTCTCGAGTGACTGGTCCTCGGGCGACTGATCTTCGGGTGCCTGGTCCGCGGGCACCTGCTCGGCGTCGGCGCTCTGCTGGGCGTCGGTCGCTTGCCCGGAGTCGGCGTCCGGCTCCCAGGCCTGCCGGTAAGGGGAGCGTGAGCTCAGCGCTGGATCGCCTGGCGGTGCAGGTTCGATGGGGGGCGCCGGGGTCGCTGCGGCCCGGGTTCCGAGCCAGATATCAGCATCCCGGTTCGGCGGTACCGGTTGGTGCTCTTGCGCGTGGTGCTCCTGCGCGAGTTGCGAGGGTGCCGCTGGCAGCAACTCGCGTACCAAGGTGCCGTTGTTGGCGACGTGCTTGCGATCCGCGCGAGTACGAGCAGATCTGGTCAGTCCGGTTGCCCTGGTGCCGACCGGATTCGCGCTCATCACCTCGACCTGAGCCGGATTGACCTGAGCCGGATCGACCTGAGCTGGATCGACCTGGGCTGGATCGATCTCGGCCGAATCGACCTGGGCCGGATCAGCCGCGCCCCGATTGCCACCGGCCGGATTTGCGCGGGCCGAAGCGATCTGAGCCGAAGCGACCTGGGCCGGACCGCTATGGCCCGCAGCGACCTGGGCCAGCTCGGAATCGGTGGCCGAATCGTAGACCGGCACGCCGTTGATCGGTTCACTGTTGATCGGTTCGCCGTTGGCCGGTGGGTCATCGCTCTGGCTGCGGATCCGGGTCCGGTTGCGGCGTCCCCAATTGCTCTGCGGCCGGTCGGGCTGAGCCCGGTCGTCGGTGCTGCTCGGAGCGGTGTTCGTCAGGGCAGCCTCAGTGAGGACGCCGACCGTCAGGGCGTTTCCGGTCAGGGCGGTGACGGCCGGTAGCAGCGATCGGACGGATCGGACCAGCGTCGTCCGTCCGGCCCGACCACCGTGCAGCCCGCGCAGTCGAGCTGCCCCGCGGGCGTCATCGGCGATCGTGCCAAGCACCGGCACGGCGAGTCCGGAGGCGCGCAGCAGTTGCTCGGTGCGCGGTCCGGCGGCCCGGTCACGCTCGGCAGCCACCAGGACGACTCCGACCCGAGCCGGCCCGGCATACCGGCTCGGCAGGATGGCGGTCAGGAAGCGCAGCCGTTCCCGCAGGTGTGCCAGTTCCTCCAGCTCGGCCCGGGCCAGCAGGAGGACGGCGTCGGCCTGCATCAGGACCGGCATCGCGGGGGAGGACGGCCCGACCCGCCCGACGTCGGCGAAGATCGTCCGGTCGCTGCCGGCCAGCGCTCGAGCCAGCGGTGACCAGAGCGGGCCGAGCCCGACTGCCTGATCCGGGCCGGTGACGCCGAGCAGGACGGCCAGCCCACCGGCCGTGGCCTGCAGGTGCTCGTCCAGCGTTCCGATCGGACCGGCTACCTCGGCGCGGTCCCGGCGCAACGACGCGGCTAGCGAGAGCAGCCCGAGTTCGGGATCGAGTGGAGCCCCGTCCTCCCGGCCGTAGCGCAGCGCAAGATCGCCACCGTCCGGATCGAGGTCAGCAACGATCGCGCCCGGAGCCAGAGCCGCGAGGGCTACGGTCAGTGTGGTGACTCCGGGGGCGCCCTTGGCTGAGGCGACGACGACGAGAGCCATCAGCCTCCCCCCGCCGGGTCTCCGCGACGTAGCAGGACCAAGCTCAGCTCGCCGTCCGTCGCGGCAGCCGCGACATCCGGCGAGAGCTGGGGACTGACCATGACGGTGAGCACGGTGGTGTCGCCACCGCCAGAACCGAAGGCGTTGTCCGACGGGTCGACCACCGCGCCGACGATGGCCTCGGGGACGAGGACCTTGCCGGCGCCGTCCACCGACTGGACGATCTGGACGACGTCTCCAGTTTTCAGCCCACCGGCTGGGAACCGGCCTGGCTTCAGGGCGATCCCGACGGCCGCCCGCCCGGCGGTGAGCAGGCCGGAGGTGTTGATCATCCCGGAGTCGAGGAGCCGGCCGGAGTCGATCGTTTGGCTGGCGTATCGGCCGATCACGTCCGAAGCGCGATCGGCCTGGATCACTTCCACGCCCTCGCTGGCCATCCGTGCCACGGACAGGTCGCTCGCAGTGATCTGGTGACCGATGGAGATGTCGTGCCGGGCCACCAGCACGGGTACCCGTTCGTCGATCCGTAGCGCGAGCAGGCCGGCGACCGCTGCCCCCAGCACGATCAGGAGGACAGCGATGACGGCCAGACCGGGACGGCGTCGACCCGGCGGGCGAGGTAATCGATCGCCTCCGGACCGGGTGCCGCCGCCGGTTCCGGTGCCGTTGCTTCGGGGAGCTCGACCCGTTGCCGGGTCGTGCCATCCGTCGCGGGCTTTCGTTTCGATGCGATCCTGCGTGCTCAAAGGCCTTCTCCTCGCCGGAGCTACTCGTCGCCATGAGCTCCGCGCACTGCCCGATGACTAGGTCTGCCCACCCATAGCGGGCGGTGAGCTGGTCGATCAGCGCGGTTGTTCGTGACACCAGCGACGCGAACAACCCCGAAGGGTGACGATAATGCCACTTCGGAGACCCATATGCACTATTCAGGCCGCTACAGGTTATGGAACGTTTGATGCAAGCAATCGGCTCGGTGTGAGCACAATGCGGTATGCGATGCTGATCGCGCATGTTCGGGCGGTCAATACAGTGTTACTCGGAGTCACCCGATATGCCAGGCACCAGCGGTACCGAAGGGGGCTAGCAATGCCCGCAGTGGCGACGATGCCGGGGCGCGCCCTGGTCGTCGGGCTCGTTCTTGCCGGGTTGCTGCTGGTCGGTTGCGGTCAGCCGAACCCCTACGCGCTGCCGGACTACACCGCCACGTCCACTCCTCGATCAACCGACGGAGCCGACATCACCGCGACCGCCGACGCCGCTGGGCCGGTTCGAGTGGTCCGCCTGGCGACTCCTCCGCCGCAGGTCAAGTACCCGCCGGCGGACGCGCTCGGGCAGGGTGCCTGGGTGGAACGCGGGCGGATCAAGGCCGGCTCGCCGACCAAGCGAGCCGTGGTTACCGCGATCAAGAAGTACATCTCGGTCCGGGTCCAACTGTCGAACACCTGGCAGGTAGACGAGCAGGCGCTGGCCGCCACGGCGTCCGGTCAGGCAGTAACCAGCGCCCGAGAACGGGCCGAACGGCAACGGCAACGAGACCGGCGCTCGATCGGCCGGTTCATCATCAATGTTCCAGCGGTGCGGGTTGACGGTGATCACGCCACCGTGACCGGCTGCCATTTCGACGCGACGTCCGAGGTGGACCGGGACGGCAACGTCCTGATCCCGCCCCCGGGAGGAGTCCTGATCACGATGCATCTGCAACGAACCGGAGACACCTGGCGCGTCCTCGATTGGCCGGACCGGTCGGTCCCGTCCTGTGATTGGCGGTCGTAATGCGGCGCATGAAGTTCCAGAGCCGAACGAAGACCCGGAGTCTGACGCTGGCGGCGATGATTGGTCTGCTGGCCGCCGGCCTCAGCGTTGCGATGCTGGCCGGCACGGCGCGGGCCGCTCAGGTGGATCCGCCAGGTTCTGAGTCTCCAGGCGGCTATACCGTGCGGGTGAAAATTCAGTTCACCGGGGAGGCGGCGCCGGGCGGCGGGGCATTACTGGAGGCCGACGTCCAGCCGAGCTGCTGGTGGCAACCCGCACGCGGCCCGTACACGGACGCGGTGGCCAGCCTGGCCTGGTATGACGTCGTCACCGGTAATACGCAGACCCGTGGAGTGGTCGGCGAGTACGGCCCGCGACGGATCTGGAAAGCCGCCGCCGACGCGGAAGCGGCGGGCACTGCGGACACCTCCTGGTATCGAGCCTTCTGCAAGGACCCGAAGAACTACGCGCGGTATGACGCGGGCGCGAACGAGGGTGTGGATCCGGTCCTGGGCGACCCCAGCGATTTCGTCACGTACTACTACCGAGCCTTCGACGCCGGCGCGGCGATCCCGCCGCCGCTGGTCGATCCCGAGCAACTGGCCCGTGCCGCGCGCGAGGTGATGGTGATCCCGGAACCGGTGATAGGCCGGAACCCCAAGATCCACTCGGCCGGAGCGCCCACTCTGGTCGGATTGCCGACCTGGTTCTGGGTGGAGAATGACGCGGCGGTTGGCGGTGCGGACGGCGCCCGGGACATCACGGCCAGGCTCGGTGCGGTTTCCGCGACCGTGACCGCCAAGACCGGCGGCCTCAAGCTGTCCTCTCCCGCCGGTGGAAAGACCTGCGTGCCGAGTGCGGCGCTGGTCGAGTACCACGGGGATGCGACCGAGACCAGCGCCTGCACAGTGGAGTTCGCCCGAGCTTCGACGGGTTACCCACAGGGTTACCCGGTCGCGGCGTCGACGAACTGGGAGGCGACCTGGGTGGGTACCGGCAACACGTCCGGTGTCCTCGAACCGCTGGCCCGGGGCATCGTGGAAAACGTCCCGGTCGCGGAGGTCCAGAACATCGTCACCCGCCGTGACTCGGCGAGCTGAGCCGATGATCGTCCGCTGAGCCTGCGACCGCGGGCTCAGCGGGTCGGGGCCGGGTAGCCGACGTCGTCCCAGCCGATCGCCCAGGCTCGCGGCTCGCCGGCCGGCGTCGGTGCCTGCGGTGTGGGCGCCTCGGCCTGGAGCCGCAGCGGTGCCAGCGCCCGGGAGATTCGCTCCGCCCAGGCCGGTTCCACCAGGTCCGGACGGACGCCGTCCAGGGCCGGGGACTCCGATCGGCGGAAGGTGAGTCGTCCGGGCGTGCAGGTGACGACGGCCCGGCACTGCTCCGGTAGCGCACTCTGTTCGGCGTCCAGGCAGATCACATGGACGCCGGCAGCGGGACCGTGCGCCATCAGCGCAGCCACCCCGTCCGCGCTGGACAATCGCTGGACGCCGTCCAGCACGACGACGACCTCCGGACTGGAGGGAACCCGGGTACCCCCGGGTAGTCGTTGCTGGGTCCGCTCGGTCAGCAGCCCGCCCAGCTCGGCCAGGCGGTGCTCGATCGACTCTCGGTCATTGCCGATCAGCGCGGTGACGCCGGAGGATTCGTCCGGCCGGGCGTGCGGTAGCCGGGCCACCCATTCCCAGCGCCGTCGGGCGGCGTAGTCGTGGCCGGTCAGGACGGCGATCCGGAGCTCGCGGGGGGAGTGAAAGGTGGCGCACTGCGCCAGTAACCAGCGGGCGGTGGCATGCGCGGTCGAGGCTTGGCCGACGATCCCGAGCAACCCCACCGCCTGCAGATTCAAGGTCACCGGCACGTCCGGGAGGAGAACCGGCAGCGGTTCCGGCGCGGCGTTGTGCCAGCGGGTGCGCCCGGTTCGAACCGGCGTGGCGACGTCCAGATCGTCGATCACCGTGCGCGGTGGCTGGGCCGCCAGGCCGAGCCGCAGTTGGAGCCAGTCGTCGTCCAGCGGGAGCCGTTCCCACAATCGCCGGCCCGGGCCGACAGCGGTCAGCAAGGTCATTGCCGGGTCCGGGGTGGCATCGCGCCGGTCACGCGTCTCCCGGGCCAGCATTTCCAGCACCTCGGCCCGAGCGGTGGCCCGGTCGTCACGCCACTGGGCCAGCTGCCGGCGGTGATCGCGACCGGCCACGGTTCGGGTCTGGGTCGGTCGGGCCGGCAGGACAAAGTGCGCGGCCGGCCGGGTTCGGGTGGAGCGTGGGTGCCGGACGATCTCCACGCCGAGCCCACCGGAAGTCTCCCGGACGTCCGCGTCGGAATCGCTGACCGCGGACAGTTCCAACACGCTCTCACCGGTCGTCAGGTAACCGCCGATCGGCCAGGCCGAGCGCCCGTCCAGCTCGATGCCGTCGATCAGGACAGTGGTGCCGGGCGCTGGGCTCACGTCCACGGCTCCACCGGGACGCGCGGTCACGGTCAGCGCGTCGGCCGCCAGCTCGGTGTCCGGCAGGGACAGCCCGGGGGCGTCGTGGCCGACTATCGTGCGGCCCAGGCCGAGCCGGTGCACCCGACCGGCGCCGGGCCCGTTGACCACCCGCAGTTCGGCCACCCCGGCCAGCGAGAGCGTGGGCTGTTCCTCGTGTGCGTGCAGTTCCACCACGCTGCCGGGTCGCAGCGCCGCCGAGCGCAGGGTGTGCTGGTCGGCGGTCACCGCGACGCCGTCCACCCAGAGCGGAACCGGATTGGCCGGCCCGGGGTCGCTGTCGTCGTCCAGGGCGTGCAGCAGGTGCGGCAGCAGAGCGGCCAGCGGGGCTTCCGGATCGGCATCGATCAGCGCTTCGGTCTCGGTGCCGGCCGCCCGACCGTCTCGCAGAGTCACCACGAAGCGCACGTGTGCCCGCCTTCCCGTGGCTGAGGAATGCCGAACTGGGCAATATGCCATGCAATCGGCCTACTCTCTAGTCCGCTTCAGCCTCGAACCAGGGCGGCCGCCTCGAGCAGCGCCTCATCGATCGGCTGAGGCTTGAGACCGAAGGTCTCGGTGGTGAGCGTGGAGTCGAGGATGAACGGCCGGTCGAATTGGTAGCTGGTGGCCCGCAGCTCCCGGATCATGGGTGAGAAGAGGCCGGCCACCCACATCACCGGATGCGGGATCTTGGTGAGCCTCGGCGCCGGAAGGTTGGCCCCATCGGCGAATCGCACCGCGAGTTCGCGAACGGTGAGCGGCGGGTTGGTCGGTACATGCCAGGCTCGACCCCAGGCGCGCTCGTCAGCGGCAACGGTCACCAGCAGGGCGGCGACATCGTTGATCGACGTCCAACTGTGGGGTGCATCCAGGACGGCCGGTACGTAGCCGCGCTTGCCGGCTATCAGCGGCTTGGCCACCGCAATGCTGAACAGGGAATTTGCTTGCAGGTAGTCGCTGGCGCGGACCTCCGTGGCCCGTAGCCGACCGGCTTCGTGGGCGGCCAGCGCGTTCCGCCACAGGTCAGCCCGCAGGCGTAGTTTCGGGTGCACCGCGGCCAACGGCGTGGCTTCGGTGATCGGGCCGGTCACCGGGCCGTAGCCGTAGAGGTTGCTGGCGGTGGCGAGCGTCGCCCCGGTGCGCTCGGCCGCCGTGAGCAGCGCCGCGGCCAGCGGTGGCCAGTCCGTCAGCCAGCGGTGATAGAGCGGGTTGGCGCAGTTGTAGAGGCTCACGGCGCCCTGGGTGAGGGCGCTGAGTCGGTCGGCGTCGGTGGCGTCTGCGGCCACCCGCTCGACGTTCGGATGCTCGGGCCCGCCCCCGCGGCGGGTGACGATCCGGACCTGCTCACCGCGTTCGGCGAGCAACTGTGCGGTGGTCGTGCCGATCGGACCGGCGCCGACGATCACGTGCATGGACATCAAGGTCTCCTCCCAGGCGAGAGCAATGCTCTCGAATATGAGCAATGGTCGCAACGTGGCTGGCGCGCTGTCAAGAGCAGTGCTCTCGCCTGTGTGCGACACTCTCTGGATGCCAGCAGCCTCCATCCGGGCTCGCGTGCGAGCCGAAATGATCGACGAGATCAAGGCGATCGCCCGCCGACATCTGTCCACGGACGGCGCGAACCTGTCGTTGCGTGCGGTTGCCCGCGACATGGGCATGGTGTCTTCGGCGATCTACCGCTACTTCGCCAGCCGCGACGAGTTGTTGACCGCGCTGATCGTGGATGCGTACAACGCGGTGGGGGCTGCAGCCGAGGCCGGCGATGCCGCGATCACGGACCGGGAAGACCTGCGCGGCCGCTGGTTGGGGATCTGCACCGCAGTGCGGCGGTGGGCGCTCAGCGCTCCGGCCGAGTACGCGCTGCTCTATGGCAGCCCGGTGCCCGGATACGCGGCCCCACCGCAGACCACGCTGGCTGCGACTCGAACGCCGACCGTGATGGGCCAGATCATCGTGGACGGCTTCAGCAGTGGGGTGCTGGCCGACGCCGGGGTCGAAGCCCTGTCGGAGGAGTTGAAGAGCGACTTCAGCAAGCTTGGCGGCGCGCTGGCTCCTGGGATACCCGAATCCATGCTGGCGCTCGGCATGATCGGCTGGATCCACCTGTTCGGTGCGGTCAGCTTTGAGCTGTTCGGCCAGCTCAATAACGCGATCGAGGCTCGAGACGAGTACTTCGACTATCAGATGCGCCACCTGGCCGAGATGATCGGCATTTAGGGCCGGTCCTAGGGCGACCCGACCTGCCGCAGCGAGCGAGACAGGCCGGGTCGGGGACCTCAGTTCTGGACGCGCTCCAGGAGGAAGACCGGGATCTCACGCTCGGTCTTCTTCTGATAGTCCGCATAGTCCGGGTATGCGGCGACGCAACGCTCCCACCAGGCAGCCTTCTCCTCGCCGTGGATCTCCCGGGCTTTCATGTCCCAGGTCTGTGTTCCGTCGCGGAGTTCGACATGCGGGTCAGCAAGGACGTTGAAGTACCAGACCGGGTGCTTCGGGGCGCCGCCGAGCGAAGCCACAGCGGCGTACGTGCCCTCATGTTCGACTCGCATCAGGGGGATCTTGCGTAGCTTGCCGGTCTTTGCGCCGCGGGTGGTCAGCAGGATCACCGGCATGCCGCGCAGGCTGGTGCCTTTGGTGCCGCCGGAGCTTTCGTAGAGATCTACCTGGTCGCGTACCCACTGAGCGGGACTGGGTTCATATTCACCTTCGAGTGGCATGGCGTTAGTTAATCACCGGATTCGCATCGTCGCAGCGGGCCGATGACCAGCACCGTTACGCGGCGGACCGGATCGGGCCGATCGCATCAGCCGCCACCGAGCAGCGGCGCGTGCCAGAGCGAGCAGTGAACCTTGATCACCGTGTCGACGTCCGGGTTGAGACTGTGGGCCAGCCCTTCGAACGGTGCCTCCTGGTCACCGAGCCAGAACTGGACCTGCCGACCGTCCAATTCCGCGTGGTACGGCGGTACGTCGAATCCTTCAGCGGCCAGCAACCGGTAGCCCAGGTGAATCAGCCCGGTGGCCAGGAAGACCGCCAGTCGGGTATCGGTCATGGCATCATCCGACCCCGGGCCCGGCGGGCGAAGGTAGAGCTCCGGAACCCCCATCCGCCATAGCCCATCGGTGAAAATGCAGGCCAACCGCTTGTTCTCGACGTCGAAGGTGAAGTCAACGGTGAGCTCGTCCGCGTCGTCCTCCGGTTCGTCCGCGTCGTCCGCGAAGAAGCTGTCGGCAAAGAAGTCATCCGCGAAAGAGCCGTTCTCGCTCTGCTCACAAAAGTCGTCCGGATCGTCCGGGTAGAAATTCACTGTCATGACTGTCGCTCCCCAGGAACCGGGTGCTCGCCCGGCTCCGTCGTCCGAAATCCCATCGGCAGCCATGCTGGCCGGGAACGGCCGGGCGCGCTGAGGTCATCCACAGGGCTGGAAACTGTGGATAAGCGACCCGCCGGTCGCCCGCTACGGGCGGGTAAAGGCCTCGACCAAAGCGAACCAGTTCTGCAGATGCGGACCGTCCCGGGAGGACTCCGGCTTCAAGGCATACGTCATCGCCTGGCCGCGCATCGACGTCAGCAGTACCTGATATACGGTTTCGGCTGCCGGGTGGGTCGCGACCTGGTCGCCGAACAGTTCGGCCGCCAGTTCACGGAGCTGACCGCCCAACCGACGTTCATGCGGCAACAGCGCGGTCCGGAGTTCTGGATCTGTCCTGGCGGCAACCCATAGTTCCATCGCGGCACGGAAAAGCGGACCGTTGAACCGTTCCCAGAGCATTTGGATCGCGGGCCTGAGCCGTTCCTCGCCGGACGGCAGGGTGGCCGCCGAGCTCCGAACGCTGGCATTGAAATCGTCATACAGATAATCCATTGCGGCCAGCAGGAGATCGGCCTTGGACGCGAAGTGATGGGTCAGCGCACCTCGGGACACTCCGGCTCGCAGCTGAACTTCGTTCGTCGTCGTCCCGGCGTAGCCGAGTTCGATCAGGCAGTCGATCGTCGCCTGCAAAAGTGCGGCTCGGGTCGAGGCTCGCCGTTCGGCCTGGGTTCGACGGGCCGAGTGTGGGGTCGTGGTCATAACCTTTCCAACACGGTGGCGATCCCCATCCCGTCACCGACGGACAGCGTGACCAGCCCGTAGCGCAGATCTTGATGCTCCAACTCGTCCAGCAGGGTGCCGATGAGGATCGCCCCGGTCGCCCCGAGCGCGTGGCCCATGGCAATCGCGCCGCCGTTGACGTTCACCTGGTCGGGATCGAACCCGGTGTCCTCGATGAACCGCAGGACCACCGCGGCGAAGGCCTCGTTCATCTCGACCAGGTCGATGTCGCCGGTGGTCAGCCCGGCCTTGGCCAGCGCCTTGCGGGTCGCCGGAGCGGGGCCGGTCAGCATGATCGCCGCGTCGTCACCGGAGAGCCCGACACTGACGATCCGAGCTCGGGGAGTGAGACCGCTGCGGCGTCCCGCATACTCGTTGCCGATCAGCACCAACGCGGCACCGCCGACCACGTCACTGGAGTTCCCAGCCGTGTGGACATGCTGAACCGACTTCAGCCAGTCGTACCGTTGCAACGCGACCGCATCGAACCCGCCTGCCGCACCGATCCCGGCGAATGCAGGCTGCAGCGTGCCCAGTGATTCGACCGTGGTCTGCGGCCGGACCATCTCGTCGCTGGCCAGCAGCACCGCGCCGTCGTGATCGGTGACGGGCACGATCGAACGCGCGAATTGCCTTTTCGCCCAGGCATCTGCGGCCCGGCTCTGGCTGGTCGCGGCGTACGCGTCGACGTCGTCACGGCTCCAGCCGGCCAATGTGGCGATCAGGTCGGCACCGATTCCCTGCGGGGCGGATCCGTTGGCGAACAGGGTGTGCGGGTCTACGGTCCGGCTGCTGTCGGA
>Ga0326721_10000601_pt1 | contig 11021 bp, 11 predicted proteins | sample SGPome_FD_203951 | JGI IMG/M metagenome (GOLD analysis project Ga0326721, IMG submission 203951) | Soil microbial communities from Southern Great Plains, Lamont, Oklahoma, United States - SGP_1_2016 | ecosystem: Engineered > Artificial ecosystem > Soil microcosm > Unclassified | place: USA...
TGCCTCTCCCATCCGAAGGAACCCGGCGCTCTGCAGCGGCCGGTCGCTTTTGACCGAAACTAGCCACTGAGCGCCCTCAAACAGCGCACCCAACCAGTCCGACACGCCGACCAGAAGCGCAGATGCTTCAGGACTGCTCCTGGGCGGGGCTGGTGCTGGGCCGGAAGACGGGGGAAAGAAGCTGCTGGTCGCGGTCGGGGACCTGGATGGTCACCGGTTGGTACTGGGCAGGAGGAACGAAGACCGTGCCCATCTGGGCCACTGCGGCCGCGCCGAAGCGGAGTGCCCCGGCCAGCCGTTCCCGCGCCGGGGGAGGGCCGGCCGGCCGGCCGGTGAGGGTGGCGAGGTATCCGGCGAGGAAGGCGTCCCCGGCGCCGGCGGTGTTGACGACCGCGGTGGCCGGGGAGGTGCCGTGCAGGACGGTTCCGGCCTCGGCCAGGACGGCGCCGTCGACGCCGAGGCTGACCAGGACGGTGGCGATGCCGCGGTCGACGAGGTCGGCGGCGGCGTCGGCCACGTCGCCGACGGTCTGCAGCGATCGTCCGCTGAGTTCGGCCAGTTCCTCGGTGTTGGGCTTGATCAGGTGCGGCAACTCGTCGCGGGGGCCGTCGACGGCGAGGGCCAAGGCCTCGCCCGAGGAGTCCAGGGCGACCAGCCGACCGGCCGCTCGGCCGGCGGCGACCTGGGTGGCCATTTCCTGGGGGGTGAAGCCGCGCGGAAGGCTTCCGCACCAGACGATCCAGTCGCCGGGTCGGCTGTGGTGCAGGGCGGCGCTGGACAACTGGCTGATCTGCTCGGGGGTGAGCCGCGACCCCAACTCGTTGATCTTGGTTGTCGTGCCGTCGGGCTCGACCAGGGAGATGTTGCTCCGGGTTTCGCCCGAGACGGGGACAAGTTCGTGACGGAGGCCGGTCTCGCGGATCATGTCGGACAGGTGCTCGCCGGCGTGGCCGCCGGCGGTGAGCACGGCCACGACGTCGCCGCCGACCAGGTGAACGGCGAGGGCGACGTTGACGCCCTTGCCGCTGGGCTCGACGGTCTCGTTGACGGCGCGGTGGACGGCCCCGCTGGTCAGGGTCGGGATGTGGAGGGTGCGGTCCACGCTGGGGTTGGGGGTGATGGTGACGATCATCGAGCGATCTCCACGGTGATGCCGGCCTGGGTCAATTTTTCCTGGTCGGTGGGGTCGATTCCGGCGTCGGTGATCAGGAGGTCGAGGTCGCTGAGGTCGGCGTGCCGGTGCGTCCTGATCTGTCCGATCTTGGAGTGGTCGGCGAGCAGGATCCGCCGTTGCGCAGCCTGGCCCATGGCCGTCTTGACCGCGGCCTCGGCCGGGTCGGGCGTCGTCAGGCCTCGGGTGAAGGAGATGCCGTTGGTCCCGAGGAAGGCGACATCGACATTGACGGACGCGAGTTGCTGGACGGCGTTGGGGCCGACCGCGGCCAGCGTCTGGTGGCGAATGGCGCCGCCCAGGGTCCAGAGATCGATTCCCGGGTTCTGGGCCAGAACCTGGGCAACGGGCAGGGCGTTGGTGTAAGCGAGGAGACCGCGGTCAGTGGGGAGCTGGGCGGCGAGGAGCGCGGTGGTGGAGCCGGCGTCCACGACCATCGAACCGCCGGCCGGTGGGAGATGCCGGAGTGCCGCCCGGGCGATAGCCCTCTTCTCGGGCCCGAACGACGTCCGGTCCTGGATGGCTGGTTCGGTCGTCAGTTCACCGACCGGGATCGCTCCGCCATGGACCCGGCGCAGCAGCCCGCGATCCTCCAGCAGGGTGAGGTCCTTGCGGATGCTCTCCGTGCTGACCCCCAGCTCATCCGCGAGCCGCCCGGCCTCGACCCGGCCATGCCGGGCCAGCTGTTGCAGCAAATACTCGTGTCGCTGGGCGGGAAAACGGATCGAGGAAGCGGTCATGCCAGCACCTCCAGGAGCTCGTCGGCGGCCACATCGCCGGTCGCGCGCGCGGCCAACGTGGCTGCGCCGAAGCTGCCCGCCTCGGGTAGATCGGATACCTCGAGGGCGCCGAAAGTGCGGCGCTTGGAGTCCATCACCATCGCACTGTGGCTCCAGCCGCCGGTCACGATGAACCGGTTGTGCGGGCCGGCGACAGCGCTGATGGCGGCGTGCAGAGCAGCGGCCTGGCTGGTGGCGTCCTCAACCGCGGCCCGCCACCGGTGCCCGGACTCGCCGTCGCCGGCCAGGGCCTGCTGATCGAGGGCGGGCAGGTCGTCCCGGTCGGCGCCGATCCGGTCCAGCGCCTGCTGCATCAGCAGGCCGCCCTCGGTGCCTCCCAGCAGAGACCAACGGCCGGGCTGAATGCTGACATCGGTGGTGATGCCTTGGCCGGCGAGGGTCACCAGTTGCTCCGGGGTCAGGCCGGGCAGCACGGTCCGGACCAGTGCCTCGGCGGTGCCGCAGGAGTCCAGTTCGTCGCCGGGGGCTGTGGCTCCGGCGCCCAGGGCGGCCGCCTGATGGTCGTGTCCGGCGGTGGTGACGACCGCACCCAACAGCCGTTCGTGCCCGGTCCGGACCCGGCCGATCGGCGCTCCCGGGTCGACCACCTCGGGCATCAACGTGCGACTGGTGCCCGACCAGGCCAGGGCGTCGTCCCACCAATCATCGGCGGCGAGGTCGTACCAGCCGGTGCGGCAGGCCAGCGCCCGGTCACAGACCTCACCCGCGCCCAGGCCGCGGGCCACCCATTCCGCCACGTTGAACCGGCGCACAGCCGTTTCGGCTGCCTGGTGATGGCGGATCAGCCAGCGATGCTTGGTGATCGAGAACTGGCCGCGCAGCGGCTTGCCCGTGCGAGCGGCGAACTCCCGCCTCCCGATCGCCTCGGCCAGTTCGGCCACCTCCTGGTCGTCGCGGGTGTCGTGCCAGGCAATGGCGGGGGCGACCACCTGGCCGGCGGCATCGATGAGGACACCAACCTCGCCCATGCTGGTGATGCCGATGCCGGCGACCCGCACGTCGTCCGGGAGCGAGTGTGCCGCCGTGCCGAGCGTGGTCAGGGCCGCGCCTAGGAGGGCGCCTGGATCCAGCTCGGCACCGTGCGCCGTGCGTCGCCACACCGTGGGAGTCCGGGCCTGTCCCAACATCCGGCCGGACCGGTCGTACGCCACCGCCTTCGCCGATGTGGTCCCGACGTCCAGGCCGATCCACCCGTCCCGCATCGGCTGCACTCCTCGCATTGCGCTTGTTTGCGTTTGCTTGGATTATGTTGTGATAGCGACAGCGAAAGCACAAGCTTTCCGCGATCTTCATCTATCAGGACGCCGCAGCGCACTCGCGAAATGTTGGGATATTCGCGACGGTCAGGACCACCCCTCAGCCTCGACTGCGGTCGGTGCAATGACGAGTGTCGTGATGGACAGGGTTGTGTCAAGATCTTGTTCCCGCGGGAGCCATCGTGCGGGCCGACGGCGGGTTCCGCTGGGAAAGGTCTGTCGAGGAGGCCCGGTGATGGATCCGTTCGATCGTCGGACGGTGGTGCTGGGGTTGCTCGGGGTGGCCGGGGTGGCCTTGGCTGGGTGCTCGGGGGATGCGCCGGCAAGTGCGGCACTGAACACGGCCACCGTCGGCGTCCCGACCGCATCGCCCTCGGCCTCGAACAGCCCTGCGCGGTGGCCGCTGTCGGGCAAGCTGGTGACCAACGCCTCGGCTCCGAACCGCCCGGCCGTTGCCGTCAAGGTGCCCGACAACAGGAACGAGCATCCGCAGGTCGGGCTGGACCAGGCCGACATCGTGTTCGTTGAGTTGGACGGCTACCGGGACGCTGACGGGTACGCAAGTACCCGGTTGGTTCCGGTCTTCCATTCCCGGCTGCCGAACGATGTGGGTCCGGTGCGCTCGATGCGCCCGGTGGATGTGCCGCTGCTCAGTCCGGTCGACGCGATCATCGCCAGCACCGGTGCGGCAGGGTGGGTGGTGAACTACATCAAGCACTTCCGGGAGCATGTCGAGGGTTCATTGACGTACCTGGAGACCAAGGGGAGTGGCGCCTACTCGATCGATCCGTCGCGGGTGCGGACGTACCAGGGGGTCACGTACTACGACCGCGCCGTCGTGTGCCATCCCCGGATCCTGGCCAAGCAGACCAAGCGGTTCGGTAGCGGTCCGCAGCAGGCCTACTTTCCTTTCGCCGAAACCGATCTCGAGGTCAGTACGGCCTCGGGCGAGGCCGCCCGCCGCGTCCGCGTGCCGTGGAAAAAGGCTGACAGCTATGACATGGGGTACCAGTACGACGAGACGGCTGGGCGATATCTGCGCAGCATGCCGTGGGGCCCTCATGTCCTGGCGGACGGCAGCCGGGTGAGCACGGACAACATTCTGGTCGTCCGGGCCACGCAGCGGTACGCGAAGCTCTACGCCGGTTCCGGCCATAAAGAGCCGATCCACGAGATCATTGACGCCGCCGGAACGTTCTACTACTTCCATGGCGGCCGGTACGTGAGCGGCACGTGGACCAAAGGCGCGAACGAGCAGCCGTTCGACTTCACCCTCACCGACGGCCAACCGTTGAAGATGGCCCCCGGACAGACCTACGTGGAACTGCCGAGCGCGGACGCCCAGGTCCGGATCACGGCCTGAGTCACCCTCGGCGGACTTCCGGAACCCGATCCACGTGGACGCCGAAATGTTCGCGATACGCGGCCAGGACGTCGTCGTCCGTGGTCAACTTCTCCTCCGTCTTGGACCCGCCAACGGTTCGGATGAGAGTGCGGCCGCTGAGCGAGATCCGGCCGCTGTCCGTGAGTCGGGAACAGATCGTGCTCCAGGTGAAGTGCGAGGCCGGTGAAGTCTGCTGGTACCAGCAGGTGGGGCCGAAGTCGTTCAGCGAGCGCTTCCGCAGCTCCACCCGGTACTGCGGCTTGGCGTCCCGGAGCACGTCCAGGTCGCCGTCCACGGTCTCGATCAACTGGAACCGACCGCCCGGATCGGCCTGCTCCTGTCGGTCGGCGAGATCCAGCGGATAGACGCTGTGATCGCCGAAACCCACGTCGACCAGCCAACGGCCACCGTCCCCAGGCAGTTTGACGATCAGTGCCAGGTGATCGAACGGCGGTCCGAGCCGATCCTCGCCGAACACGGCAACACCGGCCAGGCTCACGTCGGCTCCAAGCGCGCGCAGCAGCAGGGCGAAGGTTCCGTTGAGTTCGTAGCAGAAGCCTCCCCGCCGGCGCATGACGATCTTGTCGATCAGGTCGGGCGTTTCCAGCGAGATCGGTTCTGACAGGTGCAGGCTCAGATTCTCGAACGGCACGGTGGTCAGATGAGCCCGATGCAGTACTGCCAGGGACGCCGCATCCAGTTCCGCCGGACGGGCGACGCCGATCCGCTCCAGATATGCCTCGACCGTCGTGTCGTCCATCTTTGCCCCTCCAGCTCACCAGCAGACGCTACTGCGAGAGCGTAACCCGTACGGCACTCTGCCTTTTCCAGCATCGGTCGGCGACCTCAACCTCGTCGCAGAACGCGAACGGCGAGCGCGGACCCCCAGCCGAAGCCGGTGATCACCGCGACCCGCTGGAAGGACCCGGACTTGTCAACCACTGCGGGAACCTGGTGAAACCCGGCCCGGGCGATGACGGCACTCGCGATCATCGTTACCGCCGACCCGGCCGAGTACGCCGCCCAGCCACGATTCCCGGCCCGGGCGAAGCGCCACGCGTAGAGAAGTTGCGCTGCGGGCATGCTGAGGAGGATCTGAGCCGCAGACAGGTCGTGCAACTGACCCGATCTGCTCAGCGAGGCGGGCAGATTGGGAGTGCCGGGGGGATACCCGTTGAATGGGTCCGTGATGAAGGTTCCTGCGCCGAGCAACCCCACACCGGCCGAGGCGATCAGCAGCGGGCCGAGCCGAGTCTTCGGTTGCCCGTCCTCGGTCTGAGACAAACCTGCGGCGAAGCCGAGACACAGGCCGCCGGCGACGGCGAAGTTCGCCACCTGCTTCCACCCGCCCGGGCCGAGCGCCAAGGAACTCACCGGGTGGCGGTGATGGTGGTAGTCAGCCCGCCGGGCACCGTCGACCAGAAACGTGGTGACGAACAGCGGCCCCACCAGCGCACCGCAGGACAGCAGCCATCGGGTGCGCGGCGACAGACCGGCCGAGGTATGGCCCGTCTTCCCGAGATTTGCCACTGATCTGCTGGTCACGTTCATTAGTACCAGGTGTTCATCGGGTCAAGCAGACGACGTGACTGGGGACCGCAGGCCGAGCCACTGCTCGGCGTCCCACGCCTGAAACCTCTCTACCTCGGTGAACCCCAGCCTTGCCGCGAGGCGCATCGAGCCGACGTTGGCGGTTTGGGTGGTGAGCACCACCGGCTCGCCGGGAAGGACGCCGTCCAACCAGTCGAGTGCCGCCGCGCCCGCTTCGGCGGCATACCCGAATCCCCACGCCCGCGGCAGGAACAGGTAACCAAGATCGGCCTTCCCCACAGCGGCCGGGCGACGGTGCGCCGTTGCCCTCCTGAGCAGGATCTGGCCGATCATCGCCCCGTCGAGGTCAACAACGAAGCTCCCGGGCCACCGCTCGGGGGCCTCGGGCATCTCACGTTCCAGCTCGTCACGCGGCTGAGGGCCGCCGAGGTAGGTGTGCACCTCTGGCGATGCCAGCAGCTCGATGAATGCCGGACGGTCCCGGGCCTCGGACTCACGCAGTACGAGTCTCTCGGTCCGGATCGGTTCAGGGGGCCAGGCAACGGGTCCGAGTTCAGTCATCTAAGCGGTCCATTTCGTAAGGTTCGTCGGAAGTCCTTGGGTGCCCTCGTGTTCGGGCCTTGGTGATCTCCGAAGGGCTTACTCTCGCTGGTGCCTGTCGTTTGTCGAGCACGGCGCGGTTCGGATCGGTGTCCTCTCGGCTTGTCGTCGGCGGGGGTGGGCGCTGAGTACTCGGGCGGTCGCAACCCGGCGCGGTCTAAGTCGCGGCGGAAACGGTTTCTCAAGGGGCGTTGGGAGGTTGGTCCGAGTCGGGTTGCGGTCCGGCAAGTAGGGCCCAGGTTTGCAGGTCGTGAATTGCCCCGTCAGCAACCATTCCAGCTCACTGGGTCTCGTCGATCTGTGCGATCCGGCTTCGCACGAGGGTGCGTACGACGTCGTCCGGGAGAGGCTGTTCGGCGCTGAATCGGACGGTCCCCCTGGAAACGGCCGATCGTGGCAGTTGTCCTTTGACTGCCTCGATAGAAGCCGGGCTGAACGGAAATACACTGAGGTGGTTCCGCGCGGCCTTGAAGCCAAGGAGCGGCTTGTCTCGGTACTTCAGGACAGCCATGCCGTAGCTGACATCCTGCTCGGCGTCGGGAGCGAGGGCGAATGCGAGGTCACGTATCCGCTCGTAAGCGGACCTGGCCGGCGTCGCGAGCGTCGCGAGGTAATCATCTAGCGCTCCCATCCACGAACTGTACCCACTGGCCAGGCTCTCGGCGTGGCCACGTCGAGTCGCCTTCTGCGGGGCCTCGGTTCACCCTGACCTGGTCAGTCGGTCAGCTCTGCCGCGCACGGCGGGCTGCGGTCAACCCAAGGGCGAGGGAGACATCAGGTGAGCGAGACCAGTAGTCCGAACCGGACAGACGTCGTCCATTCTGATCTGCCGGCCCGGCTGGACCGGCTGCCGTGGTCCCGCTGGCACATCATGGTGCTGGTTGGGCTGGGAACGGTGTGGATCCTCGACGGGCTCGAAGTGACGATCGTCGGTGCGCTTGGTGACCGGTTGACCGAGCCGGGCAGCGGCCTGGCGCTGAGCGCCTCCGACGTCGGGATGGCGGCGGCGATGTACGTGCTCGGTGCCTGCCTGGGCGCGCTGTTCTTCGGCGAGCTGACCGAGCGGTTCGGCCGACGTCGGCTCTTCATGATCACGCTCGGGGTGTATCTGCTGGCGACCGTGGCCACCGCCTTCTCGATGAACGCGCTGTTCTTCTTCATCTGCCGGTTCTTCACCGGTGCCGGGATCGGTGGCGAGTACTCCGCGATCAACTCGGCCATCGACGAGTTGATGCCGGCCCGGCTGCGGGGGCGGATCGATCTGCTGATCAACGGCTCGTACTGGCTGGGCGCCGCTGTTGGCGCGGCCCTGACCCTGGTGCTGCTCGACACCTCGATTCTGCCCGCCGACGTCGGCTGGCGGCTGGCCTTCGGTCTGGGTGCCTGCTTCGGTCTGGTGATCATCCTGGTCCGGCGGAACGTGCCGGAGAGCCCGCGCTGGCTGACCATTCACGGTCGCCACGACGAGGCGGCCAGGATTGTGGACGGCGTGGAGCAGTCCGTTCAGCACACCTCCCATGCGGGCCCGGCGACCCTGGACCTCGGTGAGGTCGACCCGGATGCCAGGATCACGATCCATCCGCGAAAGCCGGTCGGCGTCGGCGAGATCGCCCGGACCATGCTGCGCGACTACCGCAGCCGCTCCGTACTGGGCCTCTCGCTCTTCGTCGGCCAGGCTTTCCTCTACAACGCGGTGTTCTTCACGCAGGCCCTGGTGCTGTCGAAGTTCTTCGACGTCGATTCCGCCAAGGTGGGGCTGTACATCGTGCCGCTTGCGGTCGGCAACTTCCTCGGACCGGTGCTGCTCGGCCGGCTCTTCGACACGGTCGGTCGCCGCATCATGATCACGCTGAGCTATGTCGCCAGCGCCGTCCTGCTGGTGGGTACCGCCTGGGCGTTCCAGGCCGAGCTCTTCGACGCCACCACGCTGACGATCGCCTGGAGCATCGTGTTCTTCTTCGCCTCGGCCGGGGCGAGCGCGGCGTACCTCACGGTCAGCGAGATCTTTCCGATGGAGACCCGAGCGATGGCGATCGCCCTGTTCTACGCCGTGGGTACCGGACTCGGTGGGATCATCGGCCCGTTGCTGTTCGGCCGGCTGGTCGACACGGGCGAGGTGGGCAGCGTGGCCTTCGGGTACTACCTCGGGGCGGGGCTGATGCTGGCCGCCGGAGTGATCGAGTGGCTGGTCGGGGTGGACGCCGAGAATCAGCAGCTGGAGAACCTGGCGGCCCCGCTGTCGGCGGCCCAGCGCTGAATCAGCGCGCCACCCGACTTAGCAACTGCCAGCCCCGTTCCAGGCAGGGCCGGTTCCGGCTTCGCAGTAGCCAGGCGAGATCTTCGGCCGTGGACCGGGCCTGTCGGCCGTCGTCCGGACTCATCCATCCGTCGCGCAATGACTGCTCGTATTCGTCCCAATCCTCGATCTCAATCCGGCCGTCCTGCTCATGTCGTACCGGGTCGAGTTCGAGGTCGATGTAGCGCCACTCCGAACCGAAGAGTTCGGGCGGTCGGCATACGTCGATCTCGAGTCGCCGATCGGTCGGATCATCAACCCACCACGCCACCCACGGCCGGTCCAGGGCCAGCAGGAGGAGAACCGCGACCGGCAGAGTCCCGCTGTCGTGCGGTGCCCCCCATCGCGATCCGACCGGCCCGTGCAGCCAAGTCCCATCCTCGTCCACGAGCACCATTTCAAGGTCGTACCAGAACGCGCCGCCGGGGCGCTTGATCTTGACAAGACGCACGGGCCGGCCTTTCTGAAACCCGCTCACGCGGCCAGTCTACGAAGCGACGACGGCGTCAGCCGCGGACAGTTGGTCCATCTCTGGACGCGGCCGCGGCTTGCGGAGTTGACTGCTTCGGATTCCACGTTGGCCCACCACGTGCACCGCACCGACCGGTGCGCTGCAGGACGGAGCGGATCGTGACCGCCGCAGCCACGCCGTTGCTCCTGCTCGACCTCACCGGCACCTTCGCCTTTGCCCTCAACGGGGCGTTGACCGCGCTTCGCGCGGCGCGACTGGACATCGTCGGTGTAGTCACCCTGGGGATGATCACGGCGGTCGGGGGTGGTGTCATCCGCGACGTCCTGTTGGACAGCCTGCCCCCGGCCACGTTCGTCGATTGGCGATATCTGGCGGTGGCTGCGGGAGGCGGGCTGGGCGCCTTCTTTCTGGGCCGCCGCCTTGAACGGCTCAACACCGCAATCACCGTGCTGGACGCTGCGGGACTGGCGCTGTTTGCTGTCACCGGAGCCCGCAAGGCGGTCGACTTGGGGTTTGGCCCAACGCAGGCTGTCATCGTCGGGGGGATCTCCGCGGTCGGCGGCGGCACCCTGCGGGATGTGCTGATCGGCAGGGTGCCCTGGGTGCTCAGCAGCGGCCTCTACGCCATTCCGGCGCTGATCGGCGCCGCTGTCGCCATCGTGGCCGACTCGTTGGGCGGCAGCGGCACGTTCACCTCGGTCGGCGGCGCCACGCTGTGCTTCGCCATCCGGATGGTCGGCGTCCACTACGACCTCAACGCCCCCGTTCCACCGAAGTCATCAAAACCTATTCCACAGCAGGACGATTCGATCGCGGGGGAGGAGGGCGGCGGCGGCCGGCGAGATGATTAGGTGGCCTGAAATTGCACACTTCCGATCAAAGTCTGCATTTCCCTTGACGCAGTCCACTGAGATGAGCAGACTTCGGCGCACGCCTCGATGGCCACGTTAACATCCGGCGTCCGGGACGGGCGCTCCAGATGACTGCGCGATCGTCCCGCCGCTTTTTCTGCCCACAATGAGGAGGGCCGTCGTGCCTGTTCGCAAGCTCGCGTTGACCCAGGCACTGGCGGTCGCAGGGCTGACCCTGGCGTTCGGGACGGTCACCGGCCTGCCACGAGTGACGGTGCTGCCCGCGGTCGCGCCGGTGGCGAGCCTGGCGGCCGTCGAACCGGCCACGACCGTGCGCCCCGACCCCTCGTACGTGGGTCAGCCGTTCGAGGGCTGGGGGACGAGTCTGGTCTGGTTCGCCAATGCGACCGGGAACTATCCGCCCGAGATCCGGGATCGGCTCGCGGACATGGTTTTTGGCGAGGACGGCCTCAACCTCAACATCGCTCGGTACAACATCGGCGGCGGCAACGCTCCCGACGTCCCGAACTACCTGCGCCCCGGTGGCGCCGTTCAGGGTTGGTGGAAGGCACCGGCCGGGACGACGCGCGCTGACAAGGACTGGTGGGATCCGGACAACCCGGCGCACTGGAACCTGAAC
>Ga0326721_10000602_pt1 | contig 11018 bp, 7 predicted proteins | sample SGPome_FD_203951 | JGI IMG/M metagenome (GOLD analysis project Ga0326721, IMG submission 203951) | Soil microbial communities from Southern Great Plains, Lamont, Oklahoma, United States - SGP_1_2016 | ecosystem: Engineered > Artificial ecosystem > Soil microcosm > Unclassified | place: USA...
GACGAGTACCGCACGCCGACCACGCAGAAGGCGTTCGCGGAGAAGTGGGGGCAGGACCCCTACATGGTGACCAGCTTCGCCGACGGCACGAAGATTTCCTTCGAGCAGGCCATCGTGGCGAACGCGACCGGGATGACCGTGGAGAAGCGCGGGATGCGCGGCTCCGACCACAAGGGTCACGTCGACGAGCTGACAGGAGCGTACGACGTCGACGCGCTCCGCGCCGCCGGTGGCGTTGTCGACTATGTGGTCGGCAGCCAGCCCGGGCCGGGCGTTTACGTGCTGGCCACGCACGACGACCCGAAGCAGCGGCACTACCTGAACCTGTACAAGCTCGGCGAAGGCCCGCTGTACAGCTTCTACACGCCGTACCACCTGTGCCATTTCGAAGTGCCGATGACGGTGGCTCGGGCGGTGCTGTTCGGCGACGCCACGATGGCGCCGCTCGGTGCGCCGACGGTCGAGGTGGTCACCGTGGCCAAGCGCGACCTGCCGGCCGGGACGACGATCGACGGGCTGGGCGGTTACGACAGCTACGGTGTTGCCGAGCGGGCCGACGTGACCGTTTCGGAGAACCTGCTGCCGATGGGCGTTGCCGAGGGCTGCGTCACCACCCGGGACATCGCCAAGGACGAGGTACTGACCTACGCGGACGTGGAGCTTCCGCCGGGTCGCCTGGTCGACGAACTGCGCATCGAACAGGCGAAGATGTTCGCCTGAGAAGCCAGTCAGCACAACTGAGAACGCCCCCCGATCCGGCCGGATCGGGGGGCTTTTCGTGGCCGGCTGCACCCTGCTGGCCATTCGCTCGGCTTCCCCAAACCCGCCGCGATCATGCACGGTTGCCCACCTCAAAGCGGGTAACCGTGCATGATCACCGCAGAAATGAGCCGCAGGGTCCTACTTGAAGAGCTTCTTGTAAGCCTGGCCGGCCTTCTTCAGAGTGGTCAGCTTGTGATTGCCGTCGGCAACGTCGACCTGTAGGTAGCCGTGATAGGCAACCCGGTTGTTCGGATCGTCGATGAAGGCGAACATCTGCTTGATGAAGTACGCGTCGTCGCCACCGCCGTGCCCGTCCGACCGGTCCCAAAGCCCCCACTCCGGCAGGGACATCGGCTTGCCCTTTGTTCGGGCGAAGTCGGCCCAGTAGAGCAAGCCGTAGGTACCGGAGTAGAGCCGCTCCCAGACCAGCTTTTGCCGATACAGCCGGCAGGCGGCATTACAGTCGGCCGGATACGGGTAGGTGCCCTCCACCCAGGAGATGTCGTACACGTCAACCCCGACGTAATCGACGTACTTGTTGCCCGGGTAGTACAGATCCGCTTCGTACGGGGTCTCGCCAATATTCGGGTTCCAGTCGAACCGCAGCTTCTCCCCCTGCACCGAGCGCATCGCCGTGACGATATGCCGCCAGTAGGCGATGAAGTCATCGGGGTTGTCGGTCGACCACTTCCACCCCTTCAGATTGAATTCCCAGCCAAGCCGCAGGATCGCGTCTTCCTGGCCGCCGGCCACCAGGTTTCGGGCCAAGGTGCGGAAGTACTCGTCATACGCGCCGGTGGCGCCGGCCTTGATCGAGGTGTTGCCGTTCCACGGGCGAAGGGCAACGGAGTACACCATCTGGTAACCCGAGCCTTGCCAATGGTTGATCATGTACGCCGGATTCGCGATGTCGGACCAGGTGCTCCGACTGGAGAAGTCGACCACGTAGTCCGGATCCCGGCCCAGCCAGTTCCCGAAGTCGTTCACCTTGGTGCGCGACGTGCCGACGAAGACACCCAGCTTCACCTTTGCCGCGGCGCCGCTCTGGGGTGGCAGTTCGGCGACCTTGGATGGCTGGGCGGCGCCCGTGGCGCCGATTTCCGGCCCGTGCTGCGGATCTTCGGTCTCGGACACGGATGCAGCGGTCGGTCCGACGCTGGACACCGATCCGGACGAATTCGAGGTCAGCTGTTGCACACCGAAGAACGTCGCGCTGAGCACGATCAGAACCGCGACCGCACCGGCCACCAGCGCCAGCCGGGATGGCGGCGACGGATGCGGCCGCCGAAACCCGCGGAACGGGGTAGCCGGCGGCCTCGGGGGCGGGGTGCGCTCGACGACCGGGCGAGGAGCCGACCCGCTGACCGTTCCAAAAACGTCCGGCGCCGCGCCCTCGGCGGGCGGTTGAACGCGCTTGATCGGCTGGGTTTGGGTCGACGATTGTGGCCGCGGCACCCGGGCGGAGGGTGCGGACGGGCGGGCCACCGGCTTACCCCACATCAGCCCGATCGAACCGGTGATGGGCCCGAGAACCCGGTGCGGGAACCGGCCGTCCGGACGCGCTGAATCTGCGACCGACGTCTCCGACTGATCGGAAGACGTCGAATCGCCGGATGACGAGTCGGGGAATGGTGGCCTTTCAGCCATTGGCACATTCCCCGCCGACCACGAGGGTCAGACGCCGAGTCAGGGCCCGGGCACCAGTCATCCGAAGGAGGGTCACGCAGGGGAGTCTAGCCACCCCGGCGCGCTGTCCTGTTTAATCCAGATCGAAGGGATCAGTATGGGTTACTCAAATTACTCTCAGTAGCGTCACGCTCCGTATTGGAACGTATCGAATACGGCGGAATCCTCAGCGCCGGGAACGGCTGGGCGGGCCATCGGCCCCGCGCTCATCGGTCCCGCCCTCCTGCTCCCAACCAGGAGTAACCCGGGTGACGGAGGACCAGGGCAGGTCGTCGGCCGGCTGCAGAGCCGGCGCGGGCGGGAAGGTCTGGGTACCGAAGGAACCGGACGTTTGCCCAGCGCTCGGTGCGTACTGCGAATCGTCCTGCTGCCCGTACTCCTGGCCGTACCCGTTCTGGCCGTACCCGTTCTGGCCGTTGTCCTGGGCCGAGCGGGCATCCCGCCCGTATCCGCCATGACCCGCATCCTGGGCTGCAGGGAAGGCTGCGGCGTCGGGGTGGTGCATCCGCCCGTCACCGAGGTTCGAGCCACCGGTCAGGATCGGCAGGCCACGCGGCGATGTGTCGTACATCCGTGGCGGCGGCGAACCGACGGCCGCCCGGCGACGCCGGTTACCGGCCGTGCTGCGCCCGCGGATGTGGTTGAACAGCAACCCGGCGACCGGGATCCCGGCCAGCCGACAGCGTCGCTGCAGTTCTTCCAGATCCGCCGGGGTGGTGACCTCGTCCACCACCACGACAGCGGCGTCCACTTGGCCGGCGAGGACGAACGAGGCCGAGCTGGCCGGCAGCGGCGGGGCATCCAGCAGCACCAGGTCGGTGTCTTCGGGCAACTGGTTGAGAATCGACTGCACATCCGGCACCGGGTGCCCCTGCACCGGCTGCAAGACCTGCAACCGAATGATGCCGAACTGAGCACGCGAGGCGGCCCGCCGCTCGACCGCATGGCTCAGGTCGATCCGACCCTGGGCCAGGTCGTGCAGGGGTACCCGGAGCACGCCCGAATCGGAGTCGGACGACGGCCGGACGGTGTCCTCGATGTTCAGCAGGAACACCCGTCGACCGTGGTCGGCGGCGGCTGCGGCCAGGTTCAACGCGGTCAGGCTGGAACCGGCACCGTCGTGCGGGGAGGTAACCAGGAACACGCCCGGGGCGGTGCCTCGGATGTAGTCCAGTCCGACGGCGGCCATCCGGTAGGCGTCACCAGGCTCGGAATAGGCCGCCGCGATCGCGTCGTCCGAGCCGATTCGACCGCGGTCGGGCACCTCGCTGAGCACCGGAGCACCGAAGATCGCTGACGCTTCGACCGGGCCGACTCGGCGGCGGGAGAAGGACTGAGCGTAAAGCGCGTATCCGGTCGCGGCCAGGAAGCCGATCAAGGCCAGGATCAGGGCGTTGCGAATCGGCTGCGGGCTGGACGGGCCGAGCGGCAACTCGGCGGTTTCGACGTCGGCCACGCCGGTCCCGTAGAACTTGGCGGCGGCATTGATGTCGGCCTTGGTGGTCTGCCCACCGTTGGCGGCGATTGCTTCGGCGGCTCGATCGGTCACCCGAGCCTGCATCAGCGTTTTGTACGACTCCGGAATGGTGTCGGCAATGCTCTTGGCCGTCTTGGCATCGGCTGCCTTCACCGTGACCGTGATCACACTGCTGTCCGCGCCGGCCGAGACGTCGACGTTCTGCATCAGGTCGTACGGCCCGATCGGCAGGTTCAGCTCCTTGATCACGCCCTCCAGCACGGACGTGGAGCCCAGCAGCGCGACCTGGTTGGCCAGGAAGGTGGCATCGCCGTTGTTGGTGGTGTCGAAGGGGTCGAACTCGGCGGAGGCGGAGAGGAACATCCGGGATTCGGCGGTATATGCCTTTTCCTGGAGCTGGCTGAGCCCGACCCCGAGCAACCCGGCGATCAGAACGCAGGCGAGAACGATCCAGCGCTCCCGAAAGATGGCCTGGACGATACTCGGAGCTTCTTCGGCAGCAGAGCTGGTGTCTGCTTGTCTCGACGCCAAGATGTCCTGCACGCGTTCTCCTCTGGTGATGCGCGGGCGGGCCTGCCCAGGCTCCGGGCTTACTCGGGTCCCCGCGGCCCGCTCGACTGCTCCTCATCGATGAGGAACGGCTCGTTCTGCGCCACAGTCTGTCATGACCGCCTAGCCTGAGCGGCGAGATGACAGGGTTGTACCCGGCAGCGCAGCCGTATATCGCTCCCGGCGTCACGCTGACACAGAGTTACACAGCGCAACAATTTGCTTCAGCATCAGGAGGAGACGTGGAGGAAGGCGCCCAGGATGGCGCGACGGCGGCCAGCTATGAATTGGTCGTTGTCAGCTATCACAGCAGGCCACAGATTGAAGGACTGCTGGCGGGACTGCCCGCGGATCTTCCGTTGGCGATTGTTGACAATGCATCTGGACGAGACGGGCTCCGGGAACTGGCTGCGACCCGGCCGAACACCCGCTACCTGGACGGCGGCGGCAACGGTTTTGCCAAGGCCGCCAACCTCGGGGCCAGGAGCACGGCCTACGAATATGTGATTTTTGTCAACCCGGATGCTCGGCCGACTCCGGCGAATCTGGCCACTCTGGTCGGCACCCTGGTCGACGAACCGGAGCTGGCCTCGAGCGCGGCCACCATGGTTTCGGCCGACGGTGACGTCGAGATCGGGACCGGCGGCTGGGAGCCGACCCTGAAGCGGGCCGTGATCCATGCCATGGGCGTGCACAAGCTGCTGCCCGAGGCGGGCCTGTTCGCCCGACCCCGCCCCTACCTGCCGCTGGCCGTGGAGTGGACCACCGGAGCCTGCATGGCCGTCCGGATGAGCACCTTCCTCGGCCTGGGCTGCTTCGATGAGCAGTACTACGTCTACAACGAGGACATGGCCTTCGGTCGCGCGGCTCGGGAGAAGGGCCTGCGCCAGTCGCTTCGCACCGACGTCCTGGTCGCGCACGCCGCCGGCGGTTCTGGCGCGCCGAACCTGGAGATGCTCCGGCTGCGCGGAGCATCGATGGCCCGCTACGTCTCGCAGTACAACTCCCCCACCACGGCCGGCCTGATCCGACTGTGCTTGGCGATCGGCTACCTCACCCGGGTGGCCGAGCAACTGGTAGCCAGGAATCGACCCAGAGCAATGGAGCACTTCAACTACGTCCTCGGCGTCGTGACCGGCCGGGCCTCGGTGGGCGGGAAAGTCGTGATCGGTGGCTGATTCAGACGGGCCAGACAGCTACGAGCAGAAGGCGGAACGGCTGCGCCTGATGGACGCGATGCCGGTCAAGCCGCTTTCCGAGCGGGACCGGCGGTACGTCCTGAGAGTCCTGCAGACCCTGCTCGTCGTCGTGGTGCTCGGGCAGCGGATCCTGGTTCCGATCGGTCCGTTCCCGATCTCGCTGGCGCTGATCGCCGCTTTCATCGCGATCGGGCTGGCCCGACTACGGCGCGGTGTTCAGTACAACCGGGTGCGCAGTGAGCTGTACATCGGGGCCGGCGCGGCTGTCGTGCTTTGCGCCTGGTTCACCAGTTGGCGCGGGGACAATCTCTCGCTCAACTCGCTGCTGCTGCTGCTGGTGATCTACCTACCCTGGGTGTTCTGCATCTCCCCGCAGTTCCTCGACCTGTTGCTGCCGGTGCTGCGCAGCTTTGTCGTGCTGATGGTTGGCATCGCGGTCGTCGGCGCCGGCCAGATGATCGCTCAGGTACTACTGGGCTGGCAGTACACCGACTACCTGGCCGAAGTGCTGCCGGAGAACTGGCTGGATCAGGGGTACAACACCACCAACCAGATTTCGTACACGAACCCGATCGTGAAGGCGAACTCTTTCGTCTTCCTGGAGCCGTCGTTCCTCTGCCAGTTCTGTGCACTGGCGTTGATCATTTCGCTGCTCATCCGGGCACCCGCCTGGCAGCCGCTGGTCCTCGGAATCGGGATGGCCGCAACCCTTTCCGGGACCGGAATCATCCTTCTGGTGCTCGGCATCGGACTGCTTTTCGTGCTGGTCCCGAACCGGATTCGACCGAGCTACCTGGTGGCCGGGATCATTGGCCTAGCCATCATTTTCAGTACACCAGCGGCGGATATCCTGCTCGACCGCCGAGATGAGACATCACAGCAAGGCTCCAGTGGATCCCTGCGATTCGTGCAGCCCTACACCGAGGTCTCGAAAGGCCTGGCCAAGGACCCGACCAGGTACGTGATCGGAGCCGGCCCGGGCGCCTCCGACCGGTTGCTGGAGTCCTCCGCCAAGGGCAGGCAGGGCGAGGCCGTGGTCTACGGGATCGCGCCGAAGATGACCTTCGAGTACGGCTTGGTCTCGGCCGTCCTGTTCGTGGCCTTCCTTCTGGTGTCGATCCTGCGCGGACCACCGTTGCCGGTGCTCCCGACGTCCGTGGTCTTCATGATCTTCTTCTTGTCCGGGAGCCTGTTGCAACCGCCGACCGTGGTTCTGGCCTGGCTACTGACCAGCATCTGGGGCAAGCCGGTCACGCTGGGCGTCTCGGACGCGCTGGACGCGGCTCTGCGCCGACAGCGACAAACCCCGGTCACGGTGATCACCGGCCAGGCTCCCTAGCCGGCCCCGAACAGGCTCCGGAACACCTTGCCGGCTTCGGGATAGGTGGTCATCAGCCGGTGCGGCCCGTCCTCCCCGTCGAACTCGAAGTACGACTGGTAGGCCACTCGATTCTTCGGATCAGCGATGAAAGCCTTCATCCTGCGCAGGTATTCCGGGTCGTCACCGCCGCCGTGCCCGTCAATGCGTTCCCACATGCCCCATTCCGGGAGAGAGAGCGGCTTGCCCTTGGACCGGGCGAAGCTCGACCAGAACTTGAGCCCCCGATTACCCCCGTAGATAGACCGGTTCCAGGCGTTCGTCTGGCGCTCGCTGCGGCACTTGCTGTCGCAGTCACTCGGGTAGGGATAGCTGTGATTGGCCCAGCTCACGTCGTACGCGTCGATCCCGATGTAATCCACGACGTCGGCCCCGGGGTAGTAGTGGACGGCGTCGTACTTTCCGCTGCCATTGTTCGGGTTCCAGTCGAATTCGAACTTCTGGCCGGGTTCCTCGCGCATCGCGGCGACCACGTGCCGGAAGTAGTCGATGAAGGCCTGCGAGTTACCGGTTGCCCAGCGCGACCCCTCCAGATTGAACTCCCAGCCGAGCCGGATGATGGCGTTCGCCTGGTCGCCGGCCACTAGTCGGCGGGCCAATTCCCGGTAATAGTGGTCGTATTCACCGGTTGCACCGCGTTCCATGGTGTCTTCCGGGTTTTCCGGCAACATCCCGATCGAGTAGATCGGGCGGTACCCACTGCCTTTCCAGTTGTCGATCGACGCTTGCGGCTGAGAGATCTGCTGCCAGTCGGCTCGGCTGGGGAAATCGACCGCATAGTCAACGTCTCGCCCCAGCCACTCCTGGAAGGCTTTGACCCTTTCGAGTTCCGCCCCGCTAAAAACCCCGGTCTTCGTGGTCACCAGGGGCCGATTGTCCACCACGTCGGCTCCCGGGTCGTTGCCCGACCGGGTGAAGTGGACGACGGCCGCCACGGCGAGCACGATCACCAACCCGGCCGGCACCGCCCACCAGAGCCACCGGGGACGCCCTGGGGAATCCACCGTGGGCGGCTTACCGTCTACTGCCAGGCCCGCCATGATTCGTCGATCCTTCCGAAGCCAGGTAATTCGCGGAGCGGAGATATTCCATGGGCCCTGGCGAAACTGTAGTCATTTCCACCTGAGCCCTCGCTGAGCGAAGAGGGCCATCGGACGCGCTCACGCCTCGGTCTGGACTGCCCAGCGGCGCGGGTCGGCATCGGCCCGGATGAACAGCACCCAACCGGTCACCACGCCCACCGTCTGAGCGATCAGCAAGCCGTAGGCGGCGGCGACAACGCCCCACTGCCAGGCTCCGAACACGCCCAGAATCAGCATCAACGGCGCCTGGATACTGGTGAGCCGGAGCATCAGGTCGGCCCGGCTCAGAGCGACCAGCGAGTTGGTGGCGCCGACCACCAGCGCCACCGACACCAGCAGCAACCCTGAGGGCAACATCAGCTGGTCTGCGCCCTCCCAGCTGTCGTCGAGGATGGCGCGCCCGATCCGGTCCGGGAGCAGCACCAAGACGGCGACCCAGACCGCAGCGACCCCGGACAGTGCCAGACCGCCGATAAGAGCCTTGCGCAGCAGCCGATCACCGGCCACCGCGGCCCGGGAAAGCATCGGCAGAGCAAACGCGTTGAACCCGGCAAACACCAGGTTCATTGGGCCCAGAACGGTCTGCGCCGCGCGCATCGCACCCGCCGCCGCCAGGCCGACGATGCCGCCGATGGCGTAGGTGACGAAGTTGATCGCACCCATGTTGAGGGTGAAGCCGAGGCCGAGTTGGACGCTGATGTCCCGGGTTTCCCGCACCCAAGAGAAGGTCGCCAGCGGGGACGGCGCGATCCCAGTCTGTAGGTAGCCGACAAAAGCCGCGGCCAGAGCGGACATTCCCCAGGCCAGGGTGATCAGGAAGAGCGAGTCGCTACCGCCGGCCAACAACAGCCCCAGCAGGGTGAATTGCATTACCGCCCAGACCAAGTCGTTGACCGTGGCGGCTGCGGGCCGGCCGGCCGCGAAGAACATGTGCCGCCAGGTGTCCTGAAGCATCAGGCCGGGCAGGGACAGTGCCAGGGCAGCGAAAGGGGGTCCAGCACGGCCGCCCACTGCGGCAGCGATGAGTAGGCAGATCACCGCGCCCAGGGCACCGAAAGACAGCGCAGCCCCACCGGCATGGGCCGTGCCGCGACGCCGCTCGGCCTGGTTCGCGGCGCTGAATCGGACCACGAAAGGTTCCCCAACGAAAGCTCGGACCAGCCCGACGACGAAGCCGAAGGTGGTCAGCGCCGCCAGCGCGAAGGCACCGAAGTCGTCCTTAGTCACGCTCTTGGCCACGACGATCGCCAGGGCGAAGTTGGTAAGGCTGGACACCGCCTGGTCGGCGAAGGTCCAGAGCATCCGGCTGCGGCCGGTGTAACTGGCGGCTGCCTCCGGCGTCTCTGCGACGTGCGCCCCGCCGTTCAGCCTGGTCACCGGTTTGGCACCCGGGTTGCGGCCGGCTCGCGATCGGAACACATGTGAGTCACCTTTTTCGAGTGCCGCCTGACCGGCGGGAGACGTGCCCGACGGCGGGCCAGGAAAGAATACCCTCACGCCCCGTCAGAGTGACAAAACTGGCGCGAAAGGTCGCCTCGATAGCTCACAGTGACCGGGCGAAGTAGACCCTTCAGAGATCAAGATCGGCCGTTCGGATGACGTTTGTGTGATCGGCGAATGAACTGACGCGCCAGTCAGTTAGATCAACGGACAGCGCTAAGCTCGGGTGTTAAAACTCGGGGACAGACACGGGTAGAAGAGGTGACGTCGGGTGACACCCCCCGTGGTAAGCGTTGTGATCGCTTGCCGCAACGCGGAAGCAACTCTTGGTGTTCAGCTGTCAGCTCTTAGTCAGCAGGAATGTCCAGTCCCATGGAATGTCGTGATCAGCGACAACGGTTCAACCGATGAAACCGTGGCAATCGCTCGCAGCTACGCCGACCGACTGCCAGGGCTGGTCGTCGTCGACTCATCGGCGCGGACCGGAGCGGGTTACGCGCGCAATGTCGGCGCCCGTTCGACCTCGGCTCGGCTGTTGGCGTTCTGCGACGCCGACGACGAAGCAGCCCCCGGTTGGCTTGCCGCGATGGTCGACGCACTGGGACGGGACGATTTTGTCGCCGGCCGGTTCGATGCGATCAAGCTCAACGATGCCGGAACCATGCGCTCGCGCAGTCTGCAGCAGAGCGATGGCCTGCAGGAGTCTCCCTTCGGCCCGGGCTTGCCGCACGCCGGTGGCGGAAATCTCGGGGTCAGCCGCGAAGCGTTTTTCCGCGTCGACGGTTTCGATCCGGCGGTCGGCTTTCTGGAAGACACCGACCTGTGCTGGCGAATCCAGCTCGCCGGCGTCCCCTTGGTGTTCTGCCCCGATGCCCTGATGCATGTGCGGCTACGGTCCTCGCTGCGAACCATGTGGAGCCAGGGCAAGACGTACGGCAAGGCATCCGCGCTCCTGGAGCGTCGTTACCCGACACCGCAGAGCAAGCCTGCAGCACTCGGTGACCCCGCAACGAAGACCACCACCGGGCCGGTCGACGTCTCCGCGGCGGTGGATCCCGAAGTGGCTCCCCGACCGACGGCGCGCAAGCCCGGCACCAGCCGGACCGCCACGCTGTTCGCGTTGCTTCGCGAACAGCGCAGCCTCGGCTCCCTGCTGTGGAGCGTGGGCTGGCACGTCGGGCACCGGCAGTGGCGCCCGACGCTGCAGGAGCAGCAGCCGTCGAAGTCGAACCAATCAGTCAGCACTGGTGAAAATCGAGCCGTGGACGCCGCATAGCGACTCCGGGATTCCAGAAGCCTCTGGGTTTCCAGTGATCTTCGAGCTACCGCACTTTCAGCGCTGGAGAAAGTCGAGCAGCGGACGCAGCGTGACGTCCCAGGAGTAGTTCTTCCGAACCCAGTCCTGGGCCAGCACCGAGGTGTCCCGCGGCGACTCCAGCCGCCGG
>Ga0326721_10000603_pt1 | contig 11013 bp, 8 predicted proteins | sample SGPome_FD_203951 | JGI IMG/M metagenome (GOLD analysis project Ga0326721, IMG submission 203951) | Soil microbial communities from Southern Great Plains, Lamont, Oklahoma, United States - SGP_1_2016 | ecosystem: Engineered > Artificial ecosystem > Soil microcosm > Unclassified | place: USA...
AAGATCACGAACTCGGCCGGCTTCGATGGAGCGAGCCCCACCTCGACGATGAGCTTGCCCGCGTCGATGCTCTCCGGCGGGTTGGTCTCGCCGTCGCACTTGACGTAGAACGCCTGGTCGGGCGTCGTTCCGGCGAGCGCGCCCTCGGTCCACAGCCCGCGCAGGAACGCGTTCAGCGTGCGCTTGACGCCCTCCCAGAGCGGGACGCCGTTCGGCTCGAACACCGCGAACTGGGTGCCGTCCAGGATGGTCTTCTCCACCATGTTGAACAGCCGCCGCACGTTGATGTAGTTCCAGTCGGTGTCGCTGGCAAGGGTCCGGGCGCCCCAGACCCGGATGCCTCGCACCCCGAACGGGCGGATGCAGTTGATCCCGATCGGGTTCAGCAGAGACTGCTCGTTCTGGGTGATCGTCCGCTCGATGTCCAGGACGCCGCGCAGGGTGTCGTTCGCCGGCGCCTTCCAGACCCCACGGGTGGCGTCGGTGCGTGCCCAGAGCCCGGCGATGTGTCCGCTCGGCGGGATCAGGATCTCGCTGTCGCCGCCGGTCCCGATCGGGTTCTCGACCTTGACCCAGGGGTAGTACAACGCGGCGAACGCACTGTCGTACATCGCCGTGTCGCTGCGCCACTCCTTGATCTGCTGCGGGCCCATTCCGGGCGGGGCGTCGAGGATCGCCATCCGGTTGGTGTACTGCTCGCAGTGCGAGATCAGCGAGGTCTGGACGGCCTTCCACAGGCCCAGGTCGACCGTCCCGTCCTCCTTCGTGGCCGCAGTGATCAGGTCGGGAACGATCACGATGGTGACGTCCTCGGCGATGGCCAGGCCACCGATCCCCCGGCGGGTGCTCTCGCTACCGGCGAACGCCCGACCGGACACCGGTACCGGCACCGGGGTGGCCCAGGCCAGGTCGTAGGCGCCGGGACGCAGCAGTTCCAGCTGGCCGGCAAGGTCGGCATCGGCGCTGACCTCGACCTTGACCTTGATCCGGGTGGAGGTGCCGTTGATCGCGGCACCGGCCTCGCCGGGGCCGTCGAGGGTGAGGCCCGGGTAGGACTCCACGATGTCCTTGCCCTCGAAAACGTCGAGGCGGAAGGTTACTGGCGAGTCCTCGCCGGCCGACTCCTCGGACTGCACGCCGATGCTGAGCACCGCGTCCGGCTCGATGGACTCGATGTTCAGCGGGGTGCCCAGGGCGCGGTCGGCCGCGGGCAGGGCAACGGTGGACGGCAGACCGGACGGGCTGGTGTGCGGAACCCGGACGATGTAGGCGATCGATCCGCCGTTCTGGAAGTAGCCGAACACCGACAGCGGCAGCATTGCTCCGGGCACGAATGACCCGTACAGCTGCTCGAACTGGGTCCAGCTGGTGACCAGCCGCGGCGCAAGACCCTCCGGGTCCAGCGGATTGTCCATCGGGTACCGCTCGGTGAACCCAACGAACGCGGCTATCGCCGTGGGGGCAGCGGTCAGCACCTTCTGCGTCGAGACGACTTCCTCAACGTAAACACCGGGCGCCGTGTATGTAGGCATGCGGGAACTCCCTGGGATGCGCGAGCGGGCTCGGCCACGCGGGAACCAGACATTCTCGGCTCGATCCCTGACAACGCAGCCGATTCATGCTTCGGTGCGAGTGGAGGCGGCCTTGAGCCTTCGGTCGCGGCGACGGACCGTAGTCAGCTCGCGGTGGTGAGCATCGCACCCGCCAGCTTGATGCTGATCGACCCGCCGTAGGCACATGAGCAGGTACCGCCCGACCCGAGCACGGCCTTCCCGCCGACCAGGGTCTTGGACACCTGGCTGTTCCACGGACCGACCGGCATCGGCAAGCAGGGCATCGGGGTGAGCACCCCGAGCGCGGCCGCCGTCGCCGCCATCACCATCGGGTTGGCCGGGCTCTGGCACATCCCGAACGGCAAGAGATTCAGGAACGGGATGTTGTCGGCGACCACTGCCACCGGGCGCGCCTCGACCAGCACCTGCGCGACCGGCAGCACGACCATCACCGACGGGGCGGTGCCCATCCCGCACTCCAGGATGGCACCGGTGACTACCGGCTGCGGGCTCATGAGTTCTCGATTCGTTGGTTCTGGCCTCGCACCGAGGCGGTCAGCGCGGGACCGGTCGTCCGCACGAAACAGATTACGGAACGGTCAGATCGGGTCGACGAGGTGACCAGCCGGGCCAGCGGACCGAGCTTCGGCCGCTGCGCGGACGCCGCCGTCCAGGAGGCGACCGACGGGAACAAGTACGTCAAGAAGTACCACGATTCGCGGGGATTCGACCCGAGGTAGTCCCGGAAGTGATCGGCGCAGGCTTCCCGGGCGAACGTTCGCAGAATGTCATGGCCGGGATACTCGCTCGAGGACACCACCGCCGCAGAAGGGCTGGGCGTGCCCAATGCGCCCTTCAGGAGCGGGGATCCGAGCGCGGACGCCTTCGGGACGGCCAACGACGTCGGGATGGCGGACGACTTCGGGACGGCGGACGATGTCGGACTGGCGGACGACGTAGGTCCGGCGGAAGAGGTCGGACTGGCGGACGGCGTCACATCAGCAGACGGCGTGGCGACCGGCGGGTACGGCAGTCGCGCATACACCTCCATGGCATGACCCTCGCGGCACGGAACGACCCGCATTCTGTTCACCGTGACGCCGGGCTTGCCTTCCGGGTCGACGCAGTCCCCCGGGGCCAAACCGGCCACCCATTCCAGCTCACCCTTCTCGCCGGACGAGCAGGCCCCGACGCCGAGCACCACAATCAGGGCAAGCCCGGCTGCCATCGGACGCGACACCAAAGCCCTCCCCCATTAAGCAATTTCGGGCAAGAGTCGCATATTGGCGCGCCCCCGCCACGCCGCCCGAGCCCGACCGACCTTACCAGCGCACCCTTCGCCTGCCCCGCGACGACACCCCTTCCTCACCCCAGCCATCGCCGCCACGACAGCAGAGCGCCGCCGGCGTCGAGTTGAGCGCCGCAGGACTCGGCCGAATTGGCGATCCGTCGCCAAAACGGTCCATCGCGGGCAGTTCCGCCGAGTCCTACGGCGCTGGGCGCGGCGCTAGACCAGGACGTGGCTGGTCAGGGCAGATCCGGGGCGGCCGATGGCCTTCAGTTCGGCGGCCAGCAGGGTGCTGTCTCGGACTTCCGCCAAATACGCGGAGTGGCCGCCGCGCACGCCGAACAGGCGACCCTTGAACACCAGATAGCCGACGGCGGCGACGTTCACCAGGATGGCGATGCCCTTCACCAGGGTGGCATGTTCGGTCAGCTCGAACACCTCGATCGGGATGAACATTGCCGTTGCCACTGCGGCCAGGTACTCCGCCCAGAGCCAGCCGCCCCACAGGCCGACACCCTCCACGATCTGCAGTACCCCGTAGGCTCCGAGCAGCCAGGCAATCGTACGAAACGTGCTGTCGGAGTAACCGAGCAAATGCAGCATCCGGGTCACCGTCGGGGAGCGCTGGAGGTCCCACCCGAGCAACCGGCCGAGCGGTTGGGCGGTCTTCACCAGCTGGCCGAGCCATTCGGCCACCGCGACATGCGAGGTGGCCAGCCGGGCAATACCGACTGCCGCCAGCAGCATCAGTAAGCCCCGGCCGCCGCGCTCAATCGCGAGCAGTCGCAGCAAAGCCAGTTTGCGACCATGCCCGCCGCGCAGCACGAGCGGGAGGGCACCGAGGTCGGCCGGAGAGCCCGCACTTCCGATCACCGTAGTAGCGGACCGAGACGTGGCGTCGGCGGCGAGCTCGGGGGCCGAGGTGAAATCGCCACAACGCAGGCAACGCAGCAACGCACCGACCCGGCTCGAGGCGGTGAATCTCGCCGCGAGCTCGGAGTCATCGATATGGGCCAGGACATGGCCATGCTTGGCGCAACGCTTCCGCACCCAGCGCGTCTCCCGGCGGCTCAACGCCTGGGGCGAGCGAGCGGACGCGGCCGGTACCGCCGGCTTGCTGATTGCTGAACCGTCCATGTCGTGCACTCCCGCTGTCGATGGTCTTCAGCACCCTGGACGTCGTGGCAAGGCCGGACGTTGCAAATTTCTACGGCAATCACACGAAATCCACAGGTAATCCTGCAGGCGACGTCCCGCCAAACTTTCTTACCCAACATTGAGACAGACCTATCCGTCGTCCCAGTTTGTTCCTATGGTGACCGGTACCTGTTGGGCACCTGGAAGGAATGGCATGGATCCTACTGATCGCGGAGGCGTGCGCCAGCGTCGGCGTTTCACGTTCGCCGCCCGTACCCTGGTCGCCACCGTTGCTGTGACGTTGTTCCTTCCCGCGGCCATGGCCTGGGCTGCCCCTCCGCAGAAGCTGCCGGGGAGTGCCCCGGCAGCGGACCTTCGGTGGCAACCAGCACTCGATTACGACACGGACGGCTGCTACTCGTCGCCGGCCATCGGCCCGGACGGGACGCTCAACGGCGGTCTGAAGAACAGTGGCAGTGTCAGCGGAGGCTGCCACGACAACTCGGATCTCGATAATACGAACGCCTATTCGCGTTCGAAGTGCAACAACGGCTGGTGCGCCTACATGTACGGCTCGTACTTCGAGAAGGACCAGGCGGTGGGCGGGGTTGACTGCTGCGGGCACCGACACGACTGGGAACACATCGTAGTGTGGGTGAATAACGATCAGGTGCAGTATGTTTCGAGATCTATCCATGGCAGCTACACCACGTATGCCCGGTCAGCGGTAGCTTTCGAGGGCACCCACCCGAAAATGGTTTATCACAAGGACGGCGCCTCGACGCACCAATTCCGGTTGGCCGGTTTCACCGAGGTCCCGGAAAATGGCTACGGGACGTGGCAGTATCCGACGCTCGTCGGCTGGGACAATTACCCGCCCGGCGTCCGCGACAAGCTGACCAGCGCTAACTTCGGCTCGGCAAACCTGGCCCTCAAGAATGGCAACTTCGAGGCAGATCTGGCCAAGGCCCTCCCCAGCGGAATTCCGTTCAACCCGAACGCCTGAAGCAGACGTCGGGACGGCGCAGTAGATTCGCGCCGTCCCGACGCGCGACAGCGCCTGGAGCGAAATTTCAGGGTAACTAAAGTCGCGGCGAGTACCGACCTTGGATACCACGCCATAGCCCGATCGCCGACGCCGACACTGCTGTCGCTGCCCAGACTGGAGAGCGACTCAGGGAGGCAGCATGAATGACAGAGGAATCAGTCGGGCCGGGTTCCTGACCGGGATCGGGGCGGCGGTGGCCGGCACGGTGATCGGCGGCGGCCCGGCCTGGGCGGGCGGACCGCCACGGCTGAACTACCGCGGCGTTTGTTACGGCGTCAATGACGGTGGCACCCCGACGACCGGTTGGACGGCCGCCCGGATGCGCACCGACCTGCGGGCAATCGCCCGGGAACTGCACGCGAGTTCGGTCTCGGTGTACGGCACCGGCGTCGAGCGCCTCGCGGCCACGGCGGCCGAGGCGCTCGAGCGCGGGCTGCACGTCTGGCTCCAGCCGCGATTGGCCGACGTGCCACCGGCAGACATCCTCGACCATCTCGCCGAGACCGGCCGCCAGGCCGAACGGCTCCGCCGGCAGGGCGCCGCGGTGGTGCTCAGCGTGGGTTGCGAGTTCATGCTCTTCGTGCCCGGCATCGTGCCCGGTGACGACGCGCTGGAGCGGGTGCGGAATCTGCTGGCCGGCCATTTTGACCCGGTCGTCCTGCAACGCCGGCTGACCGCTTTCACCGAGCGTGCCGCCCGGACCGGCCGGTCGGTCTTTCACGGACCACTGACCTACGGCGCCGCCTTCGACGAGGACGTCGACTGGTCGATGTTCGACCTGGTCAGCGCGAACTACTACGGCGACCGACCGCGCCGCGACCTGGCACCGCACCTCCGTCTCGGGAAGCCGGTCGCGGTCACCGAATTCGGCTGCTGCACGTACGTCGGGGCAGCCACCGACGGCGGCATGGGCTGGTACAACGTCGACTACGACAAGGACCCGCCGGAGATCATCGGGGACCTGGTCCGTAGCGAGCGCACCCAGGCCCAGTTCCTCACCAAACTCCTCGACCAGTACGAGTCGATGGGCTTGTACGCCGCTCTGGCCTACGACTTCGTCTCGCCGGACGACCCGCACCGCAGCAACCCCCGATACGACCTGGACCTGGCCAGCTACAGCCTCGTCCGGACGATCTGGGACACCCCGGGTCCGGCCCCGCAATGGCACTGGGAACCGAAGCAGGCCTTTCACGCACTGGCCCAGCGCTTCGCCGCGGCAAAGTCCTGACCTGGCTCAACGCTGACGATCTCGGCGGCGGCGAGCGGCGGCGACACCTGCGGCACCAGCGACACCGGCGGCTGCGGCGATGCTGAGGCCGAGAAGCCACCCTCCCAGCGGCGTCAGAATCAGCAGCGGAAGGATCACCAGGAAGAGGAACGCGACGGGGAAGAGAAGTACCTCGCCGACTGCGTCGCCGACTGCGGCCGGGGTGTACCAGGTGGGCTCGGGTGGGTCGGCGTGCACGACGGCGATCCGGCTGCCTGCCGTGACGGCAGTCGCGACCGTCGCTGCATGGGCGGCCGTGGGGAAGCGGGTAAGGGGCCGAACTCCGGCGGTTTCCGGATCCACGAGCACGAGGGACCGCTCGGTCAGAACCCAGATTCCCGCGGCGGTCCATCCGACCAGGCTCGAGGTGGGGACGGCCACCAAGCTGCCGGTCACACCGCTCACCCCGATCACCTTGAGCAGGCGCGTGCGCCCGTCCTCGGTCGTGATCGCGAGCTGGTTGAGGTCGGCAACCCGCACGTATGCCGTCCCCTCCGGGTTCACCAGTGGCGTCTCCAACTCCGGCGTGGGCGGAAGCCGCACGGCGCCCGGCGGGACCGCGCTGCTGACTTCGATGGTTCCCCGGGTAGGGACCTGCACCAGCGTGCCGTCCGCAGTCGAACGGACGCCGTAGCCGCAGTCGCAGAGCTGGGAGACAGCGCCGGTACGCGCGTCGACCCGCCAGAGCAGCGGCCGGTAGCCGACCGCCCCGCCCACCAGCTGGCCGCCGGTCGCGATCAGGTGCGTGCTGTCCGGCGACCAGTCGAACGACGTGACCCTGGGCCAGCCACCCGGTGGCGTGACATCCATCGATTGGCCGTCGACGAGGCGCACCACCTGCAGCACAGGGCCGCCCGGGCGATGGTCAGTCACCGGCAGGTGCCAGGCGATCCAGCGCCCGTCGGGCGAGAGCTTCACCTGGTCGCCGGACTGCGTCTTCAACAGCCGGTAGCCGTGGCCGTCGGCGGCGGCGAGCACGACTCCGTCCGGCGTGTCGACCGCCAGTGACGCCGCTTCAAGCGGTCGGGTGTGGACGTCGAACGGGTGCGAGGGTGGTCGCCACGCGTCGGGTACCCCGAGTTGCCCATCGAGCGCGGCGGGGCCCCGGTGCGCGAGGGCCAGCTGGAAGTATCCGGCGCTGAGCATGACGACCAGCATTACCACGATCGCCCAGCGCCTACGCCTCGTCACCAGGCCAGTGTTCCGCACCACTGTTCGATAAGCAACGAATAGCTAAACAGCCATCACCACAATCGAACTCGTTGATCGACAGCTCGGTGTCCCGGCGGAAGTCGGGGCGGGCTAAGCTGGAACGGTGACCTCGACTCCCGCTGGCCCGGCAATCACCCTGGGCTCGGTTGCCCTCCCCCAGCTTCCCCCGGAACGGCTGCGCGATGTGGTTCTCGCCGCCGAAGCCGCTGGCCTGGACGAATTATGGCTCTGGGAAGACTGTTTCCTCACGAGCGGGGTCGCCGCCGCCGCAGCAGCGCTGGCCTGGACCGACCGGCTGCACGTCAGCGTGGGCGTGCTTCCGGTGCCACTGCGCAACATCGCCCTGACCGCGATGGAAATGGCAACGCTGCACCGACTTTTCCCGAACCGAGTCACCCTTGGAGTAGGGCACGGGGTGCAGTCCTGGATGGCACAGGCCGGCGCGCGAGTCGACTCCCCGATCACGCTGATCACCGAATACCTGACGGCGTTGCGCGCTCTGCTGGCGGGCGAAACAGTCACAAGCAAGGGCCGTTACGTCACTCTCGACGGCATTTCCCTGGATTGGCCGCCGGTTTCGTCGCCGACACTGTACGCCGGTGCCGCCGGGCCACGTTCCTTGCGGCTCGTCGGTGAGCTGGCCGACGGGGTGATCCTCACCGGTGGCACCTCGCCGGAGCGGGTCAGGCAGCAGGTGCAGCTGGTTGCCGAGGGGCGATCTGCGGCGGGCCGGGCCGGACCAGGCCGCGTCGTCGTCTATGTGCACGCCGCGACCGGTCCGAGCGCCGCCGAACGCCTCGAGACCGAGCGTCGGCGTTGGGGCTACGACTCGATGACAGACGTCGCGATCTGCGGCGACGCAACAGATTTCGCCGAAGCTATCGGGCGGTGGGCCGAGGCCGGCGCGGACACCATTGTCCTGCAGCCGACCCCGGACGATCCGGACCCCGAGGGCTGGGTTGGCTTCATCGCAGGCGAGGTCCGACCGCTAGTGCCGTAGCCGGATCCGCGTCGGCCGCCAGAGTGAGCACATGGCTGTACAGCTCACGCTGACGGTGACTAGATCAACGGGAACGCCGACCATGGAAAGCGGCCCCGGGTGATCGGCAGTTGCGCCCGTTTTCGTGCCGCGAAAGGCACTACCTGCGGGCCTAACTGGCGATCTTCGCGGCAGGGCTGCGACTCAGCCACGGACCCGGGTCAGGGCGTTACCCAGGGCGGCGTGCGCGGCCAGTTCTCGCTCGACCGGTTGCACCACCACCTCGTCTGCCAGCTGCCGCACCCGCTCGTCCAGGCGGCGACGAACTCGCCGGGCGCGACGGCGCGCGCCGACCCGGGCGAATCCGGTACTGACCGCAGCCAGCAGCATCCCGAGAACCAGTCCAGCCACCAGCAGGACCGTCGGCACTGGCAACGGACCCCAGTGCGGCAGTGGCGGATCCGGCAACTGCAGCCAGGCCACCGCGAAAAGCGCCAGCAGCCAAGCCAATCCGACCAGCGCGGCGGCGACCAGGAGCAGCTGGATCGCGCCGACGGCCCGCCACCACCGCGGCGGTCGGCCGAGGCCTAGATCGGTACCGGCCACCGCCCGGTCGAGCAGGTCGGGCAGCTCGGACCGGGAGCCGGTGGCGGCCCGGCGCACCACCGTCGGCCACGGCTCGGCCAGGTCGGCGGACGCCTGCTCGGCCAGCTCGCGCAGGGCGGAGTCGACCCGGGCCCGCTGCACGCCGGACGGCCCGGGCAACGAGGTCCGCACCAGTTCCGACGGGGTGTCGCGCAGCCGCAGTCGACGGGCCGGATCGAGCCGCAACCGGGACGTCCAGCGGGTGAGCGGCCAGCCGGTGACCTGCCGGGCTCGCAACCGGTGCGCTCCGGCGACCGCGTCGGCGACCACCTCCGCGCCGGCCGCCTCGCTCAGCGCCTCGACCAGGGACTGTCGCTGCGCTCGGCCCACCCCGCCGGCCGCCCCCGAGCAGGTGTCGTCCAAGGCATCGGCAAGTGCCGCCAGGTCTGCCTCCAGCCGCCGTACCGAGGCCCGCTTGGCCGCCACTCGGCCGGCCAGCTCCGCCCGCAGCGCGTCCAGCCCGGCGCCGGTGCGGGCCGAGGTCGCCACGACCGGGACCGCCGCCAGCCCTTCGGTGCCCAGCAATCGGGTCAGGTCGGCCAGGCAACCCTTGGCCGCGACCTCGGACAGCCGGTCCACTTGATTGAGGACGACGAGCATCACGTCAGCGTGGCCGGCCAGGGCGCTGAGATAGCGCTCGTGCACAGCGGCGTCGGCGTATTTCTGCGGGTCGAAAACCCAGATCAGCATGTCCACTCGCTCGACCAGCCGATCCGCCGCCAGCCGGTGCAGCTGCTGCACGGAGTCGACGTCGGGCAGGTCGAGCAGCACCAGCCCGTCCAGGCCGGGATCCGACCCCGGTCCGAGCAGGTGCCGTCGCGGCACCTCGAGCCAGTCCAGCAGCGCATCGGCCGGCTGCTCGCCCCAGACCGCGGCGTGCGCCACCCCGGTGGTCGGACGGCGCATGCCGACCATCGACAGCGGCTCCCCGACCAGGGTGTTGAACAGCGAGGATTTGCCGCTGCCGGTCGCACCCGCGAGCGCCACGACGGTGTGCGCCGCACCGAACCGCAATCGATCGCCGGCCTTGCCCGCCACCCGCTCGATCTCGGTGACCAGATCCGCCTCGACCCGGTCGCGGGCCAGGGTCAGTACCTCGTCCAGGGCCTCCAGCCGGGCGGTGATCCCGCTCCGGCGCCCGGTCAGCAGGGTCACTGCGGCACGTCCGCCGTCGGGATGCCCGCGGCACCGGGCCGGGTCAGTGATCGGGATGCCCGCCGCGCCCGCTCGAACTCATCCAGCGCGGCCCGCAGACCGACCGAGGAATCCACCGCGGGCGCGACGGCGTCCACCACCTCGACGAAGCGGTTGCGCTCGGTCTCCAGCAACGCTTCGACCCGCTCCAGCAGGTCGGCCCGGGCCCTGGTGGCCAGCATCCGGACCGCGCTGTCGCCGAAGATCGCCTCCAGCACCTTCTGGCTGGCCGCCGAGGTGCCACCGGCGATCAGCACCTCGGCCCCGCTCAGGCCCCCGGTCTGGGCGAAGACGGCGAGCATCAGGACCAGCCCGGCACCGTTGGTACCGAACGACGCCAACCGGGCCATCGTCCGCTTCTCCCGGCCTTCGGCCGCGACCAGCTGCAGTACCTGGCCCTGCCAGGCGCGCAACTCGCGTTCCAGGGCGGGCCGGAACTCCTCGGAGGAATGCGCGAGTGCGCGGCCGGTGTCGGCGAGCAGGGCGCGGCCGGCCGGCCGGACCCGCCAGGCGTCGACGGTCCGTTCCGCCGCGCCGTCCGCGGCCGAACGCAGCAGCGTCGCCAGGTTGCTCTCCAGCGCCTGCTCGACTGCGGCGGTGGGGGCGGGACGGCCGGTCAGGAACGCGGTGACCCGGTCCCGAAGCCGGCCGATCCGCTTCTCCAGGTTGCGGGTGAACTCGCCGGTGCCG
>Ga0326721_10000604_pt1 | contig 11006 bp, 7 predicted proteins | sample SGPome_FD_203951 | JGI IMG/M metagenome (GOLD analysis project Ga0326721, IMG submission 203951) | Soil microbial communities from Southern Great Plains, Lamont, Oklahoma, United States - SGP_1_2016 | ecosystem: Engineered > Artificial ecosystem > Soil microcosm > Unclassified | place: USA...
CGAACAAATCGGCCAGGTGTTCCGCTGTCATTTGCGTGCCAACCTGCCCGCACTGGTGACCGGTGATCGCGTGGTCTGGCGCGCCGGCAATCAGGGCATCGGCGTCATCGTCGCCCAACTGCCCCGCACCACCGAACTGTGCCGTCCGGATTCACGGGGCCAGCTCAAGCCGGTGGCAGCCAATGTCGACCTGATCGTCATTGTCTTCGCCCCGATGCCCGAGCCGCATGCCAACCTGATCGACCGTTATCTGGTCGCCGCCGAGCATGCCGGGATTCATCCACTGCTGCTGCTCAACAAGGCTGACCTGATCGACGAGCAGAACGCTCCTGCGCTCAACGCCTTGCTGGCGGTCTACCGCACGCTGGGCTACCCGGTACTGGAAGTGTCTGCGCATCACGGCGACGGCATGCAGCAGTTGCAGGCGCGCCTGGATGGCCATATCAGCGTGTTCGTGGGTCAGTCCGGCGTGGGCAAGTCCTCGCTGGTCAACAGCCTGCTGCCTGAAGTCGGGACGCGTGTCGGCCCGTTGTCGGAGCTGTCCGGCCAGGGCACGCACACCACAACCACTGCGCGCCTGTTCCACTTTCCGCGTGGCGGCGACCTCATCGACTCGCCCGGCATCCGTGAATTCGGACTGGGGCATGTCAGCCGCGCCGACGTGGAGGCGGGCTTCATCGAGTTCAACGACCTGATCGGCACATGCCGTTTCCGCGACTGCAAGCACGACCGAGAACCGGGCTGCGCTCTGCTCAAGGCACTCGAAGACGGGCGCGTTCAGCAGCAACGCATGAACAGCTATCGCTCGATCATCGCCAGCCTGCCGGAAGACAGCTACTGATACCTGTCTGCGCCGACGTTCTGCCGAAAACAAGAATGCCGCGATGATCGCGGCATTTTTGTAGGTGTCAGGACTCAGTTCTGGGTCGGCTCGACCTTCAGCGTGCCCTGATCGAAGATGTTCAGCTTCTGCCGGATCTCATGGGGCTGGGCATAGGCCTGCGGATCGACCGGCGCTGGTGCCGTCGAAGCGCCGGGCACTGCGCCCGGTGCTGGCGGGGCAGACTGCGCTGGAGGCGTCTGCGGCGCACCACCGGAGTTTTGAGCACCCTCAATACGCTCCTGGGCCTTTTTGGTCAGGACAACGATATCGATACGGCGGTTCACGGGGTTGGTCGGGTTTTCACGGTCATAAAGCGCCGATGAGGCATAACCGACCACGCGTGCCACCTGCGGATCCGGATAACTGCCTGCAACCAGCGCACGGCGCGCAGCGTTGGCCCGGTTGGCCGACAGTTCCCAGTTGCCGAATCCGCCATTGCCTACGAACGGCGTGGCATCGGTATGACCGCTGATGCTGATCTTGTTGGGCACGCTTTTGATGGTGTCAGCCATCGCCAGCAGAATGTCCTCGAAGTAAGGCTTCAAGCGCGCACTGCCGGAATCGAACATCGGCCGGTTGTCAGCATCCATGATCTGGATGCGCAGACCGTCCTGCGTGATCTCGAACAGAATCTGGTCCTTGAACTTCTGCAGTTGCGGGTTCTCTTCGACCTTGTTCTGCAATTCCTGCAGAAGCATTTCGAGACGTTCCTGCTCGACCTCTTCAGCCTTGGATTCCGAGGTGTCGGACTCGATCGGCACCGTATCCGGCGAAGGCGTGGTTTTCACTTCAGGGTTGAGCGTCTGGTTGGGCGACATTTCCGGCGAGCCGCCCAGGTCGATCACGTAGGGCGAACCGCTGTCGGAGAACCCGACCGGATCCTTGAAGTAACCGGCCACGGCAATCAACTGCTCGGGCGTGGCGGACGACATCAGCCACAGCACCAGGAAGAACGCCATCATGGCCGTCGCGAAGTCGGCAAAGGCGATTTTCCAGGCGCCGCCGTGATGCCCTCCACCGAAGCGCTTGACGCGCTTGATGATTATCGGCTGATTATTTTCCATGGCTTAGCGACCGCGAACCGCTTGTTCCAGCTCACTGAAGCTGGGGCGATGCAGCGGATACAGAACCTTGCGGCCGAACTCGACGGCCAGCGAAGGCGGCATGCCGGAGGCCGAGGCCACCAGAGAAGCCTTGATGCATTCGTAGACGTTCATTTCTTCCTTGGCATCGTGAGCCAGGGAAGTGGCCAGAGGACCGAAGAAACCATAAGCCGCGAGAATACCGAAGAAGGTACCCACCAGTGCCGCACCTACGTGCATGCCGATGGCCGCCTTGTCGCCCGAACCCAGGGATGCCATGGTCACCACGATCCCCAGTACCGCCGCCACGATACCGAAACCGGGCATGCCGTCGGCAATACCGGTGATGGCGTGCGACGGATGCTCAAGCTCTTCCTTCATGCTCAGCAGTTCCATGTCGAACAGGCCTTCCAGCTCGTGAGGAGCCATGTTGCCCGAGGACATGATGCGCAGGTAATCGCAGATGTACGCCGTCATGCGTTCATCTTTCAATACACCTGGATATTTGGCGAAGATGGGGCTTGCGGCCGGCTCTTCGATATCCCCTTCAATCGCCATCATGCCTTCGCGACGGCTCTTGTTGAGGATCTCGTAAACCAGCCCCAGCACCTCAAGGTAATAGGCGTGAGTGAAGCGTGTGCCGAACATCTTCAGCGACTTCTTGAACACGTGCATGGTCATGTGGCCGGGGTTGGCCTGCAGAAATGCACCCAGCGCAGCACCGCCGATGATCAACACCTCGTAGGGCTGAAACAGGGCCATGATCTTGCCGTGAGACAGGACGTATCCGCCGAGGACACTCGCGAAAACGACAATGATGCCGATAATTTTAGCCATAGGAGAAAATACTTTACTGAGTCGGGTTCAGGGACAGTCCGGAAGTTCTTGAAACTCTTCTTCTCCTTATCGGCCTAACTGGGCCAGACTATAGGCAGTTATTGCTAAAAAACCAGTTCCGCCCGGAATCGCGGGATCGAAAAAGGCTGTCGCGCCCCAGAACGCTGGCAGCCTCCCAGCTCGAAAATCAGCTGCACAGGGCATCGAATGTCGACAACGCATGTTCCACATCCGCCGGTTCCAAAGACGCTTGAATCCTGGGTCAGACTGCTCGACGGCGTCGATCTGCCCGTGCCTGCGGCCAACCACGACCGGGTTCGTGCGGCACTCAATGACAGTCGCCGCTCGTTGCGTGAAATTGCGGAAATGATGCAGGAAAGTCCTGCGCTGGTGCTCAGCGTGATGCGCGAGGCCAATCACCATACGCACGGCATCACTGAACAGGCCGAGAGCCTGGAAATCGCGATCAACCGACTGGGTCTGGCACGCACGGAGGTGCTGCTGGGGCGCTTGCCAGCCAAGCCGCCGGAAGAAATTCCGGCCGCTTTCCGTCAGTTGATCCTGATCAGTCAGCACGCCACACAACAGGCCAACGGGCTGTTCGCCAGCCGTCTGGCGCGACTGTGGCAGGACATTCATCTGGGCAGCCTGTTGTTTCTGGCACCGCTGTGGCCGATGGCGCTTGCCTATCCAAAGCTGCTCGAGGAACTGGAGCTGCGGGTCATTCACAAAGGCCACTCCAGCATTGCCGTCGAGAAGGAACTGTTCGGCGTCAACCTGCTGGAACTGGCGCTGGCGCTGGCCGAGTTCTGGCGTCTGCCGGTCTGGGTAACCCGTGGTTATAAACTGCTGCTCAGCGAGCGGCGTGATCTGGTCAAGGTGCTACGAATCGCGCGCGAAGATCAGGATCCGCTGCTGCAACAGCAGCTGATGGATGCCGACCCCAACCTGCGCCGCTGGCTCAACCAGCCCGCCAACACGGTACTGCTGGGCAACGGACTGGCGCTGGCTGCGCAGCATGCGTGGAACAGCCCGCATTGCCTGCGCTGGGAGCGGCTAACCAGCCTGTACCTGCAGCAGCCTCTGGGTGACGTGCAACAGCAGGCCCACCAGAATGCGGCCAGCAGCGCACGCTATCACAACGAAAAGGACTTGTGGCATCCGGCCGAATCACTGATCTGGCCGTGGGATGCGCGCCGCGTAAGGCGAGACAACGAACCAGCGCCACCGCCCTCGGCCGACGCGCTGCAGCTCTGGCGCAAGCAATGCGCCGAACTGCTGCAGGACCCTACGCCGTTCATCAATGCCATGCACTTGACCACTTCTGCGCGCGAAGCGCTTGTCGCCTGCGGCATGCAGCGGGTCATGCTGTTGATGATGGACAAGACCGGAACAGCGCTGCGCGTGCATCAGTCTGCAGGACTGCCGCCCGAGGCTGCAGCGATGCAGCTGTTCCTGAAGGAAAGCACCGTGCTGCAACGGCTTCTGACCCAGCCGACCCAGTTGCGCATGACACCTGCCAACATCGCCCAGTTTTCTGCCCTGCTGCCTGCGCCGCTCAAAACGCTGTTCAGCGGTCAGCACTGGCTGATTCGCTCCCTGAGCAGCAACGGCAAAGTCATGATGCTGGTGGTCGCTGATCAGGGCGGCGGTGCACTGTCGGAAATTTCCGTTCAGGCATTCGGAAAAACCGCGCAATGCATTGAACGCGCGCTGGGCATCTTTAGTCATCGCAAAGCCTGAGGCCTGGCGTACAATTCGCATCTTTCTTTTCATCGGAGGCTGCAAATGTCCGTATTCGCTGGCTTACCGTTGGTCATTGAGCCCAACGATCTGCTTGAGCGCCTTGATGCCCCGGAACTGATTCTGGTGGATCTGACCAGCAGCGCTCGCTACGACGCAGGGCATATCCCTGGCGCTCGCTTCGTTGATCCCAAGCGCACTCAACTTGGCCAGCCACCTGCGCCCGGCCTGCTGCCCGCGCACTCCGATCTGGAAAAGCTGTTCGGCGAACTGGGCCACAACCCCGATGCCGTCTATGTTGTCTATGACGACGAAGGCGGCGGTTGGGCCGGGCGCTTCATCTGGTTGCTGGACGTGATCGGCCACCATCGCTATCACTACGTGGACGGCGGCCTGCTGGCCTGGGAAGCCCAGTCACTGCCGCTGACCCGTGATGTTCCGCCAGTTAAGGGCGGTCCGGTCGAACTGAAACTGCACGACGACCCGACGGCGACCCGCGAATACCTGCAAAGCCGACTGGGCGCTGCCGATCTGGCCATCTGGGATGCACGCGGTCCGACCGAATACTCGGGTGAGAAAGTGCTGGCGGCCAAGGCCGGGCATGTACCGGGCGCCGTCAACTTCGAATGGACGGCTGGCATGGACAAGGCACGCCAACTGCGCATTCGCGATGACATGCCACAGATTCTGCTGGACCTGGGCATCACGGCCGACAAGGAAGTGATCACCCACTGCCAGACCCATCACCGCTCCGGCTTCACCTATCTGGTGGCCAAGGCGCTGGGCTATCCCCGGGTCAAGGCGTATGCCGGCTCGTGGGGCGAATGGGGCAACCACCCGGACACGCCTGTCGAAAAATGACCAGGGCCGGGCTCACTTTTCGAGCACCGCCCGTTTCCTTATCAAGTTCAGGAATACCCATGAAAGATCGTTTGTTTATCCTCAGCCAGTACCTGTTGCCGCATCATCTGTTGTCCCGTATTGCCGGTCTGGTTGCCGAATGCCGCGTGACCTGGTTCAAGAACGCCTTCACCGCCTGGTTCGTTCGCCGCTATCAGGTCGACATGTCGCAGGCACTGGTCGAAGACCTGACCGCTTACGAGCACTTCAATGCCTTCTTCACTCGCGCATTGAAAGCCGATGCCCGCCCGCTGGACAACACGCCGGGCGCGGTGCTTTCGCCTGCCGACGGCACCATCAGCCAGTTGGGTTCGATCAATCACGGCCGCATCTTCCAGGCCAAGGGTCACAGCTTCAGCGTGCTTGAACTGTTGGGCGGCGATCCAAAACTGTCCGCGCCGTTCATGGGCGGCGAGTTCGCCACTGTTTATCTGTCGCCGAAGGATTACCATCGCGTGCACATGCCTCTGGCCGGCACGCTGCGTGAAATGGTTTATGTGCCTGGCCGTATTTTCTCGGTCAACCAGACCACGGCCGAAAACGTTCCGGAGCTGTTTGCCCGCAACGAGCGCGTTGTCTGCCTGTTCGATACCGAGCGCGGCCCGATGGCTGTCGTACTGGTCGGCGCCATGATCGTTGCATCGGTTGAAACGGTCTGGGCCGGGCTGGTCACGCCACCCAAGCGCGAACTGAAGACATTCAGCTACGACGAAGCCGCACGTGCACCGATCCATCTGGAAAAAGGCGCCGAGATGGGTCGCTTCAAGCTGGGTTCCACAGCCATCGTGCTGTTCGGACCGAACCAGGTGAAGTGGGCCGAGCAGTTGAGCGCCCTCTCCAAGGTTCAGATGGGGCAGGCGCTCGGCGCTGCGAAGCAAACCACCGAGGCTTGATGGCTTCAGGCCATAATAGCTGCGTGGTTGCACCGATACTGGTAGAGTCACAGCATCGGTGCGTAAGGATACGTTGCACTTTTTCAGTGGCACCGGGTCCACATCCTCCTACCGAAGGATGTGGCTCATTGCCAGCATGGAGTCGCCGTCCGGGCCAGAGAGTCGTTGGAGTTCACCTGTCACATGAGTAATTTGAGCCTTCCTCTGTTGTTGCGTGCACCTACGCCAACGCAGTCGAGCCTGTCATTCAGTGAACCCACGCCCCGCGACCTCAAACGCTGGATCTCCCGACTGCCCAAGGCAAACCTCGGTGAAATGGCCCGTCAGTTGTATCAGGGGCTCAGCGAGCTCAACCAACTGATCACCCCAAGCGACAATCGCCTGCAGATGCTGGAATTGTTGCGCCCCGAAGTCTATTTCGTCTGCAAGCACCTCGAACGGCACTTTCTCAATCAGGCCATCGTGCTCGATGAGCGCCCGCGTAAGGTCGCCAATCTTTGTCAGGCGCTGCAAAACCATCTGGCAACCGGCTACAAGCAGGTCATCCAGCAGATCGCCCCGCGTTACAGCAAGGACCAGAGCGCGATGCTGGCCATGGCGTTGCAGCGGGCTCTTCATGGGCTGAATGGTCCCCTGATTCGTGCCAATCAACTGTATTGCCCGGTGCAGGAAGGCCTCTGGCTCGAACTTCACCAGCTCTACCAGATTGCCCGTCAGTTCCAGTTGCATCGCACCCAGGTAGACGAACCCCTGGCTCATCACACCCGCACGCTCAGCGCAGAGCAGACCTACGTGATCGCGCTGTTGATGGGGTGTTCGCGCTGCAACCAGATGCGCCAGTTGAACATCGGCAAGCTGGCCGACGCGCTTGAAGCGTGGAGCGCACTGGTGACGCTGCAGGTGCCCGCCGACGAGCACAGCCTGTTGGCTCTTGACCCTGCCAGCGACAAGCCACCGCTGTACCGCACGCTGTTTACCGACGAACAGATGCCCAGGATGCTGGGGATTCAGCCGCTGGCGCTGGCGGATGCAATCAATCATTACCTCGCTCTGCCGGCCGATCAGCGCGGTCCTGCCAAGCTGCTCATTCCCACTGGCGTCAACACCGACCTGCTGCAACATTTGGCAGCAGCCTGGGGTGATGTGGCCGAGCGGACCTTCCAGCGCACGGTGGGCCAGGGCACGCTGAAGCTGTGCATCGGTATGAGCGCAGTCCATTACTACGTTGCCGGGCAGAAGTCGTTCAGCGAACTGCTGCAACTGAATGCGACCAGCCATATTGCCGATTTCGCGCTCAAGGTGGTCAACGAGAACGACGACGATCCCTGGTCGTCGGCGTTCGATACCCAGCGCGGCAATACCTCATCGGTTCTGCTGCCCTACGAAGAAATCGAATACCAGAAGTCAGACGCCGATGGCGACTCCGCCTCCAACGCACAGCGCACGTTTCCGACGTTTGATGTGAACATCGTCAACCACAGTCCGGGCGGTTACTGCCTGGCGTGGCAGAAGGACGTGCCGCAGCAGTTGCAGGCCGGCGAGCTGGTGGGCATTCAGGATGATTCCGGGCAAGGCTGGAGCATCGCCATCGTGCGCTGGGTCAGGCAGGTGCGCAGCGGCGGCACGCAGATGGGCATCGAGTTGATCGCGCCCTTTGCCCAGCCATGCGGCATGCAACTGATCCGCGAATCGCAGAACAGCCAGTACCTGCGTACCCTGATGCTGCCGGAAGTACGGGCGATGGACAAACCTGCGACCGTGCTTGCACCTCGCCTGCCGTTTCAGGACGACAGCAAGGTCATGATCAACGTCAATGGCGAAGAGCGGCGCGCAACATTGAGCAATCGCCGCATCAGCAGCGCCAGCTACAACCAGTTCGAATATCAGATCTACGACGCGCCCAAGGCAGCCGAGAGCGAAAAACCCAAACCGGGGCAGGAGTTCGATTCGCTGTGGGGCTCGCTGTAACGGCCGCCATCACTCACGCGATCACGGCCGTAACCTGCAACTTCAGCGACTGGCTTCGCGGTCGCGAAAACCCAATAGATAAAGAACCCCGTCCAGACCCAGCGTCGAGATCGCCTGTTTGGCTGACTGCTTGACCAGAGGCTTGGCGCGGAATGCAACGCCCAGCCCGGCAATCGCCAGCATCGGCAGGTCGTTGGCACCGTCGCCCACAGCGATGGTCTGCTCTAGACTCAAGCCTTCCTTGTGGGCCAGTTCGCGCAGCAGGTCCGCCTTGCGTTTGGCATCGACGATCGGCTCGACGGCCACACCCGTGACCTTGCCATCTTCCACTGCCAGTTCGTTGGCAAACACATAATCGATGCCCAGCTTCGCCTGAAGCTGCTTGGCAAAATACGTGAAGCCACCCGAGAGAATTGCAGTCTTGTAACCCAGACGCTTGAGTTCCGCAAACAGGGTTTCGGCACCTTCAGTGAGACGCAGCGACGCACCGATCTCGTCCAGCACGCTGACGTCCAGCCCTTTGAGCAGCGCCAGACGCTCCTTGAAGCTGGCACTGAAATCCAGTTCGCCGCGCATGGCGCGTTCGGTGATTTCGGACACTTGCTCGCCAACGCCAGCCGCCTTGGCCAGCTCGTCGATCACTTCGGCCTCGATCAGGGTCGAGTCCATGTCGAAGACCGCCAGCCGACGATTACGACGGAACAGCGAATCCTGCTGGAACGCGATATCGACGTTCAGGTCCTGCGCGACGGCGAGAAACTCCGCCTGCATGGCCTTCATATCACCGGGTTCGCCACGAACGGAGAACTCGATGCAGCCCTTGCCCTTGTCGGCTGGCGTATCGAGGGGCATGCGGCCGGACAGGCGATCGATCTGGTCGATGTTCAATCCGTATTTGGCCGTGATGGAGCTCACGCATTGCAATTGCTCGGCCGTCACCTTGCGGGTCAGCAGAGTCACGATATGACGCGCCTTGCCCTGACCTTCGACCCAGTGCTGATAATCCTCTTCGGACACCGCCGTGAAGCGCACCTGCTGGTCCAGCTTGTAGGCCGTGAACAGGATGTCCTTGAGCACGGAAGAACCTTGCTCAGTACCCGGAATTTCAACCAGCATGCCGAACGACAGCGTGTCGTGGATCACCGCCTGACCAATATCGAGAATGTTCACGCCACCCTGGGCGAGGACGCCGGTGATGGCCGCAGTGAGACCGGGACGGTCTACACCGGTGATGTTAATCAGGACGATTTCGCGCAAGGCGCACCCCCGCAGTGGAAAAAAACCGCATTCTAACCACTTTCAGTGACCACCGGGCACAGGCAGCGCTTTGCCGCTACAAGGTCGGTCGTTATACTGCCCGGCAACTTCACCGAAAGAGCCGTGCTCTGTGAACCGGCCCACGCCCGTTAAAACCGATAATTTCTTCCTGCTCATCTTTCGTGCCCTGCGTCATCGCCGTGTACCGATCGCTTTGCGCATTGCCAGCCATAACGTGATCCTGGTCGCGTTGGCGTTGGTGATCTACGCCGGTGTCATGGGCCTGCAGTTCAAGCAGGCCATGCATGAACAGGCCGACGCACTGGGGCAGGCCCTGACGACCCAGACCGCCACCTCGGCTACCGAGCTGTTGGTGTCCAACGACATCCTCAGTCTCAACGTGCTGCTGGGCAATCTGGTCAAAAACCCGCTGGTGGCGCATGCCGCGATCTACAGCGTGGATAACCGCATCCTTGCCGAAGCCGGCCAGCGCCCGAAAAACGGGCTTCTGGGTGAAGCCCAGGGCCTGTACGAAATCAAGATCACGTTCCAGGACGTGATGGCGGGCCACCTGCGTATCAGCCTCGACATGTCGCAGTTCCAGCAGCCGATGACCATCAGCCTGCAAAGCATGGGCATCCTGGCGGGCATTCTGTTGGCGCTGGCGCTGGCCTTGAGTCTGCGTCTGGGTCGCCACATCTCTACGCCATTGATGCAGATGCGTATCTGGCTGCGCGATATCGATCCGTACACGCCGGCAACCGATCGCCAGGATGAAATCGGTGATCTGGCGCGTCAGTTGCGTACGTCCTTCGCCCCGCCCGTTCCAGAGCCTGAGCCGGTGCCGGAACCCGAGTACGAAGAGGAAGACGAAGGCGACGATCCTTATCTGGAGACGGACGAAAAACCGGGTCCCTCTTTCTCTGCGCGCGATACCGCACCTGTGGCCAAGCCTCGACTGCCTGCGCCACCGGTTCAACGCCGTATCGTTGCCGAGGAAGATGAAGAAGACGACGGCGATGATCCATTTGCCGAGCTGCGCGACACGTCCGACAGCGCAGGCTCAGCGCCCGCTGCCCGCCCGGTTGCCGCTCCGGTGGTGTCGAGCGAACCTCAGCACAGCGCCGTTCTGGCGGTACAACTGGGTGCGCAGGACCAACTGCGTCGCCTGCCCCGTGCACGCTTGACCGAATTGCTGCAACGCTACCGCGACTGCCTTGATCAAGCCGCCTCGCTGTACGAGAGCGAACTGCACACCCTGAACGATGGCAGCACGCTGATGCTGTTCCACAGCCAGGAAAGCGGCGACGACTACCTGACCAATGCCATCTGCTGCGGCGAACTGCTGCGTGCGCTGAGTCATGCCCTGCAGATCGAGGTGGCCGACAGCGGCATCACCTTGCAACTGCAATTGGGCCTGACGCTGGGTGAAGGCCTGGGCGG
>Ga0326721_10000605_pt1 | contig 11004 bp, 6 predicted proteins | sample SGPome_FD_203951 | JGI IMG/M metagenome (GOLD analysis project Ga0326721, IMG submission 203951) | Soil microbial communities from Southern Great Plains, Lamont, Oklahoma, United States - SGP_1_2016 | ecosystem: Engineered > Artificial ecosystem > Soil microcosm > Unclassified | place: USA...
ACCCTCGGTACCGCGATCTTTGTCGCGGCCGAATTCTCCCTGGTTGCCCTCGATCGCAGCACCGTCGAACGGGCGATCGAGAAGGGTGACAAGCGAGCGGTCGGTGTCCTGGCCGCCGTCCGGACGCTGTCCACCCAGCTCTCCGGAGCCCAGGTCGGGATCACCATCACCACCCTGGTGGTCGGCTATCTGGTCCAGCCCTCGCTCGCCACCCTGCTCGCCACCCCGCTGAAAGCGGTCGGGATGACGGGGGCCGCCGAGAACGGCGTCGCCGTCGTGCTGGCGCTGGGTATCGCGACGGCGTTCTCGATGGTGGTCGGTGAGCTGATCCCGAAGAACCTGGCCATCTCGGTGCCGCTGGCGACTGCCCGAGTGGTCGCCGGACCGCAACGGATCTTCACCGCCTCGGTGGCGCCGCTGATCACGGTGCTGAACGGGTCCGCGAACCGGCTGCTCCGTGCGGTCGGGGTGGAACCCCAGGAGGAACTGTCCGCCGGTCGCTCGCCGGAGGAACTGGCCGCCCTGGTCCGGCACTCGGCGGAAGCCGGCACGTTGGACCAGCAGACCGCCGAGCTGATCACTCGATCGCTGGGCTTCGCCGGCCGGACCGCGGCCGACGTGATGACGCCGCGGGTGCGCACGCTGGTGCTGCAGCGCGACCAGAAGGCGGCCGAGGTGATCGCGCTGGCCCGCCGCTCCGGCCACAGCCGGTTCCCGGTGATCGATGGGGACCTGGACGACGTGGTGGGGATCGTGCACTTGAAGCACGCGGTCGCCGTCCCCCGGGAGCGTCGGGACGACGTGCCAGTGGCGGCGATCATGTCCGAGGCGTTGCGGGTCCCGGAGACGGTCCGGCTGGATCCGTTGCTGGTCGAACTGCGGGCCTTGGGCCTGCAGTTGGCCGTCGTGGTGGATGAGTACGGCGGTACCGCGGGGGTGGTGACGCTGGAGGACCTGGTCGAGGAACTCGTCGGCGAGGTCGCCGACGAGCATGACCGCAGCCGCCCCGGAATCGTCCACCGCCGGGACGGCGCCTGGTTGGTACCTGGGCTGATGCGTCCGGACGAGGTACGGGACAAGACCGGGATCGATGTTCCCGACGGGCCGGCCTATGAAACGCTCGGTGGCTTTGTGATGTCTGCCCTCGGTCGGATTCCGCAGGTCAGCGACGAGGTGCCGGTCGAGGGAGCGGTGCTGCGGGTGGAACGGATGGAAGGTCGCCGGGTCGATCGGGTACGGATGGTGCCGGCCGAGAAACCGCTGACCGTGGGGGTGACCCCGTGAGCGGGCTGCTGATCGCGGCCGGGTTGCTGCTGCTGAACGCCTTTTTCGTGGGGGCCGAGTTCTCGGTGATCTCGGCCCGGCGCAGCCAGATCGAACCGCTGGCGGACGCCGGCAGTCGGCGCGCCCGGACGGCGTTGCGGGCGATGGAACGGATCTCCTTGATGCTGGCCTGTGCCCAGCTGGGGATCACGGTCTGCTCGCTCGGGCTCGGCGCGGTGGCCGAGCCGGCGATCGCGCATCTGATCGAGGCGCCGATCGAAGCGGCCGGGTTGCCGGCCGAGGTGATGCATCCGATCGCCTTCGCGCTCGCCCTGGCGATCGTCGTCTACCTGCATGTGGTGATCGGCGAGATGGTGCCGAAGAACCTTGCCCTGGCTGGTCCGGAACGGGCGGTGCTGGTGTTGGCGCCGCCGCTGATGACGATCGCCCGAGTGGTCAGGCCGGTGATCGTGGTGCTGAACGCGGTGGCGAACGGAGTGCTGCGGCTGTTGCGAGTGGAGCCGAAGAACGAGTTGGCGTCCACCTACACGGCGGACGAGGTGCATTCCATCGTCACCGAATCGGCCCGGGAGGGTCTGCTGGTGGACGATCACGGCCTGCTCACCGGGGCCCTGGAGTTCAGCGAGCGGGAGGCGGGCGATGTGATGGTCCCGCTGGACCGGCTGGTCACCGTTCCGGTCGGAAGCAGCCCGGTCGAGGTGGAGAGATTGGTCACCCGAACCGGATTCAGCCGCTTCCCGGTGGTGCGGCCGGAACCGGAGGCCGAATCGGCGACCGATCCGGTCGTGATCGGCTATCTGCACCTGAAGGACCTGCTCTACGCGGATGACGAGCGGCACGACCAGCCGGTGCCGGAGAAGCGGGTCCGGAGCCTGGTCTCGGTGAGCACCGGGGACGAGGTGGAAGAGGCCCTGGCCACCATGCAGCGGGCCGGCACCCATCTGGCCCGGGTGGTCGACGAGGCCGGTCGCACGCTCGGCGTGCTGTTCCTCGAGGACGTGTTGGAGGAACTCGTCGGTGAGGTCCGGGACGCGATGCGGCGCGACCCTGTGACCAGGCAGTCCTTGCCCTCATGAGGGCCCTCAGGAACGCGCTCATGAACGGGGGATTTCACTCCTCCGGCAAACGGACTAAGGTCAACACGCCGGATGGACTTGATTCCGGTATGGGCTCAGCCTTTATAGTTCCGTGACTGTTCACTCTGAGTGTTGCCAAGCAAGGTACGTCCCAACTCGGTACAGCTTCCAGGAGGACCCAAGGTGCCGTCGCATCGCGCCGACACTCCCCAGCTGCGCCGGCCGCGTGAGAACCGGAAGTCCGGTTCGAATCGTCGGCCGCCTCGCCGCCCCGGAACCCAACTGAGTGCTCCTCAGGTGGGTATCGCCGGTGCTCTCGGAATTGCCACCATTGCTGCCCCGCTGAGCGGCGCGATGTCGGCTCCGATGCCAAAGGTGCAGGTCAACCAGATTCAGATGGCGTCCTCCGCCTCTGCACCGGCTTTTCCTGGGCTGCCGGACGCAGTCGGCATCGGAGTCAAGGCGCTCCGGGTGGTGCCGAGCGCCGAACTCAGTGCGCCGATGCCGGTCCTGCTCGCCGCGCCCCGCACCGTGGTCGTCTCCCGCGCCTCCCGCGCCGGTGAGCGTTCGGTGCTCCCCGGGTGCGACGGGGTAGCGCGAACCACCACAGCACCCAACGGACAGTTACCAGACAATGTGCTTTGCACCCTCTGGGACCCCAAGCACCGGTTGCGTGCCGATGCGGCCGTGGCACTGGCCAAGCTCAACGTCGCCTACAAGCAGCGCTTCGGCAACGCCATCTGCCTCACCGACTCCTACCGGACGATCGGCGAGCAGGTGCGGTTGCGCTCCACCAAGCCGGGTCTGGCCGCGGTCCCCGGAACCAGCGAGCATGGCTGGGGCATGGCTGTCGACTTGTGCGACGGTGTGCAGACGGGCGCCAGCTCCTCGCGCTGGCAGTGGCTGCGGGAGAACGCCTCGGATTACGGCTGGCAGAACCCGGACTGGGCGCAGGTCGGTGGCGGCGGCCCGCACGAGCCCTGGCACTGGGAGTTCACCCCAAGCTAGGTGGCCCGTACCTGATTGCGTCCGGCCTGTTTGGCGGCCTGCAAGGCCACCTCGGCACGCGACGTCAGGCTGGCGAAATTCGCGTCGTCCTTGATCATCAAGGTCAGGCCGATGGTGACGGTGACCGGGAGCGGCCCGACCCGCGTCGGCAGCGGGCTCTGCGAGACCGCACCGAGCAGGCGTTCGGCCACCTCGAGCCCGCCGTCGCCGATCCCGTCCTCGCCGTGCCGACCCTGCGACAGGACGACGACGAACTCGTCCTGGCGGTAACGCCCGATTAGATCGGTTTCCCGAATCACCTGCCGCAGCCGGTTGGCGACCTGCCGGATCGCGTCGTCTCCCGTTGCTCGACCGTGCAGGTCGTTGATCCGGCCCAGGTGATCAATGCCGATCACCAGCACCACCAGCGGCTGGCAGCTGTTCCGCGCGCCCTGCAGATCTCTGGTCGCCAGCTCGATGATCTGGCGCAGGCTGCGGACGCCGGTCAGCTCGTCGATCCCGGTCAGCTCCTGCAGCCGGGCGATCAGACCGGCCTTGGCATGGGCCGCCATCCCTTGCGCCGTCAGCGCGTCGACCATCGTGATCTCGGCTTCGGTGTAGGCCTGCGGCCGGGCCGAGGCCAGCACCAGCACGCCGACCGGCACCTCGTCACAGATCAGCGGGAACAGCAACCAGGACGCCGAGCCGGCGAGCAGCCGGCGCAATTGCGGTGCCGGCGCGGTGTCCGGATCACCGACCACGGGTTGCCCCGCGGCGGTGAGGGAGCGCAGCTCCGGGTCGAAGACCAGTTCGCAGACGGTGCCCACGGCGGGAAGCTCGGTGAACAGCAGCCGGACCAGCGCACCCGTGCCGTTGCTGGAGGTTTGCGGTGCCTGCCGGATCAGCCAGGCTCGCCCGTCCGGTAGCACCCGCCCGGCGGCGGCCACCAGTTCCCGTAACCCATCCATCGGTTCGGGCGGGACAGCGTAGGCCGGTTCGGGGGCCACGGTCGGCAGCCCGAACTCGGCTGCCAGCCGGTTGCGTCGTCCGGCCCACCGATGCTCCTCCGCCAGGTTCAGCGCGTTCAGGACCTGACGGCGAGCGTCCGCCGGATACCCGGTGGCCAGCAGGGCGCGGGCGGTGGTGACCGCGATCTCGAAGCCGAGCAGCGGCACGTCCTCGCGCAGCGGCTTCTGCCGGGCCAGCAAGGTCAGGGCTCGCTCCGGCTTGCCCTGCAGGACCAGCAGTTCCGCGCGGCACTGCTGATAGGTGGCCGCGAGCAGCGGGGTGTTCGCCACCGACCGAAATTGCCGGACGGCGAGCCGGGCCGCGTCGAGTCCGGCTGCGGACGGCGTGGCTCGGCACTGTGCCAGCCGACCGTAGGCGTACAGCGGGTAGAAGGTCTGGTGCTGGCGGAGCATCCCGGTGGTGGACAGCCCGAACGCGAAGAACCGCTCGACCACCGCGTCGAAGTGCTCGCCCAGGTGGTTCTGCTCCAGCAGCGCGTAGAGCTCGGCGAGCACCAGGTTGACCTGCAGACTTCGGCCGCCGTGCTGTTCCAGCGTGATCCGCAAGCGGCGCAGCTCGGAGTTCGCCGCGGCTGGCTGGTCCGCGGCGGTCAGTCCGATCGCCGGGATGGTCAGCAAGGACGTCAACTCGCGCTCGTCGCGGAAGGCCCGCCGGGCCCGGCCGCTCTCGACCCACCGCAGGACGTCGTCGTTCCGGCCCTGCACGGCGGCGTCCCAGCAGACCGCGGAGATGGTGTCGGCGTACTGCTCGCTGTTCAGCCACTGGCCATGGTCGGCCAGGCATTGGATCCAGCGCTCGCCGTTGTCCACCCGGCCCAGATAGTGGGCCGTCCCCGAGTACCAGGCGACCTGAGCCACTAGTTGCGGGTCACCGACCTCGGTGGCGGCCTGCTCGGCCCGAGCGAGGCTGCGTCGGCTCACCAGATGGAGTCCGTACCGGGCGGCGGTCAGGCCGATCGCCGCGCAACTCACGCTGTACTCGATGCCCGACCCGAGCCGAGCCGCTGCTCGGGTGCCGTACAGCCGGTGCATGACCAAACTGCCCGGCCTCAGGTTCGCACCACCGAGGTGCCCGCCGATCAGGTGCAGCGCCGCGAGCAGCTCTTGGCGCTCGCGCTCGCGGCTTCGGGCGGTCCCGAAACCCCACCCGGTACGCGAGATGAAGAACGCGATCAGCCCGGCTCGGATCGCCCCGAGCGCCCGGAAGAGCCTGCCGTCAGGCAGCGGTGCATCGAGTTCGGCCAGTCCCCAGGCGATCGTGGTGGTGGCCTTCGGTGTGTTCCGGGTCGCCCGGTGCACCTCGGTCAACCGCAGCAGGATCCGCGCTCGCCGGAGCGCGTCCCGCTCCACCAGCAGGGCTTCCTCGAGACGCTGCCGGGCAGCCTGATACTGCCCGTCCCGGTGCAGCGCGGTACCCCAGACGAAGAGCAGTTCGGGATCTCTGGGACGCAATCGGTCCGCGTGTTCCAGGAACGTTGCGGCCTGTCCGGCCGCGTGTGCCCGGATCGCCAGTTGACCGGCGGTCCGGCAGATCTCGAAGGCTTGCTCGGTGGAATCGCCAGTTGACTCACCGGTTGGATCACCGAGCAGCCAGTGCTGGGCGATCGCATAGGTATCGGTGGCGTACGACCGGGCCTGCGGATCGAGCAGCCGCCCGAGCACCTCGGCGGTACTGCGGTGAAGTCCGGCTAATTCGTCCGAATCGGCGCCGAGCAGCAGGGCTTCCTGGATTCGCGCGTGCCGAAACCGGTAACCGCCCTTGCCGGTCAGGTCGACCAACCCGCGGCCGGCGGCCTCGGCCAACGCCGTGCACGCTTCCTCGACCGCCAGCCCACCGATGGCGGCGACGTCCTCGGGCCGAAAGCACAGACCGGTCACGGCGGCCAGGACGAGCACCTGGCGAGTCGCCGGGTCCAACGTCTGCAGCCCGGCCAGCACCAAATCGAGCGGCTCGTCCGGAAGCGCCGATCGCACCTCGGCACCCTCGTCGAGCCGCCACGATCCCCAATGCGGGTGCAACAGTCCAGCGTCAATGATCGCCCGCAGTTGTGCCAGGAGGACGAAAGGGTTCCCGCCACTGTTCTCCCGCAGTACCCGGGCCAGCGGTGAGGTCAGGTCCAGCCCCGGCAGGCGGCTGGCCAGCAAGCCGTCCACCGCAGCGGCATCCAGTGGTTCCAGCACCAGGTCGAGATCGGTCCCGGCCCGCAGCGCCGGCAACATCGGATCCGTGGCAGAGAAGAGCGCCGGCCGGTCGGTACGGGCACTGCCGATGCTGAGAATGGGGGCGTCGGCCAGGACGCCGGCCAGATTGCTCAGCATCCGCAGCATGCTCAGGTCGATCAGGTCGGCATCGTCCGTGACCATCACCAGGCAGCCACTGAGGCGGGCGAGTTCGGTGATGAACCGGCTGACGGCGGCGGCGAACTGATCTTGTCGGTCGGTCTCCGGCAGGACGCTGACCCCGAGCAGGTCGCCAAGCGCCGGGGACAGGCCGGCCAGCAGCGGCGCCGCACTACCGGCTGCGGTGCGGATCTGCGCCAGCAACTCGCTGCGCTGCTCGGCCGGCAGGTCGTCGGCGTCCCGGATCAGGTCTTCCACGGCTCGTCGCAGCGGACCCAGCGGTTCCGGGTCCGTCGAGCGGCAGGCGAGGGAGAGCACCGGAGTGCCAGCTCGGCGGGCAGCGCGCAGTACTTCGTCGATCAGCCTGGTCTTGCCCACCCCGGCGGCACCGCGCAACGAGATCCCGCACCCCCGGCCGCGGCGCACCTGATCCCAGAGCTCGTTGATCAGATCCAGTTCGTGCTCGCGGCCGAGCAGCTTCGGTGGATCGATCAGGGCATCCGTGTCGGTCAGCGATTCGCCGAGCAGTAGCCGCAGATCCGTGACCAGCTCTGCGCCGCTCTGATAGCGGTCCCCGGGGTCTCGGGCCAGCAAAGTACTCACCAGCAGGGCCAGTGACTCGGGTAGATCAGCGACCAGCGTCCGTGGGTCCGCGGCGCTCGCCCTGGCCTGTAGTTCTGCCAGGGCGCTGCGATCCTCGGCCAGGAAGGGCAGGGTGCCGGTCAGGCACTCGAACAACACCACACCCAGCGAGTACAGATCAGTGCGGTTGTCGACCGGTCGGGCCAGTGCTCCGGACTGCTCCGGAGCCAGATAGCCGAGGCCGTCCGGTCGTTCGTCGGCGATCCCGGCGTCGTTCAGCCGGGCCGACCCGTCCGCCAGCACGATCAGCTGACGCGAGCCGAGGCCACCGTGCACCAGGCCCTGCGCGTGCATGGCGGCCAGCGGCTCGGCGACGTCCAGGACCACCCGCATAGCCTGAGCCACGGACAGCGGGTCGCCGGCGATCAAGTCGGCCAGTGGCCGACCCGATACCACCTCGGTCACCAGGTAGGGCCGATCTCCGAACTGCCCCACCTCGTAGACCACGGGCAATCGCGGGTGACCGAGCTCGGCCAGCAGTGATGCCTCGCGATTCAACCTGCGCAGCGTGCCGGCCGAGCCTCGGGAGGAGCCGTCGAACTCAGGGCCGTCGAACAGGGTGACGAGGCACTCGACTCCGTAGCGGCGGGCTCGGTATGACGTTCGATCAGTGTTCGGAGTGAGCTCGGCGATCAAATCCAGCCCGGGAATCCGGGGGAGATCCGGCGCCAGACGGGGAGGCTGCTGGCGGCTGGTCACTCATCTGAGATCGGAAGCCGGGCTGCGCGGGTTGAGACCGGTTCACTCCTACGACTCAGACCGAGAGCGCCAACGTACTTAACTTGCGGCGGCGAGCCCACCGGATCGGCGGGCGGAGAGGCGCTCCTTGCGCTCCGCGCGGTAAATCGCTTCCCGATCGTCCTCGGTCAGCCCGCCCCAGACACCGTAGGGCTCACGCACGGCCAGACCGTGCTCGCGGCACTGCTGCAGAACCGGGCAACCTGCGCAGACCTGGACGGCGGCGGCGTCCCGCTTGTGGCGAGCCGGACCGCGCTCACCCTCGGGGTGGAAGAAAAGCTGCGGGTCGGCGTCTCGGCAGGCTCCGTGAAGCTGCCATTCCCAGACATCGGCGACCGGAACTGGGAGCCGAGAAAGCTCCGCCATGGGGCACCTCCACAGTCTTCGCGAACGGGCCCGGATGGCCCTTCGTGTTGCACAGGACACTACTAACCGCGCCAGGCATTGTTCAAGTCAATCGCGCCAGTAATTGTTCAGAAGCGCTTCAGCCGGTGGACGGCAGGTCCGCCAGGACCTCGTCGTGCAATCGGCGCAGCGTCCGGCTGAGCGTCCGGGAGACCTGCATCTGGGTGATCCCGAGCTCGGTGGCGATCTGCTGCTGGGTCCAGCCGGCGTAGAACCGAAGCGTCAGCACGTTCCGTTCCCGTTCGGGCAGGGCGGCGAGCAGGGGATCGACGGCGAGCCGATCGACGATCTCCTCCAGGTCGGCGTCCTCAATGCCGAGCGTGTCGCCGAGAACGGCATCGTTGTCACCGAACTCCAGCGGGGCGTCCAGCGACACGGTGGAGTAGCCCTCGCCGGCCATCAGCATCTCCTGGACCTCGCCTCCGTCGGCGCCCAGGTGGGCGGCCACGTCGGCCACGCTGGGGACCGCGCCGAGTCGATTGGTTAGCTCAATCGTCGCGCTGCGAAACCGAATTCGCAGTTCTTGCAAGCGGCGGGTAGGTCGAATGTCCCAGCCGTGGTCACGGAAGTGCCGCCGCAGTTCACCGTTGATGGTCGGAATCGCGTAAGCAGCGAACCGGGTGCCCTTTTCCGGTCGATAGCCGCGACTGGCCTTCACCAGAGCCAGCGCCGCGACCTGAGCCAGATCCTCTTGCGGGATGCCTCGGCCGACGTATCGGGCGGCCAGCGACTCCGCCACCGGCATGAATCGGACCACCGCATCGTTCAGCATCCGCAGCCGACGCGCCCCGGTCGCCGAGGCCGCGCCGATCAGGAGCTGATCGACGAAATCGAGATGCGCCGGCCGCCCAGTTCCCTCACTCATGTGCTTTCGATTCGCTCGGGCGCGGCGCTCATGCGGCACCCAGCGCGATCCGGTACGCCTGCTCGGTCGCGCTCAAGGCCCGGGAGCGGGCATAGCGAGTCAGCGCCCGCTCCCGGCCGGCCAAGCCCATCGCCTCCAGTCGGAAGGGGTTGTTCAGCAGCCGTCGCAGAGTCCGGCCGAGCAGGTCGGGATGGTCGGCCGGGAGGACTGAACCGGTGACGCCGTCCACCACCACATCGGCGGCCGCTCCACCGGTCACGGTCGCGACCGCTCGGGATCGGATCATCGCCTCGATCGCGGCGGTGATACCGGTGTTGGGGCTCGGCAGCACCACCAGAGCTGCATCGTCGATCAGTCGGGCCGCGTAGGTCCGGTCCACCCAACCGAGCCACCGGACCCGGTCGGTCAGCTCAAGTCGCGCCAACTCGGCGCGGAGCGCGAGGGCATCGGTCTTGCTGCCCGGCCCGGCCACCACCAGATAGCGGCCCGGCGTCCAGCGCAATGCCGGCAGCAGGGTCGCTATCCCGCTGTCCGGGCCGATTCCACTGAGCGAGAGGAGGGTCCGGCCGGGGCGGAGCAGGGCCCGATCGGGCTGTTCGTCCGGCAGGCCGACGACGTCCGGCACGATCACTGCCCGCTCGTCCGAAACCCCGGCTCGGACGGCGGCCCGCCGATCTCCGTCCTCCGCCACCGCGATCGCGTCGGCCGCTCGCAGACATGCCCGGTAGGCGCGGCGCTCGGTGGTTGACTTGGTCACAGTCGCGCTGAAGCGAAGCACCACAGAGGAGTCGGCGAGGCTGCGAGCGGTCAGCGCGGCGGCCCAGGCGACCGGGTCGAGCGCGTGCAGCACGCAACTTGATCCCGTCAGCCGGCTGCCGATCTTGCGACCGGCCGCCGCGCCCTGGCGTAGCGAGGTGAGTTCCTGACCCTGCAAGGCATCGCCGAGCAGGTCGACCTGAACTTGATGGCCGTTCTCGCGCAATGCCGCGCTCAGGTCGTGGGGGAGGTGATGTGGGTGCCCGACTCTGGGCGCAGCGCCGATGCCGAACCCGGCTTGGGAGGCGGTGGACTGAGAGGAGAGAAGGTGAATCTGCATAGCGGACTCCACAGGGGCCCTCGGGCCCCGAAAAAACACGGGGTCCCTGCTTGCCCCAGTTCGTTCACGCGCTCCCAACCCTAGCCGGATTGGCTCCGGAGCGGAAGCGAACCGTTGCGTTGAGTATTCGAAAGCTATCGGAGCTATCGATCGACGGATCGCCTTGCTCGCGGAAGTCGGCTTCTGGCAGGGGAAATCGGCAAAATTCGAGTGCGCGCCCAGGCGATACTGAGAGTTAGCCCATCTTGCCAGCTGGTAGTCGGTGACCAACCGAGCAGCTGACTGGCCAGGGTGATATCCGGGCAGCACCGAGCTGGTTCTTCGATCCGATGATCGACGAAGATGATCGGTGACGTCGATCCGGTTGCCTCGATGACGTCCCGCGCGGTTTGCAGTATCGATCGGCCTTGGGGATTGCCCAGGTTGATCGGACCAGCCAGCGGGCTGCGGGTCACCCGCAGAATTCCCTCCACCAGATCGGTCACGTAGCACGCGGACCGGATCTGTGAGCCATCCCCGGTCACCGGCACCGGCTCGCCGCGC
>Ga0326721_10000606_pt1 | contig 10983 bp, 7 predicted proteins | sample SGPome_FD_203951 | JGI IMG/M metagenome (GOLD analysis project Ga0326721, IMG submission 203951) | Soil microbial communities from Southern Great Plains, Lamont, Oklahoma, United States - SGP_1_2016 | ecosystem: Engineered > Artificial ecosystem > Soil microcosm > Unclassified | place: USA...
TCGACGACGAGCAGACGGGCGCCGGCCCGCGCCGCCCGCACCGAGATGTCGACGTCTTCCCAGTAGAGGAAATAGTCGTCATCGAAACCGCCCACCCGCGCCCAGACGCCCTTCGGGATCCACAGGCACGCGCCGCTGAGCCACGGGAGTCGGCGAGCATCCGGTTCGCGCTGCCGCCGCCGCGGCCCGCCCATCGAACCGTCGTCGAGATATACATCCATGCCCGCGAACCACGTGCGCCCCGCGACGTCTTCGACGCGGGGCGACGCGACGGTCATGCCGTCGGCGGTCGCCTCGGAGAGCAGGGCGACCGAGCGTGCATCGATCCGCGCATCCGGGTTGAGGAGCAGGATGTCGGTCGCGCCGAGTTCTTCGAAAGCGGCGGCGGCTCCGGCGTTGACGCCGCCTCCGAAGCCGGCGTTGCCGTCCATCGCCACCAGGTGCCAGCCCTGCGAGTCGCACAGCGTCTCGACGCGAGTGCGCTCCTCGGCGCTCGAAAGATTGTCGACGACGACGACGCGAGCATCCGGAACCGCGTCGGCGGTGGCCACGAGATTCTCGGCGAGCAGCCCCGCCGAGGCGTAGTTGACCACGACGATCGCCAGCGATCTCGCTGCATCCATCGGTGCTTTCTCCCCGTCGTTCGAACCCAGGACCCGCATGAGGGACCCTGTGGCTATAGTGAAGGCTACATTTGACGCCACCTGGGGAGATGTCGTGTCAGAGATTCGTGGGGCAATGCTGCGTCTGAAAGAGGCGCAGAAATCATCGAAGGGCGCAGCCGCGTATTCGCGCTACGTCAATCGACCTTTGGGGCGCCCGTTGGCGGCGACCGCCTTCGTGCTGGGGATGACGCCCGCGCAGGTGACGATCGCGAGCGCCCTGTGCACGCTGAGCGGTGTCGCGCTGATCGCGCTGCTCGCGCCGACCGTCTGGTCGTCGGTTCTCGTGGCCGCCCTTCTCGTGCTCGGATACGCGCTCGATTCGGCCGACGGGCAACTGGCCCGCCTCACCGGCACCGGCTCGCTGGCCGGTGAGTGGCTCGACCACTTCTTCGACTCGCTCAAGCTCGCGAGCATCCACCTGGCCGTGCTCGTGTGCTGGTTCCGCTTCTACGAACTCGACGACGTCTGGCTGTTCGTGCCTCTGGCATTCGCGGTCATCGCCAACACGTTCTTCTTCGGCATCATCGCCGCCGACTTCCTGCGGCGCATCCACCGCCTGCAGTCGCCGCCCGAGGCCGAAGAGGCGCCGCGCGAAGCGTGGCGATCGGGGTCGCTCTACTCGCTCGCCGTCATCCCCAGCGACTACGGGTTCCTCTGCCTGGCCTTCGCACTGCTGTGGTGGCAGCAGGGCTTCGTCGTGATCTACACCGCGCTTGCCGCGATCAACGCGCTGCTGCTGTTCCTGGCCGCCCTGCGCTGGTACCGGTCGATCCGAGGGCTGCAGAGCAATGCCTGATCAGCGCCGCCCGATCCGGGTCATGCAGTCGTTCGGCGCTCCGCGGGTGACCACCAACCCCTACATCACGATGCTCGATCAGGCGCTCGCCGCGTCCGACGAGGTCGAGCACCTGCGGTTCTCGTGGAAGGGCGCGCTGCTGGGGCGGTACGACGTCTTCCACTGGCACTGGCCCGAGGTCAAACTTCACGCCGGCAGTTCGGTGTCGGCGTTCGGCAAGTACGTGCTCGCGACGTTGCTGTCGCTGCGGCATTCGCTCTCGCGCCGCATCGCGGTCGTGCGCACCGTGCACAACCTCGAGCTGCCTGACGACAACGCCGCACGCCTGTGGCTGTTGCGCCGCATCGAGCATCAGGCCGACCATCGCATCGTGCTCAACGAGACGACGCTGCTGCCCGAGGGCACCGCGCGCACCGTGATCCTGCACGGCCACTACCGCGACTGGTACCGACCGCAGCCCCGCGCCGAGCGGGTGCCGGGCCGACTCGGCACGTTCGGGGGAGTGCGGCGCTACAAGGGCGTCTCGGGTTTCGTCGACGCCTATGCCGAGGCGGTTACGCGCGACGACGATCTCAGCATGGTCATCGGGGGCAAGGCCTCGACGCAGGAGCTCGCCGACGATCTGCAGGCCCGCGTCGACGGACTCCCCGGGGTGACTCTGCAGCTCGCATTCCTCAGCGACGCCGAACTCGTCGAGCTGGTCACGGCATCCGAGCTGGTCGTGCTCGCCTACCGGTTCATGCACAACTCCGGCAGTGTGCTCGCGGCGCTGTCGCTCGATCGTCCGGTGCTCGTGCCGCGCAACGAGCCCAACGAGGCGCTCGCCGCCGAAGTCGGGCCCGAGTGGGTGCAGATGTACGACGGCGAGGTCGACGGGCGGGCGCTGACGGATGCTCTGCGCGACGTGCGTGCGATCGCCTCCGAACGCCCCGACCTGTCGCGCCGCGAATGGGCAGATGCCGGAGCGGCGCATGCCTCGGCGTACCGCGCCGCCCTGCGCGGACGGCGCGCCGGCGTGCGCCCCCGAGGAGCCGACGCGTGATCCGCGAAGCGGCGTTCCGGCTCAAGACCGCACTCGGCGGACGCATCAGTACCGAGGCGTACCGCGAGTTCCTCGCCATCGATGCGCTCGATCCGGAGCCCCTCGCCGACATCAGCGCCCAGCGGGCATCGGAGCATGCGCGCTTCGCATTCACGCACAGCCCGTTCTATCGCGAGCTCTATTCGTCGCACGGTTTCACCGCTGACGATCTGCGGGATCCCGCGGCATTCTCGACACTGCCGATCGTCGACAAGGCGATGCTGCGAGAGAACTTCGACAGCATCCGCACCGATGAGGCGAACGACCGCACCAGCGTGGTGTCGAAGACCGGTGGAAGCACCGGGCTGCCGTTGCATCTGCTGCGCGATCTGCGATTCCCGGCGCGCGCGCTCGAATGGCGCCTCTTCGACTGGTGGGGGGTGAACCCGTGGGACGACCGCGGAATCGTCACCCGGCACGTGCTCAGCGGAGCTGCGCGACTGCGCCATGATCTGGGCTGGTTGCCCTCGCGCCGCGTGCAACTCGACGCCTTCCAGATCACCGACGAAGCCGTCGCCGAGTTCGTGCGGTCATGGAACCGCGTCCGCCCTCCGTTCCTCATCGGGTACGGCGGCGGCGTGCTCGATACGGTCCGTCGCATGCAGAGGCTGGGGCTCTCGGTCACCGCGCCGCGGGCGGTCGCCGTCACGGCGGCACCGCTGACGCCGGGCACCCGCGCCGAGATCGAATCGGCCTTCGGAGCGCCCTGCTACGACCACTATCGTTCGGCCGAGATCCCGTGGATGGCGGGGGAGTGCGCCGAGCAAAGCGGGCTGCACGTGTTCTCCGATGTGCGCCGCATCGAGATCGTCGATGGCAAAGATGCCCCGGCCCCGCACGGAGTCGAGGGCGAGGTCATCGCCTCCGACCTCACGAACCGGGTGTTCCCCGTCGTTCGCTACCGACTCGGTGACATCAGCAGTTACCTTCCGGGAACGTGCGCGTGCGGGCGCGGTCTGCCGCGACTGGGAGCGATCTCGGGTCGCTCGTCCGACGCGGTGCGTTTGCCCGACGGCACGACGATCGCGGGCGCGCTCGGGCACATCTTCGACGACGCGCCCCTGTCGATCCGGCAGTTCGAGATCGTCCAGGCAGCCGACTACGCGGTCACGCTGCGCTGCATCCCGAGCGATTCGGTCGAGGCGCAGCAGGGGATCGACGGTGCCCTGGCGCGTCTGCGATTCGCCACCAAAGGCCTCGTGCCGGTGGCGCTCGAGAAGGTCGACAGCATCGCGCAGGTCGGAGGCAAGATGCGGTTCATCCGCAGCGAGGCCCCGGCCACACCGCAGTGAAGCGGGCGCGCGCGTCGCGAACATCTCGTTTCGGCAACGATCTCCCAGGGGTCGTGTGTACACTGACCCCTGGTCGTCGCCCTCCGGGCAGGCGATGCGTACCGAAAACTGCACACCATCTCGCCCTGGAGGGGGCTAGTTGGAGGGGCGCGGTGTACGCGGGCTGAAACCCCAAGGAGAACTCTGTTGCGTCTTCGACGTCACCTTCACCCTTCCGACCCCTCCCCTCGCCTGGCGACCACCGGTGCCACCGCTGCGATCGCAGCCGTGACTCTGCTGTTCGGCCTCGTCGGCGCTCCCGCATCCGCGGAAGAGACGCCGGCGCCCGAACCCACGGCGACCGACACGAGCACCGATACCGATGCCGATACCGGCACCGTCGAGCCCGAACCGACGGCATCCGATTCGCCCGCGCCATCGGATGCTCCGACGGCAGCCACCACCGCCGTCGCACCCGCGGTGCTCCTCGCCGATGACTTCGACCGCACGGCCGCGACCGGCTGGGGCGACTCCGACAACGGCCTCACCTACACCTCGTGGTCTTCGCGTGCGGCTGTCGCGAGCGTCGCCGACGGTGCGGCGTCGATCGCCCTGCAACCCGGCGAATCCGCCTATCTGACGCCTCGGTCGGTGCAGGCACAGGATGTTCGTCTCACCGCCGACGTGCGACTTTCGTCGACCGGCGGGCGCGGCTATTACGCCTTCACCACCCGCGTGCAGAGCGACGGCTCGTCTTACCGCGTGCGGCTCCTGACCGACGCCCAGGGGCAGGTGCAGCTATCGGTGCTGCGCACCCAGGGCGGCAAAGAGACCGAGCTGAAGTCGGTCACGGTGCCCGGCAGCATCCTCGGCGACTCCTGGTACACGTTCGACGCGACCGTCACCGGAACGGATGCCGTGACCTTCGAAGCCCGGCTGACGCCTGCGGGCACCACGCCCGGTGCGCCGCAGCTGGCGGTCACCGATTCGTCTGCGAACAGACTCGCCGGTGCGGGCGGCCTTGCCATCTGGGGCTATGCCTCGAGCAGTGGCAACGCCCCATCGACCCTGCAGCTCGACGCGCTCGAGGCCACCGTCGCCACCGGCCCGCTGAGCAGCGAGGTCGTCGTTCCGCAGCCCGAGCCGGAACCGCAGCCGGAGCCGGAGCCGGAGCCGGAGCCGGAGCCGGAGCCCGAACCGCAGCCGGAGCCGGAGCCGCAGCCCGAGCCGGGAACCGAGCCGCAACCCGAGCCGGGAACCGGTCTCGAGGCCCGCGGCTCCGCGACCGTCGGAACCGCGTCGTACTCCGTGCCGCAGGGCGCCGTGTTCGTCAACGGGTCATCGACCGCCGGCGCACAGAACGGCTCGGCCGCCGCGCCGTACCGCAGCGTGCAGGCCGCGGTGAACGCCTCGCCCGCCGGCTCCACCATCGTGGTGCGCGCCGGTGAGTACCACGAGTCCGTCGAGGTGCCCTTCAACAAGACCATGACCATCCAGGCGTACCCGGGCGAGGCGGTCTGGTTCGACGGATCCACCCGCATCACCTCGTGGTCGAAGTCCGGATCGTCGTGGGTGAGCGCCGGATGGACGGCCGAGTTCGACGACGACATGCTGAACGGCAACGCCAGCTGGTTCGTCGACCCGAAGTACCCGATGGCGAACCACCCCGACATGCTGTTCATCGACGGTGTCGCCCAGAAGCAGGTCGCCTCGGCATCCGACGTCGTCGCGGGCACCTTCGCCGTCGACTACGCGAGCGACCGGCTGATCCTCGGCACCGACCCTACGGGCAAGCAGGTGCGCGCCAGCGATCTCGGTCAGGCGTTCAACGTTCGATCCGCGAACTCGCAGCTCAAGGGCTTCGGTGTGCGGCGGTACGCGACCTCGTACGACGTGCTCGGAACCATCCGCATGCACAACGTCGACATCACCCTGCGCGACCTCGTGATCGAGGACAACGCGACGATCGGGCTCTTCGTGGGCAACGACCGCGCGACCGTCGACAACCTCACGATCCGTCGTAACGGGCTGCTCGGCATGTCGCTGACCACCGCGTACAACTCGACCGTGTCGGACTCGCTCATCACCGACAACAACAACGAGCGATTCAACGGGTCTCCCGTCGCCGGTGGCATCAAGGTGACGCGCTCGCGCGGTGTCGACATGACCAACGTCGACACCAGTCGCAACGTGGGAAGCGGCACCTGGTTCGACGAGTCGTGCTTCGACGTGAACATCGTCGATGTCACGTCGAACGACAACACCGAGATCGGCATCCATGCCGAGCTCTCGTCGCAGGTGACGATCGCGCGCAGCCAGGCGTTCAACAACAAGGAGGGCATCCGCGTCTTCGACTCCGAGAACGTGCTCATCACGAACAACGACCTCGGCAACAACTCGCGGCACGACATCAACCTCATGCAGGACGAGCGTCGCCAGGCCACCCACAAGGTCGGGCGCGACCCGCGGGTGACCGGGGCCGACCCGACCGTGACGTGGATCACGCGCAACATCACGATCCGCAACAACGTGTTCGGCGCCGGTGGACCGCGGGCCATCTTCGCCCACGACACGCAGACCGGGCGCGCGGTGGACACGTGGAACCTCACGATCGACGGCAACCTGTTCAGCCAGTCGAAGGGCGGACCGTCGATGGTGACCTGGGGCGGATCGGGCAACGTCTACGAGACGTTCTCGACCCCGCAGGCCCTCGCCGCGGCGAAGAACCCGGCGTGGAAGAACGCGATGACTTCGGCGCCCGAGCCGTTCGCGGCGATGGCCGACGATGTCGCGGCGAACACGGCCACGGCACGTCCGCTGAGCGCAGCCCTCGCGACACTCCTCGGAGTGACCACCGGAGCGGTTCTCCTCGGCACCGGACGCTGACACCCGGCATCCGATCCGCCCGCCCGCCCGCCCCGTCTTCCGACGGTGGCGGGCGGGTTCGATCTCGGGCGCAGAGCGAGACGGGGGAGCGCCGGAGCATCCGCCCGGGCAGAATGGATCCGTGACCGCCGATACCCGCCCCCCGCATCTGCTCGTGCACCCCGGGTGGGAACTGTTCGGGTCCGACCGGATGCTGCTCGAGACCGCCCGTGCGCTGCGCGAGGCCGGGGAACGGGTGGTCGTCGCCCTTCCCACGCCCGGACCGCTCGTCTCGCACCTGCAGGCCGAGGGCGTCGAGGTGCTGCTCCCGCCGACCTTCGTGCTGCGCAAGTCGTCGCTGCACCCGCGCAACTGGCTGCGCTCGATCCGCGATGCGATCCGTGGATTCGTCGCGTCGATCGTGATCATCCGCAGGCTGCGCCCGCAGACGCTCTACGTGAGCACCATCGTGCTACCGCTCTGGCCACTGGCCGGCCGACTGATGGGGGTGCCGACCGTCACGCACGTGCACGAGGCCGAACCGAACGCACCCCGCGCGGTCACCATCGCGCTGTACGCACCGCACCTGGCGTCGCACCGGCTGATCGTCAACAGCGACTTCACATGGCGCACGGTCGCCGGCGCGATCCCCGCACTCGCTCGTCGTGCGACGGTCATCCCCAACGGGGTGGGATCGCCGGATGCTGTGGCGAAACCGCGCGCCCGGATCGACCGACTGCGCATCGCCTACGTCGGGCGCATCTCGCACCGCAAGGGTCCCGACGTCGTCGTCGACGCGCTCGCGCTGCTCGGTGATGCGGGCGTCGACGCCGAACTCGACCTCATCGGCACCGTGTTCGAGGGGAACGAAGCCTACGATCGGGCGCTTCGCGACCGCGCCGACGACCTCGCCGTGGCCGATCGCGTGCGGCACCGCGGGTTCCAGTCCGACGTGTGGCCGCTGCTGGCGGAGGCCGATGTGCTTGTCGTCCCGTCACGGCTCGACGAATCCTTCGGCAACACGGCCGTCGAGGGCATCCTCGCAGCCCGCCCGGTCATCGCGAGCGATATCGCCGGGCTGCGCGAGGCGGTGGGCGTCTACGAGTCGGCGACCTTCGTGACGGCGGCGGATGCTCCGGCCCTCGCCGCAGCCCTCACCCGCGTCGTCGAGGACTGGCCGGAACGAAGCCGTCAGGCGGTGGCGGATCGGGAGTCGGCGCGCGAACGCTTCGCCCCCGCGCAGTACCGGCGCACGATCGCGGAGTTCTTCCGCGCGCTCGCGCGGCCTTAGCGGGAATCCGCCGCCGCGGAGTCGAGGAACGCCTCGGCCTGCTGCCGGAACTGCTGCACCTCGGCGGCGACCGCCGTCAGCATCGCGCGATGCTCGCGCGGCGAATCATGGTGCGCGTCCGCGATGTCGTACGGGTTGCGTCGGCGCTTGCCGAACAGCGTGCGCCCGGCCTTCGGAGGAGCGGTGAACCCGCGGCGGGCGTGCAGCGCCTCGGCGTAGCGGGCGAGACCGGTGGTGTTCGCCGCATCCGCATCGAACTGGGCGATGGTCTCGAACTCGCGGACCTCCACGGGCTCGGCGCCCAGATGGATCGCCTCGCGCAGGGTGAATGCCCGCGATCGGGCCTCGGGAACGAGGGCGGCGACGGCGCCGCGTTCGGCACGGCTCGCCGTGAGGATGAGGTCGGCCGCCCGCAGATCGTCGGCATCGATGCCCTCGGAGCGGTGCCCCGCGGCGAGCACCTCTGTCTCGGAATCACCGGCGGTCGTCGCGATCTCGGCAGACGTGGCGCACATGCGACTGCCCGCAGGGCCGACGCGTGTTCCGGCGCTGGAAATCTGCCACTCCGACGCGTCTTCCTGTGCCCGAAGGACGAGCTCCATCAGAGGAGACCGGCAGATGTTGGCCTCGCAGACGAAGATCAGTCTGTGCGTCACGTGTGTTTCCCCCGTCGTGGTGCCGACACGATCGCACCGGCCCGATCCTCCAACATAGGTGATAATGGTCGCGGGGAAGGCACCGTGCGATATACCAAGGCACGACGACGTGCCGAGGGGATACGGGGACACATGACACTGCAGGACTATTTCCAGTCGTTGAAGAGCCACTGGATCGTGATCGTCGTACTCATGGTGCTCGGCGCGGGATCCGCCTACGGGTATTCGCAGTTCATCGACCCGGAGTATCGGGCCGAAGCGCAGGTCATGGTGATCCCGACCCGCGGTGAGAGCACCACCGAACTGGTGCAGGGCTCGAACTACGTGCAGAGCCTCGTGCAGACGTACACGCTGCTCGTGAGCTCGCCCACGGTACTCGATCCGGTCATCGCCGAACTGGGCGTCGATGAGACCCCCAACCGTCTGGCGCGCCGAGTCGACGTCAACGTGCCGCTCAACACCGTCGTCATCGAGATCGGCGTGACGGATGCCGACGGCGAGAGTGCTGCCGACACCGCGAACGCGATTGCCGACGAGCTCGCGAATGCGGTCGCCGACGTCTCGCCCGTCAGCGCCGACGGAGCCCCGGCCGTGCGGATCGAGACGATCTCCCCGGCCCGCACGCCCACCGTCCCCGTCTCGCCGAACACCCGCCTGAACGTCGCGGTCGGCGCGGCCGCCGGCATCGCGCTCGGCGTACTGTTCGCCGTGCTGCGCCGCCGGTTCGCCACCCGCATCACTACCGCCCGCACACTCGCCGAAGCCACCGATGTCGCGCTCCTCGGCGAGATCCCCGAAGCATCCGACACCCACACGATCGCCCGGATCATCCGCTCGCAGCCCGATGGTCGCGTCGCCGAGGCGATGCGACAGGTCGCCGCGAGCCTGAAGTTCGTCGATGTCGACAAGAACCGTCGCGTCATCCTCGTCACGTCCTGCTCTGCGCAGGAGGGCAAGTCATCGGTGAGTCTCGGCCTCGCCCTGACACTCGCCGAGGGCGGTCGCTCGGTGCTCTTCATCGAAGCCGACCTGCGCCGACCGAGCACCGCCACCTACACCCAGCTCGAGGGATTCGTCGGACTCACCACCGTGCTCATCGGCGACGTCGAACTCGCCGACGCCGTGCAGCAGTGGGGCCGTCCGGGGCTCGACATCCTCACCGCGGGCGCCCAGCCCCCGAACCCCGGTCAGCTGCTGTCGAGCGGGGGACTGCACCGCATCGTCGACGAGGCGCGCGACGCCTACGACTACGTCATCATCGACACCGCTCCGGTGCTGTCGGTGAGCGACGCGCTGTGGCTGTCGACGATGGCCGACGGCACGCTGTTCGTCGTTCGGTCCAACCGCACGAAGGCCGCCGACCTCGCACGCGCCCTCGGCTCGCTCGAGTCGACCAGAACCCCCGTTCTCGGCATCGTGCTCAACGGCATCCGCGGGGCGGCGAAGAGTCCGTACTACACGGACGATCGGCCGAAGGGCGTACGCCCCCGGTTCGGCATGCGAACCACGCGCTGACGGCGCCATGAACTCCCTCCTGGCACTCGGCGCTCGCGCGCTGACCATGGTCGTGTCGCTCGTCTGCGGCGTGATCACGACCCGTCTCATCCTCGGCGAGACCGACATCCAGCACTACGCGCTGTACTCGCTGCTGATCACGATCCCGTCGCTGCTCACGTTCACCGATCTCGGTAGCGGCGCCGTCCTCGTCAACGCCGTGGCGACGAGCGACGACATCCGCACCGACCGCAAGCTGCGCCTGCAGGTCACCTCGGTCGGCCGCATCCTGCTGATGTTCGCCACCGGGCTCATGGTCATCAACACCGTGCTCCTCGTGACGGGCGGGTGGCGTGCGCTGTTCGGAGATGCCGGAGCGATTCCCGGCGCCGCGCTCGCCGCGTTCCTCTGCATCACGCTGTTCAGCCTGTCGATCACCCTCGGCGTCTGGTTCCGCATCCTGCTCGGACAGCGACGCAACCACCTCGTGATCCTGGTGCAGGGCATGATCTCGCCCGTGACGCTCGGCGGAGTCTGGCTCATGCTCACCTTCGGAGGGCGCGACCTCGACTCGTTCCTCGCGATCGCCTCGTACGGTGCCTCGCTGTTCTCGGCGATCGTGGGATTCTTGCTGGTCACCCGCTCGACGAGGCCGCTGATCCCGTCGGCACTCAAGAACCTGTTCCGTTGGCGGAGCGTGCCCGGCGTGCGCGTGATGGACGTCGGCTGGCCGATGCTCGCGCAGATGGTCACCTACCCCATCGCGGTGGGGTCGCAGCGCTATGTGCTCGCCCAGTTCGGGACGCCGACCGACGTCGCGGAGTACGGTGTGGCCGGCCAGGTGTTCTTCGCGCTGAACGGTCT
>Ga0326721_10000607_pt1 | contig 10975 bp, 10 predicted proteins | sample SGPome_FD_203951 | JGI IMG/M metagenome (GOLD analysis project Ga0326721, IMG submission 203951) | Soil microbial communities from Southern Great Plains, Lamont, Oklahoma, United States - SGP_1_2016 | ecosystem: Engineered > Artificial ecosystem > Soil microcosm > Unclassified | place: USA...
GCGCCTGCGCGACGGCCACGGTGACATACGCCGGGCCGGCGATGACGCCGTACCCGAGGAGCGATTTCGTCACCCGGTCCGCCGGGTTGCAGTGCTGGTCGGTGCGGCTCTGAGGCTGGGTCGCGGGCGTCGCCGTGGTCTGCGTCATCGTGGTCTCCTTGACCGGGGCGGGCGCTGTCTGCGCCCGCCGTCACGATCTCCACGAACGGCGCTGCCACCGATCGACACGGCCGCCAAAAGAAATTTTCAGGCCAGGTCCGAGTCGTGGGCCAGCAGGGCCACCTGGACCCGGTTGTTCAGCTCCAGCTTGGTCAGCAACCGGGAAACGTGTGCCTTCACGGTGGCCACGCTCATGTACAGATCGGCACTGATCTCTGCATTGGATTTGCCCTGGCCGACGGCTACCGCGACCTCGCGCTCTCGATCGGTGAGGCCCGCGAGCAGGTCCTTGGCCCGGGTCCGTCGGGTCGCTCCGGAGGATCCCGGCGGGTCGCTCATGTGAACCAGCACCTTTCTGGTGACGGCCGGAGACAGCATCGCGTCGCCCGCCGCGACCAGTTGGATCGCCCGGATCAGCTCGGCCGGCCGGGTGTCCTTGAGCAGGAACCCGCTGGCACCGGCCCGAACCGCGCGCAGCACGTACTCGTCGGCATCGAAGGTGGTGAGGATGATGATCTGCGGCGGCGAGGGTTCCCGGCAGAGCAGTTCGGTGGCGGTCAGGCCGTCCATCCGGGGCATCCGGATGTCCATCAGGACGACGTCCGGCGCGTGTTCCCGGACGGCGGCAGACACCTGGTTGCCGTCCTCGGCCTCGCCGACCAGCACCACCTGATCGCTGCCGGTCAGCATCATCGTCAGTGCCGCCCGCACCAAGGCATCGTCGTCCACAATCAGTACCCGGATCGGTCGGTGGGCGTCCGGCTGCGGTTCCACGGTCATGCCGGCCACGGTAACCAGGCTCCAAGCCGGAAGTCACCATTCGGCAACCGGCCGTGTTCCAGCTGCCCGCCGGCCAGATCGGCCCGCTCGGCCAAGCCGACCAGCCCCTGCCCAGCGCCGGGGATCACCGGCTCGGCCCGGGTCTCGATCGGTCGACGGCTGCGGATCTCCAGCGTCACACCGGGACCGGGATTGCCGTGCAGATCCACCACCACGGCCGCGCCCGGGGCATGCTTCCGGGCGTTCGTCAGCCCTTCCTGGACGATTCGGTATGCGGTCCGACCGACGCTCAAGGGCAGCCCGTCCACGGTGTCGGGAACCGTGAACCGGAGCGTGACGTGCATCCCGGCCTGCTGCGACTCCTCGATCAAACAGGGGACGTCGGCCAGGGTGGGCTGTGGTCGTTCCGGGGCGTCGTCGTGCACGCCGTCCCGCAGGATGCCGATCACCTCGCGCAGATCCTCCAGTGCCTGGTGCGCGCTGCTGCGGATCACCGCTGCGGAGCGAGCGACCTCGCCGCCGACCGCCTCGGCCCGGAACTCCAGGGCTCCGGCGTGCATGCTGACCAGCGAGATCCGGTGCGCCAGGACGTCGTGCATCTCCCGGGCAATTCGGTTGCGCTCCAGTTGGCGGGCCTGGTCGACCCGCAATTGCTGCTCTGCTTCGGCCCGTTCGGCGCGCTCGTGCAGCGACATCACCAACTGCCGACGAGCCCGGACGAACATCCCCCAGGCGACCGTTCCGGCCGTCGCCAGCACGACGACCATGGCGGTCAGGTAAACCGGGGTCGTGGGATCGGGCCGCAGCACCATGAAGGCGGCCCCACCGGCAACGTTGAGCGCCGCCACCGCGGCCACCGGTCGTGATCGTCGATGCACGGCCACGGTGAACAGAGCGATCAGGCCGGCGATAGCCGCGAAGATGGAGAACGTCGCGACCAGGGCGGCGGCGACGGCGATCTCCACCGGCCAGCGTCGACGCCACCACAGCGCGAAGCAGCTCAACGTTCCGGAGATGGCGTCGAGCCAGAGCACGATCGGCGATACGTCGTGCCGGTCCGGGCTGGTGGCGAAGAGCAGAATCCCGAGCCCCAGGGCCAGGACGAAGCAGGTGGTGTCGATGAACCAGTCCCGACCCGAGCGGCGCGGGGGAGTGCCCTGCGGATCGGTCGGCCTCCCTAGCAGGGCGGCCGGCAACAGCCCTGGGTGCTCCGGGAGCAACCGCTGGCGTTCCGGCGGCAACCAGGGCACCAGCGCGCCAGGGGTACCCGCGGCACTCGGCGTTGCTGGGCTGGTGCTCATAGCCTCACGGTAAGCGGGGAGACGATTGCCGCACCACCGACTCGGGTTGGGCGAGCCCCGACTTTGGTCTAGTCCGCCGATGGCCTGTTGGCCGCTGCGGGCCGGTGGTCCGGCTACGCAGACTGGAATGCATGATCAGAGTGCAGCAGGTGACGAAGCGATACGGCACCCAGTTAGCCGTGCAGGACGTGAGCTTCCAATGCGCGCCGGGCACCGTGACCGGGTTCCTCGGGCCGAACGGTGCCGGAAAGTCGACGACGATGCGGATCCTCTGTGGGCTCACCCCACCGACCCAGGGGACGACCTCGATCAACGAGATGCCGTACCGGAAGCTGGTCAACCCGGGTCGGCAGGTCGGGGTCCTGCTCGACGCCTCGGCCCAGCACGCCGGTCGCACCGGTCGAGAGGTGCTGAATCTGGCCGCGCTGGTGCTCAGGGTCCCGAGGGCTCGGGTCTCGCACTTGCTGGAACTGGTCGGTCTACCACCCGAGGCGGCGAAGAAGCGGGTCGCTGACTACTCGCTCGGGATGCGCCAGCGGCTCGGCATCGCCCATGCCCTGCTCGGCGACCCGTCGGTGCTGATCCTGGACGAGCCGGCGAACGGCCTGGACCCGGAAGGGATCTTCTGGATGCGCGGGCTGCTCCGGGATTTCGCCGATCGCGGGGGCACGGTCCTGCTTTCCTCGCACCTGCTGCGCGAGATCGAAGCGATTGCCGATCACCTGGTGATGATCGGCAACGGTCAGATCGCCGCGGACGGCAGCAAGAAGGAACTCCTTGCCAGTTCCGGAACTCTGGTCCGGGCTCTGGACCCGAGCGCGCTTTGCCCCGCGCTGATCCGGGCCGGGATCGAGTTCACCCCGAACCCGGACGGCGGGCTGCTGGTACAGGTGGAGCCGGTCGAGGTCGGCAAGGCGGCCGCCGCGGTGGGTGCCGTGCTGACCGAACTACGCCCCGCCGACGGCGGTGGCCTGGAGGAACTGTTCCTCTCCCTGACCCGAACCGGTGCCGCCAAGACCGAGGCGGCCGACCTGATTGCCCCAGCCGATCCAACCGATCAGAAGCCCGACAAGAAGGTGTCCCGATGAGCGCCGAAACGCTGACCCGCCTGGACTGGTCCGCTCCCGACGGATCCACGCCACCGCCGGCCCGGCCGGGCCTGGCCCGGCTCACCGTCGTCGAGATGCGCAAGATGGTCGACACCCGTGCCGGGTTCTGGCTCCTGGTCAGCATTGGCCTGATCTCGCTGCTGGCCGTGATCGCCCAGCTGATCTGGGGCGATGCCGACGCTCGAAACCTGACCGACTACTTCAGCCTGTCGCTGTATCCGGTCGGCATCCTGCTGCCGGTGCTCGGGATCCTCACCGTCACGAGTGAGTGGTCGCAGCGTACCGCCCTGGCGACCTTCACCCTGGTCCCGGAGCGGCACCGGATCGCGATCGCGAAACTGGCGGCCGCGACCGTCTTCGGCGCCCTGTCTCTGCTCGCCAGTCTGCTGTTCTCGGCGTTCGGTACCGCGCTCGGGATTCTGCTCCGCGACAGCGCTGGCAGCTGGAGCCTGCCCGCCTCGAACCTGTTCCAGGCGCTGCTGTTCCAAGTGCTCGGCGTGGTGATGGGGGTGGCGTTCGGGATGCTGCTGATGAACACCCCGTTGGCGATCGTGCTCTACTTCATGCTGCCCACCGTCTGGCAGATCCTGACCTCGGTGATCACGGCGATTCGGGACGCCGCCGAATGGCTTGACCTCAACGGAGCGATGGAGCCGCTGTCCTTGGGCACCCTGCACGGCGAGGGCTGGGGCAAGCTCGCGACGTCCACCCTGGTCTGGATCGTCGTCCCGCTCGTCCTCGGAACGATCCGCCTGATCCGCCGCGAGGTGAAGTAGCCGTCATCTGCGCCGCGATCATGCATTTGGGAGGCGCGTCAGCGCTGGCGTGCCCGTCTACGCCCCGCGATCATGCACGGTTGCCCGCCTCGAGCCCTCGACGAGCGGGCAAGCGTGCATGATCACGGCTGGGAGGGGAGTTCAGTCGACGGCGACCTCGCGGTCCTCGTCCAGCGGTTCGAGTTTGAGCGCCATGAAGGCGAACAAGGTCACCGCCATGAACAGGTAGCCGAGCGTGACCTGCGGGTTGGCCGCCCACTCCACCTTCTCGCCGTGGATCAGCCCGATCCACGACAGCACCGCGCCGAATACCGCGAAGATGCCGGCCTGCAAGAACTTCCGGTCAATGATGAAGGCGACGATCGCGCCGAACACCAGCCCGGCCAGGATCGCCCCCTCGCCAAGGATCTTCAGCCCGTCGTAGACCACACCGGCACCGAGGATTTTGTCCGATCCGACCTCGGCGGCGCTGGTGCCGGCGGCGGCGAGGACGTTGTCCATCAGGCCGGTGGCCCAGGATGCGATGTTCGGGATCAACGCCGCGACGATCGCCGCGGCGTGCACCTTCGGCGAGGCGTTGAACGCCTGGGCGCCGATCATGAACCCGATGAAGAGCAGGATCGGGACGATGGCCGGGATCGGCAGCAGGGCATTGAGCAGGCCGAACAGCCCGAGGAAGCACATGATGGCGATCACCGAGCCGGTCGCCATCGAGTAACCGGTGCGGCCGCCGGCGTCCTTCCATCCCGGGTGGCCGATGTAGACGGCGGGCGGGAACGGTGAGCCGAGGCAGGAACCGATCACGGCACCGGTGCCGTCCGCCAGCAGGACGGCGCGAAGGTTGTAGTTGTCACCAGCCGCCGCAGCGCTCTCCACGTTGGTCATTGCCTCGGTGAAGTTGTAGACGCCCAGCGGGATCGCCGTCGCCAGCAGTGGGGCGACGTCCTTCAAGCCGTGGAACAACAGGTCGAACTGGAGGCTCGGCAGCGCGATCGCGATGTCCTTGGCGGCAGCGGAGACGTCCGGGGCGTCCATGTAGCCGCCGATCCAGGCGATCACCGTTCCGACCAGCAGAGCAGCCAGGCCCATCGGGAAGTTGCCGGGCAGCTTCACGCCGGCCAGGAAGCCGATCAGGATCAGCGCCAGCACCGGGAACGCGATCCAGGCCGCCTCCCACATCTGCGCGGCCGGGCGCATCGAGATGAAGGTGATCGAGATGCCTGCCAGGGTGCCCAGCATCGCCGCCCGCGGCGTGTACTTGCGGATGTACGGCCCGACGAAAGCGCCGATCAGCACGATGATTCCGATGATGAACGCCCAGGCGATCCCGGCTTCCCAGGCCTTGATCGGGTCCTTCGTCTGCAGGTAGATCGGCAGCATGATGACGAAGACCACGATGAACATGTGCGGCACGCTCGGCCCGTAGGGCAAGGAGGCGACGTCCGAGCGGTTCTCCTTCTTCGCCAGCTGCCGGCCGAGGAAGGTGTAGTACGCGTTTCCGGCGATCAGCGCGATCCCCAGGGCCGGCAGGATGGTGCCGAAGACATCGTCGGCCGGCAGCTGGATCACGCCGACCATCAGGCCGGTCAGCACCAGAACGTTGACCAGGACATTGAATCCGAGACCGAAGAAGGCGTTGGTGTCACCGGCCACCCAGTAGGGCAGCTTCAGGCCGCCTTGGGACGGCGCGTCCGGCGCGGGAGGGGCATCGGTTGCTGTGGTGGACATGACTTCTCCTCAGCGAGCGGGGGCGGCAGTGACGGCAGAGGCGGGCGCGGCCAGCGTGGAAAGTGCTGCCAGGAACGCCTCGGCGGGTGCGGTCCAGCCGAAGATGCCGCCTTGCGCGGCGATCATCTCCAGGCCGACCCGCTGGAAGTCGGGAAAGTACGACCCGACGCAGTCGGAGAGCACGAGGCACTCGTACCCCCGGTCATTGGCCTCCCGGACGGTGGTGTGCACGCACACCTCCGTGGTCACCCCCGTGACCACCAGGTGGCGAATTCCGCGTTCGGCAAGGATTTCGCCGAACGCAGTGGCGTAGAAGGCGCCCTTACCCGGCTTGTCCACCACCGGCTCACCTTCGATCGGATAGAGCTCGGGGATGATGTCATGCCCTTTTTCGCCCCGGATCAGAATGCGTCCGTTCGGGGTGGGGTCACCAATGCGCTGCGACGGTTTGCCGCGAGCCAGCTTGCTGGGCGGGCAGTCGGACAGGTCGGGTAGGTGTCCCTCGCGAGTGTGAATGACGAGAAGTCCTGCTTGGCGCGATTTTTCGAGTACGTCGGCAAGAACGGGGATGACGGCGCGAAGCTGGTTGACGTCGTTTCCCAGGCTTTCACCGAAACCACCGGGTTCGACGAAATCGCGCTGCATATCGATGATGATGAGAGCCGTGTCGTCAAGGGAGAAGTCGAAAGGATAGGGCAGGGCCGGCACGCTCGCCGTCGGTTCGCTTTCTGACATTGCTGCTCCCGGAAAAGAGGCTAGCGATTACGAGACTTTGGAAAGTACGGTGGCGGCGATCGCGGCGAGAGTGAGATCGCTGCGCGGCGGTCCGATCAGCATCAGTGCGACCGGGCGCCCGTCGGTGGTGGTGCCGACCGGAATCGTCAGCGCGGCCAGATCCAGCAGGTTGGTGAAGTGGGTGTAGTGCCCGAGAACGGCGTTGCGGGCGATCGGATCGGCGAGGACCTCGTCGATGGTGAAGGTGGTGCCGATCGTCGGGAGCAACAGCGCGTCGATGTCGTCCCAAACTTTTCCGGTGGTGTGCCTCAGGTTTCGCAGCCGGTGCTGAGTGCGGAAGGCGTCGGCGGCAGAGAACCGAGACCCGCTCTCGATGATGCTGCGCACCACCGGATGCACCGAGTCCGGATGGGTGGACACCGGGTGCTCGGCCAGGAAGTCGCCCAGATCGGCCAGCCGTTCGGCCACCCACGCACCTTGGTAGAGCAGACCTCCGGCCTCGAGGAACGGTTCCAGGTCAACGTCGACCTCGACGGCGTCCAGCAATTCGATCGCGGACTCGCGGGCGGCCAAGTGCGCTTGTCGCATCGGCTCGTCACCGAAGAACTCCAGCGAGTCCACCGCCGGCAGGCCCAGCCGGACGGGCGCGTCCCGGACGGCGGGGGAGAGTTCGGCGTCGTCCCGGCCCCACGGGTTTTCCGGGTCCGGCCCGACGATGACGCTCAGCAGCGCCAGCGCGTCGTCCAGCTGACGGCCCATCACCGTGATCCCGTCGATCGTGCGGCAGGCCGGCTGCAGGCCCAGCGTGCTGACCAGGCCGAGGGTCGGCTTGATCCCGATGATGCCGTTCAGGGCGGCCGGTACCCGGCCCGAACCAGCGGTGTCGGTGGCCAGCGCGACCGGCACGATGCCGGTGGCGACGGCGAGTGCGGAGCCAGAACTCGATCCGCCGGAGACCATGCCCTGACCGAACACGCTTTCCGGGATCCCGTACGGCGAGCGCACGCCGACCAGGCCGGTGGCGAACTGGTCGAGGTTGGTCTTGCCGACCACGATGGCCCCGGCGTCGATCGCCCGCTGGACCGCGGTGGCCGAGCGTTCCGGCTGGTAAGCGAAGTCCGGGCAGGCGTTGGTGGTCGGGAATCCGGCGACGTCGATGTTGTCCTTGACCGCCAGCGGGACGCCGTACAGCGGCAGGTTGTCGAATCCACCGGCGGCCAGGGCGGAAGCCTCGAGCCGTTGGGCTTGGGCGATCACGTCATCGAGGTCGGCGACACAGATCCAGGCGTGGTTGTCCCGCGTTTGCTCGATCTGGGCGAGCACACCGGCAATGACCCTCGTGGGGGTGGTCGCACCGGACAGGTACGCGTCCCGCAGTTGGGCCAAGGACAGACCGAAGGCTGGATTCTCCGAACTCATGCTGTCGATTGTCGACAATTGTGTATCGGGGCAAGTCCTTCCTCGTTACGGGCTTGTGACGACAATTTGCGATCCGGTCTCGCGAAGGCGGCTGGATCGTCGGAATACGGGCAGGCCAGGGCACTTCGGGTGGCCGTCAGCGCAGGTAGGTCTGGGCCCCGTGGCTGGCCAGGGCTTCCAGCACCCGGTCGATCTGGTTGCTCTCGACCGCTTCCAGCAGGATGGCGTGCCGACGGACGCCGTCCAGCGGCGTTGCCACCTCGGATTCCCGGCGCAGGTTCAAGGCCATGTGCATTTGCAGCTTGAGCAAGATCGGTTCGTAGGCGAGGAGCAGCTGACGGTGATCGGCCAGGGCGACCAACTCGACGTGGAAGCGCCGGTGGGCATCGGCCAGCTCGAGCAGATCACCGGCGGTGGCGGCCCGGCGCATGGCGGCCAACTCGGTCCGGGCGGCCTGCAGGTCCTGCGGCGTGCAGGGCAAGGCACGGGAGATCGCGAACCGTTCCAGGACGTCCCGGACCTCGAACAGCTCCTCGGCGTCCAGGCCGGACAGCGTCGCCACCCGGACGCCGCGCCGGGGCAGGTGCTCCACCAGACCCTGCTCGCCGAGCAGCCGCAAGGCCTCACGCAGCGGCGCGCGGCTGATCCCGAACCGGCGGGTGACCTGCTCTTCGACCAAGCGCTCGCCCGGCACCAGCGCGCCGGCCAGGATCTCCCGCCGCAACCGGTTCACGGTGAGCTCGACCAGGCTGGACGACGCCAGGCCGATATCGATGACCGGCTCAGGCCGGTGCGGGGTGTTCATGGAGCCTCCTTCTCATAGATCTCACAGCTGGACCGCAGATCGTCCACATCCCAGCGGCTCAAGCTGCTCCCTATGGCAGAGAATGAAGCACCGACAATGACAGCGCCGATGCAGGCTCGGACGACGGCCCTCCCGCAGACCGCACCGGCAACCTACCCGGCGGCCGGACCAACGGTTGTGCAGCAGGTCGCCAGCACCCCTGCCGCCAGTACCCCGGCCCGCAGCGTCTGGGCCCCGGAGGCCTCGACCGGTGCGGCTCCGATCGAGGCCACGCCGTCGGTGCTGCCATCCCCGATGCCCTGGGCAGTGCCCGCGACGAACCCGCGCACGAGCGCCGGCTCGAGCGCCACCGGTGCCCTTCCGGTGACCGGAGTGCCCGCCAATGCCTTCCCGCCCGCTTCCCCGGCTCAAGAGGAGCTGTTCGGGTCCAGTCGAAAGCAGCAGTCCAGCAGTCTGATGGATCGGCTGCGGACGCCGATGGCGGCGTTGGTGGCTTGCGGGGCAGTGATGTTCGCCGTCGGATTCGGTTCCGGGTTCGTCGTCGGCAAGGATCGCGCCGGTACCACCGAGGTCACCGATCAGCAGGGTGGGGCCGCTGTTCCCGGTGCCGTCCCCGGTGGTGGAACGGGCACCGGAACAGGCCAGGGACGGCGTGGTTTCGGCGGTCCGAGGGGGCAGCAGGGCACTGACCAGGGCACCGGCGGAACCACGGACGGCACCACCGGCGGAACCGCAGACGGGACCACGGACACTACCGGGCTGACCGGTTCGCAGTAGCCAGAAAAGCCTTTCGAGCCGCCGGCGGATCGCTGACGAGAAGCCACCCGAAAGCCTGCCCTTTGACACCACTTCCTCCCCGCGCGGGCCGTCTCGAGATGCGCAACCGGGTTCGGCGGAGCAAGGTTATTTGTGACGCCGGACGGATCAGTGGCAACTAAACCCGCCACGGCCGGCAGAACGGGTGTCACGAGCAAAGGAGAGCCCATGAGTGCGACAGACAAGATCAAGAACGCCGCTCAAGACGCGACCGGAAAGGTCAAGGAAGCTGTCGGCAAGGGCACTGACGACGAGCGTCTCGAAGCCGAAGGCAAGGGTGACCAGGTGTCGTCCGACTTCAAGTCCGCAGGCGAGAACGTCAAGGACGCCTTCAAGCACTGAGCCCGTCAACCCTCACGCAGTGAGCGGGTAGAGCACTGATCAAGGCCCCCGATCCGAAGTTTCGGATCGGGGGCCTTGCCTGTCGGCCCGCGCGGAGCCAGGCTTGAGGCGCAGGTCGGGGCCATTTCGGGGTTCGAGGGTGATAGTTAAAGATGACGATTCTGAAGTGGGCCGCTCGGCACGGCCTGATCAAGGTGGTGTTGCGGCGGGCTGCTCGACGTGGCGAGCCACAAGCAGTCATGATGTTCGACCGCGCGGCCCGCGCGAATCCGTTCCCGATCTACGACCAGATCAGGTCCCATGGGCCGATCTCGCGCGGTGGGCTGACCTACGTTGCGCCGTCCCACGAGGCCGTTTCGGCGGTGCTTCGCAGTGACGTGTTTCGGGTCGGGTTGCACGTGGCATCGGTGCCTTGGTTCATGCGCCAGGTGCTCAATCGCCGCGGCGGCGGCCGAGTGATCGGTCCGATCGACCCGCCGTCCCTGCTGGCGGTCAACCCGCCCCAGCACACTCGTTACCGGCGGCAGGTGGCCAAGGTGTTCACCCCGCGGGCGATCAGCGCGCTGGAACCACGCATTCGGCAGACCGCCGAGGAACTGCTCGACGACCTGAGCCACCAGGACGTCGTCGACCTGGTCGAGAGCTACGCCGCCCTGCTGCCGGTCACGGTGATCTCGGAGATCCTCGGCGTGCCGCTGGCGATGCGTACTCAGTTCCTGGAATGGGGTAACCAGGCGGCCTCCGATCTGGACGTCGGCCTGAGCTACCGCGAGTACGCCGCCAGTGAGCGGGGTATCCGGTCACTGAACCAGTGGATGTACGGCCACATCGAGCGGCTGCGCCGCAACCCCGGCGACGACCTGCTGAGCCAGTTGATCACGGTGGAGGACGACGGCGTTCGGATGACCGACGTCGAGCTGATGTCTACCGCCGGCCTCTTGCTGGCCGCCGGTTTCGAGACCACGGTGAACCTGATCGGTACCGGAGCGCACGTGCTGCTCACCC
>Ga0326721_10000608_pt1 | contig 10971 bp, 8 predicted proteins | sample SGPome_FD_203951 | JGI IMG/M metagenome (GOLD analysis project Ga0326721, IMG submission 203951) | Soil microbial communities from Southern Great Plains, Lamont, Oklahoma, United States - SGP_1_2016 | ecosystem: Engineered > Artificial ecosystem > Soil microcosm > Unclassified | place: USA...
ACAGCCGCCGCCGTTTTCATCACCTTCCCTGAATCCCCATCCTTTCGGGAGGCGGGACCGGTCCACTCCCGTGCCGACGCACGATGGCCTGTTCCGCGCGGCCGTGGAAGTGCTCTCCCGGCTCCGCCCGAGAGGGACGCGGAGGGAGGGCGAAGGGACGTAACGAGATGCGGGGATGGAAGGTGGGAGCACTTCCGGAAGACGACTGGAAATCCGCCGCGCACCCGTACGGGCGGCACCGTCGCCAGAAGCGCGTCGCGCTGTTATCTTGAGAACCTGACCGAAAAGGATTTCGCACCGCGCGGGCGGTCCGAGTCCTGGCCTCCGGCCGCGCCCGCCGCGCGCCGCCCCGATCCGGAAGTTCACCGATGCCCCCGACCCAGCACGCGGATATCCCGCCGCTCAGAGAGGCGTTCCAGCAGTTCCTGCGGCTGCTGCGGCTGATCCGTTCCTACTGGGGCCCGCTGGGCAAGGGAATGGTGCTGGGGCTGGTGCTGGGGCTGCTGGGGATGGTCACGCCGTACCTGTCCAAGCTGCTGATCGACGAGGTGTACCCCACCCGCAACCTCACCCTCATGGAGGTGCTGGTGCTGGGGATCCTGGCGGTCTCCGTGGCGTCGTCGGTGATGTCGGCCATCCGCAGCTACTTCACCACGTACACCACCAGCCACCTCGCCAACGCCACCAGCCTCCTCTTCTTCAACCACCTGCAGCACCTGCGCACGCGGTTCTTCGACGAGCACCGCGTGGGCGAGATCATCTCGCGCTTCGCCGACGTGCGCAACTCGCTGAACAGCGTCAGCCGCGTGTTCGAAACGCTGTTCGTGAACGGCGTGTACCTGTTCCTGGTGCCGCCGTTCCTGTTCCTGCTGCAGTGGAAGCTGGCCATCGTGTCGCTCATCACCGTGCCGCTCACGGTGATCATCACCACCATGTCGGCGCGCCTGCTGCGCCGCTTCTGGAAGAAGAGCGCCGAGGCCTACGCCGACCTGGGCGCCTTCCAGGTCGAGGTGCTGAGCCACATCCGCACCCTGAAGGCGATGTCGATGGAGCACGCGGTGTACGAGCGTGCCCGCAGCCAGATCCAGGCGGCGCTGCAGGTGCAGTTGAAGGCGGGGGGATGGAGCCAGGTGTTCGGCACGCTGACCTCGGTGGTCCGCGCGCTGGGCACGGCGGTGTTCACCTGGTACGGGTGGACGCTGATCGTGAAGGGCGAGATGACGCTGGGCGACTACATCGCCTTCACCGCGTACATGGGATACCTGTACAACCCGCTGCAGCAGATCACCGGGCTGTTCTCGGACTTCCAGCAGACGGCGGTGAACCTGGGGCGCATGTTCGAGTACCTGGACATGCCGCTGGAGCAGGACCCGGCCAACGCGTACCAGCCGCACGGCGCCATCCAGCACGTGATCGAGGGCGACATCCGGCTGCGCGACGTGTCGTTCGGCTACAGCGCCGAGAAGCGCGTGCTGCACGACGTCACGCTGCACTTCGCGCGCGGCGGGATCACCGCCATCGTGGGCCCCAGCGGCGCCGGCAAGAGCTCGCTCCTGCGCCTGGTCACGCGGATGGAGGAGCCCGACTCGGGGCAGGTGTTCGTGGACGGCAGCCCGGTGACCACCTTCTCCATGTCGGACCTGCGGCGCCAGGTGAGCGTGGTGTGGCAGGAGTTCTCGCTCATGCAGGGCACCATCTGGGACAACCTGACGCTGGGCGCCGAGAAGGTGTCGCGCGCGGCGGTCGACGACGCGGTGCGCCTCTGCCGCCTGGACTCGCTGGTGGCCGACCTCCCGCAGGGGTACGAGACCAGCGTGGCCGAGTGGGGCGCCACCCTCTCGGGCGGGCAGCGGCAGCGGATGGCGCTGGCCCGCGCGCTGGTGCGCGACACCCCGGTGCTCCTGCTGGACGAGGCCACCAGCAACATCGACATGCAGACCGAGACCGAGATCCTGCGCGACCTGTTCGGCCACATGGAGGGGAAGACCATCATCTTCGTCACGCACCGCGTGCAGACCGCCGCGCTGGCCGACCAGATCTGCGTGATCGAGGCCGGCCGCGTGGTGGGCGTGGGCACCCACGCCGAGCTGATCCGCGACAACGAGACCTACCGCCTGCTGCACGGCGGCGGCAACGTGGACGAGGTGCGGCGCCTGCGCGCCGTGCCGCAGACGGTGTGACCGCCATGCCGCGCCGCGCCGTCTTCGGCTCGATCTCGAGGTGCCCATGAGCACGCAGCTCCCCACGCGCAAGGATCCCGACGTCATCCCGCTGCGCCTTCCCGACATCCCGCACGAGGGGCAGCCCGGCGCGCGCTTCGTCCGGCGCGCCGTGGGGCTCACGCTGATGCTGATCGCGGCGCTGGCCGTGGCCGGCGTGGGCGTGGCCTTCCTGGTGAAGATGGACGTGACGGTGAAGGCCGCGGGGGTGCTGGAGCCGGTGGGGCTGTACCCCATCCGCGCGCTGCAGGGCGGCCCCGTGCGCGAGGTGCTGGTGCACACCGGCGACACCGTGCACCGCGGCCAGGTGCTGGTGCGGATGGACACGGTGGAGCTCGCCTCCTCGCTCGCGCAGCTGCAGGCGCAGCTCCGCGCGGCCGAGATCGACCGGCAGCGCTCCGCCACCGCCGACCCGCTGCAGCGCGAGCAGAGCAGCGAGCGGGTGGCGCAGGCGCGCACCCGGCTGGGAAGCTCGCTGGCCACGCTGCGCCAGCGGATGGTGGAGTACGACCTGGGCACCAACGTGGACTCGCTGCTGGCGGCGTACGTGCCCGGCACCCACGTGACGCTGGACCAGGCGGTGGCCGAGGTGCGCAGCGCGCAGGCCGACATCCGCCTCTCGGGCGCCGAGGGCGGGCTGCAGGAGCTGTCGCGCTTCGACCGCGAGAAGCTGGGCACGCAGATGGACCAGCTCCGCGCCCAGATCGCCGCGATCCGCGCGCGGCTGGGCCAGCTCACCATCGCCGCGCCCACCGACGGGGTGGTGCTCACCGAGCAGCTGGAGCGCCTTCCCGGCGCCTTCGTGCGCGAGGGCGAGCAGCTGATGGAGCTGGGCGACACGCAGGAGTGGCGCGTGCAGCTGAGCGTGGCGGAGCGCGACGTGCACAAGGTGAAGGTGGGCGACTCGGTGAAGGTGGAGCTGCCCGCCTTCGACCAGTCCGAGCGCCAGCAGCTGGGCGGCCGCGTGATCTACGTGGCCCCCGAGCCGCTGTCGGCGCAGGGTCAGGCGGCGGGCGGCGCCTCGGCCCCGGTGGCGCAGGCGGGGCCGGGCGTGTACCGCGTCACCGCCTCGCTGGACCGCCGGCAGCTGGAGAAGATGGGGATCGAGAACTTCCGCCGTGGCTACACGGTGCAGGGCAACGTCATCACCCGATCGGGACGGATCATCACGCTGCTATGGAACTACTTGACCGAGAAGCTGGGGCAGTGACCGGCGAAGAGCGCTTCGGGCCCCCCGCGCCGTTCGAGCCCCCCGCGTGGGTGGCCGACGGGCTGGGGCGGCCCACCGGAAAGGGGCTGCGCGTGGCCGTCATCGACAGCGGCTGGGACCGCGGCTGCGACGACCCCCGCGTGCTGCCGGGGATCGGGCTGGTCGACCCCGAGGACGACTTGGCCATGCTGCGCACCGACGATGACCACGACCGCGTGGGCCACGGCACCGCCTGCATCCACCAGATCCTGCGCATCGCCCCCGACGCGGAGATCATCCCCGTCCGGGTGTTCGGGCGCGAGCTGGAGACCAGCCCGGGAACGCTGCAGGCGGGGATCCTGTACGCCATCGAGCGCGGCGTGGACGTGGTGAACCTGAGCCTGGGCACCACGCTCGAGGGAACGCTGCACCCCCTCTACGCCGCCTGCGAGAAGGCGCGCCAGCAGGGGATGATCATCGTGGCCGCCGGGCACAACTCGCGCGACTGGAGCTACCCGGCCATCTTCGAGAACGTGATCGGCGTCTCCGCGGCGCGCTTCGAGAGCGCCTACGAGTACCGCTACCATCCCGACGAGGCCATGGAGTGCCAGGCGTGGGGGGTGGAGCAGCCCGTGGTCTGGCTGCGCGGCCAGGAGCAGGTGAAGCACGGCACCAGCTTCGCCGCGCCCAACATCACCGGCATCGTCTGCCTCCTGCTGGAGCGCCACCCCGGCGCGAAGCTCGAGGAGATCCGCGAGCTGCTCGCCCAGCACGCCCTCAGCGTCGAGCGGGGCGAGGCGTCCGCCGAGGAGGGCGATGCGCGTCCGGAGCCCGAGTCGGAAGTCGCCGCGCGCGAATCCTGATCTCCGGCCAGGGGGATTCGGTCGACGGAGAGAAGCAGGCGAGGCGGAGGGTCCGTCTCGCCTGCTTCCGTCTTCATCCATCTCCCGATCGCGTTCCCGTAGATCCATGGCCTCACGCGGAGACGCGGAGACGCGGAGGAAAAGCCCCCCTCGCCCGCTGGGGAGACGCGGAGGAGAAGCCGCCCCCCGCGCCCCGCGTGTGTCCCTCCGCGGGCCTTCGCTCGTTCTATATTACCGGATTCGGAGATTGATCGTGCAATCCGACAGCACACGTGCGACCTCGCCTATAGATCCTTCGGCCTGCAACCGCGCGTGTGGGAGCAACGACGGTGTGGCCGGCCTCAGGATGACGTCTCTCTGTGCGTCTGGAATGCACAGGTGATTGCCAGATCCGGTATATGACGGGAGGAGAGAGGCCGCGGAAGGGCGGGGGATGGGGATCGGCGCGCCGCGGCGGGTGTGGCGCGCCGGCCGCGGCGAGCGCCGGGAGGGGAACGGATGTAGTCCGGAGATGCGGGGGGGCGTGCTTGCGGAATCGGGGCGCCGCAAATACTGTATACGCGCGGCGCTCGCCGCCTTTCCCCAATGTGCTCCCCGTACGTGCTGGACGCAGGCCCCCAGGGCCGCGGGCGTCGGCGCGTGAACGCAGGGCCCACAGACCCCGCAGGGCCGGCACGAGCAGGGCGCCGGCGGGTCGCCGCCCCTTCGGATCCGTTGAAGCCGCAACGCCACGCCGTCATCTTGGAACTGGTCCGCGAGCACCGCGTCGCCTCGCAGGAAGCGCTGCGCGAGCGGCTGGCTCAGCGCGGGATCGAGGTGGCGCAGGCCACCCTCTCGCGCGACATCCGCGAGCTGGGGCTGGTGAAGGTCCCCGACGAGGAGGGCGGCTCGGTGTACACCCTGCCGCCGGGCGTCACCGACCCCACCCCCACGCTTGCGCGGCTCCTTCCCAGCCTGTACCTGGGCGCCGACGGGGTGGGCAACCTGCTGGTGGTGAAGACGCTGATCGGCGGCGCGCAGCCCATCGCGGTGGGGATCGACTGGGAGGAGTGGCCCGAGGTGGTGGGCACCATCGCCGGCGACGACACCGTGCTGGTGATCCTGCGCGACCCGGCGCACCGCGACACCGTTACCCGGCGCCTGGAGGAGCGGGCCGGCGTGGAGCGCTGAGCGGCGCCGGCGCGGGAGACCATGCGCCCGGCCCCGTAGCAGGAAGTAGCAGAAATTCCTTGCCACGAAGACCCGTGGCCGGTGTGTGTCGGCTAAAGAAGTAGCAGGACGTAGCAGAGCGTTGACGAATGCGCCACGCGGCTGTACCGTTGGTGCATCCAGCACACACGCCCCCGGCATCTCCGCCCCCGCCCGGCCCGCGGTGGGCGTCCGCCGCCCCGGTCTTTTCCCAGCAGGCTCCACGCGCAGGACCGTCCCCGTCCCGGAAAGGAGGATCCGCCCGCCGGTACCGCAGACCGGCAACGCTTCCAAACCCCTGTCAGGACATCCAGTTCACGAAGTTCAGGAGAACGCAGATGAGTTTCTCGAGTCGTCTAGCAACGGCGCTCGGGGTTGCCGCCACGGTGGCCGCGCTCGCCGCGCAGCCCGCCGCCGCGCAGCAGACCGGCACGGTGTCGGGTGACGTGACCGCCTCCGGCTCCAACGAGCCGCTGTCGGGCGTCGCCGTGAACGTGGCCGGCACCAACCTCAGCGTCGTAACCAATGCGCAGGGGCACTACGTCCTGCGCGGCGTTCCCGCCCGCGCCGTCACCGTGCGCGCGCTCCGCATCGGCTACGTGGAGCAGACGCGCAGCGTGACCGTGCCCGCCGGCGGCACCGCCACCGCCGACTTCCGCCTGTCGGTCTCGGCCGTCCAGCTGGCCCCCGTGGTGACCACCGCCACCGGCGAGGCCCGCCGCGTGACCGTGGGCAACTCCATCGGCCAGGTGAACGCCGCCCGCGTGACCGAGGAGCGGCCCATCGCCAACATCTCGGACCTGCTCACCGCCCGCGTGCCGGGCGTGCAGGTGCTCCCCGGCAACTCCACCGGCGCCGGCGGGCGCGTCCGCATCCGCGGCACCAGCTCGCTGTCGCTGTCGAACGATCCGATCTACGTCATCGACGGGATCCGGATGAACTCGGCCACCAACTCGAGCGCCATCGGCGTCGGAGGCACCACGCCCAGCCGCGTGAACGACCTGAACCCCGACGAGATCGAGAGCATCGAGGTGGTGAAGGGGCCGTCGGCCTCCACGCTGTACGGCACCGACGCCGCCAACGGCGTGATCGTGATCCGCACCAAGCGCGGCCGGGTGGGCCGCCCGCAGTGGTCGGTGTACAGCGAGCAGGGCGTGGTCACCGACCACAACCCGTACCCCACGGCGTACCGCGCCTGGCGCTCGGGCCCCACGGCGGCCACGACCTCGACCTCGGCCAACGGCGTGCAGTGCCTGCTGATCGACCTGGCGGCCGGCCGCTGCACCCAGGACAGCGTGACCAGCTTCAACCTGTTCGAGAACGACCGCACCACCCCGCTGGGCACCGGGCACCGCCAGCTGTACGGCCTGCAGGTGTCGGGCGGCAGCGAGGTGCTGCGCTACTTCGTGAGCGGCGAGGCCGAGGGCGAGACCGGCGTGCTGAAGATCGCCGACTTCGACGTGGCCCGCCTGAACCGCCAGGGAATCGACATCCGCGACGAGTGGATGCACCCCAACGCGCTGAACCGCGCCTCGGGCCGCGCCAACCTGAACGTGACGCTCAGCCCCAAGGCCGACTTCGCGATCAACACCAACTACATCGCCCTGGCGCAGCGCTTCGCGCAGACCGACAACAACACCATCGGCATCCAGTCCAGCGCGTACGGCGGCCCCGGCTTCGGCTACAACGTGACGGCCACCGGCGACAGCCTGTTCGGGTACCGCGCCTTCACCCCCGGCGACATCTTCCAGGAAACGGTCCGCCAGGACGTGAACCGCTTCATCGGCTCGATGACCGGCAACTACCGCCCGGCCACCTGGCTCACGGCGCGCGGCAACTTCGGCCTCGACTTCACCAACCGGGTGGACCGCGACCTCTGCCGCCGCAACAACTGCCCCAACTTCAGCACCGTGCGGCAGGGCTTCAAGTCCGACGCCCGCACCTCGTTCAACGTGTACACGGTCGACGTGGCGGGCACCGCCACCGCGCACCCCATGTCGTGGCTGACCTCGGGAACCACGGTGGGCGCGCAGTACTACCGCAACGTGTTCGACCGCAACGGCGCGTTCAGCAGCAACCTGCCCCCGGGCGCCACCACGGTCACCGCCGGCTCGGTGCAGACCTCCGACGAGAACGTGTCGGAAGCGCGCACGCTGGGCGCGTTCATCGAGGAGAACCTGGGGATCAACGACCGCCTGTTCATCACCGGCGCGGTGCGCTCGGACCGCAACAGCGCGTTCGGCGCCGACTTCAAGACCGTGTTCTACCCCAAGGTCTCGGTCAGCTGGGTGGCCTCGGAAGAGCCGTTCTTCCCGCACGTGGGCTTCATGGACGAGCTGCGCCTGCGCGCCGCGTACGGCGCCAGCGGCGTGCAGCCCGGCACCATCGACGCGGTGCAGTACTACGCCGCCACCTCGGGGCGCTTCGACGCCACCGAGCTTCCCGGCGTGGTGTTCAGCGCGGTGGGCAACCGCAACCTGAAGCCCGAGCGCTCGGCCGAGCTGGAAACCGGCCTGGACGCCCGCTTCTTCGGCAACCGGGTGAACACCGAGCTCACCTACTACAGCAAGACCTCGCGCGACGCGCTCATCGCCCGCAACCTCCCGCTCTCGCTGGGCACCGGCAGCACGGTGCGCTTCGAGAACCTGGGCGAGGTGCGCAACTGGGGATGGGAGTGGCTGGTGAACGGCCAGCTGCTGGAGCGCTCGTTCCTGGGGTGGGACGTGACGGTCTCGGGCTCGCACAACTCCAACGAGCTGGTGGACCTGGGCGGCGTGCCGCCGATCATCGGCAGCACCATCCAGAACCGCGAGGGCTTCCCGCTGAACGGCTACTGGCAGCGGCCCCTCAAGAGCTTCGCCGACGCCGACCACAACGGCATCATCACGGTCAACGAGATCGTGGTGGGCGACACCGCCGAGTTCATGGGCTACTCGCAGCCGCGCACCGAGATCACCTTCACCAACGGCATCGACCTGTTCAACCGCAAGGTGCGGATCTCGGCGCTGTTCGACCACAAGGGCGGCAACCTGCTGCTGAACGGCACCGACCGCATCCGCTGCCAGAGCCGCGGCAACTGCCGCGGGATCGTGGACCCGACCGCCCCGCTCGACGAGCAGGCGGCCGCGGTGGCCGTGCGCGTGCACCCCAGCGCCAGCCAGGCGGGGTACATGCAGGACGCCTCGTTCACCCGCTTCCGCGAGCTGGGCGTGACGCTCACGGCGCCGCAGAGCTTCGCCCGCCGCTTCGGCGGCCGCGCGCTCTCGGCCACGTTCTCCGCCCGCAACCTGAAGGTCTGGACCAGCTACAAGGGGATCGACCCCGAGAGCAACTACGGCCAGACCGACGTGCCGACCGACTTCCAGACGGCGCCGCCGCCGAGCTACTACACCGTTCGGGTCAACCTCGGCTTCTGACGCCCCAAGGAGAAAGACATACTCATGCAGATCACACGCAAGTCAGTCGGCACCCGGCTGCGCGTGGCCCTGGGGACGGCGGCCGCCGCCGTCCTCCTGGCCGGGTGCAGCACCGATGACATCCTCCAGGTGACCGACCCGGACATCATCAACCCGGGCGACGTGTCGTCGCCCGACGGCGCCGAGGCGGTGCGGATTGGAGCGCTGGCGCGCTTCAACGGCGCCACCAGCGGCTACAACGGCGGCAGCTCGGGCGAAACGCTGTGGATCTACAGCGGCCTGCTGGCCGACGAGTGGCAGACCAGCGACACCTTCGCGCAGCGCATCGAGACCGACCAGCGCCGCGTGCAGGACAGCAACGCCAACATCGCCAACGGCTACCTGTACGCCCACCGCGCCCGCGTGTCGGCCGCGCAGGCCATCCGCTCGCTGGCCCAGTTCTCGCCCAGCGCGCCCAAGTGGCAGACGGCCGAGCTGTACTTCGTCGAGGCGTACATCGAGAACATGCTGGCCGAGCACTTCTGCAACGGCATCGCGTTCAGCGACGTGATCGACGGGGTGGACTCGTACGGCCCGCAGGTCACCAACGCCGACGTGTACGCCCGCGCCCTGGCGCATGCCGACTCGGGGCTGTCGGTGCTGGGCGCCGGCACCAGCGCGCAGGAGACCAAGATCCGCAACGCGCTGCAGGTCACGCGGGGCAAGATCCTGGTGAACCTGGGCCGCTTCAGCGACGCGGCCGCGGCGGTGGCCAGCGTGCCCACGAACTACGGGTACGAGAACCAGCACTCGCTGACCACCAAGACCAACACGGTCGCGGAGATGAACGGCGTCAGCCGGCGCTACACCATGGGCGACAACGAGGGCACCAACGGCCTTCCGTACGTGTCGGCCAACGACCCGCGCCTGCCCACCTGCACGGGGGTGTCCACCCCCACCAGCACGCGGTGCCAGCAGCGCGGCTTCACCACCTCGAACACGGCCTTCAACACCACCAACGTCACGCCGCTGCGGGTGCAGCTGCGCTGGCCGGCGCAGAACAGCCCCGACACCGTGGTCAACGGCATCGAGGCGCGTCTGATCCAGGCCGAGGCGCAGATGCGCGCGGGCAACTTCAGCGGCGCCGGCGGCACGCTGGAGATCCTGAACCAGCTGCGCACGGCGGCGGTGAACGCGGGCACCACGGGCGGCGCGGGCGTGGCCGGCCTGCCGGCGCTCACCGATCCGGGCACGGCGGTGGACCAGCAGAACCTGTTCTTCCGCGAGAAGGCGTTCTGGCAGTACAGCAAGGGTACCCGCCTGGGTGACATGCGCCGCCTGATCCGGCAGTACGGGCGCACGGCCGAGTCGGTGTTCCCCACCGGGAGCTTCGCCGAGGGCGGCACCTACGGGCCCGACGTGAACCTGCCCCTGCCGCAGCAGGAGCAGAACAACCCGAACTTCCACGGGTGCCTGGACCGCGCCGCCTGACGCGGACCCGGCGCACCACGGAAGCGTGAGAAGGCCCGGCGAGCTCTGCTCGCCGGGCCTTTCTTCGTCTGCCGGGACCCGCTGCGTTCAGCGCCGCGTGGGCACCAGCTCGCTCTGCAGCCGCTCGATCAGGGCGGCGTCCACGCCGTACATCCGGGCCACGTACCCCAGCGTCACGCCGTCGTCGCGCAGCTCGCGCAGGTGGTCGGCGGCCAGCCGGCGGATGAGCAGCTCGGCCGGGTCGGGCTCGATCTCGGTAACGGGAAGCGCGCGGATCGGGCGCGCCGGTGCGCTGTTGTCGCGGGGTTCGAGCAGGGGGGCTTCTGCGTGCATGTTCCAGGGCTGGGAGCGGCGTGTCCGCGCATGATTTCGCTCGCGACAGAGGCGCATTTCGCGTGCCGCACACGGCGCACCGCATGTTTGCGAAACACGGGGAACGGGAAGCTTCGCGCGCGCCCAACCGGTTCAGGCAGGCAGGTTTGGGCGTGTTTGGCGCCGGGGTGTTAGCGGCGGGCGTAAATCTGACACTTTCGGCGGGCGAAAATCTGACAGTCGGCATCGCACTCGTGGCGGTCTGCGCGTGAGGTGAGCGCGCGGGCGGCCGATCCCACAGGTTGGCTCCTCCA
>Ga0326721_10000609_pt1 | contig 10953 bp, 7 predicted proteins | sample SGPome_FD_203951 | JGI IMG/M metagenome (GOLD analysis project Ga0326721, IMG submission 203951) | Soil microbial communities from Southern Great Plains, Lamont, Oklahoma, United States - SGP_1_2016 | ecosystem: Engineered > Artificial ecosystem > Soil microcosm > Unclassified | place: USA...
GTCTCACCTCTGCCTCTCCGGGGCCCGCTGGTCCGCAGGTCAGTCATGACGATCATCCTGACGTGGCCGACCGGCATGTTGGGCATGTCCGCTTCGAGCGTCACCAAGATTCCATAATTTTTTTCCGAGCCACGCGTAATCGGGCAGGTCGATCGAAGGACGGGGAGATGGTGCGCGCGGCCATCGATATGACTCCCCCTGGCCAACGACGATGACTCGCTCGTACTAACGCAATGATTCAACGGCGGTATACAATGCCATCCAGGTCGCCACTTGGACTGAGCCGCCGCTGCCACGCCACTGATCATGCGTAAGGCGGCCGATGCGCGGAGATTTCCGACACGCGGCGGACCGGCCGGCGTCGCCCCGCGGCAGCTCGGCTGCCTCTCTTTCCACCGAGCGCGCCGAAAGCTTAGTCGGCTCCGAGGAGCTCACTTCGAACGTCGGAAGCCCTCCAGTGCCGTCTTGAGTTCGGTGAAATCCACATATTCCCTACAGCCTTCAAGCGAACCCACTTGGTTGCTCGCGTCATGTTGTGTAGCTTCAGCGTGTACCAGTGGAGTGAGCATGGACGGTTCCGGCGTAAACGAGGACGGCGCAGTATCGCTGTTCCGCTCGGAGGCCCTCCAAGCTGCTCGTGATCGCCTGGGTGCGCCCGTCCGTCCGGTTGGGGTGGCGAGCTGGGCGCTGGCCGCCTTCATGGCGTCCCTGCTGGTCGCCACGGTCATCTTTCTTTGCATCGCCAAATACGCCCGCCGGGAGACTGTGACGGGCATGTTGCAGCCCGCGGCCGGGGCCTTGCGGATCACGAGCCTGCGGCCCGGGATCGTCGCGGCGGTCAATGTTCGCGAAGGTCAGGACGTCTCCCGCGGTCAGCCGCTCATTGTGCTGGCCTTCGATCCCACCGTCAGCGGCGGTCGTCGGCTCGGCGACATCCTGTCGGACGCCTCGGCTGATCAGGGCGCGGCGCTGGCGCGGCAGGCCGTAGCGCGGCGCGATCTGATCGATCGGCAGCGAGACGAGATCGCCGCCAAACGGGGAGCTCTGCTCGACCAGCAGCAGCGCCTGGTCACGGATGCGGCCTTGCAACAGGAACGCGTGAACCTCGCCGAACAGACGGCGCAGGCGGCGCGCACGCTGTGGAGCAAGCAACTGATGTCGGCGGTGCAATACCGCCAGCGCGAAGAGGCGCTGATTGTCGCCCGCCAAGGCCTGGCGTCTATCCAACGCGATCAGGCCGCCATCCCATCGTCACTTGCCCAACTCATCGCCGAGGACCGCCGACTGGTGGCCGAGGCGGCGGACGGCGCGGCCTCCATCGCCGCCAACCGCGCTCAGCTTGACGAGAAGCGGGCCACGAACCAAGCCGAAACCCAGATCGTGCTGACGGCGCAGACGGCCGGCCAGATCGCCGCCCTGCAAGCCAAACCCGGCGCGGCGGTCAGCGCCGGCCAAGCCCTGGCCTATGTGCTGCCTCGCGGCGTCAAGCTTCAGGCCGAACTTTGGGCGCCCTCCCGCGCCGCCGGTTTCGTGCGCCCCGGCGACAAGGTCCGCCTGATGTACGACGCCTTCCCCTACCAACGTTTCGGGGTGGGGCGCGGAAGCGTCGTCGAGGTGGCGCGCGCGCCGACCGCGCCGGCGGACTTGCCTGTGCCGATCCGCACGGAGGAATCCCTCTATCGCGTCGTGGTCGACCTCGATGACCAGGACATGCACGGCTACGGCCAGGACTGGCGGCTGGCCCCCGGCATGCGCCTGACCGCCGACATGGTGCTCGAACAGCAGTCCCTGTTCGCCTGGCTGTTCGACAAAGTTCGCGCCGCCCAGACCCGCGCTCAGCCTTTGTGACGGAAACAGTTTGTGCTCGATTTTCGTGAAGTCCGCCAGACCGAAGCCGCCGAATGCGGGCTGGTCTGTCTTGCCGTGGCATCCGGTCTTTTGGGCGCCCAGCTCGACATGGCGCAGTTGCGCCGGACCCATCCGGTATCGCCCCGCGGCCTGACGCTGCAGGAAATCACGGACGTGGCCAACGCGCTGGACATGAGCGGCCGGGCCGTACGTTGCGAACTGGAAGAGCTCGGCGAATTGACTTGCCCGGCCATTCTGCATTGGGGCCTGAACCACTTCGTCGTTCTCGAACGTGTATCCCGCGGCAAGGCGAGGATCATCGACCCGGGCCAGGGTCCGCTGGCCCTGGACCTGCGCGAGGTGTCCAAGCGCTTCACCGGGGTGGCGCTCGAGCTTTCGGCGACGCCGGCGTTCAAGCGCCATCAGGCGCGCTCGCCGCTGAAGCTGACGAGCCTGTTGCATTGGACGCCGCCGGTGATCAGCGGCCTGCTGCAAACCTTGCTGCTCTCCTTCGTGCTCCAAGCCTACATCGTCGCCAGCCCCTTCTACATGCAACTGGCGATCGACGAGGCGGCCTTGAAGGGCGACAAGGATCTCCTGCTCGCGCTCGCCGTCGGCTTTGGCTTGTTTGCGGCGTTCAACGCCGGCGCCGAAGCGCTGCGCGGCGTCGCCCTCCAGCGGGTGTCGTCGCTTCTCAGTTGGGACATGACCCGGCGGCTCTTTCACCACATGGTTCGCCTGCCCCTTCCCTGGTTCCAGCGGCGGAAATTGGCGGATGCCCTGTCGCGCTTTGACAGTCTCAATCCGATCAAGGGCTTGATCGCGAGCGGCCTGGTCGGCGCCGTGATCGACGGTACGTTGTCCATCGTTACGCTGGGCATGATGATCGCCTTCGCGCCGATGCTGGCGATCATCACACTGGTCGGCTTGGCGCTGTACATAGGCGTCCGGCTGGCAGCGATTCCCTTGACCATGAAGCTCGGCGCCGCATCGATCACCGCGTCGATCGCCGAGCAGGGCAGTCGGATCGAAACCTTGCGCGCCATGCAGACCATCAAGGTCATGGCGGCGGAGGCGGAGCGCGAAGGAGGATGGTCGAACAAGTTCGCGGCCACGGTGCGAGCGGCGCAGTCCAACGCCTTCGCCAATATTGGCTTCTCGACCGTCCAGCGCCTGTTCGATGCGCTCGCCCTGGTCGCCATCGTTTATTTCGGGGCGAGCGCGGTGATCGACGGCAAGATGACTGTCGGCGTTCTCTACGCCTTCACGGCCTACAGAAGTCAGTTCCTGGCCCGTACGCAGAGCCTGTTCGAGCAGTTCGTCAGTTGGCGAATGCTTGACCTGCACACGCACCGCCTGGCAGACATCGTCCTGCACCCGCTCGAACCTAATATCGACCGTACGCCGGCCGGACTGCCCGCGGTGAAGGGACATTTCGAACTTCGTGGGCTCGGCTTTGCCTACGCCCCGCATGAGCGGCCGGTGTTCAGGGATGTGAACCTGACCATCGAACCGGGCGAGTTCGTCGCGATAGTGGGTCCCTCGGGAGCGGGCAAGTCGACGCTGCTGAAGGTGATCAGCGGCCTCTATCCCGCCAGTGGCGGCGAAGTGCGATTGGACGGCCTTCCCTTGACGGCCTGGGGTCCGCGTTCGATCCGACGAGCCTTGGGTGTGGTCATGCAGGACGATGAGCTGTTGTCGGGCTCAATCGCCGAGAACGTCGCCTTCTTCAGCGAACAGATCGACATGGAATGGGTCTGGGAATGTCTGCGTCGCGCGGCTATCGCCGAGGAGGTCCGCGCTATGCCGATGAGGGCGGACACGCTCGTCGGCGACATGGGTTCCTCGCTCTCGGGCGGGCAGAAGCAGCGAATCCTGATCGCCCGGGCTCTCTATCGGAATCCACAGGTGTTGATCTTCGACGAAGCTACTTCTCACCTAGATCTCGAGAACGAAGCAACAATCAGCGACACGCTGACCAAGCTCGACATCACGCGGATCGTAGTTGCACATCGGCGGGAGACGATCGAGAGAGCAGAAAAGGTCTTTATGCTTGATGCCGGCACGCTCAGGAATGCTCGTGGTTCAAAAATAGACAATTTAGAGCAATTGCCGATACCCGTGTCAGATTGATAGAGTAAATTGTGGCGTAGAATTAATTTTCAAATTCTTAAAATATCACCTTGACTTGCATTTTGGATAAAATACAACTTAAATGTTGTAACTCTAATGTAAGGATATAGTTATGAGAGAGTTGAATGCTGCTGAAATGCACTTGGTTTCTGGGGGTGACGGCAGCACCGAAGTTGAGCCCATCGTCGTTACGGCGTTCAACATCTATCTCGTTCACGAGCCGAGCAACGCCAATGGCCCGCCGATCCAAGGCGCAAAGCCAGGTATTGGTGGTGGCGAAGGCGGCGGCGCGGAAGACATGGCCGATATCATCGTTGACTGGTTTGCCCATTTGATCGGCGCTGACCAATTCAGTCTGCATAAGATTGCCGAACGAAACACCAAGAGCAACTTCAACCGAGACACGACCAATACACAGTCTTCCAACGGACACAATTGGTGGACTGAAAAATCTGATGGAACCGGCTGGTTCGATCTCGACAACGACGGAAAACCGGAAACGCATGTAAAGCTTTACAGCGACGGCTCGGCGTTCATGGATTCCGACTTCAACGGCACATTCGATACTAAAGTTCAATAGTAAGGCATAAGCCCGATGGCGCTCACGCTAAAGAAGTGTTCTGGGTTGCGTGGGCGCCTAGTCCTGGCGGCAATATGCCTGTTCGGCGCTCAGTCGGCCCACGCTGACGTGGTCGCGGGCCTAATTGCCATTCCTGCAATGCCGCTTGCACAGAGCCTGTGCGGCACAAAACGACTCTCGCTTTCCCCTGATGGAAAATTTGCTGCGGCTTGGTCGCCGTACGTCTTCGAAGGTAAGGGGTTTTCGACCTATTCGGCTCCCGATCTCACCGTCATCGATACTGATTGCGTGCTCTCGCGGGGCTTTGACCAATCCTGTGTAATCGCGCAGTACGGGGATACGGCTCCCGCAACGTCCATGACGTGGTCTGCGGATTCCACCACCCTGATGAGTTCAGGGCCTGGGATGGAGTTCAAGTACTTCTTCGCCCCACTGTTTCAACGCCAGACCGTGGCGCGCGTTGAGGTCCCGATAGGCGACAAGTTTGGTCCCCTTCGCGTTGACGCCTTTATCGGGCAGGACGCGATTAAGGCGGCGGTCAGCGCGTCGGAGAAAAAATTCTCAACACTTTCAACTTCGGACGACTTCAGCGTGACCGATGTCGTCGCTTCGACAGAGCCGCGCCGACAGACTGCGGTGTACAGACAGGACGGGTCCTTCTTCGCCATCGTCGCCGGTAGTAGCAGCCAAACCGCACGGGGCATTAGTGGTGTTTCTCTGGGTGACGACGCTCAACTGCTGCACGGCGGCCGCGAGGAATTCATCCTCGCGAGCGGAACCCTAGTTCGATTGAGAGACGGCAAGGAAGTGGCGCGGGGGAGCCAGACAGTCCTATCGCCAGGAACCGGCGGCGTGGTCGCAGTCTACGACAACCTCAACTCAATCTTCGAGCGGCGAGTCTCTTCGGGAACGTTCGTGCAGCGAGCAATTCCCCGCCGGCGTGACGAACTCCTGATCGACTATGCGACCACGGCGGACGCCAAACTTAGAGCATACCACTTCGAGGCCCCATTTGGCCCGGCGCGGATCGAACTAGGCAACGCGGAAAGATCGAAAGAGCTTGTCTGCGCCCGCCAGGCGAAATTCAACTTTCCAGTCACAATCGAGAAGATCGACCTCGGGCAACCTGATTGGCCGTTGCCCGCGCGGTGGTTCCGAAATGCGGAGCCGAAAGGTGTGGTCTTCATTGCTCTGGGCGGGCCAGGTGCGGACGCCAGCAGCCGAGACCGCCTTTTCGGTCTCGAACGTTTCGTAAAGATGGGCCTGGACGTTGTTCTGGTCACCCAAAGCGGCAACCTTGGCGATGGGAAAGAACTGCCTGATCGTTTGGCGATTCATGGCGGTGCTGCGCTCGACCGGGACGCCTCGCTCATTCGACAAGCATTAGCTGCTCCTCGGTTTGCGGGGTACGCTCGGAAATACTTCTACGCGGAAAGTTTCGGCGCCTTGTTGGGGTTGGCGACAATGCAAAGCCCAGGCAAATCTGGCGCTGCGAACTTCGATCAATACATGCTGGCGGCACCGTGGATCCGCCCTCGAAATCCGTTGACCTGGGCCGACAGCCGAGGCCCGTTCCACCAGAATGTCCTGATACAGATGCGCTGGGAAAAGGCGGCCATGGGTATCGACTGGTCCAAGACCGACGATGCCTTCCGTACCTGGGCCGCACTCCGCGCCGACAACATGTCGTGCGATGCGAAAGTGGCGTTCTTCTACAGCAAACGGGACCCGACCTTCTCCCCGAAGGACGTGCCGTGCGAACAAAACGGAAAGATCGTCTTCCGTGCCTTGGACGTCGGTGATCACAATGTGGCTTTGGCCGCAGCGGATCCTTGGATTTCGGAAACCATCGCCAACGACTTAAGGATCGAGGCTAGACCGGAGAAATGACCGAGTGGATTTTGGTCTAGCTACGGCGCTTTCTGGTTGGATCGCCGGCGCCCTCCTCGACCGGAGGGCCACCAACCACCGGATCCAACCGGCCGGCGGATCCGACGACCCGAAGGTGCAGGCCCAATGGCTGCCGCTCCCGACCCATCTCACAATGACGCGCCGCTATGGATCCTGCCCAAGCCGTGCGGGTCAGAGGCTTGAGCGGGTTCTCGCCCGACTCTTGAAACACTAGCTTCAGGCAGGCCTGGAGCCGCCGACGCCGCCGACGCCGATCAATTCACCTCGAAGATCCTTAAGAAGCCCGGACAGGACGTTCAGGTCACTGGTGATCTCGCCTTCGAGCAGCATGATTCGCAAGCGCCACGCGGAGATTTTCGACCCGCCTCGCACCCACCTAGGATCTGCGCGCGAAGACTTCGATAAGGCGGCACTGTTCGAGTTGGCGCGTGTGGAGTTGGTTCGGCTGGGGCTCCTCGCTCCAAGCTTCAAATCGGTCAAGAAGGGCGAGCTTCCGGAATTTGATCAGAGAACCGGCATGATCAAGCAGCAGTCTCGCGAAATCACGCCGCTAGGGCGCATGCTATTGCGTAGTATCGGGCTGGCCGGCGCCGATGAGCTCTGAACGAGACTTCAAGAGTGCGATTGGCTTTTTCCAGCTACGATAGCTTCAACGCGATCCCCCCAGGCGATGATGGCCGCCAGACGCTCAGGGCGGTACTCGTGTCGCTGATAAACACCCACAAGACCGCTTTGTGTGCCTGATATGTGGTTGAGAACCCGCTCAACGACGTGAGGAGCCGCCCCAAGAGCGGCCATGCCCGTCGCGGCCGTGCGCCGCAGATCGTGAAGGCGCCACGCCAACATGCCAGCGGCATCTCCTCCCGCCTTTTCCCGCAGCATCTCCTCTATCAGAGCATCCAGCTTGCGCTTGGTCGCGGAGAAGCCACGGACCGCCCCCTCGCCCCTTGCCGGGAATACATTTGGCCCCGACCGCGGCATCGCTTTGACGAGCTTGAGCGCCTGAGAGCTCAGGTCGATCTCATGAGCCTTTCCGTTCTTGGTGCGCTCCTTGGGAATACGCCAAGTCGCCGCTTCGAGATCCAACTCGCCCCACGCCATGCCCGCCACCTCAGCCCTGCGCTGGCCGGTCAGCATCAGCAGCTTGATCACCGATCCGAAGGCCAAGCCAAGACCGTCCGAGGCCTTCCAGATGATTTCCAGCTCGTCATCGCTCAACACCCTGTCGCGCGCTTCGGGACGTGGAGGCGCGGTCAGGTTGGTGCAAGGAGACATCGCGACGAGTTCACGTTCCGCGCACCACCCAAAAAGGCCACGAAGCGCCGCGTAGGTCGCGCGAGCGACGGCTGGCGACCGTTGCTTGATGGAATCAATCAGGTCAGCCACGTCAACACGGCGCACTTCCGCGATATGGCGATCCCGCCAAGCCGGAACTGGCCCATGCCGCAACAGTCGAGCCGTTTCCGCTCCGCTGCGATTGGCGCGCAGGCACGCCTCAATGTAGCGCTCAGTGACCGCCTGGAAGTTGTCGCGTTGGCGGAGTTTCGCCTGCTCGGCCTGCAACGTGGCCGCCTCGCCCGTCAATCGCCGCGCTTCCCGCTCATCTTCCCTGTCTGCGAAGGGATCTCGTCCCAGATCGACGGCCGCCAACAGGCGCTTCGCCTCGTCCCGCGCCTTATCTACCGTCCAAGGCTGGCCGTGCTGACCGATCGTGATCCGTCGCGTTTTTGCGGGCTGGCCCGGTGCCCCCTTGGCCCGGTACTGGATCAGATAGATCCGCGCGCCCATGGCCGTCACCCGCAAGCCGAAGCGCGGAAGCGCGGTATCCCACAAGTAGATGTCCCGCTCAGCCGGAGCGACCGCATTCCACCACCGTCTTCGTCAACTTCACAGTCGCCATGCGCGCTTATCCAAGGCCATATCCCAGCTTCCAGATAAGCGCTCGATAAGCGACCCAGGTCAACGCCCAGGCATCGCCAGGAAACAACACGCCAGCAACTAATTGTATATTTTGGATTTTTAATCCTTGAGGAAACTCCAGGAAATCCGGTCCAACAATTATCTCCTGTGAGGAGGTCAGGGGTTCGATTCCCCTCGGCTCCACCAAGGACCTTTCCGACATTTCCTGACGACCTTTCGCGCCAAGCGGGCCGGATCGCGCCTGACTTCCCGCGCGGGCCTGGACAAGGTCCCGGCGGCGCCCGACGGTCTGGTCGGTGGATCGGGGGGATGCGTCTTGCGGATCGGAAATCTGTTGCTGCTGTCGGCGGCCTGCGCAGCGCTGTCGGCGCCCGCCCTGGCCGCCGGGCCCGCCGCCGACCTGGCCCGGCAGCGCGCCGTCGCCGCCCGGGTCCAGATCACGCGCGACGACTGGGGGATCGCCCACGTGCACGGCAAGAGCGACGCCGACGCGGTGTTCGGCATGGTCTACGCCCAGGCCGAAGACGACTTCCCGCGCATCGAGGCCAACTACCTGACCGCCCTGGGCCGCACCGCCGAGGCGGAAGGCGAGGCCGCGATCTGGCAGGACTTGCGGATGCGGCTGTTCGTCGATCCCGCCGACCTCAAGGCCCGTTACGCGGCGAGCCCCGCCTGGCTGAAGGCCTTGATGGACGCCTGGGCCGGCGGGCTGAACTTCTACCTGGCGGCCCATCCGGCGGTGAAGCCGAAGGTCATCACCCGGTTCGAGCCGTGGATGGCGCTGAGCTTCACCGAGGGCAGCATCGGCGGCGACGTCGAGCGGATCTCGCTGGGCGAACTGGAGGCCTTCTACGGCAAGCCCCAGCTCCAGGCCTCGGAGCAGGTCAGGGCCCGCGAACTGGCCCAGGCGGTGCAATTCCGCGAGCCCACCGGCTCCAACGGCTTCGCCATCGCCCCGTCCAACACCCGGGACGGCCACGCCCTGCTGCTGATCAACCCGCACACCTCGTTCTTCTTCCGCTCCGAGCTGCAGATGATCAGCGACGCCGGGCTGAACGCCTATGGCGCGGCGACCTGGGGGCAGTTCTTCATCTACCAGGGCTTCAACGCCCATGCCGGCTGGATGCATACCTCCAGCACCGTCGACGTAGTGGACGAGTTCGCCGAGACCATCGTCCGCAAGGACGGCAAGCTGGTCTACCGGTACGGCGCCGAGGACCGGCCGGTGGCGACGTCGGCCGTCGAGGTCGCCTACAAGGCCGCCGATGGCGCCCTGGCCCGCCGCACCTTCACCGTCTACCGCACCCATCACGGTCCGATCGTCCGGGCGGCGGACGGCCAAGGGGGCGGCCAAGGGGGCGGCAAGTGGATCGCCTTTGCGATGATGTACCGGCCGGTCGAGGCCCTTGAGCAGTCGTTCCTGCGCACCAAGGCGACCGATTACCAAAGCTTCCTGAAGGTGGCCGAGCGGAAGGCCAATTCCTCGAACAACACCCTGTTCGCCGACGACAAGGGCGAGGTGGCCTATCTGCACCCGCAGTTCATCCCCCGCCGTGAAGACCGCTTCGACTATACGCGCCCGGTCGACGGCTCGGATCCGGCCACGGACTGGAAAGGCCTGCACACCCTGTCCGAGGCGCCGCATCTGAAGAACCCGCCCAACGGCTGGCTGATGAACACCAACAACTGGCCCTATTCGGCGGCCGGGCCCTACAGCCCCAAGCCCGCCGACTTCCCGCGCTACATGGACAGCGTCGGCGAGACGCCGCGTGGGGTCCACGCCACGCGGGTGCTGAGCGCACGCAAGGACTTCACCCTGCCGACCCTGATCCAGGCGGCCTACGATCCCTACCTGACGGCCTTCGCCGACCTGATCCCGACCCTGTCCACGGCCTATGACCAGACGCCTGACGGCGACCCGGTCAAGGCGCGGCTGGGCGACCAGATGGCGGCGCTGAGGGGCTGGGACCTGAAGTGGTCGGAGGGCTCGACCGAGACCTCGCTGGCGGTGTTCTGGGGTGAGGCCCTGTGGGCCAAGTCGGCGGCGGCGGCCAAGGCGCGGGGCGTGTCGGTCTACGCCTACATGGCCGAGCGCACGACGCCGGCCCAGAAGCTGGCGGCCCTGGCCGAGGCCTCGGACCGGCTGGCGGCCGACTTCGGCAACTGGCGCACGCCGTGGGGCCGGATCAACCGCTTCCAGCGCAATGACGGCGCCATCGTCCAGACCTTCGACGACGCCAAGCCCTCGATCGCCGTGCCCTTCACCTCGGGCCAGTGGGGCTCGCTGGCCTCGTTCGGGGCCAAGCGCTATCCGGGCACGAAGAAGTACTACGGGACCAGCGGCAACAGTTTCGTGGCCGCGGTCGAGTTCGGCCCTCGGGTGAAGGCGGTCGCCCTCTCCGCCGGCGGCGAGAGCGGCGACCCGGCCTCCAGGCACTTCAACGATCAGGCCGAGCGGTATCCACGAGGGGATCTGCGGACGGTCTACTTCTATCCGGACGAGCTGAAGGGGCACGTGGAGCGGGCGTACCGGCCGGGGGAGCTTGGACGGTAGAGGCTGA
>Ga0326721_10000610_pt1 | contig 10947 bp, 10 predicted proteins | sample SGPome_FD_203951 | JGI IMG/M metagenome (GOLD analysis project Ga0326721, IMG submission 203951) | Soil microbial communities from Southern Great Plains, Lamont, Oklahoma, United States - SGP_1_2016 | ecosystem: Engineered > Artificial ecosystem > Soil microcosm > Unclassified | place: USA...
CCCGATCAGGATCTCGTTGCGGTGCATGGCATTCTTGGGCCCGCCGCCCACGCCGTCGCGCTCGTCCAGCAGGTCGAAACCGAAGTTCGCGCCGAAGTCGATGGGGTCCTCGGCCAGCAGGGCGGCCGGCGCGGTGGGGTCCTCCTCATCCATGTCGCCCTGGACCTCCTTCAGCCACTGCGCGCGGCGGGCCGCAAGGAGCTGCCTGATCGAGGCCATCAGCTCGTTCAGCTTGTCCAGGGTGCCGGACTTCCTGGCCCGGCCGACCACCGCCTGGTAGCTGTTGAAGATCAGCCGGAGCATCTCGTCGTAGACGGCGGTGATCGACACCTCCTCGTAGCCCTTGGCCTGCAGCGCCCGGCCGTACTGCTCGACCGGGTCGGCGGCGAATCCGATCAGCTGGTTGTCGCCGCCCACGCCGGCGAACAGGTTGCCGAGGTTGAGATACAGCGCCTGGTAGATGTCCTGGACGATGCGCTCCGACGAGCCCTTCGCGGTGACCTTCACCCCGAGCCGGGCGGCCATCGCGCCGTACCGTTCGCACAACTCGCTCTCGATCTTGAGAGCCCGATCGCTGTCGTCCATGATGTCGGCGAAGGCGTCCTCGAAGAGCAGCTTGGTGTCTTCGTAGTCGTCGAGCAGCGCCCGCTTCAGGGTGGCGTTGCGGACGACGTGCCGGATGTTGTCGCCGCCCTGGAACTTCAGCAGGTCCTTGTACTCGACCGGCCAGGCAGGCCTGGACAGCGAGGTCAGGGTGCGCAGCTTGCCCAGCTCGGACAGCCGCTCCTTGAACGCGACCAGGAACGCCGCCGGGCTGTCGTAGTCGGCGTCGGACTTGCAGAACTCCTTCAGGAACACCTCGCGGGTTCCGTACGTGCTGAACATGTTGTTCTTCGCGTACTCCCACAGCTCCTTGCCGGTCTTGCCGTACGGCTTGATCGCGGCGCCGGCCACCGTCATCCGGCGCAGCGCAGCCGGCGGCGAGGCCTGGCAGCGGTCCGCCGCGGGGTGGTGGGGAGCCGGCGCGATGGTGCGCCGCAGGGCCGCCATCACCGAGCTGGCGCTCGCCTCGGCCTCCCGTTCGGCCGGGTCGTCGGCACGCCCGATCATCGCCCCGGAGCCGGCGCCGGCATGGGTTCCCCTGGCGTGCTGGGCCACGTGGCTGAGCTCGTGCGCGAGCAGGTGCTGGCCGGCCGCCGACCCGGGCGCGTAGCTGCCCCGGCTGAAGTAGATGTCGGCGCCGTAGGTGAACGCGGTCGCCTGCACCGAACGGGTCAGGGTGTCGGCCTCGGCATCGGCGTGGATGCGCACCGAGCTGAGATCGGTGTCCAGCGCCGCGCCCATCGGCTCGGCGACCTGGGCCGGCAGCGTGCTGCCCGCGCCAGCCCGGCTGCGCAGCACCGACACGATGTCCTGGCTGGCCACCGTGCCACCGAGCGGGTCGGCGACCGGGGCGCCGGAGCGGGCAAGCCCGGCGACCGGGGCGGGCCGGGCGGGCGCGTCGGAGACGGCAAGCGCCTCCTCCTCGCGCCGGCCGGCTCGCCGGGCCGGCTGCCGGACCCGGGAGGCGCGCTCGGACATCCTCTCATCCCCTTCCCTGGATGAATTTGACGTCAGTTTAACCTTTGCGGCGAAGTTTGCGGGGCAGATCTGCCGCCGCCAGCCGCTGCGGCCAGCCGGCGCCGGACGGCGGCAGCCGGGCGAAGGGCCGGGTGTCAGCTGAGCGGGATGGCGCCGCCGAGGTCCTTGCGGCTGACCAGCAGCCGCCGGTAGGCGTCCAGGCGGGCCGGAGTGGAGTGCCCGGCCGCCACCCAGGCGTCGAGCTTGCAGCCATCGGCGGCGGACAGGTGCTCGCAGCTGCCGGGGCAGGTGGCCGCGCCGTCCTCCAGATCGGGAAACGCCCACAGCACGTCGTCGGCGCTGACGTGGGCCAGGCCGAAGGAGCGCACCCCGGGGGTGTCGATGACCCAGCCGCGGGCTGGCTCGGGCAGCGCCAGCGCGAACACCGAGGTGGAGGTGTGCCGGCCCTTGCCGGCCTCGCTGACCACCCCGGTGCTGCGGGCCGCGCCCGGCACCAGCGCGTTCACCAGGGTCGACTTGCCGACCCCGGAATGCCCTACGAAGACGGTGACGTGCGAGTCCAGGACGGCCCGGATCGGGCCCAGGTCGGCGCCGCGCGAGGTCACGATCGCGGGGATGTCGAGCTCGGCGTAGTTGTCCAGCACCTCATCCGGCGAGGCCAGATCAGCCTTGGTTAGCAGCAGGATCGGCTCCAGGCCGGCGGTCAGCGCGGCCACTACGCACCGGTCGATCAGGCCGTACACCGGCGGCGGATCGGCCAGCGCCGTCACGATCAGCAGCTGGTCGGCGTTGGCCACGATCACCCGCTCGTACGGGTCGTTGTCATCGGCGGTGCGCCGCAGCACGGTCTCGCGCGGCTCCACCCGGACGATCCGCGACAGGGTGTCCGGCACCCCGGTCAGGTCACCGACCACCCCGACCCGGTCGCCCACGACGATCGCGGTGCGGCCGAGCTCGCGGGCCCGCATCGCGGTCAGCAGCACCGCGCTGCCCTCCAGCAGCACCGTGAACCGGCCACGGTCGACGGTGACCACCATCCCGGTCGCGGCGTCGGAGTGCGCCGGACGCTGCTTGGTGCGGGCCCGGCTGCCGTGGCGGGTGGGCCGGTTGCGGACGTCGTCCTCGTCCAGCCGCCTGGTGTCGCGCTGAGCCATCGGCGAGCCGGCTATCCGGCAGCCGGGGATGGCCCAGCCGGCCCGAGCAGCTGCCGCCACATGCCCGGAAAGTCGGCCAGGGTCTTGCCGGTGCACCCGATGTCGTCGATCTCGACCCCGGGCACCGCCAGCCCGAGCACCGCGCCGGCCTGCGCCATCCGGTGGTCGGCGTAGCTGCGCCACCGGCCGCCGTGCAGGGCCGCGGGGCGCACCACCAGGCCATCCTCGGTCTCGGTGACGTCGCCGCCCAGCCGGGTCAGCTCGGCAGCCAGCGCGGCCAGCCGATCGGTCTCGTGGCCGCGGATGTGGGCCACCCCGGTGATCACCGACTCGCCGTCGGCCAGCGCCGCCAGTGCCGCCAGCACCGGGGTCAGCTCGCTGGCATCGTGCAGGTCGGCCACCAGCGGGCCGATCCGGCCGGCGCCGGTCACGGTGAGGCCTGCTTCGTTGCAGATCACGGCAGCGCCCATCGCGTCGAGCAGCTCGGCGAGCAGCGCGCCGGGCTGGCTGGTGCTGGCCGGCCACAGCGGCACCGTCACCGAGCCACCGGTCACCAGCGCCGCCGCCAGGAACGGCGCGGCATTGGACAGGTCCGGCTCGATGACCTGGTCGGGCGCCTGCAGCGCGCCGGGATGGACTCGCCACCGGTGCGCTTCGCCGGTGTCGACGCTGGCGCCGGCCGCCCGCAGCGCGCTCACCGTCATCTCGATGTGCGGCGCCGACGGCAGGCCGCGGCCGGCATGGACGAGGTCCAGGCCCCTGTCGAACCGCGCCCCGGCCAGCAGCAGCGCCGAGACGAACTGTGAGGACGCGGCGGCGTCGATCCGGACCCGGCCGCCGGGCACCGACCCGGCGCCGTGCACGGTGAACGGCAACGCGCCCCGGCCCTGGTCGGAGATCAGCGCGCCGGCCTGCCGCAGCCCGTCGAGCAGGGTGCTCATCGGGCGGGTCCGGGCCACCGGGTCGCCGTCGAAGTCGCTGTCGCCGGTCGCCAGCGCGGCCAGCGGCGGCACGAACCGCATCACGGTGCCGGCCAGGCCGCACTCCACCGGGCCGCCGCGCAGATCGCCGGGCTCGACCACCCAGTCCGGGCCGTCGTCTCGCACCCCGATGCCGAGGCTGCGCAGGGCCGCCGCCATCAGCAGCGTGTCGCGGGCCCGCAGCGGGGCGGTGATCCTGGTCGGGGCCGCCGAGAGCGCCGCCAGCACCAGCGCCCGGTTGGTCAGCGACTTCGAGCCGGGCAGCGCCACGGTGGCCGCCACCGGCCCCTCGGCGGTCGGCGCGAGCCAGGGGACGCCAGCCTCAGCGGCCGCGGGTTCCGCAGGACGGCTCATGCCTGCCGGCTGGGTCGCTGGACAGCGCGCGCCACGACCTCAGTCCTGCCCGGCCTCTCGGCGGCTGCCTGCCCGGGTGCGCAGCGGATCGGGGGCGGCCTCCTGCGGAAACCGCCTCAGGAACTCCGCCTCCAGCGCGAGCATCCGCTCGGTGTGGTGCTCCAGGGCGTCTTCGCTGCCGTGCAGCACGGTGTCGTGCCGGGTCTCGTGCAGGTGCTTGAGTTCGCGTCGAAGGTCGTCGTCGTCAAGCTCGGCCGGCTCGATACCGTGCGGGTGCTCTGCCACTCACAAGCTCCTTAGCTTCGGGGTGCGACCTGTGCCGGCTGCTCGGCACCAGTTCTGCCGCGCGGCCTGGGCACCGCGCGCCTTGCTGAGATTATGCCTGCGGGCGGCGCCGGGCGTGCAGGGGTTCCATCGCCGGCGCCGACTCACCCGGCCACCCGCAGAACCGAAGAACCTCCGCGACATTCCTCGAGCTCTGCCTACAGTCTGGCGTGCCGGCTCAACCCAGGAGGCCTGCCGTGGCGTATCAACAGTGTGGGAAAAGCGACCAGCCGCGAGGCCACCGTCGACGCCGTTGAGGCGCCGGCGATCCCCGCGACCGCCGACGGCTTCGCCGACTGGGTGTCGCCGCACCTCGCCGCGCTCGTGGTCCTGGCCGAGCGCCAGGTCGGCACCGCCGCAGGCGCCGACGTGGTGCAGGACGCGCTGCTGCGGGCCTGGCGTCGACGGGAGACCTTCCGGTCTGATCGCGGCACCCCGCGCTCGTGGTTGGTCGCGATCCTGCTGGACCAAGCCCGTCGGCATCGCACGCGCTGGCGATGGACGAATTCGACCTCGCAGCCGCCGCCGAGCGGCCTTGCCGGACCGAGTGGCGACCGGATCGATCTTGAGCGTGCGATTGCGAGATTGTCCAGGCGCCAGCGCCAGGTCGTCACGCTGCACTACCTGGCAGATCTCGCCGTCGCCGAGGTGGCAGCGGTCCTCGGCATCAGCGAATCTTCGGTCAAGGCTCATCTCAGCGCTGCTCGGGCGGGACTCAAGATGCTTCTGGAGGAGTCGTGAGAGACAACGTGAACCATGCGGACGCCGAGATCGACGCCCGGTTGTCGGAGTGGGGACGTGCTTCGCGGGCAGCGGCGCGCCCGGTTGCCGTTCCTGCAGCGTTGATGACCGCCGCTGCCCCCGCCGCCCGCCGGAGCACGGTGGTACTGCGAATCGGCGCAGGCTTGGCGATGGCCGCCATTGTGGTGGCCACCGTGATCGGCCTGCCGGGGTACCTGCACCGAGACAGGCCGGCCGCGCCTTCGATCGGGGGGGTCACCAGCACGGCGACAGCCCGGCCTGGGTTCCAGACGGTCACCTTCCATGGCCTCAGCATCACCGTCCCGAGCTCATGGCTGACACCTGGTGGCGCATCGCTGACACCTGGTGGCGAAGAGTGCACGCTCAGCCGGTCATTCGTCAGTCTTCCTGCCGCTCGCCTACAGTGCGGGTACCCCGATACGCCGAGCATCGCGTTCGTCGAGTTCATCGAGGGAAACGGCCCGCTGGGACTGACGGGACCGATCACGATCACCAAGACCAGGATCAGCGGTATCGCCGCGACCCGTGCCGACGGGCGCTGGGCGGCTCGGGCGGCATTCGGGTACGTGGTGCCCAAGCTGCGGGCATCCGTCCTGATCGTCCCGGCCCAGGGACAGACCGGAGCCGACCTCGCCGGCTCGCTTCAGGTCAACGCGGTCGACACCCACGGCTGCCCGGCGGCGGTCGCAGACGTGGCAGAGCTGCCTCGGAACAAGCCGCCAGCACGAGAGGGCGCCGCCGACACCTTGGTTCCCGGACGGCCAGCCGTGTTGCGGGTGTGCCGCTATGTCGCCGGCCGACTCGAGCAAGGCGCTGCCTTGACCGGCCCGCAGGCGACTGGGTTGGTCACCGTGCTGGCCCACCTGCCGCCCGGCCTCAGCCGAACAGTTACCGGCACGTTCTGGCCCGGGCTGTGCCACACCCCCGCCGAGGACGTGAACACGATCGACGAGAACGTCCCCGACGATGTCGAGGCCTACCGGATCCAAGCGGACTACCCGGTCGGAAAGCCGGTGGTCGTCGTGGTCCGACTCGGGTTGTGTGGCGATCTGGGCGCATCCAACGGAAGCCGAACCGGGCAACGCACCGATGCACTCGTGAAGGCCGTGACCGATGTCGTCGGCAATGTGGGCGGAATCAGCCCCGTCACGCCCGTGCCGTGACGGTGGTTCCGGCGATTCACAGCGTCAGGCGTTCCTGCTCCGGTAGGGCCACCGGCTCGATCAGCTCCGGTCCGTTGTTGCGGACGTTGCCCACCGCCGGGGCGACGACGTAGGGCTCCAGCCGGGCTTCGGGAATCTGGTCCAGGATCGCGCGGGCGGTCGCCGGGTCGTCGCTGGAGCAGTCCAGCCAGGCCGCCCACAGCTCGGGCGGCACCAGCACCGGGTTGCGGTCGTGGATCTCGCCCAGCAGGTCGGTGGCCTGCTGGGTGATGACCGTGCACGACCACAGCCACCGGTTCGGGTCGTCGTCGGCCAGCGCCGGGTCACGCCACAGCTCGTAGAGGCCGGCCATCGCCAGCAGCCGGCCGTCCGGGTCGTGCAGGAAGTACGGCACCTTGCCGCTCTCGGTCTTCTGCCACTCGTAGTAGCCGGCGGCCGGCAGCAGGCACCGGCGGCGGGCGGCGGCCTTCTTGAAGGCCGGCTTCTCGGTGACCGTCTCGATCCGGGCGTTGATCATCCGGGCGCCGCCCTTGGCGTCCTTGGACCAGCTGGGCACCAGCCCCCAGCGCAGTGTCCGCAGCTGCCGAACCGCCGGCTGGGTGGCCTGCTCGACAGCTTCCTTCGGCAGGCGCTGCAGGATCGCCCGGACCGGATCGGTGGGGGCGACGTTCCAGGACGGCGCCGGCTGCTCCCCGACCACCTCCTCGACGTCGAACTCGGAGAGGAGATCGGCTGTCGAGGCAGAACTGACATAGCGACCGCACATGCAGACGATTGTGCCGCACCAGGCAGGCCAGGCTCCGGATGCGGCAGGATGGCGGTCCACAGCCGAGCCGGCCGGGCGGGCCGGCGGAACGGAGCGAGCCGATGCCGCGGTTGACCATCGCCACCCCGGCCGGCCCGGCGGCCGTCGAGCTGGAGACGGTAACCGGGGCCAGGCGGCTGCTGGTGCTCGGGCACGGGGCCGGCGGCTCGATCGAGGCGCCGGACCTGCTCGCCGTCCGGACAGCCTGCCTGGCTGCCGGGATCAGCGTCGCCCGGGTGATCCAGCCGTACCGGGTGGCGGGCAAGAAGGCGACACCGCCGATCGGCACGCTGGATCAGGCGTGGCGGGCGGTGGTCGCCTCGCTGGGCAGGCGCAAGGCCACGGCTGGGCTCGACCTCGTCTACGGCGGCCGGTCCTCCGGCGCCCGGGTTGCCTGCCGGACGGCGGCGGACGAGGCGACCACCCCGCGCGCGGTGGCCGTGGTGGCGTTGGCGTTTCCGCTGCACCCACCGGGACGGCCGGAGAAGTCCCGGCTGCCGGAGCTGGCCGGCGTGCGGGTGCCGGTACTGGTCATGCAGGGCATCAGCGACCCGTTCGGGATGCCCGAGCCCGCGCCCGGCCGCCAGGTCGAGCAGGTGCCCGGCGATCACGGGCTCAAGCGCGACACCGCCCGGATCGGCCAGCTGGTTGCCGGCTGGATCGGCGCCCTCGGCGACCAGCCCGCGTGACACCCGATCGCGGCAGTGCCAGAGTCGGCCTATGAGCGACGACACCGCCGGCGTCACCGAATTCCTCGCTGCCCGCGATCTGCTGCTGAACGCCCGCGACTACCGCAGCGCCTACCAGCAGTTCCGCTGGCCGCGTCCGGAGCGGTTCAACTGGGCCCTGGACTACTTCGACGGCGTGCTGGCGGCAGAGCGCGGCGGCCAGGACGCGCTGCGGCTGGTCTCCGACGACGGCAGCGAGTCCCGCTACACCTTCGAGCAGCTGTCGGACAGCTCCTCCCGGCTGGCCGGCTGGCTGGCCGCCCACGGGGTCAGCAGGGGTATGCGGGTGTTGCTGGTGCTCGGCAACCAGGTGGAGCTGTGGGAATCGATGCTGGCCTGCATGAAGCTCGGGGCGGTGATCATTCCGGCCACCACCCTGCTGTCCCCGGCGGACCTGGCCGACCGGCTGGAGCGCGGCGTCGTCGGGGCGGTGATCAGCCGCTCAGACCTGACCGCGGGTTTCGGCGAGCCCGGGGGCTACCTCGCGGTCGCGGTGGGCGAGCCGGCGCCGGGGTGGCTGAGCTATGCCGAGGCCGCCGGCTTCGACCAGCCCTACCAGCCGGACGCGCCGACCGCCGGCTCGGACCCGCTGCTGCTCTACTTCACCTCCGGCACCACCGCTCAGCCCAAGCTGGTCGAGCACACCCATCTCAGCTATCCGGTCGGGCACCTGTCGACGATGTACTGGATCGGGCTGCGTCCTGGCGACGTGCACTTGAACGTCTCGTCGCCGGGCTGGGCCAAGCATGCCTGGTCCTGCTTCTTCGCGCCGTGGAATGCCGGCGCGACCGTGGTGCTGTTCAACTACGTTCGCTTCGACGCGGCCCGGATGCTGGACGTCCTGGCCAGCGCCGGCGTGACCACGTTCTGCGCGCCGCCGACGGTGTGGCGGATGCTGGTGCAGCAGGACCTGGCGAAGTGGCAGCTCCCGCTGCGCGAGGTGGTCGGCGCCGGCGAGCCGTTGAATCCCGAGGTGATCGAGCGGGTTCGCAGCGCCTGGTCGCTGACGATCCGGGACGGCTTCGGCCAGACCGAGACCACCGCCCAGATCGGCAACCCGCCGGGTGAGCTGGTCACGCCGGGATCGATGGGCCGGCCGCTGCCCGGCTACCGGGTGGTGCTGGCCGATCCGCTCACCGGACAGCCGGTTCGACCCGAGGTCACCACCCGGCCCGCCGCCGAGGGCGAGCTCCCGCCCGCCGCCGAGGGCGAGATCTGCCTCGACCTGTCCGAGCGTCCGGTGGGGCTGATGGTGGGCTACCGCGACGACGCCGAACGCAACGACGCGGCGATGGCGCACGGGCTCTACCACACCGGCGACGTCGCGACGATGGACGGCGAGGGCTACATCACCTACGTCGGACGCACCGACGACGTCTTCAAGTCCAGCGACTACCGGATCAGCCCGTTCGAGCTGGAGAGCGTGCTTATCGAGCATCCGGCGGTGGCCGAGGCCGCGGTGGTGCCCGCGCCTGACCCGATCCGGCTGTCGGTCCCCAAGGCCTTTGTCGTGCTGGCCGGGGGCCGCTCGCCGTCGGCCGAGCTGGCCGGTGAGATCCTCGGTTTCTGCCGCGAGCACCTGGCGCCCTACAAGCGGGTCCGCCGGCTGGAATTCGCCGAGCTGCCCAAGACGATCAGCGGCAAGATCCGCCGCGTCGAGCTGCGCCAGGCCGAGGACAGCCGGGCCGGCCAGCGAGCGGCGGGGGAGTACCGCGAGGAGGACTTCAGGCCGTAGCGATCGGCTTCAGGGGGTAGCGATCAGCGCCGTGTCGGCGCCGGTGAGCCGGACCAGGTCGGCCGGGGCGAGCTCCACCTGCAGGCCGCGCTTGCCGGCCGAGACGAACACCGTCTCGAACCCGGTGGCCGAGGAGTCCACCAGCACCGGTATCGCGCTCCTGTGCCCGAGCGGGCTGATGCCGCCGAGCACGTAGCCGGTGGCCCGCTGGGCCTTGGCCGGATCGGCCAGCTCGGCTCGCCGGCCGCCGGCCGCGCTGGCCAGCGCCTTGAGGTTCAGCCGGCTGGCCACCGGGACCACCGCGCAGACCAGCCGGCTGTCGACCGCTGCGATCAGGGTTTTGAAGATCCGGCGCGGGTCGACGCCGAGCAGCGCGGCGGCCTCCTCGCCGTAGGACCCGGCCCGGCTGTCGTGGGCGTACGGGTGCAGGGTGTAAGCGACCCCGGCGCGGTCCAACGCGACGGTCGCCGGCGTTCCACCACTACTCATGACCGGCGATCCTGCCAGCCGGGGACTGCGCGACAATGACGGGCATGCGCGAGGTGCACACGTCCAAGGGCTCCGGCGAGCCGATCCGGTTGGGGCAGTTCCTGAAGCTGGCTGACGCGGTCGAGCTGGGCTCGGACGTCAAGCTGCTGCTGGATGCCGGCAGCGTCGAAGTCAACGGTGTGGTCGAGACCCGGCGTGGCCGGCAGCTGGCGCGCGGCGACGTGGTAACCGTGCGCGGTGAGCGACTGGTCGTGTACTGACAGTTGGCTGTTGCTCCCGGTCGCCGAATAGTCGATGATCTTCTTGTAAAGAAAGGCGATCTGCCTTTCGCACTAGGCCGTTCGAATCGGGCTCGGCCACGGGGGATCGGACATCGAAAGTTGGCTCACAGTATCGGCCTGCCTTATTCCGGCGGCCTCGCGCGCAGCTGGGGACACCACGCTCCCTACCTGCTCAGCGGCGCCATCCTGGGCGCCATCGCGCTCGGGGTGCGCCCGATCACGCCGACGCTGCTGACGATGCTCACCGCGCTGATGCTGCTGGCGTTCGTCATCGTCACCTGGCTCCTCATGCGCCAGCACGACCGGCGGCTGTGCGAGAGCTGCGCGGCCTCCATGCCGCTCAATGCCGCCGAGCACGCCGCCCGGTTCGGCCGCCGGTTCCGGCTGGCCCACGCCGGTGGCAACCCGCGGGTGATGGCGCCTTACCTGATCGTCCTGGTGGGGTCCAACTTCCTGACCGGGCCGGTCGGCCGGATCGGCTGGGCGCTGGTGCAGTCCACCATGATCTACCTGATCCTGGCGCACTGCAGCCATCGCAAGCTGCAGCCGTGGTGCCCGCAGTGCTCCGGCGGCGGCAGCGGCAATCGGGAC
>Ga0326721_10000611_pt1 | contig 10947 bp, 11 predicted proteins | sample SGPome_FD_203951 | JGI IMG/M metagenome (GOLD analysis project Ga0326721, IMG submission 203951) | Soil microbial communities from Southern Great Plains, Lamont, Oklahoma, United States - SGP_1_2016 | ecosystem: Engineered > Artificial ecosystem > Soil microcosm > Unclassified | place: USA...
AGTCCTCGACCTCACCGAAGCCTGGCTGCTGCGGGATCGCATTGGACAGACGTTCGCGGCAGTGGTGCTCAGTGCCGATGGCCACGGGGCCTCGATTAGCATCGAGGAGCCCGCCATACGCGCACGATGCACGGGCGCCTCGCTGCAACCAGGCCAACACATCCAGGCCCGGCTGGTCGCTGCTGACGTCGCTACGCGCACCGTTCGATTCGAGTTGGCCGGTCAGTGAAGCTTCCGGTTGACGGGTGGCACTGCGGGCGCAAAGCCTGCCCGCGATGCGCGATCACGGTCGTGGGCATCTGACCGCTGATCCGAAGACACCCAAGCTCCGGTTCGTACGAGGGTAAGCAACACTTGGACAAACATGCCCGAGCGGTCGTACGGATGGTCATGGAGAAACACAAGGAAGATCACCGCTCCCGGCCGTGACTATGGCGAATCACCACACCGGCTCGCGTCAAGGCCCGCCAGCTGGTGCCGTCGCCATAACCGAGGTAGGCGCCAACAGCTTCCCGCTAGCTCCACTTTCCCAGTGATATCTCCCAGTCGGCATCGCCGACGGTGAGACGGTGACGGATGTGGCGGCCCCCGAATACAGCACGTGTTCTTCCAGGTGACGCTGCAGACGGCCCGTTGCCGCGCCAAGAGTTCGCCGACCAGCCAGACCACGTACCGCTTCTGAGGTGGGATGCATAGTACTGTCACACGTCCGACCTGACCCTCGGCGGAAGGGCATTATGAAGCTCCTGCTCACTTCCGGTGGCACCACCAACGCAAGCATCCGCGATGCGCTGGTCGACTTGCTGGGCAAGCCGATTGCCGACTCCAACGCGCTGTGCATTCCGTCGGCGCAGTACGGCCATCCGAGGTGCACGCCCGCGACGGTCTGGAACTTTATCGCCGGCCAGGGCTCCGCTACTCATATGTGTGCCCTGGGCTGGAAGTCGATTGGCGTCCTCGAGCTCACCGCCCTGCCCACCATGGATAAGGAGCGGTGGGTCCCGTGGGTCTTGGCGGCGGACGCCCTGTTGGTGGATGGTGGCGAGGCGACCTACCTGTGCCACTGGTTGCGGGAGACCGGGCTGGCGGACCTCTTGCCGTCCTTGTCCGACGCGGTATGGGTGGGGGTGAGCGCCGGAAGCATGGTGATGACTCCGCGGATCGGTGACGGATTCGTCCATTGGGCGTCGCCGACCGGGGGAGATAGCACCCTCGGGGTGGTCGATTTCTCGATCTTCCCACACCTGGATTACGAGGGCTGGCCCGAGAACACCATGGCCGAGGCCGAACGGTGGGCCGCCGACATCGCGGGTCCGGCGTATGCCATCGACGACCAGACAGCGATCAAGGTGGCCGACGGCGTCGTCGAGGTCGTCTCCGAGGGGACCTGGAAACTGTTCAGTCCGACCTCCAGCTGATCCCGCTGGGGCCGTGCGGGGTCTTGTACCGCCCGGCTGGAGACGACCGTCGCCCGGCTGGCCGCATAGCTTCAGGACGTGGAGCCCCGATTGCCAGTGCCACCTCGACCCGCGGACACCGAGTCGGAGCGCTGGCCTTGGGAGTGCCCGCCCTGTGCTGCTGGTTCACGGGCTGGGCCGCAGCGCCGACCTGGACTGGGGCGAGCGCGGCTGGCCATCGGCGCTGGCCGGGGCGGGCCGCAGGGGAGGTCGCGGTCGACTTGCCCGGCCACGGCTCCTGCCCGGTCGCGGCCGGCCGCGATCTCGTCGGCGCCATCATCGCGGCCATGGTCGCGACGATCGGTGCCACCGGCGAGGAGCAGGCCGACGTGGTCGGCTACTCACTCGGCGCGCGGCTAGCCTGGTCCCTTGCCGCGACCGGACGCGAGCGCCGCCTGGTGCTCGACGGGCTGAATCCGATCGATCCGATTGCTGGCGATGATCGCCGATGGGCTCAGCGTGTGTCAGGCGGCGGAGAAGGCCAGGGTGTCGCGTCAGACGTCACATTCGTGGCTGGCCCGTTATGAGGCGGGTGGGCTCGGGGGGATGTGTCGCGTCGGCCGCGGTCGTGTCGGCATCAGATGCCGCCGCCGGTGGAGGCGGCGGTGTATCGGTGTCCTAGGCCGGCACGGTACCCGCGAGCTCATCTAGGCGCAGGATCGTTTCCTCGACCTCGGCGTTCCGCCCGTTGGCGAACGAAACCTCGGTGCCGGTGATGGCAAATCCTGCCTTCTGCAATACCTTGAGCGACCCGACATTGTCACTCGCGACGCGGGCGAACACCGGCCGCACCGGATTCAACTCCAGGAGCAGGGCGAGCGCTCGACTGGCGATGCTCTGCCCCCAGAAGGATCTGTCGATCCAGTACGTGATCTCGGTGTCGCCCTCGATGACAAAGCTGGCGATGCTGCCGACAAGCCGTCCATCAACTGTGATAGCGCGGTTGATGACATCCGGCAACGCCCTGATCTTTGCCATGTGGGCATCGAATGCGGCGCGGTCGTTGGGATCCTTGGCGGTGAAGGCGGCCATCCGGACCGACTCCGGATCTCTCATCTGTTCGAAGAACGCATCGAGGTCAGAATCTTCAATCGGCCGCAGCGCCACGTCAGTCACAAGCACCCCCAAGCCTGGTCCAGTACCGATCAGCGAAGCTCAATATACAAATGGCGTTGTTTGAGGACGGCCGAGTGGTCAGGCCTGCTGGCCGTTCGGGGCCGTTTGAAAGGTGACGAACCGGCAGACGTCGCGTAGCCGGGGCCGCAGCCCCACGTCCCCGCTGGGAGCGTGGTGATGACAGCTGTGCCGTGCACAGCCACTGGGACCGGCTCAACCCGATCGAGCTACACGACGCCTGGCTAAGCCTGCCCGGCATCAGGCCGTGGAGCGCCGGCGCCCGATCACCGACCTACGCGACGCCTGGCAGCTCTACCCCCACGGACACACGGCGAGCTTCCCGCTGGCGGCGGATAAAGGCCTCCAACCGGGAGGAGCGGACGGCGCCCCACGTTTGTGGGTTACGGTCGGGTCCTCCATCAGAATCGAACCGACCGGGGACGATGAACATCCGCACCAAACCCGCGTTCGTGCGCCGGCGGCGCGTCGCCGTGGCGTGCGCCGTTGCCCTCGCCGTGCTCTCGACCGCCGTCGCCTGCGACCGAACACGAGACGGCTCCCCGCCGGCCGCAGGTGGCGTCACCTCTCCCACGAAGACGCCGAGGGCCAGCGCCACGGCGGCCCCGACACCCACAGCGTCGCCCACCTCGACGGAATCGCCGACGCCGGAGCCCGCCGACGACCAGCCGGTGTCCTTGCCACCGGCGGACACCACGGACTTCACCCGGTTGGACCGGCTGACCGGCCGGATGAGCCCGAAGTCGGTGGTCGCGGGTCCCGGCGGCATCATCACCGCACAGAACATGATGTACACGCACACGATCTCGGTGTTCGACCCGAGCGGGAAGTTGATCAGGACCATCCCGGACTCAGTCGAGCTGGCGGACTTCGGGATCAAGGGCCACCCGGGCACCTCGCGAGGCGCCCCGGTCGAGGCGGCGTTCACGCACGATGGCAAATACGTGTACGTGTCGAACTACTCCATGTACGGCCAGAACTTCGGGCCAGAGGGCAGTGACTCGTGCACGCCCGCGTCGCAGCCGGACAAGAGCTTCCTGTACCGCATCGATACCGCGACGCTGAAGATCGACCAGGTGATCCCCGTCGGAGCCGTCCCCAAGTACGTCGCGGTTACTCCGGACGACAAGACCGTCCTGGTGACCAACTGGTGTTCGTGGGACCTGTCGGTGGTCGACGTCGCCAGTGCCAAGGTCCGCAAGACGATTCCGCTGAACGGCAGCTACCCGCGCGGGATCGCCGTGGCACCCGACAGCCGAACGGCGTTCGTCGCGATCATGGGCACCACGCGGATCGACAAAGTCGACCTGTCCGCCGGCAAGGTCTCGGTGTTCGCCGAGCCCGGGAGCGGCCCGCGTCACCTAGTGATCTCGCCGGACGGCAAGTACCTCTACTCCACCAACAACGGCTCGGGCACGGTTAGCAAGATCGACGCGTCCAGCGGCCGGGTGATCAAGTCGGTGTCCACGGGCAGCCAGCCCAGGTCGATGGCGATCTCGTCCGACGGCAAGGCCGTGTACGTCGTGAACTACGAGTCGTCTACGGTCAGCAAGCTGCGCACGTCCGACATGAAGGAGATCGCGGAGGAGCCCACCGATCACCACCCGATCGGCATCACCTACGAACCGAAGAACGGCACCGTGTGGGTCGCCTGCTACGTCGGCAGCATCATCCTGTTCGACGACAGCAAGGCCAGCTAGCCCAACCAGCTAGAACCGCTGAGCGTCGCTGTGTCCGCCGCCCGCTGGGCGAGCAGCGCCAGCCAGGGTCGACCACGCCTCGACGAGAAGGTCGAGATTCTTCAAACGTCGAAAGGTCAGAGTCGATCGCCGATGTGCCTGCGAGGTGGTAGTGGCGTCCCAGATCGGGTGCCCGTCTGTCGGGTCGAGTATCGATCCGTCCGCCACGCTCAGGCCGCTGTCCGGGTCGGTGGGGCGTCGAGGAAGCCGTGCCCGACATCGGGTCCAACTGCTTGCTTGCGCACCGGACGTCTGGGCTCGCTTTGGCCGCGTGTGGCGGGAGGCCGATATCTTGAGGGCGCCGGTGTTCGAGCTCGGTCTCCAACTCCCGGATCCACCGATTCACCGCGGCCAGTTCTCCGCGCTCAACGCTGGCCCGGCTGGGCTTCTCACCGCGGTCGATGAGGGCCTAGGCCTTCCAGCGATACACCTGTCGCCTCCGCCAGACCCAGCTCCGCGCACACGGCCGCCACGGACCGGCCGGAACGGCCGGAACGGACCAGCTCGAACACCCGCCGGCGAAACTCCCTGTCATACGTCCTCGGCATCGCGCCTCCAAGCAGTCGGGACGCAGCCAGTCTCACAAACCGAAGTCAAGTTCCGCGGGCCAGATCAAGGAATCTGGGTCATGCGAGGTGACTGCGGTCTTACTCCCTACCGATTTCCACACCCCGTGGCGTCCCGACCCTACATATGACCGATCTGACAAGTGGCGACCAGAGCGGCCGCCGGGATAGTGGCGTAGATCGCCGCGAGTTGACCCGGCCATATAAACTCATCGCGAGGCACGAGCAGCAGCAGCGCCCTACCGTGGTCGAGGAACGCGAGGAACCGGCCGCTGTCGTTGATGAAGGTGACCTGCGCGCAGGTGACGAACTTGCGTGACTGTCCCCGGATCGTCACCCACCAGCTCTCGGCCACCGGGTGACCGTAACGCCCGGGAATGACGAGATAGGGCCGCGAGACTTGAGCTATCCTCGACGGCCTACTCGCCAACACCCGCATCCGTGCCGCCCTCGGCACCGCCAGCTGACTCCAACGGCGTCAGCCCTACTTGCTGATCCTTATCCACAAGATCAAGGATCGCCGCAACCATCTGCTCGACGCCAGGACCACTCATCAGAATAAGGTCCGGAATCCGAACGTAGAGCCCGCCGGCCGACTCTCCGGAACGTTTCCATCGCTCGAGGATTCGCTCAACCTCCCGGATCGTGATCAGAGTGGCCCCCCACCGACGGCCGTCCGGCGTCTCGATGACTGCATCGATGTTGTCGACGCTGTCGATGTCTTCACCATCTTCGAGCAGGAATTCGATCTGAACTCCTTGCTTGACGACGCGGTGCATGTCAACCCCCTTGCCGCTGCGGCGACACCGGCATCCGAGCCGGCTCGGCGCAGCGGGCAGCTCCGAACCCCAGCACCGGTCAGGGCTGCCGGGCCCGCGGCCCGGACGCTCAACATAAGGTCGGCTGCTGAGCCCCGACACGAGTCCGCCCTGCGGCCGGCCCAGCCGACGACGCCAGGCCAGCAGTCCCAACACCACCCCCAGCGCGGCCGCCAGCACGCCACAAGCCGTGCTTGACCTCGCCCCTAACAGCTGCTGGCTCACAGCGCTCAGTCTGCCAGCGACCAGCCTCACCAGCCGGGAACCGACGGCCAGCGCCGCCGGGACCGCGACGGAACGCTAAAGGCCGCCTCGAACCGGCCGTGGGCGCTACGCTCGATGCCTTATCGCTGGCCCGCCGCGTGGCGTGTTCCGCGGCTACGAACTGGGGCCGGTCGAGCTGTAGGCGTAGGGCGTGCTGAAGGGTGGCGTCGTAGCCGTAGCTGACGCGCTGCGGCAGGTGCGGCGAGGCCCATGACAGCGCAAGAATCAGAGCTGCAAGACGCCCGATCGTTCGCATCGCTGTTACGACCGCGCGCCGCGGGGTTTGTCGTCGCGAAGACAATTGCCCGGGCTGGCCAAGAACTGTTCGGTCCGTCTCATGGGCTCGCCGCTAGCTCAGTGCCGTCTAGTGAGACTGTTACGCACTTGCCCGACATCCCAGCGTCTTCGGACCATAGAACGATGTCAAAGGCCCAGTGGCCAGTAGATTCGTCCCGAGCAGCACGGAACTCCGTGAACTCGGCATACTCCCACGACCCAGCGATGTTGTTAAAGAACTGGAACTGGCTGACTCCCGACAACAGAAGCTCGAACGATCGACTCATGCCACCGCTGGACACAATGATCACGAGCCCGACGGTCTGCGTCGACGCGTCAAGTCGTGCCGCCTTCAACGTTCCGCCCCAGAGCTGGTCGGTAATCATCAGCCGCCGCCCTGAATCTTGTTTATGATGGACAGAATATCGCTCAGCGATGAGCCTCGGATGTCTATGTGCGTTAATGCTGGATCGGTAGATGCGGTTCCGTCGATCGTGTACGTCTCCTTGCCTGGGACGCTGACTCGGTAGTAGTTGGTTCGACCGCCTCCTTCATCCATGATCCGCACCGTGATGCCCCGACTGCCGTTCGGCACGTTCACAGTGTAGCCACCCTTGTTTACCTTCGCGGCGCCACCGGTTGCGTTCGCAAGGTCGTCTGCGAGCGAACTAGTGCTCGGGATCGCGCCCGCTCCAGCTTCTGCGGCCTCTAGTGCCGGAGCTGCCTCTGTCTCGGAGAGTGCGCCCAGGGCCGCAAGCCGTGCGCTTCCGGAGGGCGGCTCCCAGATCAGCAAGGACATGGCTAGGAAGAAACCTGGGTACTCCTGTTCTGGGTGGCAGGTCATGTATTCCGCGCACATCCACTGGTACCGGCTGTTGTAGAGCGCCTCGTCGCCAGGCACCTGCCGAACGCCGCGTGCCACAATGTCGCACCGCAGCGGGTCACAAATCTGGTGATACGACGACGGCGCCGGATCAGGCTTGGCGCAGGACAAATCCATGCACTTCTGCGCCGCCGGAAGCTGCCGGTGAGTTCGATTGGCTTCCGCCGCGATCACCGCGACAGGCGGCGTCTACGCACGGGTCTTCGATGTTGCCGGGATGATGCTCGCTGCCGCCGGTCGCGCCGTTGCAGACAGCGTCATCGGCGAAGCAGCGCCCAGGCAGGCGGGAGTCAAGCCCGGTCGGATCGGAGGTGCCCGTCGGGCTGTTGCCGGAGTAGGCGTAGCCGTTGCTTGATGCAGGATCGGACAGATTCAACACACCGGATCGACCGAACTGAACCTGCCCAAAGCCGCGTCGTAGTCGCGGGCGCCCAGATGGGTCAGGCCGCTGCCCGCATCGGTAGGGGCGTTGAGGAAGCCATGCCCGATATCAGGCCAACCGCTCGCCTGCGCCTGCCCGGTCCGGGCCCCGCCCAATGGCAAGTAGAAGCGGTTGGCGACCACGCCGGTGCCAGCATCGACTGCCGTGGCGGCAGTGCCTTGAGCGTTTGTGAGGAGGAACGTGATGGTTCGGCTGCTGGTGGCGGCGGATCCGTTGCCGAACGCCGCACCGGATGTCTGGGTTCGCTTCGGCCGCGTGTCGCCGGAGGCCGATATCTTGAGCGCGCTGGTTTGTTCTTGACCGCCTCGCTTCACAGCGAGCCAGCGGTTGGCGTGCTCGATGAAGTTCACGGCCCACGTGCCACGTGGATATTCGTAGCGGTGAGCAGTCCTCAGGGGAATCGGCTCGAACCTGGTAGTCCCGGCTTTCGACCCAGGGATCTTGAGGCCGCCAGCGGTCGCTGCGGCAACACCGGCATCCGACCCGGCCCGCCGCAGCGGGCAGCCACCAACCCCACCACCGGTCACGGCTGCCGGGCCCGCGATCCGGACGCTCAAAGCCGAGTTCTGCTGGTGAGCACCGACCCGAGGCGGCCCCGCGGCCGGCCCAGCCGACGACGCCAGGCCTAGCAGCGCCAACACCAACCCCAACGCAGCCGCCAGCACGCCACCAGCGGTGCTCGGCCTCGTTCCTAACCGCTGCTGGCCCACAACGCTCAGTCTGCCAGCGACCGGCCACACCGGCCGGGAACCGACGGCTAGCGCGGCCGACTCGCGGCAAAGACAGCCCGCCGTGCGCTGCAGCCAGGGCCTCCCGCGCTCACCCACCCAGATCCGCCGCTATAAGCCCGGCACCAGCCACCCCACCTCCGACAACCCCGCCACACGCGGCCCTCAGAATCGATCCCACCGGTCCATCCCGACACTATCCTGAGAACCCGCACGCCATTGCCACGTCTCCGGATTTGAACCCTGGCGGTTTCGCGGACTGCCTGGCGGCCTTAGGCAGCTTGCTCAGCGTCCTCGAAACTGCCGCGACTTCGCTATCTTGCGGCAACAGAGGCGGACGGAGACCCCGCGGACGTGCAGGTCGGCCGCGTTGGTGAACCGACCGGTGGTGGCGTCCAAGATCGGGTGACCGTCAGTCGAACGAGCACCGAGCGGTCCGCCAGGCTGAAGTGGATCCCCTCACGGAGGATCCCGGTCTCGGACTGTGGCCGCCGGTTGCCGGCTGGTGGGGGTGGTCGCTGGCATTGTTGTACGACTGGGCCCAGTTCGAGAAGCTCCAGCAAATGATGATATCGAAGAAGCCAGAGCCAGCGGAGCTGTCAGCAAGATCAGAATTGCGAGCAGCAGGGCGACAACCGCGCCGTGCCGATCGAACGACGAACTGATCGGCTGCGCGCGCTCACGTCTGGAAGCTTTCTACCTCGCGTCGACGCTGCGCGAAAGTGCGAACGGCTTCGTTGTCACCAGCGACAAGTCGTTCGTAGAACTGATGGTCCCGTGCCCACTCGGGGAACGACAATATCGGGTATTGATCTTCCCTACTGAATCGAAAATAGCCGACTTGCCAACTCGGAGGGAGCGACCCATCGTTGACTTCGAAAAGCGTCGATGGAGCCCACGTTGGCCATGGGTTGCCGTCATCGTCCAGGATGTAGTACCACGCGATACCCAGAAAAACTGTCATCGCGAAGACCGCGTAGGAACCTCCAATTGACACCGGAAACTCGGTGTCGGCATCAAATCCTCGGCCGCTATCGCGACTCATGACGGGAAGGGCCTCGCCTGTGTTGGCCACGCAGCGAACGATCATTTGAACTTGAACTCCACATCCATCTTAGTGGTGAGGTTCCGGAAGTAGTGAACGGTGACGTTGCTGTCTGTTCCCCGGAGTACGTACTGCATCTTGACCCAGTCACCTTCGCCGTAGTTGGCCACCAGCCGAGGGGCGTCGCGGAGGTTGGCCATGATCTGCGTACCTCGGCCTTCCTTGGCTGCGTTCAGCGCCAGCTGTTCCGGGAGGTTCTTCGGGATCGCATCCGCGATCGGCCCCTTCACCACCTGCCCTGCGGTTTCTGCGGCACCCGCTGCCGCGCCTTCTGCCAGTCCTTTGAGGAGTCCGCCAACGCCGAGGGTTACTACCTCGTCCTGGATGAGCTGGCCGATCGGATCGGGTGCCACGACGCCTGACATGTTGTCGTAGCGTGCGCTACAGTATCTTGCCATGTCGCCGGAGCCGATGCAGATTGCCTTCGCCCTCGCTTCGGCGTCAGCATCGGTGATGCTCATGCCGAGGCCGACCTGGAAGGCCGCGTAGCAGTAGCCGATGTCGCCGCCGCACTTGGTTTGGTAGCCCAGCCATTGATGGAGCTGGGTACCCATCGCGGGAGGATTGAACGGGTCGCCGAGATACGCGTCGTGTGCGTACGCCCCGGCCTGGGCCCGCATGGTGCCCTGTACGGCGTTGTAGATGCCCAAATCCGACCCTCCGCCACCGGACGCCGAGGGATGGAAGCTGTGGTCGGGGCCGGCGTTGATGTAGCCGTCGCCCTTGCCCGTGGAGTTCGGGCATGTATCGGCGCAGGCGACCATCAGGCCGGACGGGTCTGACTGGGTGGTGGGGTTGTTGTTGGCGTAGGCGTAGCCGTTGTTCTGCTGGGGATTCATCGGCGACATCAGCGGGTCGACTGTGAGGAACCGGCCGAGGGTGGGGTCGTAGTCGCGGGCGCCGAGGTGGGTCAGGCCGCTGTCGGGGTCGGTGGGGGCGTTGAGGAAGCCATGCCCGACATCAGGCCAACTGCTTGCCTGGGCCGGCGCGGTCCGGGGCCCGCCGAATGGCAGGTAGTAGCGGTTGGTGACCGCGCCGGTGGTGGCATCGATTGCTGTGGCGGCTGTGCCTTGAGCGTTGGTGAGCAGGAACGTGATGGCTTGGCTGTTGGTGGCGGTGCTGCCGGTTCCTACCGTGTTGACCAGCCTTTGAGCCTGCGGTTGGCCCAGCGCGGAGTAGGTGCGAACTGCCTGGGAGCCTTGAGCAGTGACGGACAGCTGGGTGTCGCCGAGGTAGAGGGTCGTTCCGGCGGCGCTGGTCTGCAGGAGCAGGTCGCCATCGGCGGTGTAGATCCGGCTCTGGGTCTGGCCTGCTGCGCTCAGCGTGGCGAGCCGCTGTTCCTGGTCGTAGCTGAAGCTCTGCCCGGGGGCGGTGGAAAGGTTGCCCACGGCGGTGTAGCTGTAATTGCCGGTGGCCTCGCCGGTGGAGTGGGAGAGGCTCTGGAGCCGGTGGCTCGTCGAGTACAGGGTGTAGGTGTCGGTCGTGGTCGTCGAGCCGGCGACGCTGGTCGCGTGGTTGGTGAGGCTCGTGCGGTC
>Ga0326721_10000612_pt1 | contig 10919 bp, 2 predicted proteins | sample SGPome_FD_203951 | JGI IMG/M metagenome (GOLD analysis project Ga0326721, IMG submission 203951) | Soil microbial communities from Southern Great Plains, Lamont, Oklahoma, United States - SGP_1_2016 | ecosystem: Engineered > Artificial ecosystem > Soil microcosm > Unclassified | place: USA...
CAGCCTCGTCTATCACTACACGTCGACTGAGGGGCTACTTGGCATCCTGGGCAGCGGCCAGTTGCGGGCCACGGACTTGCGCTACCTCAACGACACCTCTGAGTTGCATTTCGGGCTCGCTGAGATGCTCAGCCGCTACGAGGTGATGTCTCAGTCGCCCAAACGGCGCACGTCATTCAGCGATAATCTTGCCAGGCGCTACAAGATTGAGAACTGGCAGGACATCGGTGTCCTCACTGTGCATCAGGCTGTGTCGCTTCATCGGGAGCGGTTCGACCCGATCGCCCAGGCCATCGTCAGAAAGCTTGAAGAGACGATGTTGATCGGTGTCGCCTGCTTCTGCGGTAACGGCGACCTGCTGAGTCAGTGGCGCGGATACGGACCCGCCGGATACGCGCTCGGTTTCGACGCGCACGAGCTTCGGTACATCGTTAACCAGCGGTACCTGCCACTGACGAGCGTGACCTACGGGCGAGCGGCGGCCCGCGAGCCTCTGCGACGAGTTGATGCGCTGCTCGACCGCGCGCCCGCGCAGGCACCTGGCCTGCTACCGACGCAAATCACGCTCGCTCTCCTAGGCATGGCTGCTCAGATAAAGGACCCTGCCTTCGCCCAAGAGAACGAATTCCGGCTCGGTGACGTCGCCGTCGCCGATCTTGACCGCCGATGGCAGTTCCGGGCTGGGCCACTCGGAGTGGTGCCATACCTGGACATCGACCTGCGTAAGGCTGACACGGGTTTGATGCCACTGCGCGAGGTCTTCTTGGCACCGGGGCCTGAGGTGGCCCTGCGTGAGACGGCCGTTCGTGCGCTGCTGCGCAATAGCGGTTATCTGGTATCCGGCCGCAGTGGCGTCAAGGTATATCCCTCGAGCATTCCGTTCCGCGGCTAAGGATCACCGGGTCGAGTCGAGGTGCCCGAGCCTGGAGCGCCTGAGCCACGCGTCGACCGCCGACTTGCTCGTCGATCACGTAAGGTCGCGGATATGCGGCACCTGAGGTTCTCCCCTTGTGTTCGCGTTCGTGCCCGGAGGCTTCACCACAAGCTACGACACCCTTGCAGCGCAGCGTCAAGTCAAGAAGAGCCAACGCCGAGGTGATCGAGCACGAGAAGATCCTGACGAAGCTCACTAGGCAGGTCACCCCCGATCTCGTCGCTGCGCGTCCGCAGCGAGCCAGCCTGGGCCAAGCTTCTCGGCGTCGCACCGATACCGGCATCTCCCGGGATGACGACCCGGCACAGACTCAACCGCGGCGGCCATCGCTAGGCCCGGCGCTCTACCGGTCGGTGATCGTCCGCATGCAGTTCCACGAGCCGACCAAGGCCTACGTCGCTCGCCGCACCGCCGAGGGCAAGACGAAACGCGAGATCATCCGCTGCCTCAAGCGTCTCCTCGCCCGCGAGATCTGGACCCTCATGCGACCCTTCCGAGAAGCAGCAACGACGACCGGAATCGCTACTTGACAGCTATAGGAGCGTCAACGCCCTGGCCGAGTCCGTGATCGGTCTCTACAAGACCGAAGTTGATCAAGCCGCGGCGACCATGGAAGGGCTTCGACGACCTCGAACTCGCTACCGCCGAATGGGTCGACTGGTTCAACCACCGCCGCCCGTTCGAGTACTGCGACGACCTCACCAGTCAAAGCCGAGCAGGCTCACTACGCTCACCACCAGACCCCAGCGACCGCCCGGGTCTCAAACTAGAAAGTCTCCGGACTCGCCGGGGCGGTTCACTCAGTTCAATGGGCCACAGCTGACGTACCCGACCGGCTAACGGCTTACCTTGACACCAACAGCTTGCCGGCCAGTGTCGAATTGACGCTCTTCTCGGCAGTCGACGCCCAAGGACAACCCACCGGGGCCGCACGTATCGAAGTTTGCCGATCCAAACCCGCCCAAGCAGGCTGCTCATTCACGTTGGCGAACGACCGGGTGGTTATTGAAGTAGCCAAGAGACGTCGTACTGAAAGCTACCTCGTCCTCGGCGTCGAATGGTTCGTACCGGTCGAAATTCTGAATGCCGCCCAAGACGCCGCCGCATCTGACGCGCTGAAGTACACCTTCCGGCTTCGGCCCAGCCCGGACGGGCCGTAGCCATGCGCCTAGAAGGCTGGAACTCGATTCCGGAAGGCTACAGCGCATCCTTCGATACCCAGGCTGCCCCGCAGTGGTTACGCATCTGGTTTCGGACGCCGCTCGTCGATCGCTTCGCCTATCCAATTATGGTCCGGCGTGGGTACGGCGTCCTCAGGCCGATGCCCGGACATGTCCTCGGCGACGTTCCTCGGGGTTGGAAGACGACGCTCTAGGGGCGTACGCCGCAGCCTGTGATACTACTGTGGAGTCTTCTGCCGTTGCCGCGGGGGGCAACTGCGGTGGGCGGCCCGGCAAGGACGAATGCCACCGCGAGAGAGCGAACACTGCCTCGCCTGGTTGCTCGAGGTGATTCCGAGAACGACGTGCCATTCCACAGCGCCGGCGGCGACCAACTTTGAGCGCACATCGGCCAAGCTCGGTGAGGCCAGCACTGCATCGAGCCGGTCCAGGACTGGATCCCAGTCGACGGTGAACAGTCCGGTCTGCGGTCCCAGGGACACCTCGGCGCGTTCGCCAGCCCGGACCGGTCGTGAGTCGATCCCCATCACGCCAGTCGCCACCAGCGTGGTCACATCTTGATCATCAATGCGGCGCAGCTGGTCAACACCGTGGCAATGATCGAAGGTCAGCCTCTTCGGCCTTACTGCCCAGCGCCCGCTCGGGTTGAGCGCGACCTTTTCTTCAGCTCAGCCAGCTCTGCGGCTCGGGCAGCTTCTCGCCGCAGCCGTCACGTGTCCCGCCGGACACCTCGCAGAAGGTCCGGTCCGCGCGCTTCAATGCCGAACCGGCGCCTGTCAGGTTTGGTCAAGACGCGAGGAGCTCCGCCTCGCACCAAGAGGAACCCATCACGCTGAGTTACAACCTGACTCGGTAGCTACCGTGCTTTCGGTAACACTGTTTGTTACCAAAACGTTGTTAAGTCCATCTGGATACTCTGCAATGATCTCACAGATCTTCAGTACGTCCTATTTTGTATCGATCTGTGGGAGCTCTCATGCGCAGCTTCAGTTCCAGGCGACAACTCCGTCGGACCTTGCTGCGCAGCTCGCTGCTGCTACTCACAGTGATCATTATCGGCTTCAGCCTGCCGGCCGATGCCGCGGTGCCGGCCCATGCGGCGGCGCCGGCGAGAACGGCGATCCCGGCAGCCCCCACCTACCCGGCGCTGCCGGCCCGGCCCAACCATCCGATCTCCACGAAGCCGATTTCGATGAAGCCGAGCCCGGCTGCCGAGGTGCGGCACGGCGGGATGCCAGCCATGACGCAGGGCGCGACGCCGACCAGGATCGGCCCCGGCACCCGGCCGCCGGCGCCGTCGACCCAGCTCCGGACGGCGCCCCGGTTGATCCAAGCGGCCTGCACATTGCCGACCGCGCCAGGTGCAGTCACGGCGACCGCGGGCGTCCGGTCGGCCACCGTAACCTGGACCGCGGCCGACGGCGCGGGGTTGGCGCTCACCGGCTACCTGGTCAGCGCCGGGACCAGCGGCCCGGCGGTCGCGGTAGGCCCGTCAACCCTGGCCGGCACGGTCACCGGGCTCAGCGGTGGCAGTCCCGTCACGCTGAACGTGCGTGCCGTGACCAGTTGCGGCACCGGCCCGGCTGGAACCTCCGCCTCGGTCACCCCCACCGGTGCCGCCGGCAGCTACCCGGCCGCGGTGCTCGCCGACTCACCGGCCGCCTACTACCGCCTCGGTGAGGCGGCAGCCGTGTCGCTCGGCGCGGACTCCTCGGGGCACGGCGTGCTCGCCCAGTACGGCACCGGCAGCACCCGGGCCACGGCGGGCGCCCTGGGCAGCCTGGATCCCGACCCAGGTGTCACCGTCAACGGTGGTTGCTGCGTGGCCACCGCGCGACCGGTGCTGCCGCTGTTCGACAGCCCGCGCAGCGTCGAAGCCTGGGTCAAGCCCGCTGACAACAGCGGCCGCTGGATCGCAGGCTGGGGCCGCAACGAGGCCGAGACCAGCTTCAACGTCGGCATCGCCGGCGCCGCCATCCTGGTCGACTCCTACAACGACCAGCTCAGTTTCCCGCTCAGCCGCACGCTGTCCGGCGACGGCAGCTGGCACCAGGTGGTGGCCACCGCGTCCGGTGCGCAGGTGAGCGTCTACGTCGACGGCCAGCCGGTCGGCAGCAAGAGCTTCGCCAACCCGATGGACACCATCAACGACAGCGGCCTGGTTATCGGCGCCTTCGAGAACGGTGGCGGCGCGTTCTACGGCGGGCTGGACGAGGTGTCGGTCTACCCGAGCGTGCTGAGCGCGGCGGCGGTGGCCGCGCACTTCGCCGCAACGGGATTCCAGCGGCCGGCGGCCCCGACCCGGGTGGTGGCCAGCGACGGCGCCGACAACGAGGCCGTGGTCAGCTGGGCGGCCGGGCCGCTGACCACGCCGGCGATCAGCCGCTACGTGATCACCGCGATCGCCGCCGACGGCACCCGGTCGACCAGCGTGGTGGTGACCGGCAGCAAGACCGCGGCCCGGGTCACCGGCCTGCCCGGCGGCGCCAGCTACACCTTCGCGGTGGCAGCCGGAAACACCTTCGGCCTCAGCCCGGAGACGATCAGCGGCAGCGCGACGATCGGCGGCCCCGAGCTGCCGTACGCCGCCGCGGTGGCAGTGGATTCCCCGATGGCCTACTACCGGCTGGGTGAACCGCTCGCCTCCGGCCTCGGCGCCGATTCGGCCGGTAACGGCAGCCTGCTGGAGTACTCCCGGGTCACCTTGAAGGTTGACGGGGCACTGCCCACCGACGTCGACACCGCGGCCAGCGCGGACGGCGGCTGCTGTGTGGGCACCGCACATCCCACGTTGCCCAGTTACGACGATGCCCGCACCGTCGAGTTCCTGGCACGGCCGCTGGACGGCAACGGCCGCTGGGCGCTCGGGTGGGGCCGCAGCGACACCGATTCCGGTTTCAACGTGGGCCTCGGCGACAGCTCGATCCTGGTGAGCGGCTGGGGCGACGACCTGACCTTCCCGGTGCAGAGGACCCTTCAGGACGGCGCCTACCACCACATCGCCGTCAGCTACGACGGGGCCGCCGTGACGGCATACCTGGACGGCGTCGCCGTCGGCGTCAAGTCCTTCGCCCATCCGCTGGACACCGTGAACGACTCCGGTCTGGTGATCGGCGCCGCGCACAGCGGCGGCTCGCCGTTCTACGGCTCGCTGGACGAGGTCGCGGTCTACGGCACGGCGCTGTCGGCCGAGCAGATCAGCACCCATGTCGCGGCGTCGGGGCACGCGACGCCCGGCGCCGTCGCCGACCTCACCGCGGCAGCCGGGGCGAACTCCGCCACGCTCAGCTGGACGGCGCCGGATCCCGGCAACGACTCGCTCACCGGCTACCTGGTGTCGGCGTCGGTGGATGGCACCCGGATGAACTCGATGACGGTGGCTCCGGATGCCAGCACGGCCACCCTCACCGGGCTGCCCGCCGACGTCGCGGTGACGCTCAGCGTGACGGCGCTGGATGCCTACGGCGCCGGCGTGGCGGTGGACTCTGATCCGGTCACGCCGACCGGCTCGGCGGCCACCTACCCGAGCGTGATCGCCGCCGACAGCCCCTCGCTGTACTACCGGCTGGGTGAGGCAAACGGGCTGCCGGTTGCTGCCAATTCCGCCCCGGACGGTCCCGCGCTGCAGATCCGGCGAAGCGGCTACGGCGCCGCCGGCGCGCTGGTGAGCGAGCCGAACACGGCGGCCACCGCCGACGGCGGCTGCTGCTTGGGCTCCGTGTACGCGAGCCTGCCCGCGTTCAACGATGCGCGCAGCGTCGAGGCCTGGGTGAAGCCGCTCGATGCCAACGGCCGGTGGCTGCTGGGCTGGGGCGACAGCGCCACCGACCGGAGCTTCAACGTCGGCGTGCAAGGCAGCCTGGTCCTGGTCAGCGCCTGGGGAGACGACCTGACGTTCCAGGCCCCGCGCTCGCTGGTCGACGGCTCCTGGCACCACCTGGCGGTGACCTACGACGGCAGCCTGGCCCGGGCCTACGTCGACTCCGTGCTGATCGGCGCCAAGTCCTTCGTCAACGCCCTGGACACCGGCGACGTGGCGACCATCCGGGTCGGCTCGCACGCCAACGGCGGCAGCCCCTTCTACGGCGGGGTGGACGAGGTTGCGGTGTACCCGTCGGTGTTGACGGCTGCCCAACTGGCCGCGCACTTCGCCGCCAGCGGGCACGGCGTGCCGGCCGGAGTCACCGGCCTCACCGCCACCGCCGGCCCGAACTCGATCACCGCGAACTGGGCCGCGACCCCGTCGCCGGATCCGAACAACAGCTATGTGGTGACCGCCTACCGGGCCGGCAGCACCGCGGTGAACGCCGTCGCGGTTGCGCCGACGGCCACCTCGGCGAAGATCAGCGGGCTGCTCGGCGGCACCGCCTACACCGTCAAGGTGGTGGCCTCCAATGCCTACGGCGTGGGCGCGGCGGCGACCTCGGCGAGTGTGACCCCCACCGGCGCGGCCACCAGCTATGCCGGCGCCGTGCTGGCCAACTCGCCGAGCGCCTACTACCGGCTCGGTGACGGCGCCGGATCCAAGGTGGCGGCCGACTCGTCCGGCGGCGGGCACCCTGGCACGTACAACCAAGCCACCATCGGGCGCGCCAGCGGGCTGCTGTCTGACCCCGACACCTCGAGCTGGGCCAACGGCGGGTGCTGTGTCGCGGCCGCGGTGTCCGCGCTGCCGTCCGGCAATGCCAGCCGCACCGTGGAGGGCTGGCTGCGACCCGGTGACGGCAACACTCGCTGGTTCGCCGGCTGGGGCGCCTCGAGCACCAGGCAGGCGTTCAACGTCGGGGTGCAGGACTCCAACGTGCTGGTCAGCGGCTGGGGCGACGACCTGACCTTCCAGGCCGGGCGAAGCCTGGTAGACGGCGTCTGGCACCACGTCGTCGCTACCTATAACGGAACGGCGGTCACCGCCTACGTCGACAACCGGCTGGTCGGCACGAAGAGCTTCGCCGGCACGCTGCACACCACTGCTGCCGCGCAGCTGCAGATCGGCAGCGCGAACAGCGGCGGCAGCCCCTACTACGGCGACCTGGACGAGCTGGCGATCTACCCGACCGCCCTGACCGCGGCTCAGATCGGCGTGCACTTCGCGGCCAGCGGTCACGCCATCCCGACCGCCGCCACGGGGCTCACCGTCACCTCGGCGCCCAACGCGCTGTCGGCGAGTTGGACGGCAGCCAGCTCGCCGGACGGGGTGGCCGGCTACCTGCTGACCGCGATGACCGGCAGTACCGCGGGCAACTCCAAGGTGGTTGCCGGCTCGTCGACCACCGGCGCCATCACCGGCCTGCCGGGCGGCATCAGTTACACCCTTCGGGTCACTGCGCTGAACGCCTATGGCGCCGGCCCAGCGGGCACGTCGACGGCGGTCACGCCGACCGGGTCCTCGAGCACCTACGCCGGCGCCGTGCTGGCCGCTGGCCCGGTCGCCTACTACCGGCTCGGCGACACGGGTGGGGCGGCCAGCCTTGCCGATTCCTCGCCGAACGGCAAGCTGCTGGCCAGCACCCGCGGCGCCTTCGGTCAGTCCGGCGCCATCGCCGGGGAGGCCGACAGCGCCGTGGACCTGGATGGCGGCTGTTGCATGGGCGCGTCGGCATCGCCGGTTCCGGTGTTCAACTCGGCTCGCACGGTCGAGGCGTGGGTGAAGCCGCGTGATGCCAACCTGCGCTGGTTCCTCGGCTGGGGCAGCGCCGGCACCGACCGGGCCTTCAATGTGGGCACCGGCAGCGACGCGCTGGTGGTGTCCGGCTACGGCGATGACCTGACCTTCCCGGCCGGCAAGTCGCTGGAGGACGGCGCCTGGCACCACCTGGTGGCGACCTACGACGGCAGCACGGTGGTCGGCTACCTCGACGGCGTCTCCCTCGGCAGCCGCACCTTCCACGCGGCCCTGAACACCCTGAGCAGCGGGCTGTTCCGGATCGGCAGCGCCAATACCGGCGGCAGCCCCTACTACGGCGGCGTGGACGAGATCGCGGTTTACCCTGCTGCGCTCAGCGCAACCGAGGTTGCCGGGCACTTCGCGGCCTCGGGGCATGCGGTCCCCGGCGCCCCGACCGGGGTCACGGCCACCGCCCGGGCCAACGGCGTGGACGTCGCCTGGACCGCGCCGCCGGCCGGCGCGGATCCGGCCAGGGAGTACCTGATCACCGCCTACCAGGGCAGCACGCCGGTGAACTCGATCGCGGTGCCGGGCAGCAGAGCGTCGGCGGTGCTGACCGGCCTCGCCGGCGGCATCCCGGTGACGGTGCAGGTGGCGGGCGGCAACCTCTACGGCCTGGGCGTGCCGGCCGGCTCCGGCCCGGTGACCCCGACCGGAGCGACGACGACCTATGCCAGCACGGTGCTGGCCGACTCGCCGGTGGCCTATTACCGCCTCGGTGAGCCGGCCGCCACTCCGGTCGGTGGCGAATCCTCCGGTCGGGCCGGCCCGTTGGCCTACACCACGACGGCCACCCTCGGGGTTGCCGGCGCGCTGGCCAGTGACACCGATACCGGGCTGACCAACAACGGCGGCTGCTGTGTGGGCTCGGCGCAGGCGCCGCAGCTGCCGGACTTCAACACGGCCCGGACCGTCGAGGCGTGGGTGAAGCCGCTGGACGCCAACGGCCGCTGGTTCGCCGGCTGGGGCACCAACAGCACCGACCGGGTCTTCGACGTCGGGGTGTCCGGCTCGGCGGTGATCGTGGCCGGTTATGCCGACGATCTCACCTTCCCGACCAGCACCCTGGTCAACGGCGCATGGCACCACGTCGCCGTCAGCTACGACGGTACGACGGCCACCGCGTACGTCGACGGCGTCGCCATCGGCAGCAAGAGTTTCGCCCGCCCGCTGAACACCATCACCGATGGCTTCCTGCGGATTGGCGCGACGGTGAACGGCGGCAGCCCGACCTACGGCGGGCTGGACGAGGTGGCCATCTACCCGACCGCGTTGACCGCGGCCCAGATCAGCGCGCACTACGCGGCGCGGTGAGAACTCCTCCCCCCGCCTAACTGAGTCGAAACCAGGAGCAGATACATGACGAAGGCAGCTGCACGGGTGCGCTGGGCGGCCTCGGCCGTCGCGGTGCTGGCTTTGACCGTCACCGGCGTGGCGGGTAGAGCGCCGGCCACCGCCGCGACGGTACGGCCATTGGCCGTTCCGGCCGGCACGGTGGGCTACGGCTACGACGCCAACGGCCGGCTGACCTCGGTCACCGACCAGACCGGCGCTACCCGGACGCTGAGCTACGACGCGGTCGGCAACCTGACCGGCGTCGCCGCGGCGCCGGCCGGGTTCGCCCCCGCCGCGCGGACGGCGGCCGGCACGGCCGCCAAACCGGTGCTGCTGTCGGCTGCCCGATCAGACACCGGCGCCCTGGTGCTCACCGGCAGCAACTTGCCTGAGATGAGCACGGCGAAGGTGAAGGTCGGTGGCCTGTTCGCCGCGGTGCGCAGCGCCACCCCGTCCCGGCTGGTGGTCGAGCTGCCGCCGGGCCTGACCGGCGGCCGGCAACCAGTCACCGTGGACTCCGAGGGCGGCCGGGCGAGCACCACCATCCAGCTGCCCCGCGCGGTCGCGGCGGCCCAGGCTTCGGCAGCCGAGCTGCCGCCGCTGCAGGCGCCTCGGGGTGTCACGGCGATCGCCGGCCGGGTGCGCGACGCCCGGACCGGCGTCGGCCTGCAGAACGTGGAGCTGTCGATCGACGAGATCAGCACCCGCAGCGGCGCTGACGGCCGGTTCCTGCTAACCGGAATCGAGCCCGGCCACCACGAGCTAGTAGTCGAGGCTGCCGCGCCGGCCAAGGGCGGCGACCACGGCAGCTACGAGGTGGGCGTGGACGCGATCGAGGGCGCCACCACCGCGATGCCTTGGACGACCTGGCTCACCAAGGTCGACACCGCGCATGCCGTCCGGCTCCCGGCCAATCCTCAGCACGAGATCGTGGTCACCTCGCCGAAGCTGCCCGGCCTGGAGGTGCACGTCCCGGCCGGCACCAACCTCACCGACTCCGACGGCCACCGGGTCACCCAGCTGTCCATCACCGAGATGCCGCTGGACCGCCAGCCGTTCCCGGGCGCACCCGGCATGACGGTGGCCTGGACGATCCAGCCCGGCAACGCCACGGTCTCCGGCCCGGGCCTGCAGGTCGTGTATCCGAACCTGGCTCACCAGCTGCCCGGGGCCGGGATCGACTACGTCGATCACGACGCCGATCGGCTCGGTCTGGGCTGGGCGGTGTACGGCCACGGCCAGGTGTCGGCCGACGGCAAGCGGATCGTTCCGGACGAAGACACCCGGCTGCACGAGACCTACCAGCTCGGGGTCTCCTACAACACGCCGTGCAAGTACCTGGGCATCTTCTGCCCGCGCCCCGGCGACAACCCGAGTGCCGGCGACCCGGTCAACCTGCAGACCGGCCTGTTCACCTTCTCGCGCAGCGACCTCGGACTGCCGGACGTGCTGCCGATCGCGCTCACCCGCACCTACCGGCAGAACGACTACGTCATTCGCAGCTTCGGCATGGGCCAGAGCGACGCCTTTAACTCCTTCGTCTCACCTGATGGCACCGGCCGTTACCTGGTGCAGATGCCGGACGGCAGCACGGTGCCGTTCGCTCCGACGTCGAATACCACTATCTACACGGCCGTGCCGACGCCGTCCGGGCTTACCGGCGCGGTGATGACCACCGACAACCACCAGAATTTCACGGTGACGCTGGTGGACGGCTCGAAGCTGGTCTTCGGCGGCGAGACCGCCTCGCTGGTGTCCACCCAGGACCGGTACGGCAACGCCACCACGCTGACCCGGAACAGCA
>Ga0326721_10000613_pt1 | contig 10906 bp, 10 predicted proteins | sample SGPome_FD_203951 | JGI IMG/M metagenome (GOLD analysis project Ga0326721, IMG submission 203951) | Soil microbial communities from Southern Great Plains, Lamont, Oklahoma, United States - SGP_1_2016 | ecosystem: Engineered > Artificial ecosystem > Soil microcosm > Unclassified | place: USA...
GCTGAGCTTCCGGCTGCGGCCCGGCTCGCTGGGGGAGAACCTCACCCTGCGCGGCGTGGACGTCACCAACGCGGTGATCGGCGAGCGCTGGCAGGTGGGCGGTGCGGTCCTGCAGGTGGCGGTGCCGCGGCTCCCGTGCTCCACCTTCGCCAGCTACTGGGACATCGACCGGCTGCCCAAGCGTTTCATCAAGGCCGGCCGCCCGGGTGCGTACCTGCGGGTGCTGACCGAGGGCGCGGTGGCCGCCGGGGACGAGGTCCGGATCCTGGAGCGTCCCGGGCACGGGCTGACCCTGGCGCAGACCCTGCGCGCGCTGACCGGCGACCGGAGCCTGGCGCCGAAGTTGCTCACCGCCCCGGAGCTGCCGGCGTCGGTGCACCGATCGGCTCGCGGCTGGCTCGGCGTCAGCTGACCCGGTCCGCGACGGCTCGCCGCCCGGCTCGGCCGGCTGGTGGCTGCGGGCGCGTGCGGGTATCTCTGGTGCGGCGGGCTCCGGACGCGCGATAACCTGTGTCATCGACGTCCGCACCACCTGCGGGCGTCAGTCGCATGTAACCGAGGCGATCGTGGACTGGCCCGCGCTGTTCCAGTCTTGACATGAGTAATGGGGTGTTCAGTCATGCCGTCCGGCAAGGTGAAGTGGTTTGACGCCGAAAAGGGTTTCGGCTTTCTTGCCGACGACGAGGGCGCCGACGTCTTCGTGCACAAGGACGCCCTTCCGGCAGGTGTTCCCGAGCTCAAGCCGGGGCAGCGCGTGGAGTTCGGCATCGTGCAGGGCCGCAAGGGCAACCAGGCGCTGCAGGTGCGGCTGCTCGAGCCGATGCCGTCGGTGGTCAAGGCCACCCGGCGACCGGCCGAGGAGATGACGCCGATCGTCGAGGACCTGATCAAGCTGCTGGACAAGGTGGGCAACTCGCTGCGCCGCGGGCATTACCCTGACCGGGCCGAGGGCCGCAAGGTCGCCACCCTGCTGCGGGCGGTCGCCGACAACCTGGACAGCTGAGCGCAGCTCCCCGCGTCCCGGGCCCCGGCAGCTGACTGCCGGGGCCCTCGCGTATGCCGAGGAGAGCGGCGCTAGCGGGCGACGGTGAAGGTGTAGCTGGCGGTGCAGGAGGCGGGCGTGCCGTCGGCGCGCATCGCCTGCACCGTCAGCGTCTGCTGGCCGGCGCGGGTCGGCGCCCACTGCACGGCGGTGTCGCCCCAGTCGCCCGCTGCCACCGTCTTGACCGGGCCGTCCGGAAAGCGGTAGCTGAACGAGGTCACTGGCGCGCCGTCGGTGTAGGGCGCCGAGAACTGGAACCAGGCGGCCACGCCCACCCCACCGACCGGCTGACCGTAGTTGGTGTACACCCAGGAGTAGACGAACGGTTGCGGATTCACGTTCAGCAACATGTACGCCTCGGTGGACTGGAATCCGTTGGTGCTGAGGCTGGTGACCTGGAGCGGGGCGGGTTCGCGGTTCACCTTGAGCGACACCTGGGCCGTACCGTCGGCACCGGCCGGAACGGTGACGGCGGGGTTGGTGTCGAAGGTGTAGGTGTAGGAGCTGACCTTGCTGGTGAGCCAAGGGTTGGGCGCGAAGACGACCTTGGCGGTGCCGCCGCAGATCGGACGGCTGTCCGGCCGTCTGATGAGCGGCGCCGAGCCCGGCACGTAGGTCTGGTACCGCACGGCCGGTGATCTGTTTCCTGCCGCGTCCAGGGCGGCCACCGACAGGGTCTGGGGTCCCTCGGACACCGGAGCGAGGGTGATGGAGGCGGTGCCGCCGGGGCTCGTCACCCGCACGATGTTCGGCCCGGCGAGGACGTCCGGGCAGACCAACTGCCCGAGTGGGCCGCCGAAGGAACAGGCGTACGCCGGCAGGTCCTGGGTCCAGGCGTAGTAGAAGCCGACCGTGTCCGGGTCGCCGCCGGAGTCGAAGGTGAACTGGCCGAACTGGTCGGCCGCGGCCACTCCCTCGCCGTAGGGCGGGTAGTTGGGGGAGCTGACCGTGGGCATGGCCGGATCGGTGTAGTCGTAGGCGAAGGTGCAGACCTGCGACCACGGAGAGGTTCCGTTGCTGGTTGCCACCTGCACTCGCCAGGCATAACTGGTCCCGTCGCTCAGCACGTCGGCGGGCAGCTGGGCGTGGACCATGCTGCCGGAGCTGTACCCATGAGCGGTCACGCTCCGCGCGGCGGCCGGATCGGCCAGCGGCCAGATCGAGAAGGTGTAGATGAAATCGGAAGAGGAGTAGGTGTCGTCCGAGCCGGCTGCCTCGAGCAGGGATGCGAAGAACCCCTGCATCACCGGCGGGGTGGTCGCGGAGCAGGGCTTGCCACCGCTGGTCAGGCTGGCGCTGTTGATGACCGGACCAGTCCCGGCCTGTGCCGTGCCCAGCGGCGTCAGGGCGGCGAGGACGCAGCCCGTGAGAAGGGCAGCAAACAACTTCGGCATCCGCATGGTTCCCCCGGTGACACGCGGCGCCGTCACGCCACAATTAACAAGGAACATAGAATGGAGCTTGCCGGGCGAATACACAAGTGTCGGATTCCTGCCAACTCGCGGAGGTTGGCAGAAACACCCTGGGTTGCCACACTGCGAGTTCGGTGGACGGGCGCCTGGGCCCCTAGCGCAGTGATCCGAAGGCCGGCACCAGCCCGGCCTCGCGCGCCCGGCCCAGCAGCAGCTCGATCGCGGCGTAGCCCTCCTCGCCCAGGTCTCGGCTGAAGGAGTTGACGTACAGCGCGATGTGCTGGCGTTGGACCTCGGGGTCGAGCTCGTCGGCGTGCGCGGCCACGAAGTCGGCCGAGGCGTCCGGATGGGCGAAGGCGTAATCCACCGACGCCCGCAGCACGTCGGTCAGCGCCGCGGCGTCGAGTTCCCGGCGGGCCAGGATCGCGCCGAGCGGGATCGGGTGCCCGGTGCTCTGCTCCCACCACTCACCGAGATCCGCCAGCGCCCGCAGGCCGTAGCGCGGATAGGTGAACCGGGCCTCGTGGATCACCAGGCCGGCGTCGAACCGGCCGTCGCGAACCCCCGGCATGATCTCGGCGAACGGGATCACCTCGATCGAGGCCGGCGACTGCCCGGCCGCCCAGAGCCGCATCAGCAGGTAGGCGGTGGTGCGCTCACCCGGCACCGCGACCCGGGCGCCGTCGAGGTCGGACCGGTCATCGGCGCTGAGCACCAGCGGGCCGCAGCCCCGGCCCAGCGCGCCCCCGCACGGCAGCAGCCGGTACCGATCGAGCAGCCAGGGCAGCGCGGCGTAGGACACCTTGACCACGTCGAAGCGGCCCTGCTCGGCGGCGGTGTTGGTGACGTCCACGTCGGCGAAGGTGACGTTCGTCGCCGGGGCGCCGGGGATCAGATCATGGGTCCAGGCGTGGAAGATGAAGGTGTCGTTCGGGCAGGGCGAGAACGCCAGCTCCAGCGCGGTCATGCCCCGGCCCCCCGCGCCCCTGGCTCGGCAACCGGCGCCCCCGGCTCGGCAACCGGCGCCAGCGGCTCGGCGAGCAGCCGGTCGAACGCGGCGCCCAGCGCGGCGAGGGCGTCCTCGACCCGCCACGCGTCCCGGTCCCGGGGACCGACGGGGTTGGCGATGGCGCGCAGCTCGGCGAACGGAACGCCGGCCCGGGCGGCGGCCAGGCACACCCCGACGCCCTCCATCCCCTCGGCGACCGCGTCCGGATGGCTGGCCAGTAGCTGGTCGGCCCGCTGCCGGCTGCCGGTCACCGTCGACACCGTCAGCACCGCGCCGGTGACCGCGCCGGTCCGGTGGCTGAGCACAGCCGACCAGCCGGGATCGACCGGGTACCGCACCGCGCCCCAGCCGAGCTCGGCCATCGACACGAAGCCCTCGGCCGTCTCGGCGCCGAGGTCGGCGTGCACCACGGCGTCAGCCACCACCACGGCGCCCACCGCGGCTGCCGGAAAGCCGCCGCCGATGCCGGCCGACACCGCCAGCGAGTAGTCCTCGCCGAGCAGGCAGCCGGCAGTGACCGCCGCGGCGACCGGGCCCACTCCGCCGCACACCACGTCGAGCAGGCCCGCCGGGGTGAGCGCGCGATGCACCTGCAGGCCGGCCACCGTGCCCACCGCCGGCTGGCGACCGGCCAGCACGGCGTCGCGCTCGGCGGCGACCGCGGTCACGACCAGGATCCGGGGGCTCATTCAGAGCCTCGCTCGCGGCGTCGGGCAGCCGGCCAGCACCGTCGCCACCGGATCCCGGCGGCCAGGGCCCGGGGTCTGGAAGTCACCCGGCGAGGTTACCGTTGGCCATGGCCACCAGGCGTAGCGCGGCAGCCGGCGAGGGGTCCGCCGCGGACCGCGCGCGGCGGCTGGCGCTGAGCCTGCCCGGCGCGGTGGAGCAGGACCATCACGGTGTCCCGTCGTTCCGGGTGGCGAACAAGATCTTCGCCACCCTGCCCACGCCCGAGCTGCTGCGGGTGTTCGTCGACGAGGAGTCCGCCCGGTCGGCGGCGCAGCGCCACCCCGCGTGGTGCGAGCTGGTCCGGTGGGGCACCAGGATCGCCGGCGTCGGGTTCGCCGTGGACGTCACCCCGCCGGAGGTCGTCGAGGAGTACCTGACCGAGGCCTGGGCCGACCGCGCGCCGGCACGCCTGCGGGCGCAGCTGGCTGAGCCTGGCGCAACCGAGCCCTAGGCCTGCTGCGCCCGGAGCCGGTGTGACCGCAGCGCCCGCTCGTGCAGCGCCATGGTGACCGCGACGAACGTCAGCACGCCGGCGGCCACGATGAAGCCCAGCCGGCCGTTGCCCGCCGGCAGCAGCAGCGCGATGGTGGCGCCGAGCACCCAGGCCAGCTGCAGGAACGTCTCCGAACGCCCGAAGGCCGAGGAGCGCAGGCTCTCGGCCACGTCCCGCTGGATGATCGCGTCCATCGACAGCTTCGACAGCGAGTTGGACACCGCGCTGACCAGCATCGCGCCGATGGCTATCGCCAGGCTGAACAACGCCGCGGCCACCACGCAGCCGATCGCCGCGGCGCCGGTGCAGAGCAGGATGATCAGGTCCGGACGGGCCATTCGCAATCGGGTGCCGATGCCGGTGCCGAGGAAGTTCCCGAATCCGCTGGCCCCACCGAGGGCGCCGAGGCTGGCCAGCGCTTGCCAGCCGTGGGACACCGACTCGATGTAGAACGCCAGGAACATGGTCAGGAAGCCGGCCAGCCAGCGCAGCGTCGACTCGCCCTGCAGCGCCACGATGACCGGCGGGTCGAAGCCGCGCCGGGTCCATTCCAGCAGCCGGCCGAACAACCCGGTGGAACGGCTGCGCCGGCTGGCCCGGGCGGCCCGCAGGTCGCCCTTGTAGCGCAGCGTGGCCGGCAGCGCGTCGACGATCCTCGGCAGCCGCAACGACGATGCGCCGGTCATGATGAACGCGGCGGCGGTGATCCACAGGCCGAACGAGTACGAGCCGGTGGTCTTGATCGCCACCCCGACCAGGGCGCCGCCCAGCACCGCGGCGGCCAGTCCGAAGATCGACAGCCGGGCGTTGGCCTCGACCAGCGTCAGGCCGGCCGGCACCAGCCGGGGCGCGGCTGAGGACCGGATCACCGCGTAGGCCTTGGACAGCACCAGCGAGCCGAGCGCGGCCGGGAACAGCACCAGCAGGTCGGTGAAGTGCATCGCCATCACGATCGCCAGCACCGCCCGTCCGAACGCGGTGGCGGACATCACCCAGCGCCGGCCGTGCTGCACCCGGTCCAGCGCGGGGCCGATCACCGGCGCGACGATGGCGAACGGGGCCATCGTCATCAGCAGGTAGAGCAGCACGTTGCCACGCTGGGCCTCCGACGGCGCGGAGAAGAACACCGTGCCGGCCAGCGCCACGGTCACCATCGCGTCGGCCGCGTAGGACATCACCTGGTTCCAGATGAGCGCGGTCAGCCCGGATTCCCGAGCCCCGTCGGCCTCGCTGGCCGAGATCACCTTGTGCGCGAGCAGCCGGGACAGGTAGCTGCTGCGGGCCAGCACTGCCCGGGTGACCGTGACGTCGCTGGTGCGCACCGGCCGGACCGACACCCGTGGCGTCCGCCGGCGGCGGTCCCGGGACGGCTCGGCGGAGACCCTGGACGTGCCGGTGGCATGGGTATAGCTGGGAGCGGAGTACCCGTCCGCATCCACCTGCTCGGCCCCCGCCGGACCTGGCGAGCCGTCTCCCACCGTCACGGTTCCATCCTGCCCCACCGGGGCGGCCGTTGCCCCGGCAACGTGCTCACCCGCCGGCGCCGGGTGCGACAATGACCCGGTGACCGCCCCCAGCCCGTCGAGCCAGCCGCAGACCGTTGACGCCCGCACCGCCGCCGCCGTCGAGATGGCCCGGGCCGCCGCCGTCGAGATGGCCGGCGCCGAGGTGGGCGAACACCTCGGCGTGCAACCGGAAGGCGAGCTGGCCGTCACCCACGCCTTCGCCGCCTCGCTGCCCGGCTACGTCGGCTGGTACTGGGCCGTGACCGTGGTGCGCGCGCCGGACTCGGACCCGACGGTGGCCGAAGTGGTGCTGCTGCCCGGGGAGAACTCGCTCCGCGCGCCGGAATGGGTGCCGTGGAGCGAGCGGCTGCAGCCGGGTGACCTCAGCCCCGGCGACCTGCTGCCGACCCCTCCGGACGATCCCCGGCTGGCGCCTGCCTACCTGCTGTCCGACGATCCGCAGGTCGAGGAGGTGGCCTTCGAGCTGGGCGTCGGCCGGGTTCGGGTGCTGTCCCGGCTGGGCCGGCTGGAGGCCGCCGAGCGCTGGCAGGCCGGCGAGCACGGCCCGGACACCTCGATGGCCAAGCAGGCGCCGGGCAACTGCGGCACCTGCGGGTTCTTCCTGCCGTTGGCCGGTTCGTTGCGGGCCGGCTTCGGGGTGTGCGGCAACGAGATCACCGAGGCCGACGGGCAGGTGGTGTCGGTGGAGTACGGCTGCGGGGCGCATTCGGAGGCCGTGGTCGAACCGCTGGCCGAGGAGCCCGGCGACGTCTTCGAGGACGAGCTGATCGACCTCGAACCGCGCGACTCCGACTCCGACTCCGACGACGGGGATGGCGACGGTCAGCCGTCAGCCGAGCCAGCCGCCGATCTCGGCGAGCAGGGCCTGGTCGACGGCGAGCTGCCTGCCGTCCAGGGCGCCGACGGCGGCGATGCCACGGATGCTGGACAGGCTCAGCACCAGCCGGGCGCCACGGAGCTCGTCGAGCGGGACGGGCCCGAGCACGACCGGCCAGCCCCGGTCGAGGGCGGCGTCGAGCAGTCGCCGCCGGGTGATCCCGGGCAGGACGTTCTCTCCTAGGGCCGGCGTCCGCAGCTGGCCGGCCTGGCAGATCACCGCGAGGTTGCCCCGGCTGGTCTCCAGCGCCAGCTCGCGGCCGTCGGGGTCGACCTCGGTGAACAGCGGCCAGCTGCCGTCACGCTCCAGACTGCTGAGCCAGTCCCGGTCGGCCCACTTGTGCCGCCAGCTTCCCCGGCGGCCGGCGTGGCAGTGCAGCGCCACCGGCTCATCCCGGGCCGGAGCGGGCGCCACCTCGATCTGGGCCGCCCGCAGGCCGGGCCCGAACCGCAGCCGGACCCGGCGCCGGCCGGTGCCGCCCGCCACCGCCTCGTGCAGGTGCCGGGGCAGCTCGGCGGGCAGCGGGAGCTGGTACAGCTCCAGGCAGGAGGCCTGCAGCCGGGCCAGGTGGTCGGCGAGCGCCACGATCCGCCCGTCCACCGCCAGCATGGTCTCGATCACGCCGTCCTGGGCCCGCACCACGTCCGGCGCCGGCAACGGCCGGTCCTCGGCCACCGCCGCGCCGCCGAGCGCCAACAGCGGGGCGGCCTTGACCAGGCATTCCTGCCATTCCTGCATCGGCACCGAATCGGCGGTGATCCCGCCGCCGACGCCGAGCTCCACCCGGTCGCCGGTGATCTCGAAGGTCCGGATCGCGACGTTGAACTCCAGCCGGCCCGGCCGGTCGGCACCTGGCCGGGCCGGCAGCGGGCTGAGGTAGCCGATCGCGCCGGTGAACACCCCGCGGCCGGCGTCCTCGAGGTCGGCGATCAGCTGCTGCGCGCGGATCTTCGGCGCCCCGGTGACCGATCCCGGCGGAAAGCAGGCCGTCAGCAGGTCCGCGTCGGTCGCGGCGGGGCTCAGCCGTCCGGTCACCTCCGAGACCAGATGCCAGACGCCGGGCGCCGGCCGGACGCTGAGCAGGCGCGGGGCGCTGACGGTGCCCGGCAGGCATACCCGGGACAGGTCGTTGCGCATCAGATCGACGATCATGACGTTCTCGGCGCGCTCCTTGGCCGACTGCCGCAGGTCCGCCGCCATCGCCCGGTCCGCCGCCGCCCCGCCGTCCGAGCCGAGCCGGCGCCGGGTGCCCTTGATGGGCGCGGTGCGCACCCGGTCGCCGTCGCGGTGCAGGAACAGCTCCGGCGAGAAGCTGACCACGGTCTTGGCCGGCGTCTGCACGAACGCGGCGTAGTCCGGCGCCAGTCGGACCAGGCCGGCGGCGAACAGCTCGGCGGGCGCACCGGACAGCCGGGCCTCGAACCGGGCGCAGATGTTGGCCTGGTACAGCTCGCCGGCCCGGATCGCGGCGATCGCCTGCTCCACCGCGGCCAGGTGGCGCTGCCGGCAGGCGCCGGTCAGCCCGCTGAGCACGGCCGGCGCCGGCGTCGCGGCCTCGCGGCCGATCCGCTCGATCACCGCGGCCTGCTCGGCCAACCCGGCGGCGGCCCGGCCGGCGATGGACTCCAGCCACCAGTCGCCGCCGGCGTCACGGCGCAGCACCTGGTCGAAGAAGCCGAACCAGGACGGGCCGGAATAGCCCCACCAGCCGAACCAGCCGCCGCCGACGGCGCTCTCGCCAGGCCCGGTCACCTCGGCAGGCTCGCCGATCGACGCCGGGTCGCTGACCTGCCGGACCGGATTCCAGCAGATCACCGGCGCCTGGCCCGCCCAGCGCCCGGCCAGGCACACCAGCACCCGGGTGTCGAGCTCACCGGAGCGGGCCAGCGCCCGCAGCAGGTCGCCCGGCGCCGCTCGCAGCCGCAGCCGGCGTACGACCAGCTCAGCCAAGCCGGCCTTCACCGGAGTGCTTGCGCACCAGGGGCAGCGACAGCAGGCCGAGCACCGTTCCGGCCAGCGCCGTCCACAACCAGACCCGGTGCTGGTGCTCGCCGAGCCAGGTCCACAACGGCAGCAGGACGAGGAAGGCCAGGCCGAACGCGGCGGTGCCGGCGAGCAACACCCGGCGGGCGTCCACGACCAACATCTGGGTGCCGACGTCCGGAACCGGTGGCGCCGGCGGTCTGGCCGGGTCGTCCGGCGCCGCCGGATCGGCGGCCGGTGATCGGGGCTTGCCAGTCCTGCTCACAATCGCCCACGCTACGCCACCGCGCCGCCACCGAACTGTCGTGGATCACTGCAATACTGCCCGTCAACCGAGCCCGAGATGTGGAGCAGCATGGCAACCGAGACCGCACCAGGCGCCACCCGGCGCAGCACCGGACTGGACCGCTACTTCGCCATCACCGAACGCGGGTCGACCGTCGCCCGGGAGGTGCGCGGCGGGGTGGTGACCTTCGTGACGATGGTCTACATCGTGGTGCTGAACCCGCTGATCATCGGCACCGTCCCGGACGCCGACGGCAAGTTCCTCGGCGGCGGGCAGGCGCCGGCGCTCGCGGCCGTGGCCGCCGTGACGGCGCTGGTGGCCTGCGTGCTCACGATCGCGATGGGGCTGATCGGGCGCTATCCCTTCGCGCTGGCCACCGGGCTGGGGCTCAACGCCTTCGTGGCCTTCCAGGTCGCGACCAAGATGTCGTGGCCCGCCGCCATGGGCATGGTGGTGATCGAGGGCCTGCTGATCACGGCGCTGGTGCTGACCGGTTTCCGGGTCGCCGTGTTCCGGGCCATCCCGGCCCAGCTCAAGAGCGCCATCGCCGTCGGGATCGGGTTGTTCATCGCGCTGATCGGGCTGGTCGACGCCGGTTTCGTCCGGCGCGGCGCGGGCACTCCGGTCGACATCGGCATCGGCGGGCACCTCAACGGCTGGCCGACGCTGGTGTTCGTGGTGGGCGTGCTGCTGATCGCGGTGCTGATGGCCCGCAAGGTGCGCGGCGCCATCCTGATCGGCATCCTGGTCTCCACCGTGCTGGCCGTGATCATCGAGGCGGTCGGCAACATCGGCTCGCAGACCGACGCCACCGGCAAGGTGGTCAACCCCCGTGGCTGGGCGCTGAACGTGCCGTCGTTCGAGGGCAAGGACTTCGGCGCGCCGGACCTGAAGCTGCTCGGGGACTTCTCCCTCGGCGCCGGGTTCTCCGCGGTCGGCATCATCTCGGGCATCGTGATCGTGTTCTCGCTGGTGCTCAGTGACTTCTTCGACGTGATGGGCACCACCATCGGGCTGGCCCAGGAGGCCGACCTGCTGGACGAGGACGGGCAGTTGCCCAACATCCAGCAGGTGCTGCTGATCGACGGCCTGGCGGCGGTGGCCGGAGGCGCCACCGGCGCGTCGTCGGCCACCACCTACGTCGAGTCGGCGGCCGGCATCGGCGACGGCGCGCGGACCGGCCTGGCGTCGGTGGTCACCGGCCTGCTCTTCGCGGTCACGATCTTCCTGTCGCCGCTGGCGCAGTTCGTGCCGTCCGAGGCGGCGGCCCCGGCGCTCGTGGTGGTCGGCGTCCTGATGATGCGCCAGGTCCGCAACATCGACTTCTACGCCCTCGAGCTCGCGCTGCCGGCGTTCCTCACCATCGTCCTGATGCCCTTCACCTACTCGATCACCAACGGCGTGGGCGCGGGCTTCGTCAGCTACGTGGTGCTGCAGGTGGCCGTCGGCAAGGCCCGGGTGGTGCATCCGCTGATGTGGGCGGTGGCAGCGTTCTTCGCCATCTACTTCGCGATCGAGCCGTTGAAGTCGGTGTTCGGCATCAGCTGAA
>Ga0326721_10000614_pt1 | contig 10903 bp, 5 predicted proteins | sample SGPome_FD_203951 | JGI IMG/M metagenome (GOLD analysis project Ga0326721, IMG submission 203951) | Soil microbial communities from Southern Great Plains, Lamont, Oklahoma, United States - SGP_1_2016 | ecosystem: Engineered > Artificial ecosystem > Soil microcosm > Unclassified | place: USA...
CGGCTTTGACCCTCCTGGCCTTGGCCTTCACCGCCTCGGCGACCTACAGCAGCGTCGCCCTCAAGAAGGCGGACAACGCCACAAGGGCGCTGGTCGCTCATCGCGCGCCGGCCGCGCTCGAACTGGCGCGCGTCGGCCGCATGGTCAACGTCATCGGCTACGCCACCTATCGCGTCGTCGCGGAGGACGGCCCGACCCCGGCGGCGCGCCAGGCCAGGGCGGACATCGACGGGTCGACAGCCCAGTTGCTCAAGAATCTGGAAATCGCCGAACGGCTGCTGCCCGAAAACGCGGCCACCTACAGGACGTTCGCGGCGCAGGCGAACCAGATCGCCGGACTGGCCGATCGGGCGGCCGACCTGGCTCTCGCGGGTCAGGACGACCAGGCCAAGCGCGTCATGACCCAGCTCGACCCCAAGATCGTGGGAATGACCAAGGAGATTGTCGCGTTCAACACCACGGCCGCGGCCAGCGACGACAAGGCCGTGGTCGATCTCAGTTTGTCCACGCACAAGTCCATAGCGATAAACCTCATCCTCGCGATCGGCGGCATCGCCTTGGGCGTGGGCGTCGGCCTCTGGGTCGCGATCGGCAAGATCGCTCGACCCTTGAATGTTCTTTCCGAACGTATGCGCCGCCTGGCCGGGGGAGACCTTGAGGTGGTCGTCGAGGCTCAGGACCGTGGCGACGAAGTCGGCGGCATGGCCCGCGCGGTCCAGGTCTTCAAGGAGAATGGCGTCAAGGCCAAGGCGCTCGAGTGCGAAGCCGAACGGCTTCGCACAGCCTCGGAAGAGGAACGGCGTGTTCACGAAGCCGCTCGAGCCATAGCCGCCCGCGAACAGGCGCGCGCCATCGAACAGGTCGGCGCCGGCCTGTCGAAGCTTTCCGGCGGCGATCTCACCTACCGCCTGACCGAGGCCTTCGCAGCCGACTACGTCAAGCTTCGCGAGGATTTCAACACGACCGTCGAAACCCTTCAGGCGACGATGGAAGAGATTTTCGGCAACAGCCAGGGCATCCGGTCCGGCGCTGGCGAGATCACGGTGGCGTCGGACGACCTGTCCCGCCGCACCGAGCAACAGGCCGCCAGCCTGGAGGAAACGGCCGCCGCCCTCGAGCAGATCACCGCGACAGTGAAGAAGACCGCCGAAGGCGCGACGCACGCCCGCACCGTGGTGGCCGCCGCCAAGCTCGACGCCGAGACGGGCGGCGAGGTGGTCGGCAAGGCGATCGTGGCGATGAACGCCATCGAAACCTCTTCCCAGGGCATTACCCAGATCATCGGCGTCATCGACGAGATCGCGTTCCAGACCAACCTGCTGGCCCTAAACGCCGGTGTCGAGGCCGCCCGGGCGGGAGACGCCGGTCGCGGCTTCGCCGTCGTCGCTCAGGAGGTGCGCGCCTTGGCCCAACGTTCGGCCGAGGCCGCCAAGGAGATCAAGACCCTCATCGCCACATCCACCGGCCAGGTCAGCGCCGGCGTCGATCTGGTGGCGCAGACCGGAAAGGCCCTGGAGCGCATCGTCGGCCAGGTCTCGCAGATCAACAGCGTGGTCAGCGAGATCGCGGCCTCAGCTCAGGAGCAGTCCGGCGGTCTTCAACAGGTCAATGTGGCGATCAACCAGATGGACCAGGTCACGCAACAGAACGCCGCCATGGTGGAGGAAAGCACCGCGGCGAGCCACGCCTTGGCCCGGGAGGCTCAGGACCTGGCGCGACTGATCGGTCGGTTCAAGGTTGGCGAACAGGCCGCTCGGGCAGCGGTCGCCGCACGGATTGTGCGCCAGGCCAGCTGACCCGATACCAGGGCCGCCTTGAAACAGCCCGGCCGGTACCCGCCGATGCTGAAGGCCGGCCTGCTGGTCGAGGTGGCGGCGCCGCTGCGCAAACGTACGGCTCTGCGGTATCTGGTCGAGCCGCTGCAGCAGCGGATGTTCCGCGCTTTCCGAGAACAGTGAACGCGACCTGCGTTCGTGTCTGCGCCGAAGCTAGGCGTGGGCCGAAACCCGTGCGAGGCGGCACAGCAGGCGATCATAGGTCGAGCGACGGATCGGCCGCCCCGTCCGCAACCGCGTCCAGGTCGTCTCGCTGACGCCCAGCACCTCCTGGAGGCAGACCTTCGTCACCGCCGGAAGCGCGGCGCGAAAGGCAAGGACCTGTTCCTCGTCGACGAGAACCATATTCATCAGATGCGCTCCTAGATTCGAATGGCCGGGCGCCGCCTCCCCGGCGACGTCCGCGCGCAAGGTCAGGGCTTGAGGATCCCGGCCTTGAGCTTGGCGCCGCCGCTCAGGGCCAGGTCATTGGAAGCGCCTCCGACGCCCACCTGGTAGCGGCCGGCGTCAATCACCCAGCGCCGAGCCTTGGCGTCAAAGCGACCCAGCAGGCGGGCGTCGGCGGTGAACGTAAGGCGGCGCGTTTCGCCGGGCTTCAGGTCGACCTTGTCGAATCCGATCAGCCGCTGGACCGGCTTGCCCGCCGCGTCGGTCAAATAGACCTGAGGCGCGTCCTTGCCAGCCCTCTGTCCTATATTGGCGACATCGAAACCGACCGTCAGGGTGTCGCCGCCGGTCACCTTCAGGTTCGAATAGGCGAACTGGGTGTAGGACAGGCCGTAGCCGAACGGGAACAGCGGCTTCAGGTCGGTCTGGGCGAAGCGGCGATAGCCGACGTCGGCCCCCTCGGTATAGACGACGTCGAACTGGGTCTTTTCAGGTACGCCACGGCCCGGCAGCGCCTCCCGCGGATATTGCGCCAGGGACGCTGGAAAGGTCATCGGCAGGCGGCCTGAGGGATTGACCGCGCCGAACAGTACGTCCGCAATCGCCTCGCCGCCCTTGACGCCCGAGTACCAGGCCTCGACGACCGCGCCAGCTTGGCCCAGCCAGGGCATCGACACCGGACCGCCGGTCTGCAGCACCACGATGGTGTTGGGATTGGCGGTCGCGACGGCGGCGATCAGGGCGTCCTGGCCGTTCGGCAAGGACAGGTCCGCCGCGTCCTCCCCCTCGCCCATCCACTGGTTGCCGAACACCACGACGATGTCGGCCGCCTTGGCGGCGGCGACGGCGGCGGCGATGTAGCGGCCGTCGTCGAAGGAGACCTTGGCGTTCGGCGCGGCCTTGCGGATGGCGGCCAGGGGCGAGGACCCGTTGAAATACTCGCTGCGGAACGGTCCCATCATCCCCTCGCCGCCCAGCGGGACCACGCGCTTCGCGCCGCCCGGCGGCACCACCTGGGACGAACCGCCGCCTGACAGCACGCCGGCGTCGGCATGGCCGCCGATCACGGCGATGGTCTTGGCCGTGGCGGCCAGGGGCAGCAGCCCGTCGCGGTTCTTCAGCAGCACGATGCCCTCGGCCGCCGCGGCCCCGGCCACCTCGGCGTTGGCCGCGTAGTCTATAGCGCCGCCCGGCAGCACCGGCTTGTCGAACAGACCCGCGGCGAACATCGAGCGCAGGATGCGGCGACTGGCGTCCGACACCCGCGCGGCCGGTATTTCGCCCTTCTCCACGGCGGCCTTCAGCGGCGCGCCGAACCAGACCTTGGCGTCCAGCTGTTCTCCCGATTGCTGGTCGAGTCCCTTGGCGATGTAGTCGGTGGCGTGGACTGCGCCCCAGTCCGACATCACCCAGCCCTTGTAGGCCCAGTCACCCTTCAGCACCGTGTTCAGTAGGTGATCGTTGCCGCAGCTGTAGTCGCCATTGACCAGGTTGTAGGCGCACATCACCGAGCCGGGCTGCCCCTTCTCGATCGCGATCTGGAAGGCCAGCAGGTCGCTCTCGCGATGCGCCGCCTCGTCGATCACCGAATTGGCGAAATGGCGGCTGGTCTCCTGGCCGTTCAGCGAGAAATGCTTGATGGTCGAGACGATCCCCTGATCCTCGATCCCCTTGATCGACGCCCCGGCCAGGTTGCCGGCGAGCCATGGGTCCTCGCCGAGGTATTCGAAGTTGCGGCCGTTGCGCGGATCGCGCGCCAGGTTCACACCGCCGGCCAACTGGACATTGAACCCCTTGGCCCGCGCCTCGCGACCGACCACCGCCCCGCCTTCGTAGGCCAGGCGGGTGTTGAAGGTCGCCGCCAGCGACAAACCCGATGGCAGGGCCGTGGCTCCATCGCCCGGCCGCACGCCGAGGGGGTTGGTGACCCCAAGGCTGGCGTCGCTTTCCTGAAGGGCAGGCACGCCCAGGCGCGCGATCCCCGGGATGTAGCCGGCCGAGCCGATCGCGCCCTCGGGCTTGGTGATCCCGAAGATCGGCATCGACATCGGCCCGTGCAGCAGGCCGATGCGCTCGTCGAGGGTTAGTTCCTTCTCCAGCAGCGCCGCGCGCTCGTCCGGCGACAGCTTGACGTCCATCCAGGGTTGGTCGGACGGTCCGGCAGCCTGCGCCGACGTCGCGACTAGGATGGCAAGGCTTGAGACGAGCGTGAAGGTGCGAATGGTCATGACAGGCCCCGTGTTTCCTCCGGCCCCTCCGCGGAGGCCTTGGTGCCGGCGGTTTTAGGAACCACGACAACGTTGTCGTACGAGACCACGACAACGTTGTCTATAGGATGAGAAAAGACACCGCTGTCGGAGATTCGGTCGCCGGATTGGGATCATTGCGCCACAACGGGAAAGCCCAACCTTGCGGGGAGGCCGTTGATGGCCCTCCCCGCGCCGCCTTGGACGATCTGGGCGGTCGCCAGGCCTCGCAGAGCCGAACGCCGACGCGCCAGAAGCCGCATGATGTGACCCTCGCAGAGCCTCATCATGCGGCGCTCCACGCCAGCGCGGGAGAGGTCGATTCGCAAGCAACGCCCTCGTGGAGAGGCGGGGCGCCGCTCCTGGTCAGAACTTGGCGCTGAGCACCAGGCGCACGTCGCGGCCCGGCATCAGGACCGAATCCTTGTTCAGCGCGGTGGCGTTGCGGATCGTTTCGTCGGCCAGGTTGTGGCCGACGAGCGTCAGCGCGATCCCCGGCTTGGCCTTGAACGGTTTCCAGCGGACCTGGGCGTCAACGGAGGTGTAGCCGTCGGTGGCCAGGTCGGCCACACCGACATGGTCCTGCGAGGACACCGCCAGCACGAGGAAACTGGCGTCGACGACGTCGTTGTCCCAGTCGAGACCGCCCCCGAACCGGCCGGGCTGGATGCGCGGCACGTCGCCGCCGCCGCCCGTGAACTTGGCGCGCACATAGTCGCCCAGCACCTGGCCCGACAGCTTGCCGCCGCCCACCGACGCCAGCGGGAAGAACGCCTTGGCCTCCAGGCCCCAGAAGTTGGCGTCGCGCTGGCCGTAGTTGAGTTCCTTGAGCTCGCCGTCGCCGCCGGCCTCGCAGACGCCGCTCTCGTCGCACAGGCGTCCGGTCAACGCGCCGTAGATGTAGTTGTCGAAATGCGCGGCCCAGGCCGAGGCCTCGATGCGGCCTTCTGAACCGAGTTTGTACCGCGCCGTCGCCTCCAGGGAGTTGGCGCGCTCGATCTTCAGTTCCGGGTCGCCGGTCTCGAACGTCGCCGGGCCGTCGTGCGGACCCCGGGCGAAGAGTTCCGTCTGGGCCGGGGCCCGAGCCGCCGAGGCGACCGTCAGGCCCAGGCGCAGGGCGTCGGAAGCGTCGTAGGTGAAGCCGGCCGACAGGCTGAAGGGCGTGAAGTCGCGGCTCGTCTCGATTCCCGTGGTTGGCGTGCCGTCGATCTTGATGTGCTCGACCCGCGCCGCGCCCTGGAACTGCAGGGCGCCGACCGGCGCCTCCACGAAGGCGAAGGCCGCGACGCTCTGGGTGTGGGTGGGCAGCAGGTAGTCGGCCCCTTCGCCCAGCGCGCTGAACTTGCGGTCCTGGAACTGGACGCCGAGCGCCGAGGCCGAAAGCGGCCCCGTGGCCCCGAACAGCGCCTCCATCCGGCCGTCCCACTCCTTGTTGTTGAAGGTCGACAGAACCGCGTTGGTCTCGGGGTCGATCTCGCTGTGGGTGTAGTCGGCGTAGCCGGCGTCGACGTTGATCCGTTGCAGCAGGCCCTGGCTGAACTTGAACGACCCACCGACGGCGCCCTTGTCCTGCTTCATGCGGATGAAGGTGTCGTCGGACGGAATGCCGTACCGCGCTTCGTAATGCGTGCCGCTAGCGCCGATGCGGCTGTCGTCGCCGAAGAAGTAGGACGCGCCGCCCGAATAGCCGTTGCCCCGGAAGAACGAGTTCGGCTGGACGCCATCGGGCGTGTCGTAGCTGCTTGCCCGGCGCCCGAAACCGTCCAGGTGAACCGCGAACGGTCCCTGCCCTGCGTCGAGGCTGACCGTACCCTCGCCGGTCGACGAACTGGTGGAATAGGCCGCCGTTGTTTCCCCCTCGATCCCGTCTATCGGCTTGAGCGGGATGCGGTTGTTGATGACGTTGACGACGCCGCCGATCGCCTGGCTGCCGTAGCGCAGGGTGGCCGCGCCGCGCACGACTTCGATCTGCTGGGCGGCCAGCGGGTCGATCGGTACGCCGTGGTCGGGACCGACGTCTGAGACGTCCGAGCTGGACAGACCGTTCTCGGCCAGCTTCACGCGTTGCGCGTCCATGCCGCGGATCACCGGACGGCTGGCGCCGGCCGCGAAACCTGTCCCGGCGACCCCGGGCACGTTGCGCAAGGCGTCGGCCAGGCTGGCTCCGCCGTTGCTGAGCACCTGGTCGCGGCTCACCTGCTCGACGATGGTCGCGAAACGGTCGGGATCGCCCGCCAGGGGCGAGGCGGTGATCACCACCTCGGACACCGAGTGACCCAGATCCTGGGCTACGGCTTGGTTGGCGCAGGCCAACAGCCCCCCGACTCCGGCCGCCGCCAGCAACATCGTACGCAGTCGCATTTGATCCTCACAAAAGAATGCTCGCGGCTGACTTATGTTATATCGTAACAGTCTCCAAGCGGATTTTGGGGCCAGCGAGAAGACGGCGGGGTTTGCGACGCTTTTAGGCATCGCCAACCCGCCCCATCGCTATTTGACGCCTAAATCGCGCCCTCTATGGCCGGATCGTGCTCAGCACCCGTCCCGGGCCGTTACGACGGTGTTGTCCTTCACCACGACGGTGCGGCCGTAGCAGCCGATGGCGCTGTCTTCGAGCCGATACGCTTGGACCGATGAACCCGAAGCGTTCTGGAAGCGTCGGGCGGCGCGGTTGAATTGTCCCTGGGCGGTTGGCGCGACGTGATTGCTGAGGGCCCGTGTCCAGACCCGGCCGTCCGAGGTGACTTCGCGTTCGGTCCGGGCCAGGGTCAGGTCGACGGCGGCGGTCTGGTTGGTCCCGTCGGCCGTAATCGTCTCCTGGGTGACGGAGCTGAAGGGGTAGGACGAGATTTCCCGGCGCGTCGCGGTTCCTGACGCGTCGGTCCGCCGCGTATCGACCTGCAGACGCGTCGACTGCCGCATGCGGCCGATCTGGACCTTGTCATTGGAGACATAGCTTTGGCGGTTCGAGAACGACATCGCGTAGCGCACGCTGGTGGTGACCTCACCGTGGGAAGTCTGGAGAACGCCCGCGATCTCTCCCTTCTGCGCCAAGCGCGTGTCGATCCGGCCGTTCAAGCCCTGCTCGCCAACCTGAACGTGGCGCGCATCCGTGGTCTCGCGCGGCGCCGCCAGCGTATTGTGGAGAAGCCGCCCGCGGGTCGAGCTGGCGCCGGCGTCGCGCCAGGCCAGCAGGCTGGCCGTGACCAGATAGTAGTTGCGCACCCCGGGCACCGCGACCTCGACGCGATGCGGCCGGCCGTCGTTGACCAGGCCGGCGAACGGCGTCAGGTCGATTCGCGAGGGTGTAAAGTTCAGGGTCTCCGGCGCGGGAGCCGGGAACCACAGGTACGGATTGATCCCGCCCGTAAAGATCCACGGAAACAGCGAGGCCAGTCCCGCGCGTTGGCCGTCGACGAACACCTCGACCTGCCGGAAGGCTCCGCCCCCGCATCGTCCCTCCTTGTCGGAGGCCAGATGATCGGGAACGCAATCGTACCAGAACTCGTCGTCCGCTTGTCCTTGGGCGACGACGTCCAAGGCTAGGCGCTCGACATTGGCCGGCAGCACCACGGTCTGGGCCAGGCGGTCCTTGTCCTTGGTGAGCCTGGCGAGACCGCCGGAGATCGGCTGCACGATCTGCGGCGCCGCCGGGGCGGGCGTCGCGGTCGAGGCGGGATAGAACAGCAGGCGCGCGCCTGCGGTCAGGCGCCCGGTGTAGGTCTCGTTGACGACATTGGCGATGAGGACCTCCCCAGCGCCCGGCTGCGCCAGCAAGGCGGCGTAGTCGGTTACGTCGCGCTCCACATGCCAGGCTGGCGCAATGGCTTTGCGCGGCTCCATCGTGGTGCCGTAGTAGAGGTTCACCCCACCCAGATGGATGATGGCGGTGCGATCGAACTGCCGACCGGCGGTGACGTCGAAATCGGCTTCCAGCACGACCTTGGCCCAGGGGCCGGGACAGGCCGCTGGCGGCGTATAGGAAAAGGCGACGGGTTCCACGCCCTCGAACTGCCGCGGGGCGAACAGCGGCGCGACGCAGGGCTCGCCCGCCGGCCGCGGAACACGCGGCTCGACGTCGGCGACCGTATTGACGCCGGGCGCTGGCCGCGGCGGCGCGGCGAAGCCAGCGGGAATGACGCTTTCCGCTCGAGCGACGGTCAGCGGTCCAGCGAGGCCGAGGATGACGGCGAGAACGGAAAAGAGGGCGTGACGAGACGTCATAAGCAGGACTCGAATGAGGGATGAAACGGGCCGGCGCTAGAAGCCCAAACTGAAGGCGAGATGCAGGTCGCGCCCTAGCGGGTCGTAGGTTCCGGTGTAGGTGTTGGGGTTATTGGTGGTGCCGTCCACGAAGGTCGACGGAACAACCGGCGGGGTCAGGTCGAACAGGTTGTTGGCCACCAGGCGGATGGTCAGGCCGGGACGCAGCCGCATCGAGATCCCGAGATCGAGATAGTCGTAAGCCTCCAGCCGAGCGAACGACGGATAGGCATAGGGCGGCGCCCCGGCGCTGAGGGCGGAGCTGTTGGCCGCCAGCCGCGTCGGGCCGATATGGCGCCAGTTGAGCGACACGACCGCCTCACGCCAGGGCAACCGCCATGTGGCGGCAAGGTTGTGACGCCAAAGCGGCTGCGGCGCATAGCACTGGGGCGGCCCGAAATAGCCGGCGCAGTTGCGCAAAGGATCGTCCGGCGCGCTCCTGCCGCCAGTGGTGATCAGTCGCATGCCGGTCAGATTGAGACCAAGCCGTCCGAGCGCACCCAGCGACATGTCATAGCTGGCCTGAACGTCCACGCCCTCGTTGATCAGCAATGCGGTGTTTTGGGCGCCGGTGGCGATATATCCGCCGGTCGCCGGGCTGCCGAACAGAGCCCCCGTGTCCGCCGAGCGATGCACGAACCGGCAGTAGTAGTCCTGGCCCGTGCTCAAGCAGCTTTGAAACACGCTGTCGGCGAGGATCGGGCCGATATAGCCTTTCACCGCGATCCGGTAGTAGTCGGCGGAGACGCTGAAGCCGGGCAGACCGCGCGGCGTATAGACCAGGCCTATGGTCCGGGTCCTTGCGTTTTCGGGACGAAGGCTTCGATTCCCGTTGCCGCCATAGGTCTGGCACAGCTGGTCCGGACAGTTGGGGATGCGGCCGTATTGCGCGGCGGTCACGCCGGTGCGCTGGCAGGCGATGAGGCTTGCGGCCGGAGACGAGCCCGAACACGGATCCGACAGGCCGATCACGCCATAGGTGGAGCCGGTATAGAGTTCGGAAATGTTCGGCGCGCGAGCAGCCTTGTTGAGACTGGCGCGGACCAGCCAGTCAGCCGTGGGCTGGTACTGCAGCTCGTATTTCCGGGTCGCCAGGAGGCTGTGGTCGGTATTGTAGTTGGAATACCGGACCCCCGCATTGATCTCCAGCCGTTCGATCCAGGGCCGCCCTTCGGCGATGGGCGCCTGCAGCTCGCCGTAGAATTCGCGCACCGATTGGCGACCGCGCAACGGCGGGCTCAGCTGTTCGAACTCCAGCGCCGCCGGGTCGATCTTCTGCTTGAGGGAATCGGCCCGATATTCGACGCCCAGCGCCACCGCGACGCCCTGGCCGGCCCATGGACTCTTCACGCCATAACTCGTCAGGTCTCCCGATAGGTTGGCGATCAGGTCCGTCTCGCCATAGTGGTTTGCCCAGACATAGTCGCGGTAGGCGTAGGCGTAGAAGTGCGGGTCGAGACCGTTCTGCCGGAAGATGTCGGCCGGCACGCAGGCGCGATCGGTTCCGTTGAGCTTGGCGACGCAGGTCGGGATGCCGTCAACCAGTTCAACGTTCAGGGCCTTGTTGAGCCGGCTCGGATCGACCTCGTTGCTGTCGGAGAGCGAACTGAAAACCGTCGAGCGGATTGCTGACAGATCATAATGCCAGTGGTCGAACACCTCGCCGCTCAGGCCCAGGCTGATCCTGTAGTCCTGGTTGATGGCTTCCGCGCGCAACGGTCGGCTGCCCGGGCCGCCCATGATCGCGGTGTATTGAGTTGAGACCAACTGGTCAGAGCCGACCGCGGAACCGCACAGCAGAGCGGCTTGGCTTGGCGATAGAAACGGATTGCGGCAATTGACCTGGAAGCCCCCCGCGGGGACTTCCGCTGTGTTGATGTAGGGATAGAATTGACTGTAGGTCGCGTCCTTCATGTAGAGCAGGCTGGCGCGGAATTGCGCGGCCCTTGATGCCCCGAAGTTCACGAAAGCACCCGCGGAGCGCCGCTCGTCCGACCTCATGAAGTTGAAGTTCTCGCGCGTGTTTGCTGCATAAAGGTCGCGGTCGGCTTCCGGCGCGAACGCGCCATCCGCCCCGGTGTAGAAGACCTGCCCCGCCGAAGGACCGGTAAGCGGCCGAAAGCGGCCATGGTGGGTATAGAGCGTGCTGACCGCGCAGGACGGCGCGCCGTT
>Ga0326721_10000616_pt1 | contig 10885 bp, 13 predicted proteins | sample SGPome_FD_203951 | JGI IMG/M metagenome (GOLD analysis project Ga0326721, IMG submission 203951) | Soil microbial communities from Southern Great Plains, Lamont, Oklahoma, United States - SGP_1_2016 | ecosystem: Engineered > Artificial ecosystem > Soil microcosm > Unclassified | place: USA...
TGGGGGTGCCCCGGTCGGGGTCGGGGAACAGCCCCCAGGAGGTGCCGGCCAGGCGCCCGGGACGGGCGGCCAGCTGGGCGTGGGTGGGGTGGTCGCGGGGGTCGCAGGTGGTCACCGGCGGGCCTCCTGCGGGTCGGCGGGGGCCGGGGCGGGGGTGCGGTAGCTGAGGAGGAACCCGGCCACGGCGCACACCGAGGCGGCGATGACGACGGGGATCTTGGCGGTGTCGTTGAGGAACACCAGCCAGGGGCCCTGCCCGGCGATCAGGGCTCCGGTCTGGGCGAGGACCAGCAGGATGCCCCCGGCCAGGGAGAGTCCCAGGGTGAGGGTGAAGAGGCCGAGAAGGGTTCTGTGCAGCATGTCAGTGGCTTTCGGGTCTCAGACGGGCAGGATGCCGAGGGCGATGAGCACCCCGATGGCGAGCAGGGGCAGGGCGTAGTAGAGGAAGAGCCGGCCGAAGGTCTTGAACGGGTCGACGTCGGCGATGCCGCAGGCCACGTACAAGGGCGCCCCGCCGGGAGGAATGGCCGCCTCGCAGGAGGAGAACACCAGCACGGCCACGGCGGCGGTGGTGGCCGGGACTCCGGCGGCGACCAGGGCGGCGACCCCGACGGTGCCGACGGCGGCCATGGTGGCGGTGGAGGACAGGGGCGCGGCCACGGCGATGACGATCAGCCCGACCAGGACGGCCAGGGCCCACAGGGGCAGGTCGAGATCGCCCAGCAGGCCGGTGAGCTGCTCGGGCAGCCCGGTGGTGGCCAGGGCGTTGGCCCCGGCGAAGGCGAAGAGCACGGTGATGCCCACGATCCCGAAGCGGGGGGCGGAGCTCTCCAGCAGGGTCCACCACCCCGACGGGGTGCGCGGCAGCTTCGACAGGCCCAGGAGGATGCCGCAGACGGTGAGGGCGACCGGGATCCAGAAGATGATGCTCACGGCGTCGCTGATGTCCTCGACCCCGGTCCAGGCGGCGGCGGCCTCGGCGGCCGCCCCGGAGGTGAGGATCAAGGGGACCGCCACGGCGACGAACAGCAGCAGGGTGGCCCGGCCCTGGCGGAAGGCGGTGGCCACCGCCAACCGGTGCTCGGGGTCGACCGCGGCCATCCCGGACCTGCGCACGAGGATCACGGTCACGATCAGCCGGTGCAGCAGGCACCACAGCCCGCCGATGAGCAGCGGGCCCACCAGTTCTTCGACCTCGAGCAGGGGTCCGACCGTGGCCGATCCGACGAGGACGAACATGGAGGCGCTGAAGGGGAAGGTGATGCCCATCCCGGCGTTGCCGGCCACCAGCGTGGCCGCGGTCGAGCGGTCCATCCTGGTCCGTTCCATCCAGGGGATGGTCACCGAGCCGACGGTGGCGGCGATGGCGGCCTGGTTGTGCACGATGCTGCCCAGTCCGGCCGAGGACAGGGTGGAGACGTAGGCCGGACCACCTCGGTAGCGCCCGAGCAGGGAGTTGAGCAGGTTGATCAGCCGGTCCAGCACCCCGCCGCGGTCCAGGAGGTGGCCCATGAACACGAAGACCATGGTGGCGTAGACGATCTCGTCGGTGAGCGCGTCGTAGAGGGAGGCCCAGCCCACGCTGATCGCCTGGGTGCCGCTGAAGGCCAGGGTGGTGAGGAAGCCCAGGATCATGGCCTCCCCGACGCTGCGCTTGATGATGGTGGTCCACCCGATGATGACGGCCAGATAGGCCAGCAGGGCCCACACTCCGATCACGACGTACTCACTTCCTTGGGGGCGTTCCTGCCCGGAGCAGGAACGCTGGCTTCATTGTGGCGGTGGGCCCGGCGCCGGTGGGGGCCGGGCCCACCCGGTGGTCAGGACGCGGGGGTTTTCACGTGCTGCTGGGCGGCTTCTGCGGCCATGCGCTCCATGGCCGTGGCCGAGGCCTCGGTCATCTCCGCGGGCACCCCGAGGTCGGTGAGGAACTGGGCGGTGGAGCGCATCTCGTGGGCGCGGCGTGCGGCGTGCTTGGGCGTGCCGGTGAGCCACCGGTCGATGACGGCCTGGCCGTCCCCGGCCAGCTGGCCGGCAATCTGGGTGCGGATCCATTCCTCCAGCCCGGCCGCCCGACCGGCGGCGACGGCCTCCACGACTACCGAGGCCATGCCCTTCATCACCACGCTGCGCAGCAACTTGTGGGCCATGGCCGCCCCGGGGCCACCGTCGACGACCTCCACCGGCGCCCCGACACCACCCAGCAGCTCCGCCAGGAGCTCAGCGCCGGGGCCGCTGACCATCAGCGGGGTGCGCGCCCCGTGCACCGGGACGGGGCCGAGAATGGCCACGTCGGCGAACAGGGCCCGGGTCGGGGTGCGGCCCAGCTCCTCCATGGTCTGCGGGGAGGAGGAGGTCAGATCCGCGTAGCAGGTCTCCTCTCGCATGGCCGACAGGCATTCGGCGGCGACCGCCCGGGCGGCACCGGCGCCGGTGAGGACCAGGACGACGTCGGCCTCCCGGCATGCCTCGGCGGCCGAGTCCGCCCGGGTGACCCCGGCCGGGGTGGTGGGGGCCACCGGGTCGTAGCCGGTGACGGTGTGCCCGGCTTCGACCAGGGCGGTGGCGTAGACGGCTCCGGCCTCGCCGAGGCCGATGACGGTGCATGCGCTCATGATGACTCCTTATATAAGGCGGAACTGTGGGTCAGGCCTGGGGGCGGGTGGCGAGGATCGCGGCGCGGCGCTGGGACTCGTCGGCGAAGACGGCTTCGGCGGCCTCTGCGATCTGCTCCGCCTGGGCTTGGGGGATGACGACGATCCCGTCGGAGTCCCCGATGACGATGTCCCCGGGCATCACCGGCACCCCGCCGAAGGCCACCGGCACCGCGATCCGGGAGGGCCCGTGCTTGTAGGGCCCGGCCGGGGAGGTGGCCTTCGCGAAGACGGGCATGCCGATCTCCTGCAGGTCCTGGGCGTCGCGGGCGGCTCCGTCCAGGGCGAAGCCGGCGATCCCGGCGGAGATGGCTCGCTCCCCGATGAGCTCGCCCAGCAGGGCCCGGGTGGTGTCGCCCTGACCGGCGACGACGATGACGTCGCCGGGGCGGGCCAGGGGCAGGGCGCGGTGGATGCCCTGGTTGTCCCCGGCGCGCACCCACACCGGGAAGGCGGGACCGGCCAGCTTGGCGCCGGGCCAGATGGCCTGGATGGTGGAGTCGGCCACCCCCAGCCGCTCCATGGCGTCGCCGATGTTGGCCGCCGGCAGCGCGGCCAGGCGGGTCACCAGGGCGGGGTCGGGGCGGGTGAAGTCGGCGGTCGTGGGGTCGTCGGTGATCGTGGTCATCGGGGTGTCTCCGTATCGTCAGGCAAGCAGGAAGAGGGGCATCGGCTGGTGGGCGGGAGGAATCAGTTGCTCTCCTGGACCTGGGGCAGGACCTCCTTGTAGTCGGTCTCCTGCTGGGCCCAGAAGGCCTCGTACTCCTCGGCACCCAGGTAGCTGGTCTCCAGTCCGAGGTCCTCCATCTTCTGGACGACCTCAGGGTCCTCGATGGCGGTCTGCAGGGCGGCCTCGAGCTTCTCGGCCACCGGCTCGGGCAGCCCGGCCGGGGCGGAGTAGCCGCGGGCGGTGGCCGAGACGACCTCGTAGCCCTCCTCGGTGAAGGTCGGCACCTCGGGCAGGGCCTTGGCGCGCTCCTCGCCCATGACCCCGAGCACCCGGGCCTTGTTCTGCTTGACCAGGTCGGTGACGTCGCTGACGTTGGCCACCAGCACGTCCACGTGCTTGCCCAGGAAGGCGGTGGTGGCCTGGGAGGCGCCTTCGGAGAAGTGCACCGGGGCGAAGGAGGCGTCGGTGGTCTCGGCGATCTGGGCCAGGGCGAAGTGCTCCCCGCCGAGTTGACCGGTGGTGGTGGCGGTCATGGACTCGGGGTCCTTCTTGGCCGCCTCGAGCAGCTCCTCCAGGGTCTGGTAGGGGCTGTCGGGCTGGACGGCGATGACGGCCGGGTCGATGACCTGCCGGCCCAGGGGCTGGAAGTCCGCCCGGGTGTAGGAGGCCCCGCGGCTGGGATCCAGCGGGGAGACGACCACCGAGGGGGAGCCGGTGGCGCCGATGGTGTAGCCGTCGGCCGTGGCGCTGGTGAGCTGGGTGTAGCCGATCTGGCCGCCGGCGCCGGGGGCGTTGATGACCTCGACGTTGGTGCCCAGTTCCTCCTCCAGCACCGGCTGGACGAGGCGGGCGGCGGTGTCCACGGCCCCGCCGGGGGCGAAGGCGACGATGATCTCCACCGGCTTGCCCGCCTGCGGGTAGTCCTCCCCGGAGGCGGTGTTGCCGGTGGAGGCGGAGCATCCGGTGGCGGCGAGCAGGCCCAGGACGGTCAGGCCGGTGGCGATGGTGCGACGGTTCATGGTGTTCTCCTGTGAAAAGGGCAGCACTGAGGCGGCTGCGGCAAAGAGGGGTGGCCAAAGGTGGGGAAGGAGTGAAGCTGTACCGCGGGCGGGCGGGTCAGGACTCGGGGTCCTCGTCGGCCAGGGCCTTGGGCTTGCGCAGCTTCAGCAGCGGGCTGCAGACGATGACCAGGGCCAGCACCAGCAGGGCCGCGGTGATCGGGCGGGTGTAGAAGACCTCGAAGCTACCCTGGGAGATCTCCAGGGACTCGCGCAGGGACCGCTCCATCAGCGGGCCCAGCACCAGGGTCAGGACCATCGGCGCCAGCGGGATGTCCAGGTGGCGCAGGCACAGTCCCAGCACGCCGAAGGCGATCATCACGAACACGTCGAAGACGGTGAAGTTGATGGTGTAGGCCCCGATGACCATGAACAGCAGGATCAGCGCGGAGAGAATGGGGTAGGGCACCTTCAGGATCGAGGTCCACAGTCCCACCAGGGGCACGTTGAGGATCACCAGGAGCACGTTGCCGATGAACAGGCTGGCGATGATGGCCCAGGCGATCTCGGAGTTCTCCGCGAACAGGGTCGGGCCCGGGGTCAGGCCCTGCTGCAGGAACGCCCCCATCAGCACCGCGATGGTGGGGGAGGCGGGGATGCCCAGGGTGAACAGCGGGATCAGGGCGCCGTTGGCGTGGGCGTTGTTGGCGGTCTCGGGACCGGCCACGCCCTCGACGGCGCCGTGGCCGAGCTGGTCGCGGTAGCGGGAGAACTTCCGCTCCGCCCCGTAGGACAGCAGGGAGGACACGGAGCCTGTCATGCCCGGTATCAGGCCCAGCCCGAAGCCGATGCCGGTGCCCCGCGCCATTGCCGGGGCGCTGCGACGCCATTCGGTGCGGTGGGGCAGCAGGGACCGGAACCCGGGGGAGTGCACGGTGCCCGGCATCTTGCTGGCGCGGTAGGCCAGGATCTCGGACAGCCCGAACACCCCGACGATCACGGCCACGAAGCTCACCCCGTCCAGGAGCCGCTCGGAGCCGAAGGTGAAGCGCGGGGCGCCGGCGACCGGGTCGATGCCGACCATCGCGATGAGCAGCCCCAGCGCCCCGGAGATCAGCGCCCGGACGACGGACTTGCCGGCCAGGGCGACCAGCAGGGTGATGCCCACGGTCACCAGGGCGAAGAACTCCGGCGGACCGATGAGCAGGCCCAGCGCGCCCAGGGGTTTCGCGGCGGCGACCAGGCCGATGGTGGCGACGGTGCCCCCGACGAAGGAGCCCACCGCCGCGATGGTCAGCGCGGCCCCGGCCCGGCCCAGCCTGGTCATGGCGTAGCCGTCCAAGGTGGTGATCGCCGAAGCGGCCTCCCCGGGCGTGTTGAGCAGGACACTGGTGATCGTGCCGCCGTAGGTGGTGCCGTAGAAGATGGCGCACAGCATGATGATCGAGCCGGTGGCGTCCATGTTCAGCGTCAGCGGGATGAGCAGGGCCACCCCGGCCACGGGGCCGATGCCGGGCAGCACCCCGATCATGGTGCCCAACAGGCACCCCAGGAACGCGAAGAGCAGGTTCTGCCAGGTCAGGGCGGTGGCGAAGCCACCGAGCAGTTCGTTGAAGACGTCCATGGTCTACAGTCCGATCAGGCTAAAGGGCAGGACAGAAGCCACGGGCAGGGAGACCTTCAGGCCCAGGGTGAAGAGGTAGAACACGCCCACGCTGCCGAGCACCGAGATCACCACCGCCTTCACCCAGCCCACCCGGGCGCGCAAGCGCAGGTGGTACATCAGGAACACGAACAGCGCCACCTGGAACCCCAGGAAGGGCAGGGCCGCGGCCAGCACCAGCAGGCTGCCGATCACGGTTGCCACCTGGGAGACCTCCACGTCCTCCTTCGGGACGGAGGGGTGGCGCTGCTCCTGGACGAACCAGATCAGCGACATCAGGAACAGCACCGCGCCCATGGCGAAGGGGAACAGCCCCGGGCCCGGGCCCAGGCTCGTCCACAGACCCAGGCCCCACGAGCCGTACAGGACGTAGAGGCCCAGCAGCGAGAACGCCGCCTGCCCGATCAGCACCGACCGCGCCGGCCGCTCTCGCGGCCGCGACGGCACGGGCTGGGTCGTCGGTGACTCCGTCGTCATGGTCATGTTCCTCACTACTTCATCGGGTGGAATACTCTTTCATCCCGTGGAAGGATGTTGCGTAGAGAGATGGTGACACGGCCCACACCGTGACGTCAACCACAGGCGGGAAGCAGGGGTGGGGGTGTGGAGCGGCAAGAAAACCCTGCGGAACACGGGGAGGTCGTGAGGACATCCGAGCTTCCATACAATGAAAGAATGACGACGCTTGACGACGCCTCCTCCACCCCCGCCCCCGGAGGGGGCAAGGCCAGCACCACGATGCGCTCCCTGTCCCGGGCGCTGGAGGTGTTCGAGCAGCTGCAGCGCTCCGACCGGCCCCAACGGTTGAGTGAACTGGCCCGCGACTGCGGGATCAGCCTGCCCACCACCCTCAGACTCCTGCGCGTGCTGCAGGACTATGGGCTGGTCAGCCAGACCGAGAAGAACTACCGGATCGGCCCCGCCGTGCTGCCGGCGGCCCGCAGCTTCCTCGAGAACGACCCCCTGGTCCTCGCTGCGCGGCCCATCCTGCTGCAGCTGGCCACCCAGACCCATCTGACCGCATCCCTCTACTCCCGCCTGGGGTACGAGCGCATCCTCATCGCCCGCGTGGACGGCACCAACCCCCTGCGCTACGACCTGCCCCTGGGCAAGCGGCTGCCGCTCACCCGCGGAGCGGCCGGCAAGGTCCTCATCGCCGACCTGCCCGACGACGAGCTCCAGCACATCGCCGAGGTGGCCGTGGACCGGCGCCAGGAGGACGACCCCTTCGACCTGGCCGCCCTGAGATCCCGCCTGCCGCAGCCCGGTGAGGGCTACGCCTTCTCCCTGGACGAACGCGCCAGCGGCGTGATGTCCGCCGCCGTGGCCGTCCCCAACCCCTCCGGGGCCGTCACCGAGTCCATCGCCCTGACCACCCCCGTGGAGGCCTACGCCGAAGAGGACCTGCGCGCCCAAGCCCCGGAACTCAGAAGGGCCGCCCGCCGGCTGTCGGAGCTGCTCGAGGGCGTCGTCTACTAGAGCCTTCCGCCCCACCCGCGGCCATGGCCGAGAGCCCGATGACGACACGCTGGTGACCGCCACGCCGGACCGTCGGAGCGCTCGGCGCAGGACAGGCCGGCCCTCACCGAGTCGCTGCTGATCAGCCGCCGGTCAGGGGCGCGGGGTTGCGGGCGCTGACCCCGCGCGGGAAGGACGTGGACACCGCCACCCCGGTGGGCTCGACGGCCTTCACGGCCAGAGCCGCCCTGGCCCAGACGGAACTGGGGACCCGGCGCGAACGGACCACCGACTCGGTGGCCACACGCCGGGCCGGCGGTCAGGACCTCGGCGTGCGGCGACCCCGGGCGCAGCCGACCAGCACCCTGTGACCGACGACGATGAGCTCATTTCGTCCGACGCTCGGAGGACATTGCTGCCGTGCGGGGAGGGTCTCCGGCGCCGGTTGGACGATTTCCCAGGGCTCGAGGACCCATCCACCGGCCACAGGTCATGGCACCAGGCCGAGCCAGGCCCGCGGTCCCCTGCGCATCCTTCTGCGTGGTCGAGCGGTGCCTCGGTGACGGCGGGGACGAAGCTGCCCTCCCGATCACCCGGTGGGAAGTGCCCCGGGCCAGCCGGGCGTTCGGGCCGGGGCCGCGCTCCGCGTGCTCCGGGTCCCCGGCCAGCTCCTCCGGTGCCTGCCGGTCGGCGCGCATCAGCCGGTGCTGCACCCATGCGCCGACCCGCATCTCGTTCGCGGCGGTGCGCTCCCGGTCGGGAGCCTCGGCAGGGCCCTCGAACGAGCGTGCTCCTCGGTGCCATCGGGCGAAGGAACCAGTGCGTCTCCCTGCGCCCGGCGGTCCGGTCCCGTCCTCGAGCGCCCGCAGAGGCTCGGAGCGGACGTCCGGTGGCTGCTGCCCGGCCGAGGCCTCGACCCCCTCGGGGCCATCAGGGGCCGGCGCGGCGGAGGCGTCGGCCCGACTGGCCCGCCCATGGTGGTGCCGACCACGCTGCTCCCGCTGGGGGCGGCGGGGCAGGCGCCCCGACCGGGCGACGGGGCAGGGCCCTGTCCGGACCGGGACCACTCTCATGGGTCAGCGCCCTGGAGGCAGGACGCGGGGGAGGGTGCGCCGGAGAAGGCCGTTTCCGGCAGCGCTGCCCATGTGCTGCTCCCGTCACGCCGACCCTGGCCACCGTCTGCCTGGTGCTGCCCACCTTCACCACCGGCCGCACCGGCCCGGAGTTCACCTCCAGCCAGCTCGCCTTCGCCGCGGTGGCTTCCCTGACGCTCTACGCCATGTTCGTCTCCACCCAGACGGTGCGCCACCGTGACTTCTTCCTGCCCGTCGTCACCGACACCGCCGGCCCCGAGGCCGAGGGTGCTGGGGAGGAGCACGCCGCCCCGCCCACGAACCGGCAGACCGCGCTCGGCTTGGGTCTGCTGCTGGTGTCCCTGGTGGCGGTGGTGGGCCTGGCCAAGGTGGAGTCCCCGGCCATCGAGGCCGGTGTGGCAGCCCTGGGGTTCCCGCACTCCTTCGTCGGGGTGGTCATCGCCTTGCTCATCCTGGCTCCGGAGACCCTCGCGGCGGTGCACGCGGCCCGCCGCGACCGCCTCCAGATCAGCCTCAACCTGGCTCTGGGCTCGGCGATGGCCAGCATCGGGCTGACCATCCCGACCATCGCGGTGGCCTCGATCTGGCTGGACGGGCCCCTGCTGCTGGGACTGGGTGCAACCAGATGGTGCTGCTGGCCCTCACCGCTCTCGTCGGGGTGCTCACCGTCGTCCCGGGACGGTCCACCAGGTTGCAGGGCGGGGCGCACCTGCTCCTGCTGGCCGCCTTCCTCTTCCTGGCCGTCAGTCCCTGAGGCCCGGACTGGGCCGGTCCAGCTCGATGGACACGGCGCGTGCGTCGCCTCTCCGCAGGTGGCGCGCTGCCGGACACCGTCCACGACGGTGGCTTCGCCCAGGGGCCCGATAGGTGCGCGTCCGTGGTGCCACGGCTGCACGAGGGGCGGCCGCGCCACCGGGGGCGTCCAGCATGACGATGCTCCCCGCGCAAGCGCCCGGCGACCTCCGCGCGTCCCTTGCCGACGAGTTGCGGCTGAGCGGAGACCTGGTCGATGGTGCTGAGCGGGTGATGGCCCTGGCACGACACGTGCCGCGCTCGACCCAGTGTGACGAGGCGTCGAACGGTGCCGCTGACTACGGTGGGAACCACCGCGACGGCCCGGACCCCCCGTGCGAACGGAGAACTGGCACCATGACCGAGCGCATCGTCGTCGGATACGACGGGTCCGAGAACAGCGACCGCGCCCCGGAATGAGCCATCCAGGAGGCAGCAGCACTGGCGGCCGAGCTGCTCGTCGTGGTCTCCACCGGGCGCCCCGTGGTCCTCGACCCGGGTCTGTACGGGTCCTTCACGGAGGCAGTGGAGAAGGAGCCGGCCAGAGCCGCGGGCCGGGCTGTGGCGCACGCGCAGGAACACGGGGTCGGTGCCAGGGGGGGGCGTGGAGCGCGGTGACGCCGCTGAGGTGCTGACCAAGCAGTCGGAGACGGCTTCGGGGCTGGTGCTGGGCAGGCGAGGTCGGCACGGGGTGTGCGGGCGGATGGGCTCCGTCTCGGCCGCCGCAGCGGCGCACACCCAGTGCCCGGTGGTCGTGCTGCCGGATCGGCGGAGGCCGGAGGCTCAGGATCCGCGCGCCGGCGCTCGTCCTTTCGCCGACCGTGTCGTGGTGGGCGTGGATCGGCTCGTGACGCACCATCCCGCGATCGTGGCCGCGGCCCGGTACGCCCAGCGGCACGACCGGGGCCTGGCTCTGCTGACGGTGGTCCCCGACGTCACGACCACACCGACAGGAGCGGTGGATCTGGACCGGGCGATCCGCGAACACTTCCTGGAGCCAGCCCGGACCATGGTCGATGAAGTGGCCGAGGCGATCCGATCCCGGTATCCGGACCTGCCGGTCAAAACCTTTGTGCTCTTCGGGATCCCCCGGAAGCAGCTCGTGGAGGCCAGCCGCTCGGCGGAGCTTGTCGTGATGGGCAGCCGCGGCTACGGCGGGTTCCGGGAACTGCTCGTGGGGTCCGTGTCGCAGGCCGTCCTCCACGAGGGCGAGAGCCCGGTGATGATCGTCCCGACCAGGACTGTTGCGCCAGCGGTGGAAGAGTGAACTGCCCTTGTGGTGTGACCACCTCATACCCCTGGGAGGACGCTCCCAGCCCGGCTGGTCTCGCGTGGAGGACGGCTTCCCGTCGGCCATGTCCCGGGGGCGATGTACGAGGCGATTCACCAGTGGAGATCTGCTGGTGTGCTGGCACATCGACCGGGGGGAAGTGGGGGAACTCCTGTCAGGGGCGATGGAAGGGGGCCCGGGGCAGGAACCGACCGGCTGGGACGGTTCCTGCCCCGGGCGCGGTGTCAGCCGGTGCTGGTGCCCTCGCCGTGCCGGGTGTCCGGGG
>Ga0326721_10000618_pt1 | contig 10864 bp, 17 predicted proteins | sample SGPome_FD_203951 | JGI IMG/M metagenome (GOLD analysis project Ga0326721, IMG submission 203951) | Soil microbial communities from Southern Great Plains, Lamont, Oklahoma, United States - SGP_1_2016 | ecosystem: Engineered > Artificial ecosystem > Soil microcosm > Unclassified | place: USA...
GTCCTTACCGCGCGCCCCGCTGCGAACTTTCGCCCCTCCCCTTGCCCCTGAGAAATATTTCCTTCGAGGCAACTTTTTCTGTTGTCATTTTGCAACATTCTCGTCGTCTGCGGTTTTCTGCGAGTACTCCTCATGAAGTTCGCGCATAGCTTGCCGAGCGCCGGCTATCGCACCCAAGACGGCCGCCAATGCGCCAACCGAAAGCACAAGGGCCATGGATACCATGAAGTAGTCGCCTATCATTGCGCGCTCGCGTAGATCGCATACAGGCCTGCGGCAACGCAACCGATACCTGCGAGCAAGCCGAGAATCATCACGACGTCACCCCGTACTTCGCCTTCTGCTCGTCGGTCAGCATGGCCGGGTGCAACAGATAGCAGCCCTCTCGCGTGTCGCTCGCAAAGGCTACTTGATGCGCCTCCACGTCCTCCACCCTAATCCATACGGCCCGAACCACATCGCCCTGTTCCTCGGGCACGTCGACATGCGCCACCTTGCGCCCGCCCACGCCCTCGGTGCTCGGGTCGCGCCATTCGCCCGTCAGCCCTTCCGCATCGAACGCCGCCGACTGCTCCTCGCTCATGCCCGCACGCGGTTTGCCGAGGAAGTCATCGAGCGCCTGCCCTGCGCGCTGTTGCTCCAGCTGCTCAGCCCTCTTCACGATACCCACCAGGTCGGTCAGGGTGAGCGACAGCGTGAGCGTTACCTCCATCGCGTCGCCGTTGTCTCCCACCTTACCGGCCATCAGTTGGTCGAGTGGCAGGCCGAAGTAGGAAGCCGCGCCCGTGAGGAACTGGCGAGAGCTTTCGTTTATTGCGCGGATCATTGCGCCACCTCGTCTGCGCCGTACATCGCAATCCGCACACGGTCCAGTTCGTCGGCTTCCGCGCGCAGATCGGCGGCATTCTTCTCGTGTTCGTCAGCCCGCTCGCGCTCCATTCGGGCGAACTCTTCCTGCTGCACGGCTGACCTGCGCGAGCCCTCGGCCCGCTTCTTCAACGATTCTTTCACTGCCTCCATGATTCATCCTTTCGAGAGGGGGGTTATCGCCAATCACGGGGCGATGGCCGTTATGTGCACGAATGCCTGGGGGTTAGTGTCGAACCCCAGAACACCGATGCCCGCCACGCTCACCGTGGTTACGCGTGCAAGTTGGATCGTAACATAGGTATTCGTTAAGGCCAATACTTTGTGGTTGTACACCACATTGCCGGCAGTGGCATCCTGCACAGTCAAGCCTATCACGGGCAAAACGCCCGCGGCAAACGGCGTGGGGAAAGTCCAGGTGTAACGCCCGGCCGTGTCCGTCTGCACCCGGATACGTTGGATCGATACGCCGGCCGGGCCCTGGGCGCCCTGCGGGCCTGTTGCCCCGGTATCCCCCTTCACGCCCTGCTGGCCGATCGGACCAGTATCCCCTTTCACGCCCTGGGGGCCCGCTGGCCCGGTCGGCCCTGGCTCGCCCTGTGGCCCACGATCCCCCATTGCCCCGGCTGGGCCGACTGGGCCCCTTGCTCCGGGCGTGCCGTCGAGCCCCGGAACACCTTGCGCACCCGCTGCGCCGTCCTCGCCTTTCGCCCCGGTCGGGCCAACTGGCCCAGGCTCACCGCGCGGGCCCTGCGGGCCCATCGGGCCAGTGGCCCCGGTTGCACCTGTCGCTCCAGGGTCGCCTTGGGGGCCGCGCGGGCCGATAGGGCCAGGAGGCCCAGAATCGCCGTCAGAGCCGTTTTTTCCGGCTGGCCCTGGCTCACCCCTTACCCCGTCCTTTCCGTCGCGTCCTGGGGCGCCCTGTGGCCCTGGCGGGCCTTGTTCACCTTGGGGGCCCTGTTCCCCGGTTGAACCTTTGGCTCCGGTCGGCCCCGGAGTCATCACCTCGCCGGTCTTGGCCAGTCGGAAAGTGCCATCGGGGCTTTCGATCGCGGTGATGTTGCCCTGCGCGTCGTACTGGTACTTAACCGTCCTGCGGTTCAGGGTTTTGCGCAGTTGGTCGGAATCGCGGCCGGCCATGTTACGGCACCTCCGCGGACTCGACGAGGAACCAGGCCGACTCAGCCATCAAAAGGCCGTTCTCCCAGGTCGAGGTCTGCCGTACGAAGCGACCCATCTGGTCCGGGCCGTAAGTCACCATGGTCTGATTGCCGTCCGCGTCGTAACGGAACTTGCAGGGCAGTGAGCCCAGGTCGAAAGTATGGTCGCCCGTCTGGTCGGTAACGATGCCCGAGCCATACGCCGGGGCGGTCATATCGACGTACGAGCCGTTGGGCAGAAGCTTCAATGCCCGGGTGCGGCTGCCGCTGATGCCAATCTGGAGGATATCGGGGGATTCGTTTGCCATGCTCTGCTCTCGGGTGAGGGGTTGCGAGAGGGGATGGCAAATTGTAGCTGAGAACGTTTCGGGGAGGAACGCGATTGTAAGGGCCGGTCTTTCCCGGCTGCCATCAAGTGAGGGACTCTCGTTTATTCCCCGGCAGGGAGAGATCCACGGGACGACCCGAAGGTCGTTTCTGTCTGCCGACTTCATCAGCCGTGTGGAATTAGTGCCGGGCCAGATGCCCTCCGCTCACCTGAATTGAGGGCCAGCGGTCGTCCCAGTCTCTCCCGGGTGTCACGGCATCTGCCTTCCGTCCTCGGCGAGCGCTTAACAAGCGCGCCCATCGAACTATTCATACTACAGGGGTGTGAAGCTATGGTATCACTCCATCGGCCACCCGTCCAGTCCGATCTGCACCTTCGGCCGATAGGTCTTACCTTCGTCGGCCGCGGTCTTGGCCTTGTGGCATGGCGTGCAGATGGCCTGCAGGTTGTCGGGGTGGTCCACCTGGGTCTGGCTCCACCCCAGTTTAGCCGCCTTCGCTTTGCTGGTGATGTGGTCCACCTCCCGCGCCACCGTGGGCCGGTTTTGCTTCAAGCAGGGTTGGCAAAGGTGCCCATCACGCTCCAACACCAACTTGCGAATTTTTTCCCATTCCGCACCGTACCCCCGACTTTGACGGCTTTCAGTTGACCAAGGCATGACACCCTCCCGTTTGATAATTTTTACTGATTGATTGACCCGAGGTGCTTGACATTTGACTTTGACACCCCTTTCTCTTAGAAAGGGGGTGGTCAAGGTCAAATGGTCAAACAGGTTACCTTTGACTTTGACATATGGTTTGACATCAAATTTAGGTCAAAGTCAAATGTCAAAGGTAATTTTCTGCAAATTACTCACTTGCAGTTTTTGGCAAGAACAAACGGCCTGATACCTCCATAACCCGCCCTTCGGCAATCAATTTGTCAAGTGGGCGGGTGATGAGGGCTTTCCAACTCGGGCTTTCCTTGCCCGAAGCGGGCAGCGGGGTGATGGCCCGAACGTCTTGGATGAACGTTTCGCGCTCCACATCGCCCGCCAGGTAGGTGGCCAACTGGTCCAGAATCCGGGCCTGCACCTCGCTCCGCGGCCGCGCTGGCTGGTCTTCCATCTGCTCGGCAACGGTGGGCGAGTCGGCCAGGTGCTCGACTATGCATGACGTCCTGTCCTCGCCGTCCTCGTCCATGCCGATCACCACGGTGTCAAGCTTGAACCTGAACTTGGCCTCGTCCCGCCCGTCCTTCATCTTGGTAATGGCCGCCTCGCGGTAAGCCTTCGTCTTGGTGATCTCGATCTCCGCATCGGCCGCGCCGCGCAGCGCCGAGGAGCCCCGGGCGCCGTTCGCCCCGTCCTTGCCGCTGTGGTGCACCAGGATGACAATAGCGCCCGTCAGCTTGTGGATCAGCTGGCAGTTCGCCACCACCTTGTTCACGTCCTTGGCGTCGTTCTCGTTCCCGCCGCCCATCACGCGGGCGTAGGTGTCCATCACCACCACCGACAGGGGCCCTAGGGCCTTGAGCTCAAGCCCTAGGGCTTTCACGTCCTCGTTCAACATCATGTTCGGGGCATCAGCCAGCACATGGATAGGCAGGCCACCCGGATCGATCTGGTACTGGTGGCAATAGGCCTGCAGCCGGTCCCGGAAGCCCCCGGCGCCCTCGGCAACGACATACGCCACACCGCCACCGGCCACCGGCAAACCGCGCCAGGCCCGCCCCGTCGATATGCAAACGGCCATATCCAAAATGAAAAAGGTCTTGCCCGATCCGCTGGCGCCGAAGACGATGGCGAGCTCAGCCTGTGGCAACACGTCCTTGATGATCCACTTCGGCGCCGGCCGCTGCAGGAAAGAGGCCACACTTTCGAACTGGAAGCGTTTTTTCTTGCCCTGTGGTGCCATGTTACGGCCCACGACAGCCCCGGCCACTTGCTGCTGTTCGCCCGCGTCCAGATCGTCAGAATCGTCCATCGGATCAACGACTTGGGCCGCTGTCGGGGTGGCCACTTCGCCCAGCAAATCGGACAGGTCGTCATCCTCGGCCGTGGGCGCCTGGGCGCCATCCTCCAGGTCGAAAGAATCGAGCGTCAGCTGCCGTTCGGCCGCAATGATGGCCGCGCCCCTCCGGCAATGGTGGGTCCACAGGTATTCGCGCGCCTTCGTGTCGTCGTAGCTGCGCTTGGACAATGCCACCTCCATCACCGCTTCGCTGTCGACCATGATGCCGTAGGCCACCTCGGGCGGCACACCGGCCGTGGCCAGGGAGGTGCCCAGGTAGATCAGCTCGTTGGACCGGTCGGCGCCGGGCTCTGGCCCTTCCGCCAGGAAGTTGCGCACGCGCGCTGGCAGGCCGAGGTCATCCAGGTCCGGCAGTTCCATGTCGTGCACGTCAGGCAGCGGCAGCACATGCAGGTTGTCCACGGTCTTTGATTTCCGATAGAGGGCCGCCAAGTTGTCGAGCGCCGCGGCCTTGCCGCCTCTCACATCGCGCGGCGAGCCCGCCCAATGCGCCCCGGTGACAGTGAGGAACCGCGCGCCGCCGCCGTACACATCAATGCCCGGCTGCTTGGCCCTCTTCTCGCCCAGCTTGGCCGACCAGTCGGTGTCGATGTCGCCCGCGATGAACACGTGCAGACCGGTGCCGGACGGGCTGATCTCGGTGTAGCTGTCGAGCTTGGCCACGATCTCGGCGGCCCATGGCGCTACGATGCCATTCTCCACGCAGTTGTCCAGGTCCACGCCCACCACGCCATGGTGGCCCGTCATCAGGTACCCGACGCCGGCGAACAGGTGGGGGTGCGCGCGCCAGGCGGCCACGGCCCGTTCGAACGTCACCCAGCCCCGGGTGGAGCCGTTGGACAGGCCGTGCTCGGGGCTGTCGGCCCGGTGCGGCACCTTGTCGTACTTCTGGCGGTCTGGATCCCACGGCGCGGCCCAGGGAGCCCAGCGCGGCGCATCGCGCAACATCTTTGGAATATTGGTCGGGTCGCAAGGGACGAGGACCGGGCGGTCGGTAGCGGCGGCCATCACTCACTCACCTCGATGATTTTTCCATCTGGCGTTTGGACAAGGAAGGTTTCGGCGCTGACACCATAGGTTATCCAAAGAGTAACTGGCAGAGCAGGCATGTTCTCTTCTACGCGCCAAGCTACTACGTCATTCCAATCCGTGTCTTCGGGGTACTTGACTTTGAAACCTGCTACTGCGGCAACAAAAGCGTGGTTCATGGCGATTTGGCTTTCAAAAGCAAAACCCCATGGAGGGGCCGTCTTAAGTCGCCAAACCTACCGGACCAATACCGGGCGACGGCCCCTCCATGGGGTTATTGGTTAAAATCAGTTTGGCCCAACAAGCCTACGCTGATTTACTTATGGAAGCAAATAACCAATCGGTATAAAGACCAGTTCGCTTATACCAAAAAGAAGCCCCGCAGGAGCGGGGCCAAAACTATGTGCACGTTCTCAAACCACATCGCAAGTCTACCTCGCTTTCGCATCTCGTGCGCGCTGGATCTGCGCGGTGATCATGACGATGGCCAGGCGGTTGATCGACATGCGCGAGTTCACGGTGTCGTAGGCTATCTCGACCACATGGTCGACGCCGCACAGCACTTTGACGTAACGATCAGTGATGCTGACCATCAGGCGCAGCGCGTCGGCCAGTTCGAACGCCTGTTTGTCGTTACAGGCAGCGTTCCAGAAGTACGGGGTGCCCCGGATAGAGAAGTACTGACCCTTCTTTCGGGTCCAGTCGATATCCACGCCGCCGGCTTCGGCCGCGAGCTGCAGCATCTCCAGGTCCGTCATGCCCGGTCTCCCACCCTCACCGCACCGGCCGCACGCTGGGCGGCCCTACGCCGTTTTTCTGCTTCGTTGTGATCAGTGATGATCTCGGCCCCCGGCCGCGGATCGACCAAGGATACCAACGCCATGGCTTGATAGAAAAAGAACAACAGGATTCGATTTTTCATTTGGTTTCCTTTCCGGCCTGCTTGGCCTTTAACGTTGCGCCATCTTCGCCGTACTCGTACGTCAAGACCCATTCGCCCATGCTCCACGTTTCTGTGATCTTCAGGCCGAATATGGAGCTGACGGCCGGCTGGAAGCGATCGGTCTTGACGTGCATACCACCGCGAGCGATCACCTCATCGCGCGGGAATTCCACGTTATACAGGGCTGCCTTTTCCAGCAGGGTGTCGAGCGTGCTCATTGCGATTCCTTTCCGGCCTGCTTGGCAGCTATTTCTCTGTCCAATGCGGTGTCCAATTCAGATCCGCAACATTCAACCAGCAGGCTTGATAGCCTTGCCCAGTCGTCGCTATCACGCAGCACACGATACCGCTCCGCGTCCGCTTTATCCTCGCCCTGCGGCTGGCGCATTGCCAGCGCGGCGCGGGCGTATTCCTGCATTCGCTGGGCGAAAAGCGCGCCGGTCATGCCAACGTAGCCATATGTCGACTCGCGGATTGCCGGCAGTTCCTGTCCGTCTGCTGGCTTGGCAGTGGTCCCGCATGCCGTGCAAACCAGTTCGCCATCCTGCTGCACGATAGTTTCATGTGCGGCCTGTTCCGCTGCGCTCACTGGTGCGGTAGCGGCGCGCTCGGCCTTCGCTTGCTCCAAGTATTTCGACAAGTCGTCGGCCGCGCGGCGTGCTAAGTCGCGTTCGTGGGTCAGGTGCGCGATGCGGGCGGCGTGCTTCTTCTCGGCTTCCGCCACGGCAGCGGCACGGTGCTGGAGGTGGTCGATGTAGAAGACAAAGCCGCCTTCCGGGTCGTCTACGATCATGCCTTCGCTGTCGCGCTTGTAGCGCATGATCGGCGTATCAATCGTTCCCGCTGCTGCTGGAGCGGCGACCGGCAGGTTAGCGCGCAGCACGTTCGCCAAGTAGTCGATGGCTTCGCGCGTGTGGTTGCAGGAGTCGCTGTACACGGCCATCGCATTCGCCACAGCCTTGTCGATTTGTTCGTTGTTCATGGTGTCTCTCGTTCAGGTTGTCCCGACAGGGCGGGGAGGTGGTGAGGCCGCACGGCGCACAAGCACGCCATCGGTGGCTTGGCAGTATTCAATGCCGCCCAGCGTGAACACTTCGCCGCGCTTTCGGGCGATGCGCTTGACGATGAACAATGGCAGTAGTTCGATCCAGTTACGCAGCATCACTCGCCCCTTTCCGGTCCACGCCCTGAGAGGCAGCCGCTTGTTCGGCTGCGGACAGAGCCGCGCGAGCGGCGGCTACGGCTTTTGGATTCTCCTGGCGCCACGCCGCCCAGCTCTCATCACTAAGCTTCCAGCGCAGCCAGTCCGGATGATCAGGCTTTTTGGGATACGCGGCTTCACCGCAGTCGCATGCGTCGCACAGCGGGCCGCGCGGCGCTTCGTCGGGGTCAATAGCCGGGTCGATGAAACGGTGGTGCAGATGGGCGCCGCAAAAATGCAGGCCGCATCCCTCGCCGGTATCGCTGTTGAAACCGCACAGATGCGACACCCCACGGTCAATTTCGGCATTGCATCCCGGGTGGTCACAATACGCCGGCACGCCATAGCCGATGTCGCGCTCCAGGTCATCGTCATATCCAATGGACCAGCCCATCACTCGCCTCCCTTCACGCCCTGAGAGGCCAGAGCGGCGTCAACCGCTGCATCGCACTCGGCTTTATTGCCGGACCAAGTCCATGCCGCGCGCTGGTCCCATGTGCTGTTTGCCAGGAACCGATACCGCGCCGCATCCCTCGCCGTGTCGTCGCTGCACGGCCCCGTATCGCACGACGCTGTGCACCTGATTGGTGGGGAGGAATCAAGACCAGCGGCCACACATTCAGGCCCGGCTGTGCAGAAATCTCCCTTGCACGAACGGCAATATCCGTCATCCGCCGGCTCGCTCTGCTGCGCATCCTTCGCATCCTCGTTCGTCACTGCCGAAGATGCGGATAGAGCGGCGCGGGCCTGCCAAGCGTCAAAGGCGACATTCGCAAACGTGGCAGAATATGCGGTTTCGTCTTCGGCCTTGAAGCTGCTGACATCGTAGCCAACGCTGCGCGCCCACGCCTCAAACGCTGCCCGCTCATCCCTCGGCGCCTCCTGCACGCCTGCCTGTTGCGCGGAGAGAGCGCGCTTGTTCGCGTAGCATCGCCATGCCAGTTCGGTTGCAGCGCTGCGGTACGTGGCCGGGAACCAGCCGTTCTCGCACGTCATTTCCGGCGCTGGCGTCAGATCGGCGTTGCCCTGATAGGTGGCGGATTTCTCGAAAGCTTCCCGCTCATCGCTCGGCGCCTGTTGCGCGGCTGCTGGTGCGGCGTGGGTGTACAACGGCAACGCGATGGTCGGCTCGTCTTCGTTGTGGTAATTGCATTCGGTGACGAAGCCATCGATAGATTCCTTCGTGCTGGCGAAACTGCGCAACATGCCCGCTTTCGCACCGGTGGTGAAGAACGCGCCCCACGCCACTGGCCCGCTCGTCGCTGCCTGAGTGAGCGAGGCGGCGCCCGGTTCGGCTGGAAGCGGCATCCAATGCGTCGGCGTGTGTGCGCCATGCCATTCGCTTGTGGTTGCGATCTGCCAGCCGTCCCGCTCGTTATGCTCCATGACGGCCATGCCGACGCGCTTCACGCCGAAGCCCAGCACCGGCGTATCTACCGGGGGCATTTCGTCAGCGGTCAGTTTCCAGTCGCTCGCCGTGCCTTGCGGGGCTGGGGTGAGCGAGGCGGGAGCGGCGGGGGCTGCACGCAGCGCGCATTCCCACATCGATTTCGAGACGGCGACTGTCGCGCTCGGCGCTTCCTTGAACACGTCGAATACATCGAAGGCGGCGAACTGGTCCAGCATGGCAGGCGTCAGCTCCTTCGGCACCAGCTGCCACCCGCTCGGCGCTGCTTGTGGTGCTGGCGTGGCGCGCTGGTTCCATGCGCGAACTGCACCCGCGCCGCCGGGGACTTCTTCGTCATCGTCGTCCTGTACCGCGATCGGGCCGCGCGCCTGGCACGAGCAGCCGTCGCCAACGTCGCTATCGCACTGGACGTAGGCCGCCGAGTAATCCAGTCGCTCCACGTATGCCTCGGTGCCGCCGCAAAACGGGCACGGCAGCAGTTTGTCGTTCAGGTCGGTCACAGTTCACCCCCAGTCCCCATTACGTCGCGCATTTCCGGCGACATGCAATCCACCCGCGGCACGCCGAACTCCATCTCGATCTCCTTGGCCCGTGCGGCCGGCGCGTAGCCCTGCTTCACCCACTGGGTGACGGATGGTTGCCGCACGCCCAAGCGCCGCGCCAGGGCCGACTGGCTGCCCGCGATCTGCACCGCCCGCTCGATTCCGTTCTTGGGCTCCGGCTTCTCCGGCACCGGGCAATCCGCGCATACCCACTTGCTCACGGTCGTCTGCGCCACGCCCAGGGCGGTGGCTAGCGCGGCCTGGCTGCCGGCCGCTTTAATTACCCGCTGCAGCGCGGTGGCCGGGTCTTCTTTCTTCCATCGCTTCAGTCGTTGCGGAGTGTGCCCCACCAGGTGGGCTAGCTCTGTCATACCCCCCGCATGCTTCGCCGCTCGATCAATACCGTTAATCTGTTCCATATGCATCCTCTCCTGTCAAGTGATGCCCGTAGTATGCACGCAAACAAATGCTAGTACAAGCTTTTTCTTATGGTAGCAAGATTTTCAAAAAGTGCTTGCGTTAAGCGGCAGGCTATGTAATGATTTGTCTGTCGCACCGATCAATCAACCCTTGAAGGAAATACACATGAGCATGGAAAACGCAATTCTGGAACTGGCCGCAGCGATCCGCGAACTGGCCGGCAGCGGTCAACGCGGTGTCGGTATGCCGCCGGCAATCGCGGCCCCGTACGGCGCGGCCCACGTGGCCGCCGACCAGGTGTCGGCCCAGCAACAAGCGGAATCCCTAAAACCTGATGCCGAACTGGAACATGCCGTCGAGAAGGTCGAAGCCGCCGCCAAGGAAGAAAAGAAAGCTGAGCCGGCCCCGGCGCCGAAGGAAGAAGCAAAGGCTGAGCAGCCGGCCGCCACGCTTGACTACAAGGCCGACGTCTACCCGAAACTGGTGGGCCTGGCCAAGGCCAAGGGCAAGCCCGCGCTGGTCGGTCTGCTCAAGGAATTCGACGCGGCCAACGGCGAAGCCCTCAAGCCCGAGCAGTACGCCCAGGTGGTGGCGCGCGCTGCGGAACTGGCGGGCTGATCATGGCTACCAAGTACCCTTACACGGCTTGGCGTTTGATGCCGAGCTGCGCAGTTCGCCAGGTGACCGTGGTTGGCAAGGGTTTTTATTCCCGCTACGAAAGGCTGGACAATCGACAATCTGTCAATCGCGGCAATTTGTTCCCCACAGCGAAGCTCGCCATTCACGCCGGCAAGGCGCTTATCGAAACGCAACGTGCTCGCCATGTCAAGGCCGGAGAAAACATCGAGAAACGCGCACGTGCGCTGGCGAAAGCTGAGGCCGAGCATGGCTGACCACGCGAAGCTCTCACCGAGCAGCGCCCCCCGCTGGCTGCGCTGCCCCGGTTCGGTGGCG
>Ga0326721_10000619_pt1 | contig 10860 bp, 7 predicted proteins | sample SGPome_FD_203951 | JGI IMG/M metagenome (GOLD analysis project Ga0326721, IMG submission 203951) | Soil microbial communities from Southern Great Plains, Lamont, Oklahoma, United States - SGP_1_2016 | ecosystem: Engineered > Artificial ecosystem > Soil microcosm > Unclassified | place: USA...
CACCGGCCCCACCGAGCGGAAGATGACCATCAACGCGCTCAACTCCGGGGCGAAGGTGTGGCTGGCGGACATGGAGGACGCCAACACCCCGCACTGGACCAACGTCGTGACCAACCAGCTCAACCTCATCGACGCCCTCGAGGGCACCATCGAGCACACCGGCCCCGACGGGAGGAAGTACGCGCTCGAGAACAAGGACGCCCGGGCCAACCCCACGATCGTCGTCCGCCCCCGCGGCTGGCACCTCGAGGAGAAGCACCTGTCCGTGCGCGGGGAGCCCGTCGCCGGCGCGCTCGTGGACTTCGGCCTGTACTTCTTCCACAACGTCCGCCGGCTCCAGAAGCTCGGCCTGGGGGCGTACTTCTACCTGCCCAAGCTCGAGAGCCACCGCGAGGCCCGGCTGTGGCACGACATCTTCACCCGCGCCGAGTCCATGCTCGGGGTGGACCGCGGCACCATCCGTGCGACCGTGCTCATCGAGACCATCACCGCCGCGTTCGAGATGGAGGAGATCCTCTGGGAGCTCGGCGAGCACGCCGCGGGCCTCAACGCCGGGCGCTGGGACTACATCTTCTCCGTCATCAAGAACTTCCGCACCCGCGGGCCCCGGTTCATCCTGCCGGACCGCGCCGCGGTGACCATGACGCAGCCGTTCATGCGCGCCTACACCGAGCAGCTGGTGCGGGCCTGCCACCGCCGCCAGGCCATGGCCATCGGCGGGATGGCGGCGTTCATCCCGAGCCGGCGCGACGAGCAGGTCAACCGCACCGCCATCGAGAAGGTCCGCGCCGACAAGACCCGCGAGGCCGAGGACGGCTTCGACGGCTCCTGGGTGGCCCACCCCGACCTCGTGCCGGTGTGCCAGGAGGTCTTCGACGCGGTCCTCGGCGACAGGCCCAACCAGCTCGACCGGCGGCGGGAGGACGTGGTGCCCGACGACAAGGCGCTCATCGACGTCGCCTCGGCCGAGGGCCGGATCACCGAGGCCGGGATCCGCAACAACATCGAGGTCGGCATCCGCTACATCGAGGCCTGGCTGCGCGGCAGCGGGGCCGTCGCGATCCACAACCTCATGGAGGACGCCGCGACCGCGGAGATCTCCCGGTCCCAGATCTGGCAGTGGGTGAACACCCGCGCCATCACGGACGAGGGCGAGGAGATCACCCGCGAGTGGGTGCGGGAGCTGTTCGAGGAGGAGTTCGCGGCCATCGAGCGCGCCGAGGGCGACCGCTTCGACGACGCCCGGTCGATCTTCGAGGAGGTGGCCCTGGCCGACGAGTACCCCGCCTTCCTGACCACCCCCGCCTACGAGCGGTTCCTGGCCGAGCCGGAGGACCCGCACGAGCCCCAGGAGGTCCTGCCCCGCGCGGCTCAGACCGCCCGCTGAACCGCCCAGCCGGCCGGGTCCACGACCCACGGCCCCCGCGGCAGGACGTCCTCGTCGAACACGGCGAGGACGTCCTGCGCCGTCCGGACCGGCCCGGGCAGGCCCAGGGACCGCCCGATCAGGCCCAGCACCTCGGCCGGGCCGTGGCCGGCGGCCGAGAGCTCCGCGAGGGTCACGGCGCCGTCGCGCTTGGCGAGGCGCTGCCCGTGCGGGTTGAGCACGAGGGGCACGTGCACCCACTCGGGCCGCGGCAGCCCGAGCACCGCGGCCAGGTGGGCCTGCCGCGGGGTCGAGGGCAGCAGGTCGTCGCCGCGCACCACCTGGTCCACGCCCTGGTGGGCGTCGTCGACGACCACCGCCAGGTTGTAGGCGGGGCGCCCGTCGTTGCGCAGCAGCACGAAGTCGTCCACCAGCCCGGTGTACGCGCCCGCCCACCGGTCCACGACCGTGAGCGAGCGCACCTCGGCGCGCAGCCGCACCGCCGGCGGGCGCTCGCGCCGGCGCCGGGCCCGCTCGGCACCGTCCAGGCCGCGGCACGTGCCCGGGTAGGCGCCGGGGGCCCCGTGGGGCGCGCTCGCCGCCGTCTGGATCTCCCGGCGCGTGCAGTAGCACTCGTAGGTGCGGCCCTGCGCCGTCAGCGCCTCCACGACGGCCCGGTGGACGGGCTCCCGCGTGGACTGCAGCAGCGGCTCCCCGTCCCAGTCCAGACCCAGGCGGGCGAGGTCCTCGAGCTGGCGCTCGGCGGAGCCGGGGCGGACCCGGTCGAGGTCCTCGACCCGCAGCACGAAGCGCCGCCCGCTCGAGCGGGCGAAGGCCCACGCCAGCAGCGCCGTGCGGAGGTTGCCCAGGTGCAGGTCCCCGGAGGGCGAGGGGGCGTAGCGGCCGGCGCCCGCCGCCGCATCCCCCGGACGGGTGGACGTCATGCGTGACAGGATAGCCAGCCGCGGTCGGTACCCTGGACGGGTGGCGCGCATCAACGAACTCCGCGACGGCGTCTTCGCCGTGAGCACGGACAACTGGAGGCTCAACTCCGGCGTCGTGCTCGGGACCCGCCGCGCCCTCGTGGTGGACACCGGCGCCGGGCCGCGCCAGGGCCGGGAGATCCTCGACGCCGTGCGCTCCCTGACGGGGCTGCCCCTGACCGTGGTCAACACCCACGCCCACCACGACCACTACATGGGCAACGCCGTCTTCCAGCGGGAGGGGGCCTCGGAGTTCTGGGCCCACCGCGGCTGCGCCGAGGCGATCCTCCGGCACGGCGACTACCACCGCTCCTTCGTCGGCACGCACGAGCCCGAGATGGCCGCCGCGGACGGCCCGGACACCGGCCTGGTCGTGCCCAACCGGCACCTGCCGGGCACGGGGCGCCGGCCCGCGCTGGCCCGCATCGAGCTGGGGGAGCGCAGCGCGGTGCTCTTCGCGCTCGGCCGCGGGCACACGGACAACGACGTGTGCGTGGGCGCCGACGACGTCGTGTTCACGGGGGACCTCGTGGAGCAGGGCGCCGACCCCAGCTTCGAGGACTCCTTCCCCCGCGGCTGGGCCACGGCGCTCGAGCACCTGGCCGGCCTGGACCGGTACAGCGTGTTCGTCCCCGGCCACGGGCACCCGGTGGAGCGCGGCTTCGTGCGGCAGCAGGCCCAGCTGATGCGCACCGCGATCGAGCGGGTGGACGCGAGCGCGAACACCGCCGCCGCGTCCGGGGGCGTGCGCCCCGTGACGGCGTCGATGTTCCGCCTGCCCTACGGCCCGGGGGCCGCCCGCGTCCTGCTGGACCGCCTGGAGCGGATCAGGAGCGAGGACGCCGTGACCGCGGAGCTTGCAGCGCTGCCAGTGCCGCAGCCGTCAGCAGACTGACCCCCAGGATCGCGGCGCACCCGGCGGCCGCGGCGAACCCGCCCCCGGGGATCCGCAGGGCCGCCCCCAGCGGCAGCAGCCCCAGGGCCAGGGCGCCCGCCCCGGCCACGGCCAGCGCCGCGGTGAGCCACCCGCCGGGGGCGGGGTGCTCCACGGGCCCGGTCAGGCGCAGCACCAGTCCGCCGAGCGCCGCCCAGCCCGCCACGACGAGCAGGGACGCCACCACGTCCGAGGGCCGGTGCCAGCCGTTGAGCAGCGTCGCCACCCCCGTCGCCGTGGTCGCGCACGCCCCGGCGAGCGCGACGAGCGGACGGAGCCGGGCCGGGGCCGCGAGCAGCACCACCGCCACGGCCGCCGCCGCCGCGGCGGTGTGCCCGGAGGGGAACGAGTTGCCCACGGCCTCCTGGACGCCGAGGTCCGGCTTCTCGACGAACACCCGCTTGAGCAGCTGCACCGTGAGGTTCGACAGCACGACCACCGCGGCCCCCGTCACGGCCGGGGTGATCCGGCGCGAGCGGGCCACGAGCACGGCCAGGCACACCGCCGAGACCACGCCCACCGCCCAGGGCAGCAGGTCCAGCAGCTGGCGGGACTGGGCGGACAGGTCCGGGAACGCGCCGTGGGCCTGCTGGAAGGCCCGCTCGTCGAGCCACTGGCCGGTCGTCGTGGTCAGTGCCGCGATCCCCACGAGCACGGCACCGGCCCACGGGAGGGCGGCGCCGAGCACGTGGGCCAGCACGTCGAGGACGGTCGGGGCCGGACGGTGGGCGGTCGCGGTCATGGGTCTCCTGGCGGTCGGGGCGCGGTCGGGCCCGCTCGGGCGGCGCCGGGGCGGTCCCGGCGGAGCCCCATCATTCCACGCCGGGATCAAGGGCTGCTGAGAGCGGGCATAGGCTGGGGCGCATGAGCCCGCCCCCGCCGCTGCCGGAGCTCGACGAGCTGCTCGCCGACGCCCACGTCGTCGCCCTCCCCCTGCGCGTGCGCTTCCGCGGGGTGGACGTGCGGGAGACCGTGGTGCTGCGCGGGCCGGCGGGCTGGGCCGAGTTCGGCCCCTTCCCGGAGTACGGGGACGCGGAGGCCGCGGCGTGGCTGCGCGGCGCCGTCGACGCCGCGTGGCACGGCTTCCCCGCCCCGGTGCGCTCCCGGATCCCCGTCAACGCCACGGTCCCGGCCGTACCGGCCTCCGGGGTCGCCGCGGTGCTCGCCGGCTTCGCGGGCCGGGTGGGGGCCGTGAAGGTCAAGGTCGCCGAGCGGGGCCAGGACCTCGACGACGACGTCGCCCGCGTCGCCGCCGTGCGGGCCCTGCTCCCGGACGCCGAGCTGCGGGTGGACGCCAACGGCGGCTGGGACGTCGCCCGGGCGCTGGCGGCCCTGGAGCGCCTCGCCGAGCACCGGCTCGCCTACGCGGAGCAGCCCGTGCCCACGGTCGCCGGCCTCGCCGCCGTCCGCGAGGGCCTCGCCGCCCGCGGCATCCCGGTGCTCGTGGCGGCGGACGAGTCGGTGCGCAAGGAGACCGACCCGCTCGCGGTGGCCCGGGCGGGAGCGGCGGACCTCATCGTGGTGAAGGCGGCGCCCCTGGGCGGGGTCCGGCGGGCCCTCGGGATCGTGGCGCAGGCCGGGCTGCCCGCCGTGGTGAGCTCGGCGCTGGACTCGTCGGTCGGCATCCGGGCGGGCCTGGCCCTCGCCGCCGCCCTGCCGGAGCTGCCGTACGCCTGCGGGCTGGGCACCGTCTCCCTGATGCGCGACGACGTGCTGCGGGAGCCCCTGCGGCCCGTGGACGGGTTCCTCGAGCTGCGGGACGCCGTGCCGGACCCGCAGCTGCTGGCCCGCCACGCGGTGCCCACGCCGCGCCGGCGGTGGTGGCTGGACCGGGTCCGGCGGGTGCACGCGCTGCTCGCCCCGGCCGACCCGCAGGCCCGCCCGGGGACCCGTCCGGGGGCCCGGCCACCGGGCGGCTGAGCGGGGCCCCGGCCGTCCCCGGGCGGACACCCGCCGTTAACCCGGCATTTCCCCGGCCGCTCCCGGGACCTCACCGGGCGGTGGTGCAGTGTCGGTGCACCGTTTCCCGGCCGCGGTCGTCCGCGGACCCGATCCCCAGGGGAGTCATGACCGAAACCGCCAAGCGCACCTTCCTGCCGATGCTGGGCCACGCCCGCGGCAAGCGCAGCCCGCTCACCTGCCAGCTCAAGTGCGGCAACGCCTGCGCCATGGCGGAGTGCAACCACTCCGACAACGGCTACTTCCGCGACATCGCGAGCGCCGCCCTGACCCGCCGCTCCGCCCTGGGCCTGGGCGCGGCGGCGGCCGTGACGATCGGGGTCGTCGGTGCGACCCCCGAGGCCGCCCAGGCCGGCCGCGGCCGCTCCGGGCTCTCCTTCACCCCGATCGCCCCGGTGCCCAACACCGTGGACGACCTCACCGTCCCGGAGGGCTTCGACTGGTCCCCGATCATCCGCTGGGGCGACCCCCTCTTCACGGACACCCCGGAGTTCGACCCCCGCAACCAGACCGCCGCGGCGCAGGCGGGCCAGTTCGGCTACAACTCCGACTACCTGGACATCATCCCGGACCGCGGCGGGCGCACCGGCGTGCTCGTGAACAACCACGAGTACACCAACGAGAACATCATGTTCCCCGCCGAGCAGCAGGGCGACCTGCAGCGCGTGGTGGGGGTGGCCATGGCCGCCCACGGCATGTCCGTGGTGGAGATCGCCCGCACCGCGGTCGGCCAGCCCTGGTCCTACGTCCGCGGCGGGAAGCGCAACCGGCGCATCACCCTGAGCACCCCGTTCCGCGTGGACGGCCCGGCCGCCGGCTCCGACCTGCTGAAGACCAAGGACGACCCCACCGGCACCCTGGTGCTGGGCACGCAGAACAACTGCGCCGGCGGCACCACCCCGTGGGGCACCGTCCTGTCCGGCGAGGAGAACTTCAACCAGTACTTCAAGGGCAACGGCTCCGCCGAGCAGAAGCGCTACGGCATCTCCACCGAGGCCCCGAGCCGCCGCTGGCACGAGGTCGACCCCCGCTTCGACTCCACCCTGCCCGGCTACGAGAACGAGCCCAACCGCTTCGGCTGGGTCGTCGAGATCGACCCGCAGGACCCGGACTCGACCCCGGTCAAGCACACGAACCTCGGCCGGTTCAAGCACGAGGGCGCCAACGTGCGCGTGGCCGAGGACGGCACCGTGGTGGCCTACTCCGGCGACGACGAGCGCTTCGACTACCTCTACAAGTTCGTCTCCGCGAAGACGTACCGCGAGGGCGACCGGGCGCACAACATGACGCTGCTCTCCGAGGGAGACCTCTACGTCGCGAAGTTCACCGGGGACACCGCCGCCGAGATCGACGGCTCGGGCCGGCTGCCCTCCGACGGCGCGTTCGACGGCGCCGGGCAGTGGCTGCCCCTCGTGGTGGGCGGCGAGTCCGCGGTCGAGGGCATGTCCGTCGAGGAGGTCCTCGTCCACACCCGCCTCGCCGCGGACAAGGCCGGGGCCACCAAGATGGACCGCCCCGAGGACGTCGAGCCGTCCCCGCACACCGGCAAGGTCTACGTGGCGCTGACCAACAACACCCAGCGCGGCACCGCCGGCAAGGCCGGGCCCGACGAGGCCAACCCCCGCACGCAGAACCGGGACGGGCACATCGTCGAGCTCACCGAGCGCGGCAACCGCGCGGACGCCACCGAGTTCGGCTGGAACATCCTGCTGGTGGCCGGGGACCCCGCCAAGAACCCCTCGGTGTACTTCTCCGGGTTCCCCGCGGACAAGGTCTCCCCGATCTCCTGCCCCGACAACCTGGCGTTCGACTCGCAGGGCAACCTCTGGATCTCCACCGACGGCGCCCCGGGGACCATCGGCTACAACGACGGGCTGTACCGGGTCGGCCTCACCGGCGGCGAGCGCGGCAACGTCCGGCAGTTCCTCGCCGTCCCGCAGGACGCGGAGACCTCCGGGCCGGTCATCCACGACCGGGAGGGCATGGTCTACGTGTCCGTCCAGCACCCGGGCGAGGACGGGACGTTCGAGCAGCCCCGCTCGTACTTCCCCGACTACGTGCTCCCGACCCGTCAGGCCGACGGGGAGTTCGCCCTGCCGCGCCCGTCCGTGGCGCAGGTCTTCGCCGCGGGCCGCGGCCGCGACCCGCAGTTCCCGGGGGAGATCTCCGACGCCCCGGGCCGGTCCCGCAACCGGGGCAAGCGCCGCAAGAACGGCGAGCGCGGGCCCCGCTACCGCGGCTACCGCGGCAAGGCGACCCCGGAGACGAAGAAGGCCGCGAAGGCCGCCGGGCGCTCCTACTGAGCGCCGCCCCGGTCCCCGGTCCGCCCGTCGGCGGGCCGGGGACCGGGTGCGTCCGGGGGCTACCCTGGACCACTGTGAGCACTCCCTCCCTGGACACCGCCCGCGCCGTGCTCGACCGGCTCGCGGCCGCGGGCCTGCGCCACCTCGTGGTCGCCCCCGGCTCCCGCTCCGCCCCGCTGGCCTACGCCGCGGCGGCCGCCCACGCCGCCGGGGCCCTGGAGGTGCACGTGCGCGTCGACGAGCGCGGCGCGGCCTTCACCGCCCTCGGCATCGCCCGGGCGACCGGGCGACCGGCCGGCGTCGTGACGACCTCGGGCACCGCCGTGGGCAACCTGCTGCCCGCGGTCATGGAGGCCGACCACGCCGAGGTGCCCCTCGTCGTGGTCTCGGCCGACCGGCCGCCCGAGCTGCGCGGCACCGGCGCCAACCAGACCACCCGCCAGCCGGGGATCTTCGGGGACCACGTGCGCGCCGCCGTCGACCTCGTCCCCGGGGACGACGACGGGCCCGCCCGCCTCGCGGCCGCCGTCGCCGCCCTGGCCGGCCGGGGCCCCGGCGGTCCTGCCCCGGTGGGCCCCGTCCACCTCAACGTGGCCCTGCGCGAGCCCCTGCACCCAGGCCCCGAGGACGGTCCCGTGCTCGCGGCCTGGGCGGACGTCCTGCCGGCGTCTGCGCCCGGGACCCCGGCCCCCTCGCACGTCGCCGCCGGTCCCGTCCCGGAGCCGGACCCGGGGGCGGAGCAGCGCCGCGCCGTGGTCGTGGCCGGTGACGGGGCCGGCCCGGACGCCGCCCGCTTCGCCGAGGCCCTCGGGCTGCCGCTGCTGGCGGAGCCGTCGTCGAACGCCCGCTCGGGCCCGAACGCCCCGGCCGCGTACCGGCTGCTGCTGGGCACCGCCCTCGGGGGCAGGATCGAGCGCGTCCTGCTGGTCGGGCGGCCCACCCTGTCCCGCCCGGTCGCGGCGCTGCTGGCCCGCCCCGGCGTGGCCACCGCGGTCCTCCAGCCCGGGCCGGTGGCCTGGTACGAGCCCGGCCGCCGGCGCGAGCGGCCCCTGGCGGACTGGGCGGCGGCGGCCGCCTTCACGGGCCGGGGCGCCCCCGGGTGGCTCGCCGCCTGGCAGCAGGCCGGGGCCGCCGCGGACGGGGCCCTCGAGCGGCTGCTCGCCGCCGGCCCGCCCACCGGTCCCGCCGTGGCCGCCCGGCTGTGGGAGGCCTGCCGGCGGGACGGGGCCGTGCTCGTGGCGGGCTCCTCCAACCCCGTGCGGGACCTCGACCTCGCCGCGCGCCCCGCGGGCGCGTCCCCGACGGTCGTCGCCAACCGCGGCCTCGCCGGGATCGACGGGACCGTGGCCACGGCCGCCGGCGCCGCCCTCGGCACGGGCCGGCCCGTCCGGGCGTTCCTGGGGGACCTCACCTTCCTGCACGACGCCTCCTCCCTGCTGCTCGGCACCGGCGAGCGGGAGCCCGACCTGCAGGTCGTGGTGCTCAACGACGGCGGCGGCGGGATCTTCGCGACCCTCGAGCACGGGCAGCTGGGGGAGCAGGAGGAGTACCGGGAGACCGTCGAACGCTTCTTCGGCACCCCGCACACGGCGCGGCTGGAGGCCCTGTGCGCGGGCTACGGCGTGGCCCACCGCCGCGCGGAGACCCTCGCCGACCTCGAGCAGGCGCTGGCCGCGCCCGTGCGGGGCCGCTCGGTCGTGGAGGTCCCGGTGCAGCGCCGCGGGCTGCGCGGGCTGCACGCCCGGATCCGGGCCGCGGTCGAGGCCGGCGGCGCCTGAGGCCCCGCCCCGGGGAGCCGCCCGGCGGGCCGGGGACGAGGACGGGCCCGTCGTCCGAGGACGACGGGCCCGTGGCCGGTGGAGCGCGGTCGGTGCCGAGGGAGCGGTCAGTGCTCCGGGGTCTCGACCTGGGTCGGGTTCAGCACCCGGGACAGGAAGCTCTGGGTGCGGGGCTCCTTCGGGCTGCCGATCAGCTCCGCGGCCGGCCCCTCCTCGACCACGACGCCGCCGTCCATGAACACGACCTTGTCGGCGACGTCGCGGGCGAACGCCATCTCGTGGGTGACCACGAGCATGGTCATGCCCTCGGCGGCGAGGTCGCGCATGATGGCCAGGACGTCGCCGACCGTCTCGGGGTCGAGGGCCGACGTCGGCTCGTCGAAGAGCATCAGGGCCGGGTCCATGGACAGGGCGCGGGCGATGGCCACGCGCTGCTGCTGCCCGCCCGAGAGCTGGCCGGGCATGCTGTCGGCCTTCTCGGCCAGGCCCACGCGCTCGAGGTTGCCGCGGGCCACCCGCTCGGCCTCGGCGCGGTCCCGCTTGAGCACCTTGACCTGGGCCACGGTGCAGTTCTCGAGCACGTTCAGGTGCGGGAAGAGGTTGAACTGCTGGAAGACCATGCCCACGTGCCGGCGCATCCGGTCGACGTCGGCCTCGGGGTCGGTGACCTCGAAGTCCCCGATCGTGATCCGGCCCCGCTGCGGGACCTCGAGCAGGTTCACGCAGCGCAGCAGCGTGGACTTGCCCGAGCCCGACGGGCCGATGAGGCAGACCACCTGGCCGGCCCCGACGCTGAGGGAGATGCCCTTGAGGACGTCCAGGGAGCCGTAGGACTTGTGCAGGTCCTCGACGACGACGGACGCGGCGTTCGCGAGGCCGTCGGCGGGCCCGGGCTGCGGCGTGGAGGGGTGTGCGGTGCTCATCGGTGGGCTCCTAGGACTTCTTCATGCGGTCGGTCTTGGACTCGAAGCGGCGGGTCAGGATGCCGAGGGGCACCGTGATGATGAGGTAGCAGGCGCCCGCGACGACCAGCGGGGTCAGCCCGGCGCCGGCCCCGGAGATGGCCTCGCGGCCGTACTTGGTGAGCTCGTACTGGGCCACGCCCATGCCGAGCAGGTACACGAGCGAGGAGTCCTTGGTCAGCAGGATGACCTCGTTGGTCAGCGGCGGCAGCACGATCCGCAGCGCCTGCGGGATGACGATGGTGACCATGGCCCGGGCGTGGGACATCCCGAGGGAGCGGGCGGCCTCGTACTGGCCCTTGGGGACGGCCTGCAGGCCCGCGCGCAGCGACTCGGCGATGTACGCCGCCGCCACGAGCCCGAGGGCGATCATGACGGTCACGTAGTGGTTGAAGCGCACGCCGAAGGCCAGGGGGATGCCGTAGCCGAAGGCCAGGAACACGAGCAGAGCCGGCACGCCGCGGAAGAACTCGATGTAGAGGGTCGCGAGCCACCGGTAGGGCGCCACGGACGAGAGCTTCATCAGGGCGAGGACGATGCCCCCGGAGAGGCCCACCACGAAGCCGAGCAGCGTG